>OGDV01000030.1_pt1 | contig 109731 bp, 106 predicted proteins | sample 1570511 | NCBI WGS metagenome assembly OGDV01 (sample SAMEA2582179, study PRJEB24529) | metagenome | reverse complement strand
CCGGGTAAAAAATACCGCAGGCTTTCCGGCTGACCGTCTGGAAAAAATACAGGCTTCCTTTTCCGACTTTAAGAAAGAAGCCTTACAGAGAAAAAAGGCTGTAAAAACAGGAACGGCCAGCCCGAAAGAATTTACGGACTGGCTGTATCAGCAGAGTAATGTAATTGTTGAGCTGACCGAGATATGAAAAACTTTCTATCGTCAATTTCGCATTATTGCAATAACAGATTGCTTCTTCCATGAATGGTAATATTATCATCAAACTTTTGGAAGAACTATAAATGTCCGAGGTGCCTTTGATTTCGACAAAAAAACAGGCTGAATTGTTACAAAGCTCGGACATTTCAAAAATTTTTTGAGAAATGGCGAAAAAAGCGGGGCAGCACACGCCGCCCCGCCGATCCCATACGGTTATTCCATCGCCCGCATTTGTTCGATCAGGGATTGCTTTTTCTGTCTGCGGATTGTCCATACAGACAAGATCAGTTCCATTCCGAACAATACCAGAATGAACAGTCCCATTTCCAAAACCGGGAATTTGTAAGGCACTACATTTCCGGCAAAAGCTCCTATACTCATTTTTCTGCAAGCAAAGATGGAAGCCGGAAGCCCAACGATCAGCGTCGCCAATGTTGCAAAGAGCGCATAGCACAGCCCCTCACAGATGTTCATTTCACATAGCTGTTTTTGTGTTAGGCCGATAGAACGCAGAATACTGTTTTCCTGCTTTCGGGCTATCTGGTTAGAGAGTGTCGTATTGATAAGGTTGATAACGCCAAAGAGAAATACCAACCATGAAAGTATCTCCATACTGCCAAACGCAAAAGAATTTGTCATTTCTTCATATTCAATCACTGTATTGATTTCATCTAAGGCAATATTACTATGGCTGGCAACAATATTTTTCAATTCAGCTCCCACATAGTCCGTTTTTTTCGGATCGTTTACAATGCTCCATGAATAGTCGAAAGAAGCGATTTCCGGGTGCAGTTCATGGAACAATGCTTCTGGTGCGAAAAAGAGTACTCCATCGAGGGCCAGTTTTCCATGCCCGGAAGGCGTCTTGTTGGAATCAAACAATCCTGATACAGTGACGGAAACAGGCGGTTGCCCCTCTCCAAAATAAAAGTCAACTGTTGAACCAACACCCATATCCTCATTCTGCTTTAGCACATTATAGTCAATTACAATACTACGGGAATCTTTTGGCATCGTTCCTGCTGTCAGAGCCGCTTCAACTGTTGCATAATTCTGGTCGGTCAGCATATCACACATACCACCGCTTTGGTAAATGTCCGTCTTAAGGGTTGCATAGAGAGATTGTCTGCTTGAAATTATATCTGTAACACCATCAATAGATAAGATTTCCTGTTTTAATTCTTCATTCAACGGATTTCCCGCTGCCATAACCTTTTCTTCTGTCATTTCAGAATCCAAATAAATTTTATAGTCGCCGTCCGGGAAAAACCGTCTTGCAAGCGCCTCTGGAGAACGCAGCAAAACAATGGAGGATACCACAAGCAGAATAATTCCGCCCAAACTCAATGAGGCTACAATAGCAACGGTCTTTTTTCGGTCACGCTTAAAATTCGCAATTCCCATTGAAACAGGATTGAGCTTGATATTCTTTTTTCGGCTTCGGATGTCCTTTTGTGCCGGGGTAAAACGGACGGCTTCAATCGGGGAAATCCCTGCCGCAATTTTTATCGGCTTACGGATGGAAACAGATACCATGATCCAACTGCTTATGAGTGTCAAAATAATCGTTGCCACATAGGAAACAGCATTAAATCCCTTGGGAAACAAAAGAAAACCGCCGCATACACCCAGCACTGTACCAATCAAAATCCCGATACTGCCGAGTTTACGCCCCTCCCGCTTTACAATCCGCTTGATTTGCTTTGGCGTTGCACCAATCGTCCGTAGCTGCCCGTAGCTCTTGATTTTGTCATTGATGGAGATACGGAAGATACTCTGGATCACAATATAGCCGCCGATCAGAACAATGGCAATCACGCCAGCCATCAGTGCAAAATCAAAGGATTTAGAAGCATAGGCAAAATACTTGCTGTTCATTTTGGGCATAGGAAGCTGATATTCCTCCGCAATCTCCCTGCAATAAGAGGTCATCAGTTCTTCGCCCAACTGGTCGCTGTTTTTGAAATGGACATAGGCGCGATAGCCAGTCGGGTCAAACCCTTTCCATCCTGTCAGGGCAGCGTTGGAAAGAATGATAGCGCAGGTATTCGCTTCTTTTTCATTTACGCTGTCCATAATGCCGGTAACGACATAATCACCATGAAAACTCTCTGTATCTAAGGTCACAGTGTCCCCGATCTTGGCATTGTTTCCATAGGTGGAAAGAAAGTATTCGCTTACAACAACTTCATTTGCTTTTTCAGGAACCCGGCCCTCTAACAACTCCATCTGCGCCTTGGTAATCTCCATCATTTGCGCGTCGCAATACACATAAGACGCATGATAGCCCTGTTCTGAAAGCTCCTCACCCAGCATATAGTAGCCGCCTACGCGCTCAAACTCCGGCAGTCCTTTCAGGGTTTCAATGTCGTTTTCCTCTACGCCCAGCCAGACCGCCTCATAAGTATCGACAACCTGATTGCGCTGCATTTGTGTCAGGGAGGTAGACACAATTCCCGTAAAGCAGATCAGAAATGCCGCCAGCGCAACGGCAATCACCACCATCAGATTCCGGCGCTTCTCGCTTTGCAAACTTTTCTTTGCCAGCTTCTTTGTAATGGCGCTGGTATCATTCTCAAAAGGCCATGTCATAGCCTGCCACCTCCTTACTCCACAATCTTGCCGTCCTCAATGCGGACAATCCGATCTGCAAGGCGGGCAATGTCGTCATTGTGCGTAATCATCACAACAGTTTGCCGGAACTCTGCACTGGTGCGCTTGATAAGCCCCAGCACCTCGGCGCTGGTCTTGCTGTCAAGGTTGCCGGTCGGCTCGTCGGCCAGCACAATAGCCGGTTTGGTAATCAAGGCGCGGGCGATAGCCACACGCTGCTGCTGTCCGCCGGAAAGATTGTTCGGCATATTTTTCAGTTTATCTTCCAGCCCCAGCAGATGAACGATCTCGTCCAAAAACTTCTGATCCACCGTGTCCCCGTCCAGCTCCACCGGCAGGACGATGTTCTCATACACATTCAGGATCGGAACAAGGTTATAGTTCTGGAAGATAAAGCCGATGTTGCGGCGGCGAAAGATGGTAAGCTGCTCGTCGTTCTTCTTTGCCAGTTCTTCGCCTCGGACAATCACTGTTCCGCTGGTGGGAGTGTCCAGCCCGCCCATCATGTGAAGCAGGGTGGACTTGCCGCTGCCGGAGGTTCCCACAACGGCCACAAACTCACCGTCATTTACGGAGAAGTTCACGCCGTCAAGGGCGCGGGTGATATTCGGCTTTGTGCCGTAATACTTTTTCAGATCAATCGTCTGCAAAACGCTCATACTCAAAACTCCTTTCAAGGCTTTCTGCCTGTTGATAAGGTCATTGTAAAACCCAAATGTCCGCGAAATGTTACAGCGGCCAAAAAATTTCATTGAAAATCGAGGTGAAATGTTACAGCGCTCGGACATTTCAAAAAAATTTACGGCGGGCAGCCGGAAATGGCCGTCCGCCGTAGCTCATGATCTGTTCTAAAACCAATTCGCCTTTTGATTTCTAAATTGAGGAGTATCGCTTTCTTGATAAGGATTGTAGGTATTACGGTTACACCCAAACTCTTTTAATGATTTTATTTTATTGTCCTCTGTCCATTCAATCAAAGAAATACCGTCAAATTCCTCTATATCCCCATTGTTCATTCCATTTTTGAAATACCACTCTACAATCGTTTGATTTTCTTTATGGAAAAATTGCTTGATTTCCCAAACTACCACCTTTCCACGGGTATTCCACTCCTGAAACCAATGTTTTACTGTTTTACGATTGCTATACTGGGGACACCAACTTTCTGTATAGAGTACATCTTCCGCAAAAATATCATCAATGCCCATATCTTTCTGATAAAGCCACATATCAAACCACAGTCGGATTATTTTTTCTCGTTCATTCATAATAGAAACACCTCGCTTGTTTACTTTCATTTTGTAGGCAGCATAATGGAAAATTCCGAACCCTTGCCCGGCTCCGAAACCACTTTGACATAGCCGCCCTGCCGCATTACAATCTCGCGGGCCAGATACAGGCCAATGCCCACGCCCTGCTGTTCGTGTACTTCTTCCTCACGATAGAAGCGCCGGAAGATGGCAGCCTGATTGCTTTCGGAAATGCCCTTGCCGGTGTCGGTCACTTTGATCTCCACATACATTTCCCACAGCACCACCGACACAGCGATTTTCCCGCCTGCCGGGGTGTACTTCACCGCATTGTCCAGCAGGTTAAAGAGGGCTTCCGATGTCCACTTGCTGTCATGGGAAACGGTCAAATCCTCCGGGCAGTCCACGGACACGGCGATTTCCTTTTTCTCCGCCGCATACACGATCCCACTCATGGCCTGCGCCACAGTATCAAAAAGACGGCCCAGCTTCTTATCCAACTGGATCACGCCTGTTTCCAGTCGGGAGGTTTTCACAAGGGCCTGAAAGAGAAAGTCCAGCTTATCCGTCTGGCTGCGGATTCCCCGGATAAAGTCGGTGCGCTCCGCCTCGGTCATGGGCTTTTCCAGCAGGGTGTCCGTCGCCATTTTCAGATTGCTTACCGGCGTTTTCACCTGATGGGAAATATCCGATACAAGGGTCTGTAACTCCTGCCGTTCCTCGTCCACCCGGCGGCGGTTCTCCTGCATGATCTGGTAAAGCCTTGCCAGCCGGTGTCCGATTCTGGCAAGCTGGGTTTCGCTGTCCTCTGGCCGCTGGGGCGCTTCATTCCCGGCGATCATGTGGTCTAAGGTCTGGCACAGGTCAGCGGTAAACTGCGACAGCCGCTTTCCAAACGCCTGCGTCAGTACAAAAATCCCCACAAGGGCGCACAGCAGCAGCGTCCCGCCTGTCAGCAGCACCGCAATCTGTTTTGTCACAAGAAACAGGGCTATGGTGATCCCGGACATGGAGAGGACAAGCTCCATTGCCACCCGGCCAAACAGCCGCTTTACCGAGAGGTTTTGAAACTTCATTTTGCCTCGCCTCCCGTCCATTGATAGCCCATGCCGTAAACAGTCTTGATGTAGGGTGCGCCGCCGTCAGATTCAATCTTGCTGCGAATCCGGCTGATGGAGGTTGTCAGGGTGTGTTCGTCTACAAACCTCTCGTCTATATCCCACAGCTTTTCCAAAAGCTGCCCACGGGTCAGCACTTGCCGGGGATTTTTGCGGAACAGGTTCAGCATTTTATACTCCATCGGGGATAGGGTCAGGGGCTTGCCGTTTAGGGAAGCCGTCTGCTCCGAGAAGTCCAGAAACAGCCGCCCGTCGTCGTAAATGTCCTTGGCCGGTTTGTGGTGTTCCAGCATAGCGAACATGGCTTTGATTTTTCGCTGCAAGGCCCCGATCACAAAGGGCTTTGTGATGTAGTCCACCGCGCCCACCTCATAGCCCCGTATCTGGTCGCTCTCCTGATCGTTGGCGGTCAGGAATATTACGATGGTGTCCGGGTGCTGGGGCTTTATCAGCTTGCACAGCTCAAAACCGTTCCCATCTGGCAGGTTAATGTCCAACAGCACTAAATCAAATTCCCGCTGGCGGATGGCTTCGGCTGCGGTTCTGGCATTTAGAGTAGAAGTCACGCCGTAGCCGTCTGCGGTCAGGTTATAGGCTAACATCTTATTCAAAAAACTGTCGTCCTCGACAATTAAAATCTGCTTCATATCCTCACTTCCTTTGCTTTTTGCAGATAGTATAACAGGCAAATGTCCGAGAATTGTTACAAGGACAAATATATTTATCATATTACAGCTTTTTTATGTGTACTGCAATTTTATAAAAGAAAGGACAGCAGTATCATCAAATTGCTGTCCTTGCGGTTTATTATAGCTGGTAGTGTATAAGCGTGGGTTCATCATATTTGGTGTGGTATCTTTAACTATGGGAAACTCCACATTCCCATTTGGATATTGTTTTGTTACTGACACCAATCGCATCCGCCAATTGTTGTTGCGTCATTCCATGCTCTTTTCTTAATGTAGAAATGAATACCCCAATCTTTTCCTGGTCCATTGCTGTTCCTCCCGTAAAACTATAAAAATACGATTTTCATGACTGTATTTTACAATTTTATAGCTATGAGGACAACTTTTCCTTCGTAGACACCAATCTATCTATCGTAGATTTTCATTGCATATAACTTCTTTCTGCGTATTTCAACAATCTTATCTACACATTATCTGCGACATAAAATGTGGGAGCCGACATATCTTCCCACTCTGTTAACGTAATATTTCTTTTTGCAATTTCCGCTGCTTCCAATAATCCTTGCTTGGTTTCATCAAAACAGTTACTCATAATTTTCCCTCCATAGTCTATTGCGTTCCTCTTTATTTTACTTAGTCTCATTCAGTATCAAATCTCGTTCAATTCCCTTTCCATTCATCATCAATCATGATTCCACTGACAAAGTACTTTTCTAAAATCCATCATTTACATTTCCATAACGCCATAGGATGATTTCGTAATCGCTCAATAATCTCTGTATTCTCAAAGAGTAACTCCGGTTTATATTCCTTTGCCATAAATCTTTCCATATAATCCATTTCTGCTTCCGTCGGTTTCATAAGCGATGCTATGTACTCCTTCGCCTGTTGTTTCTTCCCTTCAAGATTGAACTTATCTCTCACAGCCAAAACAGGGAACAAATCAGATTTTATTTTTGAAAAAGCAATGCTATCTATAGCAGATGTATCAAAGTTTTTGTTAACTTTATTTGCTGAAATCGTTGCGTAGAAAATGATGCATTTCCTAAACATATTCTCCGCATCCGAAAATAATTTCATATCAGCCATATTGCAAAAGTCATACAAATCCCTTGCAGCAGCTCTGCTTATCAGAGCATTGGTTTTTGCCGCAAAAATCTCCATAGCTGCAACCGTTCTGACCTTTATCGGCTCTCCGAAAGCATCCGTCACAACTAATCTGTCTTCTGAGGAAAACACGTGCGTTCTCAAAGAATAATTAATCTCAATTTTGATCATATCCCTGTTGCCGGCGGCATTCACGTAGTTATAATGGAATGCGTCCAGACTGTGGCTAAATCTTGAAGCTTCGGAAAGAGAATATCCTTGCTCTGACATATATTTCTTCAGAATTTCAGTCAATCGCTCTCTTTCGTCTATTGTCTCTTCTCTAGTCAGATTCGGAACAAAATCCAGATCTATATCAACGGACAATCTTGGAAGATTAAAAACTGTTAGATTTATTGCCGTTCCCCCTTTGAGCATCAGGTGTTCGTACATATATTCGTGCGTATTCAGAAATTCAAGAATTGTTCTCAAGCGAAGAACCTTCTCAAAAGTATCGCGGTTAAATCCATATTCATGGGCTTTTACATCAAGCTCCCTTCTGTTATATTGTGGCATTTTCTATCTCTCCGTTCTTCATTTGTTTAATATTTTTTGGGTATACCAGTTTCCATTCACCTGAATATCCGGGTTCACTTATACCGTTTGTCAGATATCTCTTTGAATTTCCACTCTTGTCTTTACATATCTTTATAAAAGCATCACTTACGCCCAGCTCCTTCTGGTATTCGCTAAGAATAAAACCTGTCTTCTGATATAAAAAGGCACTGTCATATCCAGCCAGATAAGTTAACATTTTAGTCTCATCAATACTGTTCACAGATACTACACATGAAATTACCTCTTCCAGTCCGGCGATGAGATTAAGATCCTTTATAGAATCTGCTATCGTTCGCTCCTTATCTGTAACTCTCACGCCACCACTAAACTCCGGACAAACGATACCTTCTTTTATCGGCCCTTTGATATAACGATATGTGTATCCATCAAATTCAAAATCATGAAAACGTGTCTCAGAGCCAACATAAACCTCATAGAAGACCTGATCGACAATTCCATAATACTCAAAGGCAGTATGGTGGGATACATAAGAAGATGGTGTGATAGCACTGGCAATCTGAAATTTGTTCGCTACCGGTCCTCCATTTTCCCCGCTGACACACGTGTATAATTTGTTTCGAATTTTTAATACCATATTCTCTTTCAAAAGTTTTTCCAATGCCGCTCGTGCTGTCCGTTCACTTGAATATAGGGCATTTACTTCTTTCATGGAAAACACCGGGTATTGTAGCAATTCATAATACAGATTCATATTCTCACTCCATATAGTTAATATTTTGTCTAATTTTACTATTTTTCATGTCATCTTTATACATATTATTAACATATCAATATGGAGTATCTTTGTCAAGTTTAATATTTGTATCTTTTTACTTTATTTCAGGGTAGTATCGTACTTATTCTAAACTAATAGTATTATTACCGTCAGACTCACACCAGTCGGTATGTCTCACAATAAAAATCATACCCTTTTGTTTCCCCTGTTTTATCCTTTTTCCACCGTTTTTTGACAATCTACACCTCCCATCCAAGGCACTTATAATGCGGAAAAATATTTCTGTCGGTAATTGCGCAGGATCTCTGCAAAATTGACAACCGATATCAGCCTACGCTGACAATAGATTTTTATAAGAAATGTTTATGGAAGAAGTATATCCTATATCTTCTGTTTTGGCAAGAAAAAACTCACCTGCATGTTACCACACAGGTGAGTCCTTTTTATCCATATTAACTATTCATCACCCCATTTGCAAAATCGCATCTACGATGCTTTCCTGAATAACATGCTTACATGTTATTTGCTCATGGTGGTTACTTCGCCATATTAATATCACCAAATATTCTTATGAATGCAAGCATTCAACGAATATTAGGTAATATTATCTGGCTCTGAATAGTTACATTATCTCTGTACACGTCCGGAAGCGTCGCCGCCAGCCAGGGTCTCAACTTCTTTTCTGGATACCAGGTTGAAGTCGCCGGGGATGGTGTGCTTCAGAGCGGATGCAGCTACACCGTACTCAAGAGCATCCTTGAAGTTCTTGCCATCCAGCATACCGCAGATCACGCCGCCTGCGAAGGAGTCGCCGCCGCCTACACGGTCAACGATGGGATGGATGCTGTACTCTTTGGAGTGATAGAACTCCTTGGTATCTCTGGAGTAGATGCAAGCAGACCAACCGTTATCGGAAGCGGAATGGCTTACACGCAGAGAGGATACGCAGTACTCGAAGTTGAACTTGTCAACCATCTGCTCGAAGATAGACTTGTAACCAGCCAGCTCCAGCTCACCGCTGGTAACATCGGTATCGCCGGGCTTGAAGCCAAGTACCAGCTCAGCATCTTCTTCGTTACCGATACATACATCAACGTACTTCATCAGGTTGGTCATAACCTTCTGAGCCTTCTCGGAGCTCCACAGCTTCTTACGGAAGTTCAGGTCTACGGATACCTTTACGCCGTGCTTCTTAGCAGCGATCAGAGCCTTCTCGGTCAGCTCTGCTGCAGCGTCGGATACAGCGGGGGTAATACCGGTGAAGTGGAACCAGTCAGCGCCTTCGAAGATCTCATCGAAGTTGAAATCAGCCTCGGTTGCGGTAGAGATAGAGGAATGTGCTCTATCGTATACAACCTTGGAAGGTCTCATGGAAGAACCGCTCTCCAGGTAGTAGATACCCAGTCTCTCACCGCATCTTGCGATGTGCTTGGTCTCTACGTTGTACTTTCTCAGAGCTGCTACTGCGCACTCACCGATCTCGTTGTCAGGAACTGCAGTAACGAACTCAGCGTCATGACCGTAGTTAGCCAGAGATACTGCTACGTTAGCTTCACCGCCGCCGTAGTTTACATCGAACTCGTCTGCCTGGATAAATTTCTCGTTGTTGGGGGTGGACAGTCTCAGCATGATCTCACCCATGGTAATTACTTTTGCCATTTTGGTATATTCCTTTCTCAAATTAAAATTGTCTATTATCCTCGGTTGTTCTAAATCCTATTCTTATTTCTGTACCAGATGAACTGCAAATCCGCCGATCTCTTCCTTCAGGTAGATAGCCTTCAGGTTGCCCTTGGCATCTCTCTTAGCGGACTCTTCATTGAACTCAACACCCAGAACAGTGCTCAGGTAGTTGACAGCTCTCTCGATGTAGTTGGTCTTAACAGCGATGTGGCCGTTCTTGCCCAGGTAAGGAGTCTTCATAACTTCCAGAGCAGAGCCTGCGAATACGGAGCTGTTGCCAACCTTAGCGGGCATACCGAAGATGAATGCGAAACGGTTCGCAGCCTTAACAGCCTCTTCCTCGTTCTCTGCATTGACACCAACGTGAGCCAGTTCGAAGCCCAGCATGGTCTGTACTGCTTCTCTGGTCAGCTGCTCGATCTTGTCCCACTCACCGGCATTGATCAGGTCACCGGGAACCATCCAGGAACCACCGCAAGCGATGATCTTGGGGAAGTCAAGGTAAGATGTCAGGTTCTTAGCGTTTACACCGCCGGTAGGCATGAACTTCATATTTACATAAGGAGCTGCCATAGCCTTGATCTTAGCCAGACCGCCGGACTGCTCTGCGGGGAAGAACTTAACTACATCCAGACCAAGCTCGATAGCCTGCTCGATGTCGCTGGGGCTGGAAGTACCGGGAGTGATAGGGATATTCTTCTCTACACAATACTTAACGGTTCTGGGATTTAAGCCGGGGCTTACGATGAACTTAGCGCCTGCTGCTACTGCTGCGTCAACCTGCTCTGCGTTCAGAACGGTACCTGCACCAACACACATGCTGGGGAAATTGTCGGTCATGATCTTGATAGCTTCTGCTGCAGCAGCAGTACGGAAAGTAACCTCTGCACAGGGAAGTCCACCTGCACAAAGTGCCTTTGCCAGAGGAAGTGCATCTGCTGCGTTGTCAATTTTTACAACCGGTACGATACCGATTTTGCTGATTTGCTCTAATACTGCGTTCATAAATAACACCTTTCTGTCTTATAGACTAATAGTTATGTGAAAAATCTTCGCAGGAGATCCTGCCGAAAATATTTCTGCAAAATTAAGCCAGTAATTTTATGCCAATACTTCCTTCACTGCCGCAGCGATCTTGTCGCACTTGCAGTTTGCGAAGAAATACTCCTTAAACTTGTCACCGGATAAAGCGCCCTTTACCAGTTCACGATCCAGATTCTTCAGGATAGTAACCATATCGGTATGAGTTACTTCCTTTACCTGATCCAGGATCTTCTTGTTGCGCTGCTCGGGAACCACTCTCTCAGGGGGATATCCACCGCCGCCGGGAGCACAGAACAGTTTTTCAAAGGTATACTGTAAATTCAGCTCACCGCCCCAGCCGAAGTTCTCAGCAAAAGGAAGTGCTACACAGTTACCGTCGTTTACCTGTGAGAACAGGTAAGCATCCAGAGGGGACTCAATATGTCCGCACAGAACCTTAGGGAAGGAATTGCATGCAAGCATGGCACCTTCGCCGGTTCCGCATCCGGTGATCACGAAATCCGCTGCACCGGAGTTCAAAAGAACTGCTGCCAGAATACCGTTCTGTACGTAGGTCAGGGAATTGGGATCCTCTGCGCCGCACATACCGTAGTTGAATACTTCATGACCCATGGGCTCTACTACTTTTTTAAGAGTAGCACAGATCATTTCATTCTTGGCAGCCTGACTGTTTTCATTGATCAAAGCTATCTTCATGAGATACTCCTTTTCTAATCTAAACGCCACAACAGTCAGCCGCCGAAATTCTTCTGCGACTGACCTGGTGTGGGTAATTTATTTTGTTTTCCTTTTGCACGGGCTCTACTGGGGCTGTTTGCCGATGTAAGCAAGGATACCGCCATCTACATAGAGGATGTGTCCATTGACTGCATTGGATGCCTCAGAAGCAAGGAATACAGCGGGACCGGTCAGCTCTTCGGGCTTTAACCATCTGTTAGCAGGGGTCTTAGCGCAGATGAACTGGTCGAAAGGATGTCTGCTGCCATCGGGCTGAGTCTCACGAAGAGGAGCCGTCTGAGGAGTCTCGATGTAACCGGGCCCAAGGCCGTTACACTGAATGTTGTACTGGCCGTACTCGGAGCAGATGTTCTTGGTCAGCATCTTTAAGCCGCCCTTAGCTGCTGCATATGCAGATACAGTCTCACGACCCAGCTCGGACATCATGGAACAGATGTTGATGATCTTACCATGACCCTTCTTGATCATTGCAGGGATAACTGCTTTCGATACGATGAAAGGTGCATTCAGGTCTACGTCGATCACCTGACGGAACTGATCTGCGGTCATCTCGGTCATAGGAATTCTCTTGATGATGCCTGCGTTGTTAACCAGGATATCGATGGTGCCTACTTCCTTCTCGATCTGAGCTACCATAGCATTAACTGCTTCTTCGTTGGTAACGTCACATACATAGCCGTGAGCCTTGATGCCTTTCTCAGCGTATGCAGCGATTCCCTTGTCTACCAACTCCTGCTTGATATCGTTGAAGCAGATGGTAGCGCCGCACTCAGCATATGCGGAAGCGATAGCGAAGCCAATACCGTAAGATGCGCCGGTAACCAGTGCAACCTTACCTTCCAGTGAGAAATTAGTGAATTCAGACATTGTTTTTTCTCCTTTTCTTTATAAAAACTGTTATTTTAGTTACATTTCCACAAGGATCTTATTTCAGATCTCTGTTGTCGACACCGTCCATGTCATCAAAGTCCTGATTCTCGCCGACCATACCCCAGATAAAGGTGTATGCTCTGGAACCGCATCCGGAATGGATGGACCAGCTGGGGGAGATGACTGCCTCTTCGTTACGCATTACGATGTGGCGGGTCTCATCGGGTTCTCCCATAAAGTGCATTACAAATGCATCCTCGGGAATATCAAAATACAGATATACTTCCATACGTCTGTCATGTGTATGACAGGGCATGGTATTCCATACACTGCCGGGCTCTAACTTCGTCATACCCATCTCCAACTGACAGCTCTCTACCTGTCCTGGAAGGATATATTTGCAGATAACTCTGTGGTTGGCATCCTCCAGAGTACCCAGCTCTACTTTATTCTCATCCTTTACAATGACTACACCCTCTTCGGGAGTACCCTCCGGCTTGATCAGCACGGTCGGATAAGTCTTATGTGCGGGAGCGGAATTCAGATAAAATTTAGCGGGCTGCTTCTCATCCTCACTTGCGAAAATGATCTCCTTGGAGCCCATTCCTATGTACATAGCTTCCTTGTAGCCTACCTTGTACACTTTGCCATCAACGGTAATCATACCTGCTCCACCGATATTGATCACACCCAGTTCTCTTCTCTGGCAGAAATATTCTGCACGGAGTTCATCTCCGGCGGTCAGAGTGATAGGGCTTACAGGAACTGCTGCTCCTGTAATGATTCTGTCGATGTGGCTGTACACCAGCTTGATCTCGCCGGGTACAAACAGATTCTGGATCAGAAACTCTTCTCTCAGACGCTCTGTGGTGTAATGCTTCACATCTCTTGGTGATACTGCTGTTCTAAGTTCCACCTTACGCCTCTCTTTCCTCAACGGGCGGCCTGCGTGCCGCTATTGAATGTTACCTTTTTATGAAAGCACTTACATTATAACATATCATTGTAACTATTTCCAACACCTTTTTACACATTTTTATAAAATTTATAAAAAGGCGGAAGGGCTGTAAATGCTTTTCTCTTTTGTATGACTTAAGTATACTCGAAAAAATTCTCAATGTCTTTTCATTTTTTAGTCTAAACATTGCAAATTTTGAACTTTTGATGTTTAATAGAAATATCCAGAGAAAGGAACACATGAAAATGGAAGAACTTACTTCTTGTAAAACAGCCATAGAAAATTGTAAAGTCTCAGGGACCTTTGCCATTGCCCACTTATATAAAGAAGAAAAAGCCATGGACATGCACATCCATGACTGCTATGAGATCTATTATTCCATCTGCGGCGGCAAACAGTTCCTGATCGACAATTGTTTCTATACGATTGCCCCGGGGGATCTCTTTATCATCAATCAGTATGAAAGTCACAAGCTGACCCAGATCGACAATTCCATCCATGAGCGGATCGTCCTGTCGGTAGCGCCGGACTTCATGAAACAGATTTCCACAGAGCAGACAGATCTGAGCTTCTGTTTCACCCACCGCAGTACCCCTTTTTCCCATAAGCTGTCATTAAATAAGGAACAACAGAAGCGATTTCTCTATTATATCAACAAAATCACCTCTGCGGAGGGCTTCGCCCATGACATTACGGAATATGCCGCTTTCATGGAACTGATGGTCATGCTCAACACTCTGTTCGTCAGGAACACGGAACAGACCTCCACCGGAGAAAACACCGCAGATGCCGCGGAATACAAGGACAGCTCCTACCGCTACAACCATCAGGTGGACGATATTTTAACCTTCATCAACCAGAATATCTCCCAGCCCATTACCATAGAACAGTTAGCCGGACAGTTTTACTTAAGTGAATCCTATATCTGCAGGATCTTCAAATCCGCCACCGGCACCACGATCAACAAATACATCACCGCCCGCCGCATCAGTATCGCCAAAGCCGTATTGAACGAAAACGGTAATGTCATGGAAGCCTTCGAACGCAGTGGTTTCACAGACTACAGCAATTTTTTCAAAGCTTTCACCAAAGCCGTGGGCATCTCCCCGAAAAAATACGCAAGCCTGAGTGTCAGTTAAACTGCTGACTCTCAGGCTCTTTTTTACAACTCTTAATCATTCGGTCTCTGATAAAATCTTCCCGCCAGGTTCTCCGTACGGATCATATTGACGAAGGCCTGGGGATCGGTCTTACGCACCGTATTCACAACCTTATTCACTTCATCGCGTCCTACCACGGAGTACAGCACATCACATTCCTGTTTGGAATAACAGCCTTCTCCCTTGATCAGTGTGGCATCATGGTGCGTGATCTCCGCAATGGCTTCGTAGACATCCTCCGGTCGTTTGGTCACGATGATCAGTGTCTGCTTCTGATACCGCTTGTACAATATATGCAGTACCTGGGTGGAGGTGTACTGGAAAATAATGGAATACAGCGCCTTGTCCCATCCGAACAGTGCTCCGGCAATCCCAAGGATCACCACATTTCCGGCGAAAATATAATTCCAGGAGTCAATGCCGTATTTCTCCGACAGGAAAATTGCGATAAAATCCGTACCTCCGCTGGTGGCATTGGCAAACAGGCACAGACTGATGGCAAGTGCATTGATCAATCCTCCGAAGATAGAGATCAGCAGAATATCCTCCGTCATGGGAAATGACGGCACAATATCTGTCAGGATACCACTCACCACGATCATCAGACAGGAATAACCGGTAAATTTTTTTCCGATAAATTTGAAACTGATGATAGCCGGAATCGCATTCAGGATAAAATTGATCACCGAGAAGGGCGGCTCCCAGTGCCACAGCAGTGCACTGATCTCCTGTATCAGACGAGTCAGACCGTTGAATCCACCGGGGATCAGTCCTCCGGTGCGGACAAAGCTTTTTAAATTCACAGCCATAATAAGGGATCCCGCCAGGATCAGGCAGGTACGCCGCAAGGTATCACAAATACTCTTCTTCGTCATAATTCGCTCCTTCTTACATCCTTCCTGCCTCTTCCTTCACAGGACCTTCCTCTGTGTGCGTTTTCTCCGCATTCCCGTTTTCCATTGTTTCGTCTGCTGCCTTTTGCGAAAGCTCATTCTCCGCACAGTCTTTCCTTTTCCTGTCACACCTCTGGCACAGCACGTATCCCAACAAGATCAGTACACTTCCCGCGCTTACTAAAATACCGATATTCCGTCCTTCCGGTACATAGTGCATCTGTATCGTATGCTCTCCCGCTTCCAGATCAAATGCCATGAGGGCATCGCCGAACTGCTCAGGCTCCGCATTTTCTCCATCGATCTGCACCGTCCAGCCCTCCTCATAAGGCACGGCCAGGATCAGTCTGCCGGCTTCTTCCAGACTTAAGGTTCCGGAAATATGAGTGCTGTCCATCGCTACATTTTCAAGATGTTCCTTTGACAATATCTCCACTGCCTGTGCCAGCACTTCTTCATTCAGTACATAGGCTTCCGCCGATACCTTCTGCGTCTCATCCGCATCATCTCCATTGGTCAGCGTCACACGCTCTCCCTCCAACAGATATCCCAGATACAGAATGGATCCGTCCTTCAGATCACTGTAATCCTGCGTCTCCAGCGTTCCCCCAAGCACCTGAACCTTTTTCGTCCCTGTGGCATTGATCCTCGCGTAATAGTAGCCTGCCCGGTCCGCCGTAATACATACATTATCTCCGCTAGTCTCACTGGTCGCCCGGTCCAGTAAGGGCTCTGCGATTCCCAGATCCTCGGTCAGCTGATTCTGCACTCTCACACCGGTGCTGATCTCGTCCGTAACATTCCAGCCCGTCGGTGCCACATAGCCAAAGGGCAGCGTATATTTACAATGATATAAATAAACATCTCCACTGTTATTCACGATCTCATACAGACCGTTTTCGTATTTATCCGATCCGCCGAACATGTAATCCACATTCAGGAGTGCCGAAACGAAAGCTGTCGCTCCGTCGAAGCCGTAATAAACCTTACTGTGGCGCATGCCAAGCTTCTTATACAGATCCATGACCTGGGAATTCATGGTGGAGGAAAATACCGAAGCCGTAGGGTACCCGGTCAGGGTTCCGTCATTTTTCGTCTTGCGGGTAAACTTCTCGATACGGAAGAAGTCATCCCCCTCCTGTTCCCGCGTCAGGGTGTACAACGCTTTATAATCCTCCTGGTCTCCCAGATAAGCGCTTCGTCCGGTAGTGCCCAGACTCGTATTAAATGTATTGATGCTCAGCTCCGCCACTATGCACGCCAACACCAGAATCCCCAGCACCTGCCTCATCAGTTCGCTCTTCCTCGTCCGGTACAGATACAGGATCACCCCGTAGATCGTAACGAACACCAGCGTCAGCACTTCAATACCCGTGTCGAAATCCTCGCTCTCCACGAATTTTTCACAGGCAAGTAAAAATATCACCGCCGCCAGATACCCATAGATGATCTGCCTGGGAGAAGTGCCTTCCACATTCCGAAAAGCATCGTAGCACATGACAAGGATCAGAAAAATATATAGAAAAGACTGTCTCGCCGGCAGGGAATCCGGATAATTCAGACCGTGCCATAAAAAATCCAGGACATTGGTTCCGAAGCTGAGCAGCAAAAATCCCGCCAGTGCCAGATTGCAGAACCGTTTTCTCACCGATATTTTTTCATTCAGTGCATACATGGGCACCAGTAAAAATACTGCCACACCACAGTAAATGTTCGGCCAGTGTTCCAGTCCCCTCTCCGTGGTCACGCACAGGCAGTGTCTTGCCAGCATATCAAACACGGAAAAATAGGACTCCAGCGTAGCGGGGAAATCCGAATTGCCAAAATCCGTCCGTAAGATAGCGCAGACCTCCGGAATCAGCAGTGCCGCAGCCAGCCCTCCTGCCAGCAGCGATGCAAATGCAAATCTTCCGATCCTGCAAAATACCGTTTTTACTTTTTGGCTCTGTCCTTCCGTCATGGTATAATATTCCGTGATCAGCAGCATTCCGAAATACAGCACCAGGAAGATACAGATCATAATGGAAATATAGTAATTGGTCAGGATGCAAAGCCCCAGGGTCACAGTGTACATGACCCATCTGCCCTCTCTGGCCAGCCGCTCCGCTCCCAAAAGGATCAGAGGTAACAGGATCAGGCAGTCCAGCCACATCACATTCCAGTTATAGGCTGCCAGATAGCCGGACAGGGCATAGCAGGTGGAAAAAAGAATCACCGCCGGATCCGCCTTGCCAAACGTCTTCCGCAGATAAATACTGAACGTAAGTCCCATAAGACCGATCCGCAGGATCACGAGATAACTCATGAATTCCATGATCAGACTCTCCGGAAGCAAAAATACCAGCCAGTTAAAAGGACTTGCCACATAATAGACATATAATGCCAGAAAATTCGATCCGATCCCCACGTTGTAAGAATAAGACAGTCCCTCTCCCGCTTTGATCTTGTGTACGAATTCACTTAAAAAAGGCATATACTGATGGTACATGTCGGAGAACAGAAAACTCCGGTCACCAAAAGGATATATGCCCCGTATGATAAAAAGAACCAGCATAATAAATGCAGGCACAAAGAACGCAAGCACAGAGATTCCTCTCTGCGTCCTGCGTTCTGCACTTATTGCTGTCGTCTTGTTGCCATTCATCTTAGTCTTCTCCGTGATCTCTAATGTTTTACCTTTCGTAATCAAACAGCAGATAATACTCCAGGCTCCGGTAATCGTTCAATGCTTCCCCACATTGCTTCACCGTCGTAAGAGTGCCGTCCGCCTCTCTCACACCTGCTGCACTGATCACCGGGTATTCCTTCCGAAGCCCGGTCAGACTGCTCTGCAGGGCAGGCAGTGGCAGATCACAGTTCTCCAGCACATCCATTGCCAGATAATTAGCACTGGTCTCTCCGTCCGTCTGCTCCTCGATGTCAAAGTTGCTCCAGATCACATAAGGTACTTTATATTTTAACAGATTTTCCTCGTCTGTTAAAGTCTCTGGATTCACTTTATTATTTCTTAAGATCGGATTGCTCACATAAGTCGTAGGCTGATGATCCCCGAAGAATACGATCATGGTATCCTCATCCGCCTGAGAGAAATAATCGATCAGACCCTGCAGAGCGGAATCCGTCTGTTTTACCAGAGACAGATACATGGACAATGCTTTGGAGTCAATTCCATCCACGGTAATATCCGGGGTAAAGTTATGGAATTCCTCTTCGTAACCGCTGTGGTTCTGCATGGTTACGTTAAAGACAAACAGAGGCTCTCCCTCTTTTTTATTCTCATACAGTTCGATGATCTTGGCAAAACTGCTCTCATCGGAGATATAATTACGGATCCGTTTCGGATTCGTGAAATCATCCTGGGATAAAAACTCATCAAAACCAAGTAAAGGATAGACTCTGTCTCTGTCCCAGCCGCTGGCATAATACGGATGGATCGCCACGGTATGATAGTCCAGCTCCTTCAGGTAGGATGCCAGAGACGGCGTCTCTTTCTGCACATACTGTTGGTAAGCCACACTGCCCTGGGGCAGGAATCCGATGGTATTGCCTGTGAGGAATTCGAACTCCGTATTGGCAGTATTTCCACCCAGCACGGAAACATTCAGATAACCGGTTCTGGTATTCTCCGCGCCCTGCTGTAATCTGTGAATAAAGGGCATATAGTCCTCGTTGGTGGTGAAATCGCCTCTCACCGCCAGATTGGAAAAGGCCTCATCCATGATGACAATGATATTCGGGCGCTTCACGCTCTCCGGATCTTCCACGGCTGCCGTAAGCCCTGCGGAATCCTGTCCTGCCTGTTTATACTTGCTGCCGGTCTCCTCCGGAGAATACCCTGAAGGCTTCTCCACATCCATATACTCCAGTTCCATCAGGAACGCCACGATATTGCCATCTCTTTTGTTCATGACGGTAGGGGTAAACAGCTTATCATACAGACCAAAGCTTCTCACAAAGCTCTCACTCTGCACCATACCGGTATAACCGTAGATCAATGCCATGCTAAGCAGTATGAGTGCCGCTCTTTTCGCCACTCTCGCCGGAGCATTCATATGAAAACGGCTCTCGATCAACAGCAATATCAGGAATCCTATAATGACCAACACCGTGCTGCCCTTCAGTGTATAGTTAAAATTCCCTGCCACACTGGCAGCCGTACCGATGGAATAAATATCCCAGGGCATAATAGGTGCTGACCGGAAATTCAGCACATAATAATTCGCCAGACCCGCCGCCATGAAAAATGCTGTCTGCAGCATCAGAGCTGCCCGGACATATTTAACGATTCCGAATAACAGAAGCGCAGTCAGTACATAAAACGCCATGTTCAATATCTGTGTCTTGAAATGCATTGTTGTGAAAGGATTGTGGGTATACATTTCAAACAGATAAAATGTCACCAGCGGACATACCGCAAGTGCTATGCAGGAAGGAAGCTTCTCTCTGGTGATTCCTATTTTCCGAACGCAGTGACGCAAAAAGCCTGCAATGGCAACTGCGACACTTCGTATTGATTTTTTCTGTAAATAATCCATCGCTTAACTCTCCTTACGATTCTGAAGAGATTTTATCGCAATGACAGAAAAATAACAATTTCCGAATTGCACATATTTGCTAACATTACAGGCTTATTTTTGTTACTTTTTACATATGTTTTACGTATTACTACTTGACTTCGTATTTTCCGGCTTCTTTCAGGCGCAGCATTGCTCTCGCCATGGATGCCTGGGATACATGATACTCCTGGATACTCTGCTTCTGACGTAGCTGTTCCTGCGCACGCTCCAGGGCAGCCTCCGCACGGACTCTGTCGATATCCTCCGGGCGTTCTGCCGTATCCACCAGCATGATCACACGGTTATGAGAAATGTAGACACAGCCCACACCGACTACGGCTTTGGTCCAGTCATCCTCCTCTTTTTCCTTGAAGCGTACTTCGCCCTCTCTCGTAGCAATGACCATATCCTCGTGGTGAGACATAATGGCCTGCTCACCGTCCAGAGCCGGTACGATAATAATGCCGCATTTTCCATCGAAAAATACTTTATCACTGGCAATGACCTTCAAACTAAAGGTGTTCATATGCACACCGCCTTTCCTTACTGTGCCATGAGCTTCTTAGCCTTTTCCACTGCCTCATCAATGGTACCTACATTGAAGAATGCAGCTTCCGGATACTCATCCATCTCACCGTCGATGATCGCACGGAATCCGCGGATAGTCTCCTTCACAGGCACATACTTACCGGGTACACCGGTGAAGTTCTCTGCCACATGGAAGGGCTGGGACAGGAAACGCTGGATCTTACGGGCACGATATACGGTTACCTTATCCTCATCGGACAGTTCCTCCATACCCAGGATGGCGATGATATCCTGCAGTTCCTTGTACTTCTGCAGCATTGCCTGCACCTGGCGTGCAGTCTCATAATGCTCCTTACCTACCACATCCTCTTCCAGGATACGGGAAGTGGATTCCAGAGGATCCACTGCGGGGTAAATACCCTGTTCCACGATCTTACGGGACAGAACGGTGGTGGCATCCAGATGTGCGAACGTAGTCGCGGGTGCGGGGTCAGTCAGGTCATCCGCAGGCACGTAAACAGCCTGAACGGAAGTGACACTACCCTTGTTCGTGGAAGCAATACGTTCCTGTAACTCACCGACCTCGGTAGCCAGTGTGGGCTGATATCCTACTGCGGAAGGCATACGGCCTAACAGTGCGGATACCTCACTACCTGCCTGCACAAAACGGAAGATGTTATCAATGAACAGCAGCACATTCTGATGCTCTTCATCACGGAAATACTCTGCCATGGTCAGTCCTGTCTCGGCGACACGCATACGTGCTCCGGGGGGCTCATTCATCTGACCGAAGACTAGCGCGGTTTTCTCTAATACTCCGGACTCCTTCATCTCACTCCACAGATCATTACCCTCACGGGAACGCTCGCCGACACCGGTGAAAATAGAATAGCCACCGTGCTCCGTAGCAATATTTCGGATCAGCTCCTGGATCAGCACAGTCTTGCCGACACCGGCACCACCGAACAGACCGATCTTACCACCCTTTGCATAGGGTGCCAGCAGATCGATGACTTTAATACCGGTCTCCAGCATCTCTACGACCGGGCTCTGCTCTTCGAAGGAAGGCGGATCTCTGTGGATGACCCAATGCTCCTCTCCCTCCAGGGATTCTCCACCATCGATGGTCTCTCCCAATACGTTGAACAATCTTCCCAGTGTCTTTTTACCTACCGGAACCTGGATTCCTTTACCGGTAGCAATAACATCCATATCCTTGCAGAGTCCTTCACTGGCACCTAACATAATACAGCGGACGGTATTGTTGCCGATATGCTGTGCCACTTCCATGACCAGACGTTTACCTTCGCTGTATACTTCCAGAGCATCCTTGATAAAAGGAAGGTCATTGTTCTCGAACTCTACGTCTACAACAGGTCCCATGACCTGAACGATCTTACCATGATTTTTTTCACTTACGTTACTCAATTGCTCAGGACCTCCTTTCTTGCCTTTTTCTTCTTTTTCTGAGCCTTGGCACCGGCAATGACCTCAGTGATCTCCTGTGTGATCATAGCCTGCCGTACCCGGTTGTACTGAATGGACAGATCATGGATCATGGCGGATGCATTTTTATTTGCAGCCTCCATGGCCATCATTCTGGCGTTCTGTTCACTGCAGAACGATTCTACCAATGCGCCGTATACATATCCCATGACAAAATCGGGAACAATGTTATCAAGCACCGCCTTCGGGGACGGTGTCATGACAAGCGGCTCCTGATACATACTCAGATCCTGTCCGTCTTTGGTAATAAACCGTTCTTTTATGATAGGTAACAGACGCATCATCTGCGGTTCGGTTGTCACGCTGTTTACCATATTGGTATAAATAATATATACCTCATCCAGCTGCTCTGCCTGAAACTGCTCCAGGATCGTCTCCGTAATGATCCGGGCACGATGCAGGGTCGGGTTCTGTGCAGTATAATGAAACTGCTCTGCCACCTCGATGCCTCTGTGTCCGAAATACTGACGTCCCAGCTCACCCACGACAAACAGCTTATATTTTCCTGTCTGTCCGGCTTTCTGCATCTGCTCTTCCGCCATCTTCAGTACATTATGGTTATAGGCTCCGGCCAGTCCCTTATCTGCGGTGACTACTACCAGTCCCGTAGTCTTCTCCCCGGCCGGTTTGTCCTTACGCTCATCGAAGTACTTATTGTCGATCTCCGGTAAGTGACGGACGATTCTGCTGACCATAGTCTGCAGAGTATAGAAGTAAGGCTCCGTCTCTTCCAGATTCTTCTTGGCTTTCCGAAGCTTTGTGGAAGAGATCATATACATGGCATTGGTGATCTTCATAGTATCCTGAATGCTTTTCATACGACTTTGTATTTCTCGCGTATTTGCCATGTTAACCTCCTATATTACTATCACTGTTTGCAAATATTATTTTTGCAAAAATTCCTTTTTAAATTCCTCAGCTGCATCGCAAATCTGCTTATTCAGCTCGTCATCCAGCGCCTTGGTGGTCTCTAACTGACGAACGATGTCACTGTGCTGCTCCTTCATGTAACTTAAGAACTGCATCTGGAAATCCTTCACATGATCTACAGGCACGTCCAGCATTACTCTGCCGTTGGCTGCACACAGGGTCATAACCTGCTCTGCCATGCTTAAAGGTCTGCACAGAGGCTGCTTTAACAGCTCCATCAATACATGACCGTGCTGTAACTGCTCCTTGGTGGCATTGTCCAGATCGGATGCAAACTGTGTGAACACTTCCATCTCACGGAACTGTGCCAGGTCGATACGGATACTTCCGGCTGCCTTCTTCATTGCCTTGGTCTGTGCGGCACCGCCGACACGGGATACAGACAGACCGACATTGACTGCGGGTCTCATACCGGAGAAGAACAGATCACTCTCCAGGAAAATCTGACCGTCCGTGATGGAGATAACGTTGGTCGGAATGTATGCGGATACATCGCCTGCCTGAGTCTCGATGATCGGCAGTGCGGTAATGGAACCGCCGCCCTTGTCTGCGCTCAGTCTTGCGGAACGCTCCAGCAGTCTGGAATGTAAATAGAATACGTCTCCGGGATATGCCTCACGTCCGGGAGAACGCTCCAGTAACAGGGACAGTGCACGGTAAGCTACCGCATGCTTGGACAGATCATCATATACGATGAGGACATCCTTGCCCTGATACATGAAATACTCAGCCAGTGCCGTACCGGAATAAGGTGCGATGTACTGCAGGGGTGCAGGATCGCTGGCGGTTGCGGATACGATAATAGTGTAATCCATGGCATCGTTCTTCTTCAGGGTTCCTACCAGCTTTGCAATGGTGGATGCCTTCTGACCGATGGCTACATAGATACATACCACATCCTTACCCTTCTGGTTCAGGATGGCGTCGATGGCGATGGAGGTCTTACCGGTCTGACGGTCACCGATGATCAGTTCACGCTGTCCACGACCGATGGGGAACATGGAATCGATTGCCAGAATACCGGTCTCCATAGGTACACCTACGGACTGTCTGTCCACGATGGAAGGAGCAGGCTGCTCGATGGGACGATACCCCTCTTCCTTAATGGGACCTGCGCCATCGATGGGTGCTCCCAGAGCATCCACGATCCTGCCCTTGAATCCGTCACCTACGGGGATACCGGCTCTCTTGCCGGTACGAACGACTCTGGTACCCTCACGGATCTCGGTATCATGACCGAACAGGATGCATCCGATCTCATCTCTGCGGACATCCTGTACCATTCCCTTGACACCGGAATCGAAGATAACGATCTCACCGTACTCAGCATGATCGATACCATTGACATTGGCGATACCGTCACCTACCCAGCTAACGGAACCGATTTCATGCTCCTGTGCCTGCAGGTGGAAATCTTCGATCTCACCCTTCAGGATAGAGATGATTCCCTGCTCACTGGCAGTCTTACCTACCTGGGAAAGCTTGTCCGCGAACTGCTTCATACGGCCATTGGTACTCCAGTCATAGACTTCGTTACCGGCACGGATGATGAAACCGCCGCCTAAAGCCGGGTCTTCCTTCGTCTCGAAGACCATATCGTCTCTTTGATATTTCTTCTGTACAAAATCACGGATATTCTGTAACTGCTCCTTGGTCGGTTCTGTCACATAGGACAGGGTAACAACGAACTCACCCTTTTTCTCGGGAGAGAGTTCTCTGTACGCAGTGCAGATATCATCCCACAGATAGATATCTCCGTTATCACACAGGACCTTCAGGAAATCTCTGATCTGTAAGGGGAATACTTTTTCTATTACATTGTGCTTGGCAGACAGTGCCACGGCAGGAGATTCAAAATCCAGCTTCACCTGCGGTACGGCTTTAAAGATATCGCCTGTCTGACCTACAATGTCTCCGGGGATATTCAGTTCACGCAATCTTTTTGCGTATTCTAAAGCTGTACTAATCAATCTTTTCACCTGTCTTTGCTATAAATTGGTTGTAAAGTTCTCTGTCTGAATCTGCATTCTGTTTGGCTGCCACCAGCTTTGCAGTAGCTTCCACTACCAGACCGGCGATCTGCTCCTGTGCCTGTTCAATACGCTTCTGCTCTTCCAGTGCGGCATTTTTATCGGCATTGTCCAGGATCTTTTTTGCTTCGGTCTGGGCATCTGCCACGATACGGTCATACTCGTTGCTGGCCTTGCCTCTTGCCTCGTTCAGGATGCCTTCCTTTTCTGCCTGGACACCGCTTAAGGATGCCTCATACTTAGTCTTGAGTTCTTCGGCACTGTCCTGTGCGGCTTTTGCATCTGCATACTGCTTATCGATCTCTGCCTGTCTTGCATCCAGGATCTTGTGGATGGGCTTGATCAGGAAGATCTTCACAATGGCAAATATGATCAACAGATTCAGGATGGTCCATACAATATTAATATCTAATCTCAGCATGTGCTTTCATCCTTTCTTACGTTTCGTTATACGTTTGTGCCGTTTCCGGCTTCGGTTGTTATAACTATCCGAAAACTCCATGCGCAAAACCGCATCTTCGATGCTTTTCTTTTGCTTATGGAGTTTTAGTCGCCGTAAATCGTCGCAAACGCTCTTACGAATGCGAGCATTCGACGATCGTTTGTGGCATTTCCGGCTTCGGATAGTTACGCCATGAATAAGATGATCAGGATACCGATAACGAATCCGTAAATAGCGGTTGCCTCTGCCAGCGCACCACCTAACAGTAAGATCTTGGTGATCTTGCTCTCTGCTTCCGGCTGTCTTGCCACAGCCTCTGCTGCCTTACTTGTTGCGATACCGATACCGATACCTGCTCCGATACATGCCAGTGCTGCAATACCTGCTCCAATAGCTATCATAATGAATCCTCCTAGGTTTAAAAAAATGTTGTTAGTGAATAGTTACTTATTCAATGGCTTCCTTAATGTACATAGATGTCAGGAATACGAATACATATGCCTGGATCAGTCCATCAAAAATATCAAAGTAAAAGCTGAAGGGTACCGGCAATGCTACCGGAACCAGAAGCTTCAGCAGCTCCATGATAACGAATGCTCCCAAAACGTTACCAAACAATCGCATACACAAAGACAGGGGCTTGATGAACACCTCCAGGATATTGATGGGTGTTACGATCGCGATAGGCTCGGTGAAGCTCTTGATCCATCCGCCCACGCCTTTTTTGCGGATGCCTGCTGCTTCCACCAGGATGATACTCATCAGTGCCAGTGCCGCTGTTACGTTCAGATCCTTGGTAGGGGGCTTCATACCGAACAATCCGATGATATTGGATATGCCCAGGTATAACAGTACACTTACCAGATACGGTACATACCGTTTCCCTTCCTCTCCGATCATTCCCGTAACAATGCCTTCCAGCTTCGTCACGATCGTCTCTGCCACCAGCTGTCGTCTGCTGACATTGTGTACTTTGAGGTTGCTTGTAAGGATAATCGACAAGATCAGAATGACTGCCATGACTACCCATGTGATCACTACCGATTCCGCAATATCCAGCTGTACTCCGCCGATCAGTGGAAGACCTGCCGGAAGCTTGATCGAAAACGCCGTGTCACAGTTCAGTTCTTTGAGCAGTTCTGATGCCAATTCCTCCATAATACCACTTCCTTTCCGTAAACATCCCTGAAGGAGTTTCCACTCCCTCATGGTCGTTGCTATTTTACTCCTATTTATAAAAAAGCGTAAGATACATTTTTGCTAATTTGTCCTATGCAAAAATCAAAAGTTATGGCATATATTAACTATAAAAAAATGAGGTATCAGAAAATCATATGACAAAATTAGTCATTTTGGGACGTAAGAATCAGACGGGCAATTACGAGACCTTTTTTCGGAAGCTTCCCGCCAAAACCGTGACAACCTTAGTCCCCGGGGAAGTCATCTCCTGCGACGCTCTGATCCTGCCGGGCGGCGGAGATATCACTCCTGCTTTTTTCGGTGAAAAAAACAAAGGTTCCCGCACTGTTGACACCGAACTGGACATCCTGCAATTCCAGGCTCTCGACATAGCGATCGCCGCCGGAATCCCTGTCATCGGGATCTGCAAGGGCATGCAGGTCATCAATGTTGCCTTCGGCGGTACGATCACACAGGATATGCCCGAAGACTGCCTGCACAGTTCCCCTTCCGGCGATGTGTTTCATGATACTATTATGGTAGATGATTCCCGTCTTTTCAAGTATTTTCCTGCCAAAATGCGCGTCAACAGTGCTCATCACCAACGGATCGGCCGCTTAGGTCAGCACCTTAAGATCATCCAGGTCTGCCCTGACGATGGCTGCCCCGAAGCTTTGGAGCATGACGAGCTGCCGATCCTTGGGTTACAGTGGCATCCGGAGAGGCTGCCGGAGTGTGTCGGGGAACCTCTCCTTTCTCTTCTTTCTTCTTATTTTTAAACCGGTGTCGCGGTCTTTTCACCGGAACCAATTCCTCCCTGACTTTAACCTTCGCAATCTCGAACAGGGAACGGATGATCCCCCGCAGCATCTCTGCGGTCTGATCGTCCACTTCCTTCAATGCGGTAACTACCGCATTCATACTCTTTTTCCAATCTGCGGTAAAAGTGATCAGATCGTCCGCCTGTGATGCGGAGATCACCTGATAAAGTGTGTCTACAAAGGTACGGACCTGCTCCTCGTTCAGGGACAGGATCCATTCATTCAGAGCCTCGTTCATGATCTTCTGGCTCTCATAGATATCGCCTACATCCACGAAATGATCATCCTTCACCAGCCAGGAGAAAGGATCATGCTGCAGCAGACCGTGGTTTTTACTCTCCACTACGCGATAATGAATATCCCGCTCGAAGATCATCCCGATCATAGAAGAATGCGGAAGCAGCTTTACCACCTTGTCTTCTATCGCATTGTAATGACATTCCTTCAGCACCTCCGGCCGGAATCCCGGTCCGTCCAGACTGTATATCTTTTGGATCCGCTTCCGTACAAAGGGCGCACATTTCATGGCACTGTACACCGCCAGGTTGCCACCCTTGGAATGTCCTCCGATGTAAAAGGGCTGATGCAGCCATCCGGTGACCATATTTACATATTTTACACTGTATTCCTGCCCCGGTACCGGATTCAGGAATGCCATATTAAAGTCTTCCTTCCACCCCACAATAGTCTCATCCGTGCCGCGGAATGCCAAAAACAGCGTTCCGTCATCCAGGATAAAGGTAATCGCAGAGAACTGGGTCTCCCACTCCTTTTCCACCAGGTTAATATAACAATTCAGCTTCATATTCCGGAAGCGTCTGCCGCTAAGCAGCCCTTCAAACAGTGCCCGGTTCTCCTTTTCAAAACGCACATCTCCGAACAGCTGCTCCACATCCGGCCGTTTGGCGATCTCCTGCAGCGTCACAGAAGGACCGTTGTGACGCACATCGCTGACCATTCCGTCGAATTTCAGATAAGAAAGCTGGCATAAGGCCAGACTGTCCACATCATTCAGAGGTTTTTCGCGAAATGGAATATCTCCGTATTTTTTTAAATATTCTATGACTGTTCCCGCCATATACCGCTCCTTTCCGCGAGGAACTTTCCTTGCGTATTTTTCCGGATTGTGTTACGTTTTATACTGTCAGTAGAAAACATTAAGAAGGTGATCTGCCATGTCCACGAATCATTCCAAACAATTTTCCAGAGATTGCATGGTGCAGGCTTTGATACAGCTGCTTCAGACAAAATCTCTGTCCACTATTACCATCTCAGAGCTGACCGAGCGGGCCGGAGTCTCCCGTATGACTTATTACCGCAATTACAACTCCATGGACGAAATCTTCATCAGTTATCTGAAGGATCTGGTAGATGCCTACCGTCAGGATGTCGCTGGCTGGCCGGATAAAGGCAATTATAACGACTACCGCAATATGCTGCACTGCTATGAATACTTTGATCATTACAGAGAATTCATTGCCTGTCTGGTAAAAACAGGTCTGGGGCATCTGCTGCTGCAGGCCCTGGACAGTTATATCCTCGATACCTATTATACGGAAGATAAAGGCCGGGATTTCTATTACACACTTCGTGCGTTCTCCGGTTCCCTCTATAATATCTACGTCACCTGGATCATGGAAAATTCCATGGAATCCGCTGAAGAGATCGTATCCATTATCTGTAAGATCTATTCCTGATCATTAAACAATCATCAAAGGACTGCGCAAAAATACGCAGTCCCTTTTATTTTTCTTATCTCTGATCCAACGGAACATATTCCAGTTCCTGCATCACGCTCTTATAAGCGGGACGGATGATCTTATCCATGTTGATCAATTCTTCAATACGATGTGCACTCCATCCGACGATTCTTGCAATGGCAAAAATCGGTGTATATAACTCCAGCGGGATCTCCAGCATGCTGTATACGAATCCGCTGTAGAAATCCACATTGGCGCTGACGCCCTTATAGATCCTGGACTTCTGGGAGATGACCTCCGGTGCCATCCGTTCGATCATGGAATACAATGCGAAATCCTTGTCTCTGCCCTTGGCTACTGCCAGCTTCTCCACGAAGCTCTTAAATACCTGGGCTCTGGGGTCGGACAGAGAGTAGACAGCATGACCCATACCATAGATCAGTCCCTTGCCGTCAAAGGCTTCCTTATTCAAAATCTTGTTCAGATAAACTCTTACCGCATCCTCATCAGTCCAGTCGGACACATGGGCTTCGATATCCCGCATCATCTCTACGACCTTGATATTGGCACCACCGTGCTTGGGTCCCTTCAGAGAAGAAAGCGCTGCTGCCACTACGGAATAAGTGTCGGATCCGGAAGAGGTTACGACTCTGGTAGTGAAGGTGGAGTTGTTACCGCCGCCGTGCTCCATATGCAGCACCAGTGCGGTATCCAGTACTTTGGCCTCCAGTTCGGTATATTGTTTGTCGGGACGAAGCATCATCAGCAGATTCTCTGCTGTGGAAAGCTTCTTCTGCGGACGATGTATGTACATACTCTCATCATTGGAATAGTGATTATATGCATGGTAGCCGTAGACTGCCAGCATAGGGAACACAGCGATCAGTCCCAGACATTGTCTTAATACATTTTCAATGGAAGTATCGCTGCAATTTTTATCATAGGAAGCCAGTGTCAGAACACTCCTGGTCAGGGAATTCATGATGTCACTGCTGGGAGCTTTCATGATGACATCTCTGGTGAAGTTGGTAGGCAAAGTTCTGCTGGATGCCAGAATATCGTTAAAATGCTTCAGTTCGTCACGATTCGGCAGCTTACCGAACAAAAGTAAATAAGCCACTTCTTCGAATCCGAAATGATCCCCGCGGAATCCGTTGACCAGTTCGATACAGTCATAACCGCGATACCACAGCTTACCTTCACAGGGTATCTTTTTGCCATCCTCCATTTTGAAGGATTCGATCCGGGAGATATTGGTAAGGCCTGCGACTACGCCGTTACCGTTCTTATCACGCAACCCCCTCTGCACGCCATACTCATCGAACATCTGGGGTTCCAATCTATCTGCCGCTCTGCACAGGCCGGCATGTTCCAACATATACTCTTCGTTTTTCTTCATCCAAATACCTTCCTTTCCCTCACATTTCTATATACCTACTTATCATAACTTTTCAGAAACTACCCTGTCAATTAAGAAAATATAAAATATTCTTTGTATTCTCTTTGATCTTCTCAGACAGCTCAGCATATTTAATGAGTTCTTCCTCTGTGAAGCCGGCGAATCTGGCAGCATCATAATCCCTCTGTGCCATCTCCAGTTCTTTCATAACGGCATCCGCTGCCGGAAGAATCGTCACGGCGATCCTGCCTCCCCGTTCCTTCCGCTTCGTTTCTGCCATCTCCGCTGTTTTCGTTTTATTTTTTCCGGTCGTCTTATCTTTTTTGGATGGTTTGGGTTCCTTCACCTCTTCTACTTTCAGGAATCCCTTCATGGTCAGGCGCTGCAATCCGCTGGTCAGATTCGTCCGGGTGATTCCGGCGAAATCCGCCAGTTCCCGTCTGCTGTCCCATTCGTGCTTTTCACACAGACACAAAAGCAGACGCACATCCATGACCTTCAGATCTCCTTTTAATGCCACCGGCTCCAGATAATGTTCTAATAACTTTCTCTTACGGTAATCCTCTCCTGCAGGTCCTTCCGCCTGTAAGATCTCTGTATTGACAAAGACTCTCTCGTCTCCCAGCTTCTTGGAACCGGGCAGGATCGAAGGCGGAACGGTGCCGTCCCCCGCAGCATCGATAAAAAAACGGTATACCTGCAGACGGTTCTTCTCATAATCTTCCTCTTCCAGAACATGTTTGTAGAAGTTATTGTAGTACTCAAATACATTCAGCTTCATCTTCACAGTCTTCGAGATATTAATGCCCTGACTGGCAAGAGAGCCTTTCCTCTTCACATAATAATAAATGGGCGCATGCAGGGCATAGAATACTTTCGCATAGCGGATATATTCCAGATTGAACATAAAATCCTCACACCAGCTGATATCCGTATCCATGCGTAGCTTATGCTCTTCCACAATATCCCTGCGGTACAGCTTGTTCCACAACACACCGTAATAAAAATCCGCCGGATTCTCCATCATATGTGCTGCGAACTCTTCTCTGGTGAGCACGCCCTCCTCTTCGATGTCTCCCTTGGGGGACAGACGCTCTCCCACCACGCGGTAAAAGTCAGAAATGACCATGTCACAGCCGTACTCCTCAGCTGCCCGCACGAACAGTCTGGTGGCATCCGGTGTGATCCAGTCGTCACTGTCGAGGAACTGCAGATATTTTCCCCGGGCACGGTCAAGCGCCCGGTTTCTGCTGTCGGAGACTCCGGTGTTCTCCTTTTGGATCACAATGACTCTGGAATCTCTGTCTCCGTACTCTTCACAAATATCGCCGGAAGCATCCGTACTGCCATCATTGACCAGCAGCAGTTCATAATCCGTATATTCCTGGTTCAAAATGCTGTCGACACAGCGTCGTAAATATTGTTCCGCATTGTATATCGGAACAATGATGCTTACCATTGGCCGCATAAGTTCATCCTCTCCAAAAATTACTTCATAAACGATTTCTTCGCTTTTCAAGCTTACGAAATCGTGATCAGTTCATAGTCTCTGCTGCCGATGCCGATCTTCTCCGCATGCTCCAGGCAGGTCTTGTACTCCGCATTGGGAGTGGTATTTTCAAAATGATCATGATGATCGCAAAATCCCTCTTTTGCCATGGCATCCGTCAGCTGGCTGTTCGGCAGCGGTGTCTGCTTCAGGCAGGCATCCACACAGGCCTGATCCAGCGCCAGGGGATCAAAGGATGCAAACATACCGATATTAGGTAGAATAGGAGCATCGTTCTCGCAGTGGCAGTCACAGTTTGGAGACACATCCACTACCAGAGAGATATGGAAATTCGGTCTGCCGTCCACGACAGCCTTCGCATATTCTGCCATACGGCAGTTGAAATCCTTCGTCGCCGCAGCATCGCCGCTGTGGATCGCATCAAAATTGCAAGCACCAATGCAGCGTCCGCAACCCAGACACTTCTCATGATCAATGTGCATCTTATGTGTGGTCTCATCATATACCAGTCCATCATTGGCACATTCCTTCATGCAGCGCTTACAGCCCCGGCACAGACTCTCGTCGATCTCCGGCTTGCCCTGCGCATGCTGCTCCATTTTGCCCGCTCTGGAGCCGCAGCCCATACCGATGTTTTTAATAGCACCGCCAAACCCCGCCGTCTCATGTCCTTTGAAATGATTCAGGGAAATAAACACATCCGCATCCATGATGGCACGACCGATCTTCGCATTCTTCACATATTCGCCGCCTTCTACCGGTACCTCGATGTCATCCGTTCCCTTGAGTCCATCGCCAATGATCACGGGACATCCCACCGTCAGTGGCGTGAAACCATTCTCCCAGGCACAGTACATATGCTCGATGGCATTCTTACGGCTGCCGGGGTACAGGGTGTTGCAGTCGCTCAGAAAAGGCACACCGCCCAGCTCCTTTACCACATCCGCTACTGCTTTCGCATAATTCGGACGTAAGAAGCCCAGGTTGCCCAGCTCTCCGAAGTGCAGCTTGATGGCAACAAATTTGTGATCCATATCAATATTCTGAATCCCCGCCGCCTTCATCAGACGCTTTAACTTACTGGGAAGCCCCTCTCCCAGACGGGTCCTGAAATCTGTAAAATATACCTTTGATTTTTCCATTGATTTATCCTCCGAGCAAAAAAGATACTACGATTATAACATATCTTTTCCGCTTTTTGAGAATTTTTTTGCATTCTCCACGAAGCGCTCCGCGAACTCCGGGCAGGATGGATAATAGAGGTGGGGAAAACCGTACCAGTGATTCTCTCCCACGTGGATGCAGGGATAATTTCGTCCGGTGGAGGGTTTGGTAGCGATGCAGTCTGCGCCGTTGTCTTCACTGTCATAATAGTGGAATTCGTGGGCACGGATGCGGCTGCCACGAGGCATAAAATATCCGCTGTTCTCTTCCAGTTCAATGTATCCGAAGCGCACCAGGTGTCCGGTGTCGAAGCATTTACCGGGCAGGACTCCCGCCATGGGATAGGAATGTCCTTCCCGGTCCGTCAGGGTCATATGCAGGTATAGAAAACCGCCGCACTCTGCCACCGTGGGCAGGCCGTCTGTGACTGCCTTCCGGATCGCTGTGCGCATGGCATCATTCTCGCTTAACTGTCCGGCATACAGTTCCGGATATCCACCGCCCAGTAACAATCCGTGAATGTTTTCCGGTAAGTTTCTGTCATGCAGCGGGGAAAAATACACCGGTTCCGCGCCCGCCTGTTCCAGCAGACGCAGGTTCTCTTCGTAATAAAAGCAAAAGGCTTCATCCCGGGCTACGGCGATCCGTGGGTGTATTGCTTCGCTGGTTTCTACGGAATCTTCCACTACCGGCTCTTCCTCCAACGGCTCCGCTTCCTCTGCGATCTGCAACAGTTTTGAAATGTCTGCGGTCTCCCGTAATCTCTCTGCTGTCATACGGATCTGTCCCTGCAAGTCTTCCAGTTCTCCCGGCATGCACAAGCCTAAGTGTCTGCTGGCGATCTGCAGGTCCTTATTTTCCGGAAAATACCCCAGTACCGCAATGCCCAGTTCCTCTTCTGCCAAGGACTTCAGTATCTCATAATAGGATGCGGACATCCGGTTGAAGATCACGCCTCGGATCAGATGTGCCTTATCGTAAGCCAGGAATCCGGCAATCAGAGGGATCACCGATCTCCCCATGCCTTTTGCATCCACCACCAGCAGGATGGGGGTCTGCGTCACCTTTGCCAGATGATAGGAGGATCCTTCCTCACGGATGCCGCCCAGCCCGTCATACAATCCCATAACACCTTCCATGACCACAAGCTCGTCTTCTCTGCGATCCTTCAAAAACAGCTTACGGGTGCCCTCTTCTCCGGTAAAAAAGGTATCCAGATTCCGAGAGGGCACCCCCAGCACCTGTCTGTGGAACATAGGATCAATATAATCCGGGCCGCATTTGCAGGAAGAAATATTCTCGCCGTTTTCTTTAAAAATCTGCAATAATCCACAGGTGATCGTAGTCTTGCCGCTGCCGCTCTTCGGTGCAGCGATCATGATGCGGCGTATCTTCTTTTTCTGTGCTCCGGTCATCTCTGTACTTCTCCATTCTTACCGTTTCCGGTCTCCCCTGCGTTTTGTTTTGTTTTCTTCGCGTTATCCATAGGATCCGTTCCTGTCTCACGGAACGTAAACGAGCAGATCCACACCGGATTTTCCGCCTGGGGCAGATGATAGCTTAAAAGCTTCTTCACCCGGCTTACCTGCATCTGCAGGATCTCCTCTTCCTCCATCGGAAAAGTATCCAACACTTCCTTAAGTTCTGCAATGGTCTCCATGCTGATGGCATTGATCACAATACGCATATGGGGATTCTTCCGGTACAAGACCTGTAAAATATCCAGCAATCTGCCGCCGCTGCCGCCGATAAAGGCATGGGTCGGCACTGGTAATTCTTCCAGTCCTTCCGGTGCCGGGGCTTCAATGATCTGTATATTATCCATATGAAAATGCGCTCTGTTGTTCCGAAGCAGTTCCACCGCCTCCGGCTTTCTCTCAATGGCATAGACCTGCACTCCTCCGGGCACCCCGGCGATCTCTATGGCAACGGATCCGGTGCCGCTGCCGATGTCATAGACCACGGCGTTTTGTGTCAGGTGTAGCTTGCAGATGCTGACCTCGCGGACTTCTTCTTTTGTCATTGGCGTTCTGCGGAGTTTTTCCTCGGTTCCCGAAGCATCCCGCAGAAAACAGGTATCGGCTCTTCCATGGGTCAGGCGTTCCGGTTGCCAGTGAGGATTACGGATCAGGCAGGTATATAACCCTTCCTCCGTAATATCCTCACACTGCCCCGGGGTCAGGATCCGGATGCTTTCCTCCGGATAGGACAGCTGATATCCTACGATCACTTCACAGTCTGTCAGTCCCGCTTCTGCAAACAAATGTCCGATCTTGCGGATGTCCGCACTTCCTGAGGTCAGTAAAAATACCTTCTCATGGCTCTCCACCGTTGCCGAAAGCCGGTTCAGTTTCTTGCCGTGCATGCTCAAAATGGCCGCATCTTCATAACTTTCTCCCACTCGGGCCGCCAGTGTGGCCACGGAAGAAATTCCCGGCAGGATCCGTACTCCTGCGTTCAACACTCCTACGGCAACGGCTTCCTGCAATGCCACATATAGCTTCCTGCATCCGCTGTAAAATCCGGTATCCCCGGAAAAAAGGACCGTTACCCGAAGGGGCCCTTTCTGTGCTGTAAGACCGTTTTTCTGTAATTGCTCCAGATACGGCAGAATCTGCTCCGTCATGTAGTAGGGTCTTTTTTCGATTTTAGCAGAATATCTTTCGATCATGCGCTCCGCACCCAGCAGGATATCTGCAGTTTCGATCGCATGCTGCACTTCTTGTGTCTGACCGTCTTTGCTGCCCATGCCGATTCCGGCGAGGCAGATCTCCATGCTGCCCTGCCCGGAGAGCTTACAGTCACAGAGCTGTTCCAGTTTTCCACAGATTTCCGCAAAAGAATACGTATCTACAGCCTTCTTGACAGGCTGTATCACATACACCGGGATCCCCAGAATTTTCGCAGCTTCCAGTTTCTCCTGATACCCTCCGGTGCGTCCGCTGTTTTTCGTGACCATGTGATGGATATCGTATTGCTTCAGGATAGCAGCGTTCATCTCTGTGGAAAAAGGTCCCTGCAATGCCAGGATCTGTCTGCCTTTGATTCCCTGCTCCATGCACAGTTCCAGGCTCTCTCTGCCCGGAAGGATGCGCACATACAGGCGGTCATGGAGTCTTCCGGAGGCACAATACGTCGGCAGTTCCTTGCTCCCTGTGGTCAGCAGAATATTGCCCTCTGTATTCTCCAGCGCTTTGGCACAGTCAGCATTGCTTTCAAAATACCGGATACTTACGGCAGGATTCTCTGCTTCCGGAGTCTCCGAAATTTCCCGTTCCAGACGCAGGTAAATGGAAGACTGTGTTTCCACAGCGTCCCGTATGTTCTCTGTAACGACCTGGGCATAAGGGTGGGTGGCATCCACTACGATCTCATAACCCTCGTTACGCAGAAATTCTTCCATCTGCTGCCGGTCCATTCTGCCACGGTGAAGAGATACGAGTGGCTGCCCCTTTGTCCCTGCCGCCTCCGCATCCGTCTGTTCCCGCATCACAATCTCACCATATTCCGTTGCCACGCATACGGTATGCGCGATTCCGGCATCTGCCAGGATTTCCGACAGCCGCCGTCCTTCTGTGGTTCCCGCAAAAATTACTATTTTTTTCATCCTGCTCTCCTCCCAAAGAGAACTTAATGTATGTTGTTCTCCACATGATATCCGCGCCTTGTGATCAACTTGTCCCCCAAGATCTCCGTCTCCGAATTGCCGATAAATACCGTGGTGAACATATTGACTTCCCGGTCCCTTAATTCCCGCAGCGTACAGGTCACCGCCCGGGTGCCTTCTCTGCCGATGTTTTCCACATAGCCGCAGGGTCGCTCCCCTTCTATGGTTTCCAGTAAAATATCACAGGCTCTTTGCAGATAATCCTTTCGCCTGTGGCTGGAAGGGTTGTAAATTGCCATGGCAAAATCTCCCATTGCTGCCGCCCGCAGTCTCTTTTCGATCTTCTCCCAGGGAGTCAGCAGGTCGCTTAAGCTGATCACACAGAAATCATTGTTTAAGGGTGCTCCCAGTACCGCCGCCCCACTGCTTGCCGCTGTAATACCGGGGATCACGATCAGTTCCGTCTGGGGATGTTCTTCTCCAAGCTCATACATCAGCGATGCCAGGCCGTAGATACCGGCGTCGCCGCTGCAGATCAATGCCACCCGCTTCCCGGCTTCCGCCTCCCTAAAACACAGTTCGCAGCGTTCTGTCTCCTGCCGCATAGGGGTGGTCAGCAGTTTTTTCTCTGCAAAACGTTCTCCCAATAATTTGACATATACAGTATAACCCACGATCACATCTGCCTGCTCCAGCGCAGCGATGGCTTCTCCTGTCATCATTTCTTCCCTGCCGGGACCTATTCCCACGATATAGATTCTGTTACTCATCCGTTTTGCCTCTTTCTATCCTTTCCAAGCCACATCCGAATCCGCTCTTTCCATGTTTTCTCTGCAACTGCCACGGTCATGCCATCCTGTGCCTGCTTGCTTAAGAGGATCCATCCGCCTGTCCCGGCTGCTTTCAGGGCGGCGCGCTCGCATACATTGTCCACGCCCACCTGTGTCTTTACGAACTCGGAACCGTGAAATTCTCCCGGCACTGCCTGTAATTCCTGTGCTGTATAAGTCCTAAATGGTATCCTGTATTTTTCACTGAATTCCAGCAGACATCTTTCCTCTTTTTTCACGTCAATAGAAGCCAATGCTGCGATCTGCTCTATGACAATGCCCTGTTCTTCCAGTATTTTTTTCAAAAATAGATCCAGCTTTGCGCTGTCCGTATCCTTCTTGCAGCCCACGCCCAGAATATATTTTTTCGGCTGCAGCAGTAGTTCTGCTGGCTCTTTTCGAAATGTTTCTTCCGTGTCGTCCGCAATCAGGACATCCACTTTTTCCACAGGAGGATACGCACACAGCCGGATCCCTGACGGAATGGTCTCATCCACTGCCAGATGCCCTGTCTGTACGGACATGGTAATTTCCTCGCCTGCCAGTACTTTTGCCGACACTTTGGCGATCCCCTCCCGATTACAGATCCGCAGATCATTCCTTTTGGCAAAGATATCCACCGCAAAACTGTCATGTAAGTCTGTGGCTGTGGTGATCACCGGTACGGCACCCAATGCTCCCGCCAGACGGACCGCCAGTTCGTTGGCTCCACCCACATGTCCGGACAACAAGGGAATCACATACTTCCCCATCTCGTCTGCCACCAGTACCGGACTGTCGTGCAGTTTATCCATGATCCAGGGGGCAATGGCACGGACCGCGATCCCACAGGCACCGATGAATATAAGTGCATGGCGGGCCGCCATCTGCTCTCCCGCCCACGCTGACAGGCTGTTCCTGACGCAGATTGTGTCTGCATCGCTGTCATCCACAGCCGGTACCGTCTTTTTTTCCAGTCGGGAGCATTTGGTATAGAGCGTGACCGCAGTTTCCCCATCCATGCTCTCCCGGATCCGCTCCGCCAGCTGTTGTCCTGTTTCCGTAAAGCTGATCACACTAATCTTCACGCCGCCCCTCCTGCGTTTCCTCTGCCTGTATGACACAGCATTTTGCCTGACGGAATTCTGTGGTAAAATCCGCCGCATACAGCCTCGACTTCTGATAATTTCCATGGGTGATAACATCCCCCACCAGTACCAGTGCTGTCTTTTTGATGCCATGTTCTTCCGCTACCTGTGCCAGTGTCTCCACCGTACAGATATAAGCCTCTTCCTCCGGCCAGGTTGCCTTGTAGACAAGGGCTGCGGGGGTGTCCTTCGCATAACCGCCCAAGATCAGTCTGTGGCTCAGTTCCCGCAGCATTCCCGTGCTTAAATAGATCGCCATGGAAGCATGATGGGCTGCCAGACTTTCGATGCTCTCCTTCTGCGGCACTCCGGTCCGCCCTTCCATACGGGTGATGATCAGGGTCTGGGAAACACCGGGCAGGGTATATTCCAGATTTAACGATGCCGCCGCACCAAAGCATGCACTGACTCCCGGACAGCTCTCATAAGGGATTCCCAGCTCGTCCAGTGCATCCATCTGCTCCCGCACCGCACCATAGATGCTGGGTTCTCCGGTGTGCAGACGCACCAGCATTTTCCCCTGCGCCTGTGCCTCCTGCATGAGCTTAAGCACTTCTTCTAAGGTCAGGTGCGCACTGTTATGGATCTCACAGTCTGCTCTGGCATATTCTAACAGCTCCGGGTTCACCAGCGATCCCGCATAGATGATGACATCCGCCTGTTGCAGCATGTGCATGCCCCGCACCGTGATCAGATCTGCTGCTCCGCTTCCTGCGCCAACAAAGTAAACCATTCCTCCGCCTCCTTACTTTTCGCCAATGCACCGAAATCATTGGCATACATGATACATTCGATTGCAAGCTTTCCCTGCGCCCGCTTCTCAAGATAAAATAAAATACGCTCCATGGCATAATCCATGACTTCCTGTCTCCTGCCGCACTCATCCAGGATCCGCACGGCTTCCTCTGTGGTGACACAGGACAAAAGCTTGTCAGCATCCACTGCCGCCACACCGCATTTTACGGCAAAGGCGGTCAACAGCTCCATCCGGCAGTCACCCTCTCTGGAATGGGTATTCATAATACCGCCCGCCACTTTAATGAGTTTTCCGATATGTCCTGCAAGAAGCAGACGTTTGAAGCCCTCTTCCACCGCCATATCGATCGTCAGACCGATAAAGTTACTGCATTTTACACTTTTATCCAGATCATAGTGATAGGTATTTTTCAAAAAATCCAGTCCATAATTGCCCGGAGAGATCACCACGTCTTCTCTTCCCAGTGCCCGCTGCTGCCTAAGTTCCACGCGGATCGTATCTAAAATGGCCTGGGTACTCATGGGTTCCACGACACCGCTGGTACCAAGGATCGAAATGCCGCCCACGATGCCAAGTCTCGGATTAAATGTCCGCTCTGCCAGATGTTCGCCCTCCGGCACAGAGATCTCCACTGCCAGGCTTCCACAATAATCCAGTACCTGACACACCTGTAATACTTCCCGTTCGATCATCTCTCTTGGGACGTGATTAATAGCTGCATTTCCCACGGGCTGATCCAGTCCCGGTTTCGTCACACGACCAACGCCGAAGCCGCCATCGATCACGACCCGGGCCAGGGCTTCACTGCCTTCTTCCTGCGGCAGTGAGACCTTCGCACAGATCAATGCCCCGGTGGTAATATCGGGATCATCCCCACCGTCTTTTTCCACGGCGCAGCTGACCTCCCGCTCCTTACGACAGATCCTAAGGATCTGTGCCGTATAGGGGATGCCTTTGGGTGTCTCTATGGTGATCTTAGTTTTCTCCCTGCCGGTCAACAGCATATAAGCAGCCGCCTTCGCCGCTGCTGCCGCACAGCTTCCTGTGGTAAATCCATACCGCATGCCTCTACCTTTCCTTCCTCAGCTCATACAACAATGCATTACAGATGGCGGCTGCCACATTGCTGCCGCCCTTTCTTCCGCGGTTGATAATATAGGGCACCTCCGTCTGAAGGATCAGTTCCTTGGCGGCTTCCACATTCACGAAGCCCACGGGAACCCCGATGACGAATGCCGGACGCCAGTTGCTCTCCTGCATCATCTCGTAAATCTGTATCAGTGCCGTAGGTGCATTTCCCACAGCGAAGATCACCGGCTTTTCCCGTTTTGCTGCCAGTTCCATGCTGATCGCTGCCCGGGTGGTCCTGCGTTCCTTCGCCATTGCTGCCACCTCTGCGTCTGCCATGTAGCAATGGGCTTCGCCGCCAAAAGAAGCCAGCACCTTTTTGTTGATCCCTGCCAGTGCCATATTCGTATCCGTCACAATGTCCGCACCGTTTTTTATCAGGTTTTTGGCGATCTCCACTGCATTTTCCGAATAGGTCATCGTCTCCGCATAATCAAAATCCGCACTGGTATGGATCACCCGTCTGGTGATCATATCCTGCTCCGCTGGCAACGTGATTCCCCTCTCTTCCAGTTCCGCCGCAATGATCTCAAAGCTTCGCATCTCGATCTCTTCCGGCAATACATATTCGATGTTCGTTTTATCCATAAATCAGTCTCCCATAGCAAGTTCTCGTAACAGCACTTCATTCTCTTCCTGCTTCTTCACCGCGATCCGGTAATAGCCCTCTCCCAGTCCCCGGAAATTCTCACAGTTGCGGATCAGGATGCCTTTTGCAAGCAATCTGTCATAGATGGGCTGTGTGGTATAGAGCAGCAGAAAATCCGCTTCTCCGGACACCACCCGGATGCCCAGTGCCTCCAGCCCTTCCCTAAGATACGCACGTTTTGTTTTCACATATTCCACGGTATCCTGCAGATATTGCTCCGCCTGCTCCGCACAGACGATGCCTGCTCTCTGGGCGAACACCGACAGATTCCATTCCGGCAGCTGTCTGCGGATTTTCTCCCGAAGCCCCTCATTACTGCACACCAGATATCCCAGACGCACCCCCGGCATGGCAAAGCTTTTCGTAAACGCCCGTACCAGCAACAGATTCTCATACTGGTCTATCTTTCCGAGCAGGGACCTGGGTTGCTCTCTATCAGTCTCACAGAACTCTATAAAACATTCATCCAGTACTACGATGATTCCCTGCTGTCTGCAGTGCTCCAAAAGTTCCCGCAGATATTCCCTGCCCAGCAGCTGCCCTGTGGGATTATTGGGATTTGCAAGAAACAGTAGATCTGTGTCTGCCGTCAGCGCCTGTAACAATTCCTTCCCCGGGCAAAATGCGGTCTCCTCCGACAGATATGCATATTTTATATGGCTGTCTGCCGCCTTCGCCGCATACTCATATCCGTAAAAGGACGGCACCGGGATCACAATATTTTTCGGCTTAAGTGCATGTACGATCGCCAGAAAAAGTTCTGATGCCCCGTTGCCAAACAGCAGATACTCCTTTGGAATTTCCCTGCCGTTTTGCACCGACAGCATATGACTTACTGTCTCTGTCAGTTCGCCTGCTGCGGCATCGGGATATTCCCCCACATGATCGATAGCCGCTAAAAGTGAAAGCCTTGCCTCCGCCGGCATTCCCAAGGGATTGCCGTTTACCGAAAAATCCAGCCGTACCGGTCTGCTGTATATGTCACCACCATGTATGTTCTGCTGCATCTGTTGTTTCCTCATTTCTTTTCTTGAACCTGTTTTCTTTTTAGAGCTTTCCTTCACAGATTGCCAGCCGCCGTGTTATAACCATCCACAGCCCGCTGCCACCCAGGTCAGTATTCCCAGGCAAAACAGCTCACAGATCCATGCCGTCCGGTTCATCAGACGATTGGCTCTCCGGATATCCTCATATTCCACCTGCCGTTTCGGATCCCCGATATATGGTTTCTTCACGACTTTGCCAAAGTAACTGGCATCTCCTGCCAACTGTATTCCCAGTGCGCCGGCACATACGGATTCCGTCTGGGCGGAATTGGGACTGGCGTGCTTTCTGCTGTCTCTGCGCCAGATATGCCATGCCTGCCTGCCGTTATAGCTTTTTCCGCTGAAAAATGCCGCACCGATCATCAAAAATGCGCTGATCCTCGCCGGGAAGAAATTCACCACATCATCCAGCTTCGCCGCCGCCCTTCCAAAGTGCAGATATCTGTCATTTTTATAGCCGACCATAGAGTCCATGGTATTGACTGCCTTATATAAGAATCCAAGCACCGGCCCTCCCAGTGCCGTATACAGCATCGGCGCGATCACACCGTCGGAAGTGTTCTCCGCCACAGTCTCGATGGCAGCCTTCGCCACTCCTTCTTCCGTAAGATTCTGGGTATCTCTTCCCACGATCATGGATACCGCCTCTTTGGCAGCCTCCGGATTCCCCGCCTTTAATTGTTTCCATACTTTTCCGCTCTCCACCTGCAGACACCTTGCCGCCAGGATCTGATAGGTCATGACCGCCTCCACCACCATGCCGATCCTCGGATAAAGTGCATATGCTCCCACCAGGATCAATGCCGTAAACATCCCCGTAAGCAGCAAAACGCTTACAACTAAAAGCTTCCCCTGTCTGCGCTCCGCTGCCTCTCTCTCCGGGGAATCTTCCTGTGGGTTGCCGCTGCGCAGTGCTTTTTCTGTCTTCGCGATCAACCAGCCGATTCCCCGGATGGGATGTGGCAGAAAATAGGGATCGCCAAAGATCTGATCCAGTAAAAATCCCGCTCCAAATGCCAGGATATGATATTTCATCCGTTCGTTTCTCCTTTTGTAAGTTCCGATACTGCAGCTTCCGATACTGTAGCTTCCGACAGCGGGCGAAATTCCTTCCACTGCGGGGCTCCTCCGCCTGCCTTAAATGCCAGCCTGCCACTGTAACCCTGTCCGCATTTTACCTGATAGTCAAAATATTCTCCACCGAGGAAATGACCAAGCAGCGCCATGATCGTTCCGCCGTGAACCACCGCGGATGCATTTTGTATCTTGCGACCCCTCTGCCCCGATGCAGCACTTCTCTCCCAGATCCTTTTCATGTGATATACCATTTTTTCGTATCCGGCAACACTTCGGCGGATAAACTCTTCCCTGCTCTCTCCTTCCGGAAACGGCAGGGTACCTCCGCTGTCGATCCATCTCTGATATGCCGGATCTCCGGAAAGTTCCTGATAATCATGCCCCTCAAACGCACCGAAATCCATCTCTGTCCACTCCGGGATACAGATAGGAGTCTGCCCCGGATACAGGATCTGTGCGGTCTCAAGACACCGCTTCATGGGACCGGAAAACAGGACGTCGGCAATTGGGTAGATCCTGTCTGTCACGGATTTTTCCAGTGTCCTGATACCGTCCGGACTTAAAGCTTCGTCCGTTTTCCCAAGATACCGGCCCTCTTTATTAGAAAGCGTCGCTCCGTGCCGGATGAGGGTAAGATGAATCTCTATTTGATCTTCTGTCCGATTCCGCATACGACTCTCACCACCTCATCTGCCTGCGCTGCCAGCTGTTCCAGTATTCTTCCGGTGCGCTCTCTGTAAATTCTCTCCTCCGCTTCCATGGGGACGATGCCGTTGCCGATCTCATCACAGATCAGAATGCAGTCCGGATGTTCCTTGCAGAAATGCTCTATCATTGCCTCCGGAGCGGTTCCCTGTCGCAGCTGCTCCCGGATAGAGTGGTGCAGATGATTGACGATCACCTGCAAAGCTCCTGTCTCTGCGGGCAGTTCCAGTGTTCCATCCAAAACAGCCACTTTCCGTCCATCCTCACAGCGTACATAACTCTGCTTCACATAATGCAGTTTTCCCTGGGCAAATCCACCAATGATCAATATCATTACATCAGCCTTTCCGCGATTGCCACGACAACCACCACACACACCTCACAGAGTGTCACAAAATATCCCGCAGTGTCCCCGGTGATGCCGCCAAACTCTTTTTTACTGCGATAGTAATAATACGCAAAGCTAAGCAGGGCTGCTGCCACGGCGAACCCTCCCGCCACGACAGATATCCACAGCATAAATAAAATGCAAAGGATTCCCTGTCCGTACAAAGTACTTTTTACCACCCTTTTGTGGGCTTTATCCGCAAACAGATACAGTGTCCCCTCCTGCTTTGCCGAAGGGAAACTCACCACTGCGATACCGCTTAATACTCTGGACAGGAAGCATCCGGCGCCCGTCACAGTAAGCATACGCAGTGTCGTGATCTCCGAGAATCCTCCCAGGAAAATCAGTCCGTACAGTGCAAGCATGATCACTGCAAATGCCCCGATATGAGAGTCCTTCAATATCTCCAGCTTCCGGTCTCTTGACTGGTAGGAATGCAGTGCATCACAGGTATCTAAAAAACCGTCCACATGAAAGCCCCCAGTGACCAAAAGCGGTATTGCCGTCCCCACCACAGCATAGCACAGGGTTCCCACCGCGAACCGGTCACAGAACCATTTCCACAGATACCACAAAGCACCGATCACCGCACCCACCCATGGAAAAAAGCAGAGAGCGTACCGCATGTCCTCGTCCTTCCACTGAAACTGTGGCATGGGGATCTTGGAATACATGGAAAACGCTATGAAAAACGATTTGATAATTCGCATGTCTGTTTCCTTTCTATCCCCGGCTGTCCTGCCGGTTCTGTGCTTTTGCTCCTGGTGAGCCGGGTTTGATCCGCTGTGGGATTCCCGCTACGACTTCCACGACCTCGTCCGCCTCCGCGGCAAGTCGTTCGTTGATCCGCCCCAGTGCCTCGATGTATTCCATCGTAGAATCATCGTAGATCATTCCATCCTCAAATACATTATTGGTTACAATGACTAACGGATCCGCCTGTTTTCTTAATCCTTCCATACCTTGCAGAATCTTTGTGATCACCGTCTGACGATCCACAGGCTTTTCCCCGGAAAACATTTCGTTGGCGGTGAGATTTGACATACATTCCAACAATACCGCTCCTGCCGGTTCCATTTGCAAGACCGCCTGCTCCAACTCCGTAGGCTGTTCGATGGTAGTGAAGCCTTTCCCCTGTCGCAGCCTGTGATGCCTGTCCACCTTTGCCTGCATCTCCGCATCCCGGATCTGCATGGTGGCGATATAATATTTTTTCTTATCACCGGCAGCCCGTAGCAGATGATCTTCCGCATAAGCGGATTTTCCGCTGCCACTACCGCCCAGGATCAGTGTCATCATGTTGCTTCTCCATTCGTCTGAATGTTCAGCCCACGCCATTCGCTCACAAAATCATGCAAGCATGATTTTTGCGCCCGGATATGTTCATGGCTGAACTGTTAACGTCTATATTGTTCTACTTTGATTTCTGAGAAGGTAGCGCTCTGTCCATAAATGCTCATTGCCATATCCAGCAGTGTGAACATCATAACGGCTCCGGTTCCTTCTCCCAGTGCCATTCCCGCATGGATCACCGGAGACAGCTGTAAAGCATCTGCCAGCTTCACTGCCGCCGGTTCTTTCCCTAGATGGGAAGGGATCAGATATTCCCGCACACCGGGGAACAGCCGCTCCGCCACCAGGGCCGCTGCCATGCTGATCACGCCATCCAGCACGATGGGCACATGCCACAAAGCTCCGCCGATGCACATACCGGTCAGTCCGGCAATATCCAGCCCTCCGACTGTCTGCAATACCGTGAAGGCATCCGCATGCCACAGATCATAGGTTTCCAAGGCGGTGCGCACCACCTGTTGCTTCCGAGCCAGTCCCTGATCTGTCAGTCCCGCGCCTCTGCCGGTGACTTCCTCTGCCCCACACTGTAATAGGGCGGCTGTCACTGCACTGCTGGTGGTGGTGTTGCCGATTCCCATTTCCCCGGTGGCAAGGATACCGTATCCTTTTTCCTTACACTCCCGTACCAGTCTGGTTCCTGTGGCAATGGCACGGACGGTCTCTTCTTCCGTCATAGCCGGTTCTTTTAAGAAATTTCTTGTTCCGGAGCACACTTTGCAGTTCCATACTCCGGGGATGGATTCCTCACTATTTATCCCGATGTCCACGGGAATGGTCTCGGCACCGATGCTCTGTGCCATCCTGCAGACTGAGGAACCCTTCCTGGCCATGGACTTTGCCACCGCCAGCGTAACCTCCTGCCCGGACTGGGTCACCCCCTCCTCTACAATGCCGTTATCAGCGCAGAAGAGCAGCACACCCTTTTTACGAATATCGATCACTTCCGTACCTAAGATGGCTCCGATCTGTGCCGTGATGGTTTCAAAGCTGCCCATGCCGTCCAGCGGCTTTGCCAGAGTGTCCCAATGCTTTTTCACAAGCTTTCTCACTGCTTCGTCCGGCGGCGTGATCCGGATCTGCGCCAATTCCCGTACGGTATAGTTATGAAATACGGGCTTCTCTGAGCATACCATAGATTTCCTCCATACGCAGATATTCCCGCAGGGTATCTGCCAGCTTATCGTATTGTCTTTCCTTAATAGTGCTGTAATCCTCCCAGACGCCGTCCTCCAGAGAGATGCCTTTTTCCCGGGCCAGGGTCTGTATCATACGACCGGCGATCTCCCCCTTGTCGAACAGGCCGTGAATATAGGAACCATAGATTCTGCCGGTGGAGTCACTGACTACATTTTCTGTAATTTTTGTATTCCTCATGGCATCGTCTGCACAGAAAGCGCTCCGATTGCTTTCTGCACTATTTTCCGATCTGGCTGCTTTGTCCGCTCTACCCTTTGCACCGCTGCCATCTCCGTCACAATACACTGTCTGCCCCATATGGATCTCATACCCCGTGAACTCGCATCCTGTAAGTCCGGAGAAAATACCCTCCACCGCATCCAGAGTTCCATCTGTCTGGCAGCGATGTTTCTCCTTCTGCAGCACTGTCCGTACCGGAAGCAGTTCCATGCCGCGGATCTGTCCGCCTTCCTCTACACTGTCCGGATCCGCGATCTCACAGCCTAACATCTGATAGCCTCCGCAGATTCCGAAAATGGGAACTTTTCCCGCAGCCCGTTTTACCGCTGCCTCCAGTCCGTTCTGCCGCATCCATTTCAGATCTCCCATGGTATTTTTACTGCCGGGGAGAAATATCAGATCCGGCGTTCCCAGCTCTCTTACATTCGTCACATACCGGACACTGACCTCCGGCATCTGCTCAAACACATCAAAATCCGTAAAATTTGAAATTCTTGGATAGTGGATCACAGCCAGATCGATCTTCCCCACATGTTTTGCATCGAAACGGTCCGTCAGACTGTCCTCATCTTCCAGCGTAAGTTCCATATAAGGTACCGTTCCCAGCACCGGCACCTGCCCCCGTTCGGTTAACATCTGAATGCCGGGGTCTAAAATCGTGCTGTCTCCACGGAATTTGTTGATGATCAATCCCTTTACCCGTTCCCGTTCCTCTTCGGTCAGCAGCATCAGGGTTCCCAAAAGCTGTGCGAACACGCCGCCTCTGTCAATGTCTCCCACTAAAAGTACCGGTGCATCCACCATTGCCGCCATTCCCATATTTACGATGTCATTCTGTTTCAGATTGATCTCCGCCGGACTTCCGGCGCCCTCGATGACAATGATATCCGCATAAGTCTCCAGCTTGCGGAAGGCTGCCTTGATATCCGGGATCAGTTCTGTCTTATGGGCAAAATAGTCTCTGGCGGACAGATTTCCCCGTACCTCCCCGTTCACGATGACCTGGGAGCCGGTATGACTGGTGGGCTTTAATAAAATAGGATTCATGCACACCAGCGGTTCGATCCCTGCCGCTTCCGCCTGCATCACCTGTGCCCTGCCCATTTCCAGTCCTTCTTTCGTGATATAGGAATTGAGTGCCATATTCTGTGATTTAAAAGGGGCGACCCGATAACCGTCCTGCCGGAAGATCCGGCATAGGCCCGCCACCAGGAGACTTTTCCCGGCACCAGACATGGTGCCCTGTATCATAATAACTTTTGCCATCGTTTTCTCCATCCCACAGATGCCACCGACATCCCGGGAATTTCGTTTCTCTGTTTTCTAACACCCGCGCTGTTGCTCCGGGCTTTCTGACTTTTCTATCTGCTTCCCCAGCTGTTCTGCGTACTCTAAAAGCTCTCTCTGATAAGTCTCCAGACTGCCGAAATTCTCCCGACAGCAGATAACGTGGTTACACTTTTCCAACTGTTTCTTCGCTGCCTGTATTTTTTCCTGTGCCACCGGCTCAAAAGGATGCTCTGCGATCACCTCCGCCGCCAGTGCCTTCGCCACGGGATAATCCAGATCATTTTCATACAGGATCCCGGTGACAAAGGGGATCCCCGCTCTCTGCAGACGCCGGTAAGTTTTCCGCCCGCCTCCGGCTCCGGCGATCACGAAAATCTGTGGTGTTCCTTCCGGCGCCGCCAGCTCCATATCACTGCTGCCCTCATCATAGCTTCCCATCCGGATGCCATAGAGTTCGGTGATATAGCCGGCTGTCATGACTTCCTCCGGCGTTCCGATCCGGTCCACCGCCCTGCCGTTCACACACAGGATTCTATCGGAGATCTTCTCCGCCAGTTCCAACTCATGCAAGGACAGGATCACCGTAAGTTCTCTCTCCCTGCACAGCTTTTGCAGGATCGATAAAAATTCCAGTTTATGCCGCACATCCAGGTAAGAAGTCGGCTCGTCCAGGATCAATATCTCCGGCTCCTGGCAGATAGCTCTTGCCAACATCACCCGCTGTCTCTGCCCGTCACTGATCCGGTCAAACAAAGAATCCCCAATCTCTGCCACCTGCACCAGTTCCATGGCGTTTTGCACCGCTGCATGATCTTCTGCCCGCAGCACGCCGAAACGCCCTGTGTAGGGGTATCTTCCGGTGGCCACCACATCCTCGCAGGTCATCAGTTCCCCGCGTAGGCGTTTTGTCATTACCACTGCCATTTTTTTTGACAGTTCTGCCCCGGTGAGTGTCCGCATATCTTCTCCGTCCAGCCGCACCGTTCCCGCGATCAGGGACAGCTGTCTCGCAATACTTTTTAAGATCGTCGATTTTCCGGCACCGTTAGGTCCCAGTAACGTCAGGATCTCTCCCTTCCTGAGTGCGATCTCCACTTCTTCGATCAGAGGCTTTCCATCGTAACCCACGCTTATTTTTTCCGTTGTAATATAATAAGGCTTCTGCGTCTTCATAGGTAAGTTATCCACGCTCCCGTCTGCTTTTGGATACCATGATCCACAATACCACCGGTGCTCCGAAGATTGCCGTCACTGTGCTGATACCAAGCTCTGTGGGTGCCATCCAGGTTCTTGCCAACAGATCACAGAACAGGCAGAACACACTGCCTCCTAAGAAACATGCCGGTATCATCAGTAACGGTTTTGTGGTGCCGAATAATTTCCGGATCAGCTGCGGCACGGCGATCCCCACAAAAGAGATGGGTCCGGCAAATGCCACGATGCATGCCGAAAGTACGCTGGACAACACCACCAGCAGGATCCGCAATGTCCGGATGTTCACTCCCAGATTCTGTGCATACGTCTCACCCAGCTGGTAGGCTTCCAGCGGCTTTGCTAACAGGATCACCATAAGTAAAGTCACTGCCACCACGATACTCATCACTTTCACATTGTCCCAGGTCATTCCGGAAAAGCTTCCTCGCGACCAGTTGTGGAGATTCACAATATCCGCGTCCTCCGCAAAAGTCACCACCAGTTCCGTAATGGCAGAACAGATGTAACCGATCATCACGCCGCTGACCACCAGCATGGACATGCTGTCTACCTTTCTCGCCATGAGAAGTACGAATCCCATGGACAACATCGCTCCTAAAAATGCCGCCAGGATCAACAGTCCGGAGCTGACCCGAATCGTATTCCCCAGCAGCAATACCATCACCAGTGCCACTACCATCTTCGCCCCGGAAGAAATTCCTAAGACGAAAGGTCCGGCTATGGGGTTGTGGAAAAAGGTCTGAAGCAGATACCCGGCAAGTGCCAACGCTCCGCCCAGGATCCCCGCCGCCAGTGTCCGGGGAAATCGGATCTCCCACAGAATCCTCGCATTCATGCCTTCTTTGGTTCTTCCCGTAGTCAGTATTTCTGTCAATGGGATCTTCACCGTTCCGATCCCTATATTGCAAAGCAACAGCACGAGAATGCCTGCCGTCAATAGAACAAACGCTATGAGATATCTGATTTTTCTGCGCTGCTGCATGTTTTTCTCCTTCTTTTCCTATTCGTATTCCAATCGTATTCTAATCTCATTCCAACGCTCTTATGCTTACGCTGTGTTTCTAGGTTCTCCATCTTACTGTAAGAGAAACAGATAACGCAGCTTAGCGGTATCATCGTCCGTCAACACCGTATGCATATCCTGCAATAAATACCCGATTGCCATGGACTGCTGGTACATATCGTTGGTGGTGCAATAGACCTGCCCCTCCTGTAGGGCCTTAAAGTCTTTTAGAATATTGCATTTGCCGATCAGCTCGTCCACCGTGGTCACGCCACCGTCGATCGAGCTGTTATAGATCAGGATGTCTGCGTCCTTAGCCCCGGCATAGAAATCTTCGACCTGCATGTTCAGTGTGGAGCGTCCGCTTCCGCTGTCCTCAAGATCCTCAAAAATGTATCTTCCTCCTGCCAGTTCGATCAGCTTCGGAATATAATCCGTACTCTGCCGTACCTGGATCAGTCCATTGGAAGTCACATAGAAAAATGCTATGGTCTTCCCTGTTTTTTCCCCGCTTTCTACTTTTTCCAGAATCTCTGTCTGCTCCGCAAAGGCTTCTTCTGCCTCCGCTTCCTTTCCGGTCAGAGCTCCGAAAAATTTGACCCATTCCACTTTTCCCAAAGGATGCTGTTCATAGCTGGAATATTCGATCATCACCGGAATATCAAAGCTTTGAAGCATTTCCACCACCTCCGGCGAGTGCGTGATCATCCGGTTCTCGATCGCCAGATCACAGCCTTCAGACACCAATAATTCATAATCCGGTTTACTGTATTTTCCGGCATAGATCATGGTACCTGCCTCCATGGCATCCTTTGCTGTCTGAATGTACCAGTTCTCCTGCTTCTGCCCGGAGAACCGGATCTGCCCTAAAGCATCCAGCGAGGCGAACATGTCCATCACGCCGGATGCCACCAGATATATATTTTGAAGCGGTTCCTGCAAGATACTGACATCCTCATCCAGTCCCCCTGGCACCGGCTGTCCCTCCGGCACTAACAGATACCGTTTACTATCGGGAAGCGTTGTCAGCATCTTATAACCATCTTCGTAGTAATCCACCGCAAAATTTTCCGCATATTGCAGCTCCATGCTGCCTGTTTTTACTAATTCTGTCTGTTCTTCCTGCGTGGCCTCTGCTGCCTGGATAACCTCCGATGTTGCTTCCGACGATGTCTCCGTAGAAGCAGAAGAAGGACTGCCGCAGCCGCTAAGCCCCAGCAGTCCCATAAGAAGCAGAACATAGATCCATTTTCTTCTATTTCTTCCTGACCTCAAAGTTTTCATGCCTTTCATAGCCTGCAATATTTGAGCCGCAGGCACCAATGTGTATTACTTGCCGCTCTCTGCACTCTCAAGTGTCTCAGAGTGGAAAGTTACGGTGTATTCCACCTCATGAGGTGTGCTCATTGCCACGGTATCACCAATCATGGTAAGGGGTGCATCCAGTGCTTCCACCGGCACTTCAAATACGGAATTGCCCTCCGTATTTATCGGCAGATATTTTTCACCGTTCACCAGCATATAGTCATAGTTCGGGCTGCTCCATTCCAGAGTCGCCGTTGCCGCTCCGTCAGTCACCGTGATCTGCGCGGGAGACTGGATGCTTGCTCTGCCGCTTCCGCCCTCCATGGTCAGTTCGATGGTGTAGGTGCCGTCTTCTACAGTGCTCAGATCAAAAGTGTCTGCGGTGCCCTCCTCTACCGGATCGGATACCTTTACTTTATGATCGTACCATTTTCCCTTGGTACCGATCAGTGCCAGATCGAATTCCTCTCCGATCACGGGTACAGGAACATCGAAGCCGTAGACTTCTTCCGTCATGCCGTCACTGTAAGTCACGGTATCCGTGGTGGGCTCAAGCAGCACTGCACCATCTTTGGCTGCATCTTCCGCCAGACCCGGATAGAGATTCAGGATCTTCTTGGAGCCTAAGGAAATGTGAATGGTCATAACGCCATCTTTTACCGTCAGTGTTCCCTTGCCGTCACAGGCCTCACTGACATGGAACATGGAGCTGTCCGTGGAAAATTCAGCGGTGTAGACACCATCAGGAAGCTGTGCCTTGTCCTGCGCAGTCTCTGTGCTGACAGTTTCCGCCATTTCCGTGCTCTCTGTCGGTGTTACGGTGCTTTCCTGTGCGGCAACCGTGCTTTCTGCGGATGTCGCATCCGCTGCCTGACCGGCACCACAGCCGCCAAGCAGCAGACAGGCGCTCAGTCCGCCCACGATTATGATTTTATTCATTAATGTCTTTGCTTTCATTACTTATTTTAATCCTTATTTTATTCCTGATTTTAATTCCTATTTTAATTCTTATTTATTTCTCAGCCATTGCTGCTGCAGTATGTGCCACATACAGATCCTGGATAGCCTTGATCCCGCCGAGACCTGCGATCTGGGTATCCACGCTGTCGAACTTACCGGAAGCATTGAACTGGCTTAACCAGGAATCCTCATCCTCGCCTGCCATATCGTTGTTGGCATGGTCACCTGCTACTACCATCAGGGGACGAAGAACCACTTTGGTGTAACCTGCTTCCACAACAGCCTTGATGACTTCTTCGCAGGCGGTCTCTTCCGGCTCACCTTCTACAGTTCCGATGAATACATTAGCATAACCGAGGTCGTTCATCTGGGTCTGCATCTGGCTGTAAGACACCTTTGCGGTGTGAGAAGTTCCGTGACCCATGAATACGAATGCCACGCCATCTTCCTTTGCAGCATCCAGGCTGTCATACCCAGCGGTCTTCACTGCTTCTGCAGTCAGATCTTCTGCTACTGCTTTCTTATCTGCATTGACAACGGTTGCATCGTCTCCCACTTCACCTAACAGGGGCTCAGCGACTTTTACGGATGCGAACTGATCCTTGTAGGCTTCTACCGCCTCCATCAGCTCGTCATACTCTGCCCCGTGCATCAGATGGGTAGGCTGTACTACCAGGTTCTTAACACCGTTTGCCACAGCGCGGTCCAGTGCCTGATCCATATTGTCGATATGTTCATCATCTCTAGCCTGTATATGGTTGATGATGATCTGTGCGGTAAATGCTCTTCTTACAGACCAGTCGGGATTGGCTGCTGCGATCGCATCCTCGATACCCTTGATATCAGCCACACGGCTGTCGTTAAAGGAAGTGCCGAAGCTTACTACCAAAATCTCGTTCTCACCGATCTCATCCTGATTACGGGGATCATCCTTGGAAGCATCTCCGGTATCTCTGCCGAAATAATCGGGATCTGCATTTTCTCCCTCTACCAGTTCCTTCTGTGCGTCGGTCAGTGCATCCCATGCTGCCTTGGCATCTGCACACTGCTTATCGGTATTCTCAGTTCTCTCCTGCACATAGATGGCATCGATCATTGCTGCTACTTCATCGGCTGCGGCCTGATCTGCATCTTCGGTGCTTTCGGTAGCTGCTGTTTCCGCTGCCTGGGTGGTCTGAGCCTCAGTGCTTACCTGTACAGTGCTCTCTACGGTCTCCTGGGTATCGCCACATCCGGTGATGCATACAGCGCCCAGTACGGTTGCCAGTACTACTGCTACGATTCTTTTTTTCATGTTTCCTCCTCTGACAGTTTTTCTGTCTCTTTTCATTTCGGGGGTGCCCCGGTATTCTTAAATATGTAAGTCAGAAACATGTTTTTCGCAACAAAAACAAAAACCCTTTCCTGTATCAGGTAAAGGGTTTGTACACATAAGAAACGAATGCAAAAAAGCTTCTGTCGCTTCTGCATTCCACACGTACAACCAGTTACTCGTGGCTTTGAAACAAATGTTTCTGTACAGCATTCAGGCAGGTCTCCCGGCTTGAAGATCATTGCATCCGCCATCTTCCCGGTCTCCCAGTGATCTATCGGCTTCAGCTCCCTAATTACGGTGACGAGTTCGTGCAGGACTTACACCTGCTTCCCTTTTCACCGGAGCCAGCTACTTACGTGACTGCTCCGGCACCTGAATACTCCATATTCAATTGTGGCTACTATATCACAGATTTTCTGAAATTGCAATGTCAATCAGTCATCTGTTCATCCGTCTGTCAGGATCGACATACCTGAAAATCAGAGATTGGCGTCATTCCGGGCATAATTCAGGATCATTTCCTTTAAAAGCAGCAGATCTCCTGTATAATCCTTGTTGTCCGTTGCTCCCCAGATAAAACCACCTGCGTAATGGGTACACGCTGCCATCATGGTATGCACCGTCACACGCATGAACTGTTCCTCCGGAATATCCGTGCGGAAGGTCTTGTCCTCTTTTGCCTTCGCATACATCATATGAAGTCTTGTGTTGACGGAATTCAGGGATGCGTGGAAATTCGCCAGTTCCTCTTCCTGCACAGTCTGATGCGTCACAAAATTATTGAAATTATCATTATACTGCAGAATATCCTTATGGTTCTGGTACATTCCGATATAACTGTCCAAAGTGAAAGTAAATCTGTCGATTGCCGGGATATCGTGTATTGAAGAGATTGGTCTTACCTCATCCAGCTTGTCCAGATAATCCTTCCATTTCGATGCGCAGACCGCAATAGCCAGCTCCGTCTTATTGTTGTAACAACGGAACAATGTGGCACGTCCCACACCGGCTTCTTTTGCGACCTCATCCATGCTGACCGCTTCTATTTTCTTTTCTACAAAAAGCCGGAACGCTGTATCAATGATCCGCTGGTTGCGCCCTTGCTCTTTATCCATCTGTTTCTCAGATTTTCCCATTTTTCTCTTCCTTTTTCATACATTCTTACTGTTCATTTTATGGTAAAAGGCTGTGACTGTCAACGACTGTAAAAAGCTAATGTAAAAGTGCCTTGCAGATTCCTACGAATTTTCTTGTATTTAAAACACCAATATCGGCGAAAAAAATACAAAAGCAGGTAATTTTGTATTATAAAAATGCTTTATTTTCGCCAAGTTGCAAATAAAAGAAATTCCGTACAAAAATTCCTGATTTCGGAACTTTTTTGTACGGAATCCAATGTTTTTATACTATTTACACCAAACTGACTTATCAGTTACTTCTTCTGTCGTGTCAGGAGCGTAACAGCTGCGCAGTGGCTCGTTGGTAAAGCCGAGGTGATATGGGGATTGGCTGCAACGGGTAAATGTGTCTATATCGTCCCTTACATATATTGAATAATCTTGGAATATAACTCATTAAGACGTGGAGCACAAAAAGGCCCCAGCTCATTGATATACGTAATATTTCTTACATCTCTTCTTGGTTCCACTTCAAACAAAGCATGAAAAAGTTTGAATAACAATGTTCCCACGAACGATATCTACCATTTTATCTTGTTTCAAATCATTATAAAAACTTGTCGAAGATCGGATAATTATATCAACTGTATCCATGTAATCATCCCTTCTTGTTTGTTTTTTTACATTGGCTATGCAACGTCTTGTTTAAATTCTTGTTTTAAAACAAGGTTCAAACAAGCTTTTATCTCCCGTACTTTTCTTTCAACCTATATTCATCCAGTTCAGTCATCAGTTCCACATATGCTTCTCTCAATTCTCTCGGAGACATAGTTCTGGCAAATCCCATATACTTTTCATATTTCTTTGCTCTGCGTTCCTCTTCCTCTGATGCATATATTGTCTTTTCATTTTTAAAGCGATCTGCCTCAGACTCATCAAGACAAAGTGAAACAGCTACAATATGTTTGCATATGATTTTCTTTCCATTTGCCAAAGGACAATCGCAGGTGGACTTTCGCGGATGCTCCATATCAACATGAACATGATAATTTCCATCTCCACTACCTGCTACTATACCTTCGCAGCTTCCATCTTCATTAACAGTATACGAAAGAACTTTATTCTGTTTATAATATTCCATACCACGCCATACAGACTTACTACTGGCAATATCAATCACTCCCATAAAGTGCCTCCGTAAATTATTCTTTCTGTATCGGTCACCCTATCAGTCACCCCAACGGTCACCTTCTTTGTTTTATGAACAGCTCTCACGATTTATACTAATTATCATCAGCTAAGCGATATCTTCTATTATTTGTTGTGCCTTCATATTCAAGCCCTGGCATTTCTTTCAGTATAGCTCTTGTACGGGCAGGGCTTAATCCAATAGCTTGTGCGATATCCGTTGTCTTAGACAATCCATTTTCCTTCAAATACTTTCTAATCAACTGATAATTCTCTTCTGTTTTTCTATGTTTATTTTGTTCGCTTGTTTTGTTCGCTTGTTTTGTTCGCTTGTTTTGTTCGCTTGTTTCTTAAATTCAAGCGATAAACGAGTCCTGTCAGGATTATAACTTTCTTCCACCACAGGCATTGGCCAACCTTCATTCTCCCAAACTTGATAAATATCTGGAATACCACTGCCGGCTCTTTCACCAATCCCAATCATATTAAACATCTTCATTAAAGTTTTATTTCTAGGATCTGAAATACCACCACGAAGCATCTGTTTCTTACCAGTACGGATGCTACCAGGATTCTCGATAACCAGCTTGTCATCTTCCTTCTTAATCACTACACCGCAAGGCAAGAAATAATCTGTATTAACCAAGCAATTAACTAAAGCCTCTCGAACTGCCTTATGAACTGGAGTATCATCCACCCTCGTAATACCTTCAAGCTTAAAAGGCTTCTTAATATCCTTTGCAATTTTGCTATTTACTCTAAAGAAGAAATCAAATACATTACCGCTCCAATCACCGGAGCTAGACTGCAAGCGATCTGTCCAACGTATTGTTGGGTCCAGCATCTCTCTATAATCTAGGAAATACTCTGGAAATTCTCTTACGATATGATATTCTTCACCGAACATAAGCAACCCAGCTGTAGTAGGATGTAATTTACCATCCTCACCAAATCCTGCTGCACCTATTCTCTCTAAATACTCATCATCTGGTAAATTATTAAATACATGCTCTGGACGATAGCTCTTATGATGATTTCTGAATCCCTTCAAGGACTCTGTATCAATTGCAGAAATATCAAACTGTTCTACAATCTTCATATCCTCTGTCTCATCCGCAGCATCACGGAGCATACCTTTAATTTCTGCCTTTGAGCAATGATAGTCGCCTTCCCAATCTCTACGATAGCAGCCACCAAATAAATCGTTATTAATATAAACAGGCTTCTGATCACGTTTAGCTCTTGGTACATAAATAACCAGAATGGTATCGCCATTAACCTCGTAGGACTCCACATTTTTATCCGATAGCAAATTAATGCTTACCTTCTTAGTATCATGAATTGTGTTCCAAAAGTTTCTCTTAAGTTTATCCGCATTCTTAAGTCCAGTAGTATACCAAGTTCCATCCTGCCGCTCTCCAACGCCAAGAATAATAACACCACCATTAGAATTGGCAAATGAGGAATACGACTCCCATAATGCTATAGGCAATCCACCTTCTGCCTTTTTCACTTCTCGGCAGTTATCTTCTTTGTATTTATCAAAGTTCGATAAATCAAACAAATCTGACATATGAGATTCTCAGCTCCTTTCCTCCATATACATAAACGAATTCTCAAAAATTATCAATTCAATTTTTCAGCCCATTCTGCTTCCTTGAAGCCAACAAGCACAGTATCTCCATTTACAACAAGTGGACGCTTTACCAACATTCCATTTGTAGCAAGTAACTGAATCTGTTCCTCTTCACTCATTGTAGGCAGCTTGTCCTTAAGCTGCATTTCTTTATAAAGAAGCCCGCTAGTATTAAAGAACTTCTTAAGGGTCAGTCCACTCTTCCCATACCATTCCTTTAATTCGTCATAAGTAGGATTCACCTCTACAATATGGCGCTCAGTATATTTTATATTATGCTCATCCAGCCATTTTTTAGCCTTTTGACAGGTTGAACATTTGGGGTAACATATAAATAACATTTATTAACACCTCTCAGTTTTCCTCCACAATCAGGGCAAATCGTAAGCAGACAAATACTCTCGCAGTGCCATGAGTACGCAATAAAAATGCACATCCCATGGCTTATTCGTTAAGTCTGGGTTCAAAAATGATGCAACAGTCCCCTGCCGGTACCTGCAAAAATAAGCATGATGCATCACTTTGCACCTGCCATAGAAAAAGATTAGATTTATTTTTGAGATACAAATCTGACTAACCTACATGTGATTTGTTCTGCTCTTTCTCTATGATCCACTTATCCCGTTGATAACTTCTAAAATATTGTACCATAGATTTTTCATTTCGAAAATTCCTTTCCTCTAAAAATGGGCAGAAGCAAACCTCCAAATCTTGCGGAGTCTTGGAGGTTTGCTTCTTACCACTTATACTTTAAATTGCTTCTTTTATTTTGTCATCAGCTCCATGAGCAGCTTATTCAAGAACCTAGCAAATCGTGTTTCAAAATTGGCATGCTTTTTATCACACTACCTTCCGGCAGAAACCTGGTCTATGTGAAGCCAAGAGCTATGCGCGGATCGCTACGCAGAGAGATTTCGATGCATTTTAGCAGAATTTATGTGTTTTTAATAATGACAATGTGTTGACACTATGTGCATATTTGAGTATACTGTACTTGAATGGAGGTGTTCTGTATGGCAACAACTAATTTAAATATTCGTACAGACAAGGCAATCAAGGACCAGGCGGAGGAAATCTTCAATGAACTTGGTCTGAATATGACAACTGCTGTAAATATGTTCCTGAGAACCGCTATCCGTGAGCATGGTATTCCTTTCGAATTAAAACTGGAAGTACCGAATGATACTACAGCCGCTGCCATTGAGGAAGGCAGAAAAATGATGAAGGATCCTTCTGCTCCGCGTTATTCCAGTATGGATGCGCTTAAGGCAGCTCTCGACGTATGAAATACGACATTCAGTTTACCAATCAGTTTAAAAAGGATTTGAAGCTTGCCAAAAAGCAAAATAAAAATCTTGATAAGCTGTTTGAGGTAATCGATATTCTGGCGAATGGCGGTACGCTGGAAGCAAAATACAGGGATCACGACCTTACAGGAAACTACAAAGGCACGCGTGAGTGTCACATCGAACCGGACTGGTTGCTCATTTATGAGATTAAGAACAACGTTTTAGTACTCATGCTTTACAGGCTTGGTACGCACTCAGAACTATTCAAAAAATAGATTTTAAAAACAGAATAGCAATTCAGAAAGCATCTATCAAAAATGGTAGGTGCTTTTCTTATGCCCATTTTTAAGGGAACCCAATGGTTCATTGTTTATACGCTCTTTTCTTCTTTCACAATATATTCCCTTAAATACTTAAACGGAAACGGAACAACAGTTAACATTCCATACCTTACAAACTCTACTCCCATAAGTGGCAACACTTTCTTAAAAATTAACTTGCTGCCTTCTACCGCCTGTATCTCACGCACTACGCTGGCTCTCTCAATTGTGTATTTCATTCCATTACCAATTTCACCAACTGAATATTTTGCATGCGTATCATCATAATCAAAATAATTAATGTCTATATTTCCGGAAAGATACTCGCGTCTCTCTTCTTCTCCACGCAGGTAGGCATATAGCATAATACCGGTATTCTCAAAAACATAGCGCACAACTTCTTTCTTTGTTGTAATTCCTTTGAATAATCCCATTACATTGGCTTTCGTGTATTCTGCATTCACGTCGATATGCGGGATAACTATATCCAATTCTGCCTGTACTTTTATTTTATCTGTTGTATCCATTACTAGACGAAGCCAAGTTACTACGTCTTTTCCTGGAAATCTACCTTCACTAGCTACATTCTTAAGCACATCACCCATCGCAGTATAATCAGGCATAGAATACATATTGGTATCCTTTATAAGATTAATATTACCCTCTGCATCTTTTACTAAACCTATAACACCTCTATAATCATTTTTATTCTCTTCATTCAAACCGAAATAATCCATGTATTTATCATACTCTGTCATGGTAAAAAGATTTCGTTTCAATGCTTCAATTTTAAATGAACCGTCCGGATGAATGGTCATGAAGTAATATGTACCGTCTACAACTACACCAAATAACCAGTCTGCTTTATATCCGTATTGACTCCAATCCACCAATGTAATTTTACCAGTAGCAATGTCCCTCTTAATTACAAGCTCTTTCAGAATATTATAAACTGCCGCTGATGATTGGTGTTTAAAATTCTCTACTGTAATATGCTGAACAACATAATCCTCCATGCTTTCTTGATGCGGGTCCACTTCCGAATCTGAATAGAAGGATTTATCATGTATATATCGTACGTTAAGCTTCTTCTTTGATAATCTTTTACCAACGCTGCATTTTGCCTTTGGAATAATTTTATTAATACCATCCGCTACATCCTGCAAATAATCTTCAGAAGTTTCAGAGTGTACAGCATCCACTATATTAATTTCAGAATTCAAAACTTCCTTTTTAACAATATCCTTATATAACTCCAATGACGCACGCTTATATTCCAAAACTTCGTCAATACTATATTGTTTAAATTTAACGCGAATATACTTACCAAATTCATCATGTAAGGCATTCAAAATATCATATAAAACACCCATCTTGGTACATGAAAACGTTTCATAATCCGTAAAGTCAAAGAATGTAATGCTACCCCTTTCACCATCTACGGGTTTTATAATAAAGTTTTCTCTACGGTCTTTATTTTCATTAGATACTCGTTTTAAAGTATTATTGTTATAACTGAACTCATATTGCGGATAATCCTGTAGCTTTCTTTTTTCAAATTTCATTTGCTTCTTAAGTGCCAGTGATGTCATCCTATGTGCTACCAAATTTACACACATATCATCTCCGACTTTCACCTCAAGGCACTGCATACCCCAAATAAAATTCTCCTTATCCTTATTCAGCCATGAAGGTCGAAAACATAATAATTTCCCAGACAGATTATTAAAGGATATCATTTCATCAACCGGACTCGTTAACGCATTCAAAAATAATTGTGTCAACAAATACTCCGGTATACTGCTACTTGTCATAGATTTTATAGACAAGCTATCTCCATCCTCTTTTGCATTCAACAAACGTACAAACTCAGCTCTGGAAATAGCGTTTTTAGGAAGCATAACCCAAAAACTCTTTCCACTTTCAAATTGCAGAGCTGATATCTTTATATCATCAATATCCAGAAAAGTAGCTCCACCTTTTATATATTTATCCGATGTTGTAACATAATAAAAATCATAATCTTTGTCAATGTTGGAATATTCAAACGAAGCCAGGAGTTCATTCGAATAAAGTTTCTTTATACTCATTGCAAATATCCCTCCCGATTTATTTTAGCTATAATTTCAGTTCCTATTTCTTTTCTATCCAACCGATATAAATATGGTATCTCAATAATTCTACCATTATCACTAGACGTAATCTGCATATTGTGATCAAGCATAATATTGATTATTACCGCTCTCTTTCCTCCACACTTATCTAGCTTTTCCAGGACGTTTTTCTTTTCTTCTTCCGCAGATATTAGCATGGTTTCTTTCCATAACTTGAAATCAACATACACGCCATTACCTAGGGTATAATCAAACAATTCAAAAAAATCCGGCGGCATTTCCTGCAACGTTACTCCTGCATATTGTTCTAAAATATATTTACCAACAACTTCGCCTAAGGCACCTTTATAAATATTATTAAACATAGGTGGCGTCAATATAAACTCATTAGGAACAAAGCTCGTTGCATATCCATGCTTTTCAAACAATGCTTTCACTCCTGGGATTTGCATAATCTCTTTCAAATGCACCTCATCCTCTGACATCTTTTGTGGAAGACTACCGTCAAACTTGATATTTATATTTTTATTATAGTCTCCTTCTTGCTCATAAGAATAAGCTGTAATTTCTCCCGGCGCACATATATATACAAGCTGATATTGCGAATTCTGTTCTACGTTTTTTCTGCTTAGTGTAGGCCTCATAAGACATAGCTCACGCAATGCTTTCCAATAGTCTATGCTATCATCAGTCCAATTGCGCTTCAGCTCATTTATAATCTGCATTGCCTTCAGTGCTAATGTTCCGGCACGATTTTCCATTACGGCAATATCCAAATTTTCATTTGCCTGACCATTATAATATATTTTACCCACTTTAACTAATTCCGCAAATTCAGGATTCAACATTCGTTGTTCCACAATAGACAAATCGTAATCTGTTAGAATGGTATTATCCACATAAATATATATATCCGGATTCTTGAGACCGGTTCTACATATTCTTCCTACCGCCTGTATTAATGTTCGAAGCGCATAATTATTTACGGAATCTGTTTTATATGGTTCTCCCTTTTTTCCTGAAAAAGTATAGCCACCGCTGAAACATATAAAAGCATCTTTGATTACCGCAATACCATCTTTACGAGAAACTTCTCCTCTTTCCATCAAGAATTCCATCTGATATACAAAACGAATTAAATCCTCAGCTTCAATCCCCTTTTTGCTATCCACATTCACCAGAAGATTTGTTGGTTTCTCAAGATATATGCAGTCAAAGTCTTTTTCCATATCTCCTCTATCGTAATCATTAACTGCCACGATAGCAGCATTCCCCGGTGCTTTATATTGCAAATTTTGTCCCGCACCAACTGTATTATAGGAAGATATGACAAAGAGTTTTTCTCCCTTTGACAATCTCTGTATAAACTCCGCACGCTTAGCATCATAATCTTCACTATTTATACTATATAACAGGTCTTTACCTTTTAATCCCTTGATACCATAAAGCTTAATAATAGCGTCTGCAAATTCCTCTAATAATTTAATATCAAAAAGCCCCTTATTCTCCTGTGGCAATTTATTATTAAGACACAAGAAGGATTTAACCGAATCATTTAAGATAAATGCCTTCATTACCTTTACAACACGAATAAAGTTATTCTTTGCATATTCAACGCGCTCAAATGATATTGATAATTTTTCCGCATACTTCTTTATAAGTGCTTCGTTTCCGTTAAATATCTCTGCTAATTCAGCTGTATCATCCGTACTATAACAAACCGGTTTCACATGAATATTCACTTTATCATAATTGACTACAAACGTCCGGAAAGACTCCTGCAATCTACACTTATCTACTTCTGGCATCACATAAAATTTGTCCTGCAACATCCTTTGAAGATATTCCAAATCATAATTACCAATAACCGTATCAAGTGTTGCTGTAGCTGAAATGCCTATAATCTGTGCCTTTTCAGATAAGTGAAGCAAAATACGCTCTGGTGAATCCTGAAAATCAAATAACTGAATCTCCGAACGCATACTATGATTAGGATCATCTATAAAATCATAATAGCGAAATCCTCTATCATAGACAGAGCGGTCAAAATACTTTAACGACATTTTTCCATTGCTGTCTTTTTTATCTTTCTTCGACTTTACCTGGCCTCCCATTACGATAGGCTTCAAATACCTTATCTGTTCTCTTGATAAATGAAACTCTGTCAGCACTGACTCAATTGCATTTTCAAACGTATAATCATCGTCACCCGGCCTTTTATCCTCATCCTTATGATGCTTATAATTAAACGAAAGATTTCTAGCTCCGTTCTGAAAATAAGTCAAGCAGCCTTTAACACTGGCAAGCAAACTTAATACGCCACCATCTTTCTCTGTTGGTCTTCTTTTTGTAAAACGCAACCAGTTCTGTTTTGCCTTCATATCGGTATCTATATCAATAAAAGCATTTTCTCCCTCAAATACCGAATGAAACTGTAAGTCATTGAAAATAAAATTACGACTTCTATCGCCCTTACCATCTTCTTCTGTTTTGAAGCTATATTGCATCGCAAAACGGTCATATGTTTCATCAAACACACCACCAAATTTTTCTATAATTTCCATAGGATTTTTCGCGTTTTTGTGTTCATCAAGATATGTTTGTTGTAACTTCGATGCAGTAGTAAGCTCTGCCGGAAAATCTCTCGTCTTCAAAGATGCATATACACGATGAAACAGACCTAAATAATCAATATGATTTTCTAAGCCTCTTGTTATGATCTGATTAAGTAACCTGTCTCTTGTTGCATCAAACTCATCTATAAAAATAATTGCATTTTTTGTAATATCATTATTGTAAAAGCTATATGTAGGTTCAATAATAGTAGTGTTTCCCAAGAAAAACTTATCCATTGACATAAAAAATATTCGCTTCGCTCTCGTATATACCGCCGGATACAATTCTCCTATCCAATGATATTCCGGATTATTAGCGATATTCTTTAACTTTTCCTTTGGTGTTCTGAACTGCTTCAGCTCGCTTTCTATCACCTTACGAAAGGCACCTTCCTGCTGCTTGCGAATTGCATCCTCTGCGTTCTTGCATAAAACATTTATAATGTCCTTACTGGTTCCTTTTAATTCACGCTTTTTATCTCTGTATTCGTTTAATAGTTTTACTGAACCATGTAAATCCTTAAATTCTTGTTTCATAGTGATTGCTGCTGGAATTTTTCTGGCACGATATAACTCGTCCAATTTTTCTACAACCATATCTGCATTAGCTTCTATTCGCAAACAATATTTATCATAATCATCTGCTTTACCGCGCTTTGCAAAATGTTCACGCAACTCCTTATCCGGCAAATTTTTCTTAAGGGTTGTAACAAAGAAAATCTTCTTATCTTTGAATTCAGGCGCATCATAATTGTCGACCATAAAATCCAATACACTATATGTTTTTCCAAAGCCAGTCGGCATATCCAACAAGAACAATCCCGTATCCATTGACTTGCAAAAATTTACAATCGCCTGTTTCATAGTATCCTCCAAGTTTTTCTTATTTTGTCATCTATTATTTATAGAATATCTGCATAATATTTCCCATTCTCCAACGAGAAGACCACTTCTCCAGGAACAAGTTTTTCTCCCATATTTGCACATCCCACCACAGTCATTGCCCACTCTGAATATTCATACGGAAGTTTATAACACACCGTCTCCCTACCACTTTCGATAGTAACCATAGGAGTACCTGTATTACCAAATCCAATCGATAAAACTTTGTACACATTCTTACCTTTTGCTATGGGCAATAGTGGTTGTCTTGATTCATCATAAAATACCTTTGCACCTCGCTGATTAAGGAAAAAATCATCCCCAGCATTTTGAACAAACTCTATTGGCAACTTATTTCCCATAACAGCATATCTTTCTTGTAATGCTTGACAAACAAATGCATTAAAGTGTTCCGGTAAAATATCATAATTTTCATTTCTTAAAGCTTCTGCATTTTCAAATTGAGACATAAACTGTAACAAAGCTATAAATACCACCAAATCATCCGAATATATACCCGAGTACGTACTGTACCAATATTTATTATCCACACAAATTATCTGATACAACTTCTTATATAAGCCCAACTGCCTATCATCAAGAATAAACCACCCTGGTTCTAATAAAGTTTTTTCAATTCTTTCATTCGCATAATCATTAGTCAAAGCTTTTTTCAAAGACTGCATAACTTTTGAAATTAATCCTATAAACATATCTGCCATTCTAATGCCGACATATTCTTGAGAATTTGCCTCTTTTAAATTTACTAAGCCTTCTTTTTCTGCCGCCTTCAGCGTACTATGTAAATCTCCTTCTTCATCAATAATCAAATCATAATGCTTTATGTTCATTTCCTGAAGAAGTTTTGCAAATCCATTAAATGATGCATAATATTCCCAGTCTATGCTGATTATTGGCTCGACACTGTCCAACAACAAAAGGATTTGTTTAAATGCTATATTTTCGCGTTCTTTCAATACCATATTTTCTTCGTTTAAACATATTCTTTCGACGAAAAAAGCTCGCAACTCATCTACAAAATCCTCCGGTTTGCGATACATTGCCTCCATTACCTTGCATGGATGATAAACAAGAATTGCCTTAATAATTGAATACTTCATACAATCAATATCGACAAAAAATGAATTGTGATAGTCTCTAAACACTTGTTGTATTAAATATTCCACCTTACTAAAAATAGATATATATGTTACTGTGTTTTGATTAAACGTCAAAAGCAAATCTTCATAAAAACCAATAGTATGATTATTTAAAGTTGCAAAGCCATATTTAAGGTCTTTCTGCTTCATAGTCTGACTTTTTAACTCGCCATTCTTCTTCCTATACGTATACTTTTCCTCAAAAGCTTCATATTGCTTAATAATTATATCTTCGTTTTCTTTTTTCCAACCGATTATTGCAGTAGAAAAGTTATCATAATAGTTATCTGCTGTAACCGTTTGAATATTTATCTTCCGACTATGCTCTGTTTCGTCATAGAAAAAACTGTACTCCATTATTTCACCAAATTTCTTGTTTTATAAATGCTGATTCAATACTAACTTCTGTTCCAAACCATTCTTGTATATGTATAACAATCTTCGCCTATCAAACACAGGATTTGACATACTTCCCTGACTTAATTCTTTTATCTGCCGGTTTCGCAGCATCCTTTGGAATGGCCCATATATTACCGAATTTCATAGCCCCATCTATCATTCCTTCGTTACAGATTGTCTGCACTCTTCTCACTGAAAGATTCCACTTTTCTGCTGTTTCTTTAATTGTCATATATTCCATATTTCTTACCTCAATAAAGTTATAAAATACGACATTTTACTCTACCTTTTATTATAAGCGCAGAGACGCCGAAAATCAATCTGAATCTATACATATTTCTGCGTACAGCCCATTACCTCTCCGCGTACAAAATTCCATAAAAATAACCTTTCAGCGCACCTGATACCAACTACGCCAAAAGGTCTATTTTTACTACACCCGTATTCAATTTTTCAATACAAGCACATATTTTTAAACCTATTTTTGTCGATATGTTTCCTTCAAAATAGGCCACAAACCCGCTTAAACTTGAGCTTTGCGCGATAGTAAGCAAACAGTCTCCACATGCGGTGAAAGTTTCTTCTTATACTAAATAGCGAAACCGTCACCTTTTGCGAAAAGGTTCATACCCACTTAGGTGGATAGCATTTATCCCTTCTAAAATATCAACATTCCGTCATTTTATAGACATAAACAGTTTATACCATTCGCTTAAAATGCTCAGAAGTGAAGTGCAAATGTATCCCGCTAATTTTACACCGTTTTAATCGCATTCTTAACCTGAACTTTATCAACAACTTTTTGATATACATCCACTCCACAATCTGGAGCCATTTCAAATGTTGCAAATAGTGCATATGGTATCAGCATTTCAGGATTATTCTCTGATGCACATCCTCGACAATTAACTTTTAATTCTATGGATTGATCAATATCCCATACCTCTATACTATCATTTTCAAATATTTCATGCTGAAGAGTACCTCTTTGTACAGCATGATAATCATATTCCGCTCTAGAACCAATCAAGCTATTTCCATTATTTATTGTTACCCAAACTTGTTTCTCTCTATATTTAATAGAGGAAGGATGTATAGGGGATAAATATGCAAGCGTTACTGTTAATTTTCTCTTTAAACTCTTCTCATGAAATTCAATAGGTATCGGTATTGAATAAATAAACGCTTTATCTTGGGCGATATCTCCAAATCCGATAAGCGTCACTTGCTCTTTTGTACATTCCTTAACTCTTTCAACATCAGGCTCCCCATATCCCAAATATCTATGTAATGCATTCTTTGCACTATTACCAGATATACCTAAGATACCTTGAAACAATCGATCCCAGCCATTCCAAGATGCTCCATGAGCAAGCATTGCCTTTATCAATACAGCAACATATTCATTAGGAACTCCCATTCCCGTTTCTTTCATAAAAATCTCATCTAACACAGCATAACATTCCTGCGCTTTATTGGTAACAAGAGCTGTTGCATCACTGGTTCCAAAAGAAAACGCTTTATTTACAATTGCTCCCGTAGTTAATCCTGGTGCTGCTGAAGAAATGCCCGGTGCCCTTGTTGAACTTTCCCTCCATCTAACCACACCTCTATGCATATAATCTTCATGAACAAAATTTCTTCCGCCAGGAAAGAAAATATCTGGTTTAATTGCATTATTAATCCCACTTCCAAACGAACCATAAACAGCAGGTATATTATCAGAACACAACTTTGCTAAAGGACCAATTGGATTTTCATCGTTATTATCGGTAAAAGTTGCTCCTACCGTCAAAGCATTCATACTTTCTGCCGGAGACAGCAAACGTCTATTTCGAATGTCCTGATCTATGAATTTAATTATTATTGCATCTTTATCCTCATCACTTAATTTCTTAAAATCATTAAAATCCAATCCTGTATCAATTGCCTCTGGATGATTCCCCGCACTCACTATAAATAAAACTCTATATTTATAGCTCAACCAATCTAACAATCGTGCCAAAGGGCTAATAATATTATAGAATTCTCTATAACGTATTCCGATTGATAGATTAATAATTCGAACATTCGAAGCCACTTGTCCAGCTTCTGGTTCGAATAATCTACGAACAGCTTCATGGATTTTGTCTACTAATAAAAAATCATCTGGAATATATTCCGTAACTTTATTATTCCAAGTCTCCGGTTTCATAATAGGACGTACATATACTTTTCTTATTTCGTCCTCAATAGTAGACATATCCTGTCCTCGTAAAATAAGTGATGCCATGGCAGTCCCATGAACACGCTCACGTACCTCATAAAAACTTTCAAATCCATCCGGGTCATCGACCATCAACATTCCTTTTAACAGAGGATGATTGGCTTGAGGAACACCATCAAACAAAGCAATAATAGGCTCCTCGATAACATTTGTTGGGACACTAAAACTATTTGAATCCGAAAAGTTATTATTATCACTTGAAAACACCGCTTGAACACATGGTTTTAGGAACATAATTGGTTCAGCTATTACAAGTGCTACTTCCTCTCTATCTATAATTTTTTGAGCATATTCACGAGGAATAGTAGCTAAAATGGCATGATACTCAATCTCTGGTATTACCGAACAACTAAGAATTTCTCCTCCCGTTTGAATAACAATATTTTTAATATTGCCTTCTACTTCTTGACGCTTTGAAATTGATGAACGGAAGAATAATTCAATTTGAACCTTTACCTTTTCCAACGATGCATCTTGCAATTCTTCTTCCCATATCTCTATTAATCCTGTATCTTCCAACCTTTCCTCAATTCCCCAGTTATGCACATCATACAATGTTCTGAACAATTGCTTGAAACCAGCCATTCCTTTAGGAAACTTAAAATATTCATCAGTCTGATAATAATTCCATAGCGATATGATTTCATTCAATGCCACTTGATTAGTCATGATGCAAAATAATTTCGTTGTTAGTTTTTTTGAATCATCACGAGCTGCCTGACTATCCATAACATAAAAATCATCTGAATTATTCAAATTAGAATCCGATAACTCCATTAACCATTCAACTGTAGGATACTCCTCTTTCAATTTATTAACTGCTTTGTAAAAATCACGTGGATCTCCTACTGTCTCAAATACTAATGTATATTCTGGATCAACGCCTGTGGCATAATTAGTAAAATATATATTTCCACTATTTATTGTATGCTGAAGCACATTAAACTGAGGGGTCAATCTTAATACCTGTCGTGAATGTGATGGAAGATAATACTTTGATCCACCACCATATCTTCTTTCCTTATCAGCAACTGTTGGGGCTGCAAACAACACTAATGGTCTTTCTGGCATGACTCATCCCTCCTTATTTTTCTTCTGTCTGATATCCACAAAGGCGAAGCTGCATATTAGTAATATTTTTTGCTTTAGCACTCGGTCCATTCAAAATATATTGGCGAAAAACAGATAATGCAAACTCCTCTGCCTCCGCATAGCTTTTTCCATATAATTTTTTTGCCAAAGTACTTGTTGCAAGTCCAAAGGAAAAATTCATACGCTTTTCAAATAGCACAAACCACTTTTCTAGATTGGCTCGTGTCGGTTTTGGTAATTCCAATTTCATTTGGAATCTTCTCCAAACAGCTTGATCTAATAAAGCATCATGGTTAGTTGCTGCTATTGCGACAACATAACTTGGCAAGGAATCAATTTGCAAAAGAAGTGAGCTAACGACTCTTTTTATTTCACCTGTCTCGTGCTGATCTCCTCGTTCTTTTCCAATTGTATCAAATTCATCAAAAAACAACACACATTGCCTCGTACTAGCATATTCAAATAATTTTGAAAGCCTTGATGCAGTTTCTCCCAAATATGCTCCAATAATTGTATCATATCGTACAGTAATAAGTGGCACCATAAGAGCTTCAGCAATTGCCTCCGCTAAAGATGTCTTGCCATTTCCAGGGGGGCCTATAAGCAAAATTTTGTTTCTTGGTTCCAACCCATAAGATCTAAGCAAATCTGCCCTCATCTGTTCTTCAATAATCGCTCTACATGTTTCAACAACATTATCCGGAAGTAATAGCTGCTCTAATCTTTTTTCTGGCATTTTTTCTTCAAATAAATGCTTTGGAATACTATTGATACTGTTTATAGTGTGCATATTCGTATTCCTCGGAGTAGAAATTGTCTGTTCAGGATTTTCCTTTAGAAGCTGCTCTATTTTATTCGCTAATATCTCATGTTGTTTTGTCCGTTCTTCGGCACAAATTGCTTGCGTTGCTCTACGGAAAGTCATATCATCTTTTCGCAATCCTGCCTTAATTAATTCGCATAGTAAATCTGCTCTGGCCATTTTACATCCTCCAATCGAGTTTTATAAATAAACAAGAAAATCGTCAAAGCTTTTTCAATTCATTAATATCAATAAAATTGCTTTCACAAAATTCATAAAAAGAATTTTTAGCTAGTTGACTCGGTTCATTTCTTGAATTTTCCCACCTATTAATGGTAGCAAAACTTACTCCCAGAGCATTCGCTAATTTTTTCTGACTCATTTCTAATTGTATTCTTACATTTTTAACCTGGTTCGCAAACATACAATCCTCCTATTATCACACTATACAATATATAACATTTGTTATACTCAAGTCAATAGATATGGACATATTCACTTGTTTTTTTGCCCAAATCACCATTTTTACATTACGTTCAAACATTTTATTCATTTTTTGCAAAACAAAAAGCCGATCAGGAATCGCAACTCCCAATCGGCATCTTTTCTTACTCCTCTTCATTTTTACATTCAATCTCCGTTCCATCTAGGAACACTACCAACAATGTTCTGTCCTCAAAGACCTTGATGTGGTCCAACGTTTTCAGCATGAAGTCCGTGTCCATCTCCGTCAAAGGCTCTGCCCCATCGGTATATTCTATGAACTTCTTTGCCCGATAACCTTCCAAGAGGTTTTCGCTCTGCAGCTGTTCCGTCCACTGCTCTATGAAATCCTCTCGATTCTCCACCAACGCATTCCAAGCCATCAGATATGCCTTTATCAGCGTTTCTTCCTTCACGTGGCGGTTGGCACATCCCATGACTCCTTTGACCTTGTAGCGTTCACTGCACTGCCATACCTTACGGTCAACACCCGTTCTGCTCCGCCAGCCTTTTCGTGAAAATACCTTATTGCAGTCTCCGCAAATAATCTTGGATGCAAATGGATTGCTTTCCGGCCGGTGGGAATAGGAGTTTGTCCCATGCTCCTCCAGGTACTTTTTCCTGCGTTTGATTTCAAGCTGTACACATTCCCAAATCCGCTTTGATATGATGGCATCATGGTCATCCTCCACATAAAACATCTGGATTTCCCATTTGTTCTGCGTCCGCTTCTTGGTAAGGAAGTCCACCGTATAGCTTTTCTGCAGCAATGCATCACCTTTATATTTTTCATTCTCCAACATACTCATTAAGGTTGTAGCCTGCCACTTCGTACCGCCATCCCAGTTCCGAACTCCCTCTTATTCAAAAATCCTCTTGATGTAATCCGTTGTTTTTCCATCCAAAAATTCCTGATACAATCGCACCACAATCGGTTCCTGCATTCTGTTAATTACCAGCTTGCCATTCTCATCCGTGTCGTAGCCTAGAAAACGCTTTGTACTCATTTTGTGTTTTCCGGTTTCAAACCTTCTGCGGATTCCCCATGTGTCGATAGGGTAATTGAGATGCACTTTCCAGAGTTTTCACTTTACTCTGGGAGCGAAAAATGTTGCAATCCTCTGTGACGAGGCTGCAAAAAATTGACATGATGCTCTCTCTTATGCCCCTGCATAGCAAAAGATTGCATTGTATTTTAGATGTAAGCCAGACCAGCTTACGATTACTCTGCTCTTTCTCTATGGTCCACTACTCATCCCTTGATGATAACTTCTAAGATATTGTACCATAAATTGTTTATTGGGGAAATTACTTCCCGATAAAAATGGGCAGAAGAAAACCTCCAAATCTGTTGTGGACTTGGAGGCATTATTCCAACCATTTACTATCTTAAACAATAATTTGTCTCTTTATATTTTGTCTCAATAAAAACATCTAACAAAGCTTTTTGCTCTGTAGATAATTCAGCATGATCTCTAATCCATAAATGAATTGCTTTTCCTATTGCATAAGATAATTTTTCCTGTTGCGATGCACTTATATTATTTCTAGAAACATTCGGGATAAATTCTCGATTAAAAATATTAATAACGGCTCCCTTTAATATTACTCCATCAACAAGATATGGTATCTTAATCCTTAATCCTGATAGTAAAACATTCTTAACATAGCATGTATCAGTATTTTCCCAACTAAATCTTCCTTTAAATGTATTTTCCTCATTATAAGGCAAAACAGCATTTGATTCTCCTGTGACAACCCCTTTTTTTATAATTTCTGGCTTTACTGGTGTTAAAGAGCCATGATGAAACTGATTTCTAAATCCGCCTAATGTATATCCACCAATAATGCTCTCACTTGACTCTTCTATTATAAAATCGTAATCTTCAAACTCATCTTCATCTCCCCATATATTTATAGCTTCATAATTTCCTATCTTATCAAGTGCTTCTTGGTAATCTTCTAAAACATCATAGGCTTTAAGGAATTCACTTTCTTCATCTTCTGTAATAATCGGAATTTTCAAGAATGTAATTTTCCCATCTTTAACAAAGTTTTTAATGGATATATTTTCTTCATCCACCGAATACTCCTCTTCATTATAGCAATAACTCTCGTACCCATTTATGTCACTTAAATATTTTGCAAAATTTATTTGTTTATAGCTACAATCAATGAATGCCTCTATACCACTTAAGTATTCTGAAAGACATATGTTTTCTGCAATTATTGTTTCAATCCTCTTAATATTACATTCCAATGGCATTGATACACCTTTTTCCATTGTTGATATTTTAATCGGTATTCCACAATCCAAAAAATTATTTTCTATAAAAGATACCAATCTTTCTATATTATTATTGAACACACTTAAACATTGGTCATAATCTAAAATTATTTCTGTTCCCTGCTGTCTTACAGTATCTTCATAAGTAAGGCATATGTACTCACTGTTTCTTTCAAATGAAATTCGATTCATTTTCTGTTCATTATAATAAACTGTATTAACCTCCACTTTATCGGATAGCATAAAACATGCCAAAAAACCTATTCCATAATGCCCTATTGGCGAATATTCTCTATCTTGTAGCCTATAATCATCTGACGCATAATAAGATACACCAACATTCAGAAAATACTTTTTCAAAATATCTATAGACATACCACTACCATTGTCCATAACCATAACTTTTTTTCGATCTTTGTCCAAAATCACTGAAATATATGGCTGATAATTTTGATATCTAAATTTTTCCATTTTAGTGGCCGATTCTTCCATAGTCTTACATGCATCAATTGAATTTTGTATTAATTCTCTTAAGCAACGGTTTACAAGGGGCTACAAGCGGTATAAAGAAACAAGTGGTTTGATGGAGTGGAAAATAGGTCATATTTTCCACTCTATCTTTACATAGTCGCTGGTTGCGCTGATTGATGAAATCAGGCCGTCAGCGGCTTTCCTTTTGTCCTCAAAGCTGATGTTTTCCCAATCGTCCAGATACCCGGACAACAATTCAATCTGCTGGGAGGACAGCGTTTCAACGGACAGGTCTGCAATCGCCTTGGACAGTGTTTTGCGGCGGTTGTCCAAGTCCTCGATTTTCTTGTTGGCGTAGGCAAGCAAGGTGGCGCTGGCCCCGGTCAGCGTATCAAGCAGTTTTTCAATCTCGGCTTCAACCTGTGCAAGCTCCACCTGATAGGCGGTGATCTTCGGGTTGGCCTTTTCTTCGCCGCCCCGGAGTAGCTTGAACTCCCGGAACTTTTCTCCCATTGCTGTGAAAATGAACTGTTCAAATTCATTCTTGCGGAGCGTACCGCACCCCGGACAGCCCTTGTGGTCGGCCCGTTTGGAACAGCGTAGGTATTCATAGCCGGAGGGGTTGTGGGTCGTTTTGAGAGCGTACCCGCATTTCCCGCATTTGATTTTCCCGGCCAGCCAAGTGTTCCGGGCCTTGCGTCCGTTCTGGAAGGTGATGTTTGTCATCAGCTTCTTGCGGCACCGTAACCAAATGTCGGAGGGTACAAAGCCCTCATGGGGAGCAATCACAAGTATCTGGTCTTTCAGGCTTTTGTTCTTGTCCTCCTTCACATCCCGGCCCTGATAGAGATAGCAGCCATTTGTCCCGGCAAAGTCGGCGGCGTCATTGACTACCACCGCACCCTGACTTTTGAAGAACTCGTACATTTCCAAATCGGCCTGTGCATAGACCGGGTTTCGGAGTAGCTGGGACAAGAAGGGGCGTGTCAATGACTTCCCATAAATCTTGATACCCTGTTCCTCAAAATATCGGGTAATGTCTCCAAAGGAGGTTTCCGGCTCGGCATACATTTCAAACATCAGCCGCACATGGTTTGCGGCCACGGGGTCAGCCGCCATCATCTTTGTGCGGATACCCTCTACCACCGTAGGCTCCAATCCAAAGCCATAGGGGGCTTGACCGCTCATGTGAAAGCCTTTCAGGCACCGGGAGTAGTAAGCGTCTGTGACACGCTTCTGGATTGTCTCCCGTTCAAGCTGGGCGAATACGATACAGATATTCAGCATGGCCCGGCCCATCGGGGTCGAGGTGTCGAACTTCTCCGTGGAGGAAACAAACTCCACATCGTATTCCTGAAACAGCTCCATCATATTTGCGAAGTCCAGAATGGAGCGGCTTATTCTATCCAGCTTGTAAACGACTACCCGGCGAACCTTGCCCTTGCGGATCTCGCCAAGGAGCTTTTGAAATTCGGGCCTGTCGGTGTTCTTTCCCGAATAGCCCTTGTCCTTGAAAACCCGGCAACTGCCTCCCTTCAACTCATACTTGCAGAAATCAATCTGGCTCTCAATGCTGATACTGTCCTTGCGGTCTACCGACTGTCTTGCATAAATTACATCTTCTCTAATATTCATGTTGGGCTCCTTTCCTGTGGGAATGGAGCTACCAACCTACAAGTATATTATACCATTGATAGCCCCGGCCAACAATGTTGTGGAGCGTTAGTGCCGTTTGTCCCCGGCCACCCGGTATTTGCTGAATACCTCATACAAACAGCGTTCAATCTCTTTTTTCCGTTTCTCCTTTTCCTTGGGGGAAAGTACCGGCGTAAGACTCTCCAGCACAATGGTTTTCCCCTGAAAAGGGACGGTCTTGGTTTCGCTCTGATAAGTAACGGATTGCACCATAGAAGCCTCCTTTTCAAAGTGGGTTGACTGCCAGCATATTTCCCGCATTGTCTCGGTGGGGAAACACAAAAGGACGGCACCAAGAGAACGGTGCCGTCCTTTCGTCTTTCTCCACGCTTCGGGCCAAGTTGGCCCGAGGTCAGGACTGCCAGTTTTCAAAATAATCCGCCGCTTCTTCCACAGCGCAGAAGTCAAAGACCTCATAGAGCTCGGTCAATACCTGTTGGATTTCCTTTGCATGGAAGCCGCAGTTTTCCATCGCTTTGATGACATAGCCACGGCAAGCGTTGTTGCTCCATTCTTCACCCATAGTTTTATTTGCCCCTTTCATAGAGAGCTGGGAGTGCTGGCCCTGTATGTTTGGCCTGTCACAAGACAACGATAATTTTCCGCCAGCACTCCCGCCGGATTGTGCGGCAAGTTGGAGCGGATAAGCTGCCAGCTTATCCCTTGCGGCCCTTTGCAGATCGTGGCCGTGGGGATAGCTCGTCCCCACCTGCGGCATGGGTAGTTATCGCTCGTTTCCCTCACGGAAAAGTCTTTGCGTACCTGCCGCCCGGCTCCCTGCTGGGTACTCCAAGTTGCCCGCTATTCAGTTGTGGGAGGGAATGATCTTCCTCTCATTAACCGTGTCAGTTGAAAGATCAAAAACAACAGGCTCACAGAACATTTTTCAAATATTTTTTCATGTTCTCCAAGCCCCGGCGGATAGCGGCGGTAATGGCCTGTTCCGTCACGCCCTCGGCGGCGGCAATCGCCTTGACCGAGTGGCCCAGAAGATAGTGCTCAAACACCCGCTGGCCCTGTGCGTCCGGCAAGCTATTCAGGGCGTGGCAGAGTTGTTCAAACCGCTCCATGCGCTCGATCAGCTCCTGTGGGGAGGGATTGGAGAAGCAGGCGGAATACTCGATACCGTCCTCAGCGTCCAGCGAGTAATGCGCCTTGTTGCGGTAGACACGGCGGCGGCTGGCCTTTATGTATCGCTGACCTGCCAGCAGTTCTTCCGCAACTTCTTCTGTGACTTCGATAATGACATCCTCTTTATACCACGGGTAAAAATCCCGCAAATTGATTTCTTTCATTGTGTACCTCCGTTTCGGTGTTGGGTGTTGACGAGTGACCGAAACGGAGGGCGGTGGGGAGCGGCACCGTGGCTGGACTTCGGGCCAAGTTGGCCCGAGGCGAAGCAAAAGAAATGCGCCCACACAGCATGACGCTATGCAGACGCATGAAATTACATTATCATAATTGTACTGATATATTGTACCTTCATAGCCAGACTGTCCCGGAGGGGGAGCTATGCTTTTTTTAGCTGGTGAAGGTCATGGGAATTGTGAGAAAGTAAGATGGACACGGCGACACCCTCCTATGGGCCGCCGTGGGGTTACTGAATATCCAAAGAGAAACGGCGGCTCTGAAAATTGAGCCGCCGTTTCAAATAGGCGTATTGATAGGCTGCTGTACGACGGCTTTTTTTCTTTTGCCGTCGTGCGGCAGTCTTTACTCTTGAATTACGCTACAAGTACCAGAACTGGAAAACGCTTATTTTTACTTCAGTTAGCTGGATCTTTCAAAGAAATCGCATACACCGTATTGATCTGTAATGGATAGCTCTCTGCAATGTTACCATCGTAATAGACAATGACTTCATCACCAATGTTGAAATCAACCATGTCATCTTTGTTCTCTGCATCCAAAGAAACATCGCAATATGCTCCGTAAGGGTAAGCGTCTGTCTGGATGGAAATAAGTATGGAGTTGTTATAAACTTCTTCCACAACGCCGGTAATGCTGGACTCATTCTTTATGATGTCGTCCATAGAACGCCCACAGCCAACAAGACTTAATACACAAAACAATGTTAAAATGAGTGATAGAATCTTTTTCATACAGGTCACCTCCGCCTTTTGCCATCGCTCGGCTGATTATGAAAGCAGAAATTATTCCTGCGAGGTGTAATCTTCTCCAATAGGATTATTCTTTAGCATGAGTGATTGTGCATCTGTTTCAGATATTTCTTTAATTTCTGAAATTTGATGGTTGCCATCCCTTGAAATAGTAACACATACTCCATTTTCTTCATCAGTGTAAACAACAGCCTGTTCACTGTCCAATAATATCTTAATTCTCTGATTATTATAATACCAACCGCCGCTCTGCTCGTTGTAGGTAATGCCATAGTCTGCATAGTCTTTAAGCCAAAGTTGGGGAGTAGATTCTCCCTTTTGTACAGTACTCAATGATGTATCAGTGGGATTAAAGTTATTATGCTTTTGGGTATGACGGTCATAATTTTCTTTGGAACACTCTTTAATACCAACAAGGTTATTTTCTTCGTCCCGGTCTGCCTCAATATCCACCGTTCCAGAAAAGAAATTCGTGAAACTCGCTCCAGCTATGGGGTCATTAAAAAATCTCACTACATTCCCATTATAGGTAAAATAATAATTCTCCTGATCATAGCTCAAGCCGTAAGGTTCATATATGGAGTAGTCCACACTTCCACCAGGCAGTTCTGCTGTAGTAGAATCGTTCGCCGCATTTTCCGTATCAGAAACGGTTTGTGCCTGATAGGAAACATTTTTCGTAGTGTTGTTATCGGAAGGAATATTCACTGATGAACTACACCCAGCTACCACCCCCACAAGCAATGCACTTCCGAGAGCTAATGTAAGTAGTTTTTTTGTGCTCATAAAATAAACACCATCCTTTCTTTGAATATATATAAAGGATACCACTACCTTTTGTGATACATTTGGGATTAGTTTGTGATTTATGTGTAGTTGAAAAGCGGCGGGTTGATTACCCACCGCTTTTCCATATCTTTCAAATTATAAAAGAGAACTTTACCCCAGCTTGCGTATTGCAAACCGTACATTCACTTCCATACTGGTGTAGTATTTCCTGCACAATATACAGTCCAAGTCCACTTCCTCCAGTCTTTCGGCTTCTTGACTGCTCCACGCGATAGAACGCATCAAACAATCTGGGAATACTATTTTCTGGTATATGCACCCCTGCATTTTCAACAGAAAATACTATCTGCTCATGTTTCATAAGTACGGAAATCCAAATATCCGCTCTTTGTGGGGAATACTTGATTGCGTTTCCAATTAGATTTGAAAAAACCTTTTCTACCAACATCTTATTTCCGTTTATGAAAGCAGATGGCAGTATATCAAGGTGTATTTGTAAATCTTTTTCTGCAATCAAATCCGCTGTTTCGTTCAGATAGGCTTTGATAATTTGCACACAATCCAAGTGGTCTTTCTTGAAATCGGCCCCCGCAGTTTCTAACCGCGAAATTGTCAATATATCTTGCACCATTGTTTCAAGCGTGTTTGTAATTTCCAGCGACCTTGTCAAGTATCTTTCATGGTCTTTATAGGGTCCAATACCAAGGAGCATGCCCTCTAATTGCCCTTTGATAATCGTGATAGGCGTTTTCAATTCGTGAGACACCGCTGAAAAGAAATTCGTGCGAGCTTGTTCTAATGCCTTTTCATGTTCTATATCAAGTTCCAGTTTTCTATTTGCTGCCTGTAAGTCATTCAAAGTTACATTGAGCTTCTGCGATAAATAGTTAAGGCTCTTTGCCAATATTCCCAGTTCGTCAGTCCGTTGTTCATCTAATTGCCATTCAAATTGTAATTCGGACATTTCTTTAGAAATACGGCTTATTTTCAGTACGGGTTTAGTAATAAGGTGTGAAAAAATCCAACCAGTAACCAGTGATACGCAAAACACTATAAATGCAAGTAACGGAAACACTTTTTGAAATGCTCTTTGCAGTTCTGCTACTTGCCCCGCCGCTCCATAAACAACTAAAGTGTAGTTTGTATTTTTGCCAAGAAATGAAACCGTATAACTATTGGATATAATAGGTGCATTATTATCTTCATTTCCCCAAGCCTTTGTTTCTATAACAACATCATTATCAGCACTTCGTTCCGTTGGAAGATTTATTCTATTACCATTTTCTTCAAACAGTTCCATTCGGTCTACATTCTGATAATCAAGAAAGTTATCAAAAATACCCCCTGTTTCTTCCATGGGCATTTGCGATATTTCTGAAATGAATATTTTTGTTTGTTCATCTAATGTTGCATTAAGGGTATTAGAATATGTTTTCGGGGTGTACCAAGCTAAAATCAAGTAAACCAGAAAGCTCACCCCTGTCAATAGGATAGCAGTAGTGATAAAAACTTTTATAAACAGACTGCCTTTAATTTTCTTTATCAACTTTATATCCCACCCCTCTGATCGTTTGAATGAAATCTATCCCCAGCTTCTTGCGTAAGTTTTTGATATGGGTATCAACAACTCGCTCATCCCCATAAAAATCAAATCGCCACAGCTTATCTAATAAGTTCTGGCGGGTCAATATCCGGCCTTGATGGGTCAGCAGTTCCCGCAATATTTCAAACTCTTTTTGCGTCAGTTCAAAATCAGATCCATCCACGGTGGCGGCATAACTATCACAGTTCAAAAGTAAATTGCCATAAGTGATGATTTGAGGCTTTTCATCTTCTCCCCGCTTGCTACGCCGAAGTACAGCTGCAATTTTGCGAAGTAAGATTGGCATAGAAAAAGGCTTTGTAATATAGTCATCCACCTGCAAATCCAATCCCCTGATTTGATCTTCCTCACCGCTCAATGCAGTCAGCATAATAATGGGAACATCCGATTGCTTTCGTATCAACTCACAGACACCATAACCGTCAATTTTGGGAAGCAAAATGTCCAATATAATCAAGTCATATCGTTGCCCCGAAAACAAAGATAGTGCCTCGATGCCATCATTTGCAGTAGCCACTTCATATCCTGCTTCTTGCAAAAAATTCTGTAAAAGTTCTTGAATATCAAAATCGTCCTCAACGACTAAAATCCTTTGCATAATAACACCTCCAAAGATAGCGTATCATAGATTTTTGTGATTAAAGTGTAGTTTTCAAATTTCCTTTCTGTTATTATACCTTGTCCGTGTAACATCGGCAACCTTGCCGACGGGCAATAAAATACTACCAAAACATAAAATTGTGTTTCGTTCTCATAGTCAAACCCGAAATGTAAAATAATATAGGGGTGATATGAGAATGTACCAAGACACCAGACGGCTTGACTTCCACGCATTAGGCCGGGAGATCAAGCGCAAGAGAGAGGCGAAAGGCTGGACACAGGAATACCTTGCACAGCTCGTAGACCGTACCCCTCGTTCCATCATGTATTTTGAGAACCGGGGCCAGCATCCAAGCCTGAACACCTTTTACCAAATCGTCACCCTGTTGGACATTTCCGTAGACCAGTTTTTCTATCCTGACAGGCAGAACGGCGAAAGCGACTGCCGCCAGCATATTGATAGGCTGCTCAATACAATGGACGAAAAGGAATTGACGGTCATGGAGGCCACAGCAGAGGGACTACAAAAAGCCAGAGAAACGGAGGTCAAGTAAGAGGGCCTTCGTTTTTCTCGTTTTTAGGGGACTTTTCGAGGGTACCGCTAAATGGCAAGCAATGCTTCTGTGGCCACAGAAGCCATTTTCACAAGCCCGGCCTTGCGGCCAGTCTGTGAAAATTTGCTTGTTGGGGAGCCTCCCCAAACCCGGCGCTTCGGGCCAACTTGGCCCGAAGTGGTAGCGTCGCTTCGCTCCTTGTGCGTCACAGTCTCTAACGCTCCTGTTCCTTCTTTCTGCCCGGCTCCGAGTAGCCCAGCAGATAGTCAATGTTGGCCTTAATCGTCGTGACCTCCTGCATATCCGCTTTGGCCTTGCGGTACTCGGCATAGAGCTTCTTTTTCCGCTCGGCCAGTTTGCGGCCTTCCTCTTTGAGTGCGTCTATCTTGGGGAGCTTGCCGCCGTCCAAAATGCGCTTGAAATCAGCGCAGGCCGCCCGGTAAAGCTCAATATCCGCCTCATGCTCCGCAAGAAACTTTTTGCTGTATTTGCTGGCCTTGTACTTCTCAAAGACAGGCCGGGTCTTGGCATACTGCACCGTCGCCGCCTTCAATTCCATGTTGGTATGGAGGGCCGCTTCGGTGCTTTTGATTTGGTCGGACAGCTTGTGAAAACGCTCCGTGGCCGCCGTGGCCTTCTGCTCCAACTGCTTATAGTCCGTCAGGCCATTGTCCTGCAAGTAGGCAAGGGCGGCGGCCATCTGTTTGAGATTGAACACCTTGGCCCACCGCTCATAGCCGGGGCCTTTCCCTTGGAGCTTGGATTGAATGTCAATAGCCAAGCTGACCTTCTGGCGGGGCTGGCCGGGATGCTGGCGGGAGCCTGACAGAGCGGCTTTTATATCCGCTTCGCCGTAGCCGTCCCCGAGGGTATCAGAGCGCAGGCGGGTAAACCGCTCCTGACCGGGAGCCCGGAAGCTGACCGCTCCCCGGCGCTGTTTGACCTCATAGCCCGCCTGCTCCATCAGAGAGAGAAATTCCGGGAAGTCGGCGGGCCTCTTGGCAAGGGCGGTATCAATGGCGGCCCGCAGCCTGTCTTGATAGGTCAGCGGCCTTTTCTGCCCGACCAGCCATTCCCCGTAATTGCGAAACTTCCCCTTGCTCCGGGGCTTGGGATTTTCCACGATGGACAATCCGTTTTCCAGACACAGGCGGTCAGAGAGCCGCCGCAGAGCAAAGGACGAGCCCCAGAAGTTGCGGAACTTCCGGGAACAGTCAAGGGTCGTGGAATTGTAGTAGATATGTGAGTGAATATGCTCCTTGTCCGTATGGGTCGTGACGATAAAGGCATGGCGGCCCTTCGTCCAGCGCATAGCCAGCTCATAGCTGACCCGGTTCGCTTCTTCCGGGGTAATCTCTCCGGGATAGAAGGACTGGCGGATCTGATAGCACAGCACATCTTCGCCCTTCTTTTGCTCCCGGCCCGTCATGGCCTTATAGCTGGCCTTTGCCAAAAGGAACTCGGCGGCCACCGTGGCCGGATCGCACTCATAGGAGGATATGTATTTTCCGCTCTCTGTCTTTTCAGGATTTTTCCCATAGTCCAGGCAATCCCGGATAGCCTCGGCTATGCTTTCTCCCTCGTTGGCATGGCGTTGCAGTAAGGTGGTCGTTGCCAGAGAAAATCCCTCCCTTCATAGGAAACGGCGGCCCCATCGAGCCGCCGTCAATCCGTGTTACTTCGGGCCAACTTGGCCCGAGGCTGTCAGCTTATGATGAACTGGCGCAGAGACAGGTTCAGGCTGTCCAGCCCTGTGATGACAGCACCCGCCACCGCCTGCAAGCCATAGGGGGAGAGCAGGAACGCAATCACCAGATAAATGACGCCGCCCACCGGGTAGCTGATGAAGAACAGGCCCACGCCCAGCAGAGCCATGATGACCGAGGCCGCTGTCAGGAGGAAGGAGGACAAGGAGAACAGGAACAGCAGGACAGCCACAAGGACGGTCAGGAACAGTATAAGCGGTGCGGCGATCAGTTTGAGTATCCGTCTCATAGGTTCAACCCCTTTCTATCTTCTTTCTACCTATATTTTACCATGTAGGTGCAGGGGCAACAATGTTGCAAACGGTTAGTAAATCTTGTCCCGGCGCCTCGGGCCAACTTGGCCCGAAGCTGCCAGAAACAAAAAAAGAGGCGGGGTGCAGACCAAAAAGGCCCGCACCCCGCAAAGTCATTTCTCCACCAGCGCAGACAGCTCCATGAGCACATCGGACACCCGGCTCCAGAGCTTTTCATAGTCCCGCTGGAGCCCGGCGATCTCCTCCGGGTACACGCCGAAGGTGTTGGCATGGACGGCCACCTGATTGAGATTGTTGGCGCACCGCCGCTGTAAGGATACCAGTTCCCGGACAGGGGCGAGGTCTACATGGAGAATATAGCCGTTCAGGGCCATCTTCCGGATATAGGCCCCGGCGTTGGTAATGCCCGCCTCGGCCATGCGCCGCTGTATCTGGGCCAGCTCGTCAGCCGTGACCATCACATGAAGGTGCCTGTCACGCTTGCGCCGGGCCGTCAGCGTTCCTCCCGCTCCCGGCTCCGCTTGTGGGCAGGCGGCTCCTTCACTCTGTCCAGCTCTTTTTTCTCCGGCCCCTTGGGGAGCGGCGAGGGCGGCAGGTTGTTCAAAATGCCGTCCAGCATATTGTCGTTCTGTTCCTCGGAAAGCTCAACCGTCAGCAGGTGGTTGTCTTTTTCGTTCATAGTGTCCTCCTTATCTGTCCTCATGGGACTTGTTGTGTTTGGTCTTGTCGGGCTCCTTCGGCGGCTCCGGCCTGCGGGCCGCCTCCTTGAGTTGTGCCGTGATGGAGGGGGCCGCCCGGTCAGGGTTTCCCGGCGCAGGGCGCAGCTCGTAATCTGCCATTTGCTTTTCCGTCAGGGGCTTCAAATAGGCCAGCTCGCCCCATGCCCGTATCGTGCCGCCCTCCACCATGCGCCGCTCGTCAAAGTTGATGATCTCCACGGGAGCGTTGCCGGGCGGCTTCGGGAAGGTGCCGAGGTCCACAGGCCGCTGGGTGGAATAGTAGCGGTAATACGCCGCAGGCTCCCGGCCACCTGTGCGCTCCTGCACCTGAAACAGCTCCTTGTAATCGTCAATGCGCTTGGCGAAGTCCTTTTCCGCTGTCTGGCCGTCGCTGTGGTAATGGCCCCAATAGTAGTCCCGCTGGCCGTTTTCCGTTTCGGTAAACTGCCATGTGACAAAGGGGCTGGGGGCCGCCTCGTCATAGCCCAGGGCAAAGCCCCTTCCATTGTCGAAAGTAACGGATTTCAAAATCTCATAGCCTTGGTTGATTTCTATGTGGTTTCCTCCTTTCCAGCCTCGGGCCAACTTGGCCCGAGGGGATGAAATGTTACGAAATACCCGCTCAAACCGTGGTAAAAGGTATTAGGGTATTCCCGCCCGGAAAACAGGCGGGGAAAAGCCTGATATTCCGGGCTTTTTCTCCGGGCAAATCGTAACAGCCCTACCCGGCTCCCCGCCGCTTTTTTCTCATGCGCTCCCGGCTCCTTCTGCGGTTTCCCTCGGCCTTGCAGGCGTCGGAACAATAGGCTTGCCGCCCCTCCGGAAGAAAAGGCCTCCCGCAGACGGCGCACAGCCGGGTATCCGGGGCCGGACCTTCCTCGCAGATGGAGGCCATCAGCACCGGGTCAAGGGGCAGAACGGCCTCCCGGAAATAGCGGCAGTAGGCTCCCGTCCACCATTTCCCCAGCATATAGCACTCACAGTCCAGCGGCAGGCAGCCATAGTCCCGGTCATAGTTGGCGCACATCTCCGTGACCAGTTTTCGGATACCTTTTCGCTCGTCACGGGTCAGTTCCCGGCACATCAGGACTTCGGGCCAACTTGGCCCGAGGTGCGGAACTGCTTGCGGCAGCGTCCTTTCCGGTTCCCGCACTCCTTCAGGTAGCGGCACCCGGCGCAGCGGTCAGCGCCGCCACGGCCCGGACGGGGTACTTCCTTCATCATCTTCTCATAGGGGCTGCTGGTGAAATTCATTCCTCGTCCTCCGTTTCTTCCTCAACTTCCATATCGCCGTAGGGGTCGTTCTCGTCATAATCGTAATCGTCCTCGTCCAACTCCGGGGCCTCATGCTTCGGGCGGTAGACCTTGAAATAGTAGGCCGCACCGCCGCCCACCAGCAGGACAGCCGCAATCATCAGGAGATTGCCAATGGGAAAGCCGGTATCTTTTTCAGGTTCAGGCTCCGGCTCGGTAACAGGCTCCGGTTCAGGTTCGGGCTGTGTGACAGGCTCCGTGACATTCGGCTCCGGGTCAGGCTCGGCAAGGGCCAGCAGATCTTTTTCCGTGACAGCGTTCAGGAAATACACATTCTCCTCGGTGCGCTGGCGGTCGATAATCAGGTAGAATACATTCTCGTTGGGAGTAGTGATGGTGAAAAACTCCTTGCCGTCCTTGTCGGTGGCGTTGTCTACCACCGTCCCCGTTCCATCCGGGGTGAAGGGCTTGGCGGTGGTTTCTGTTGTGGCGGGCGGCGTGGTTTCCTCTGCGGGCTCGTCACTCTGGGCGTAGGCCGTGACGCTCATACAGGTAAGAGAAAGCAGGGCGGCGGTCAGCACCGCGGCCCTGCGAAGCAGCTTATTCCTCATGGTCGGTATCCTCCTTTGTTTCCTCGGACTTCGGGCCAACTTGGCCCGAGGTGGTGATGTTGGGGTCATTGAAAAAGGCGGCCAGCTCGGCAGGCGTCAGTTTCAGGGAACGGACAGCCTGAACGATCATGCTGTTTTCTTCCTCCTGACGCTGTTTCTCCAAGTCCCTGACCTTGGCCTGCCACTCGGCGGCCTTCTCCCGGGCCTTCACAAGCTCCTTGTCGATTTTTTCAAGTTTGGTCATATCGTCGCTCCTTTCGGAAAATCAGTTCAAACGCCCAAAGGCGTAAAAGTGCTCCTGCCAGTAGTTCGTGTTGATACTGGCGTATTTGATGGGGTCGCCCGCATGGATCATCATACCATCGCCCACATAGATACCCACATGGGAGACTGGCCCGGCGCAGTCATAAGTCCGGGTAAAGAAAATCAAATCTCCGGGCCTTGCGTCGGCGGGCGATACATAGGCGCATTGATTGAAAATCCCGGTTGCCGTGGTGCGGGGCAGGTTGTGGACGCCGCTTGCCGTATAGACCCAGCAGACGAAGCCGGAACAGTCGAAGGAGGTGGAAGGGCTGGAGCCGCCCCATACATAAGGCCAGCCCAGATACTTTTCCGCCTCTATGATAAGGGCCGCAAAGGCCGGGTCGGAAAGGGCCTCGCCCGGTATGGTGTAATTACTTCCGGGGTCATAGCTGCCGCCGCCTGTGTAAATGTCATCCCACAGATAGGGCTTGTTGCCTTTGAGCTCCAAGGTTATGTCGTAGATTTCCTTCTGTTCTGCGTCCAAAAGAGAGTTGACCACCACGGGAAGGGTCTTGTTTTGGAGCCGCACATGGAGAATGTAATACTCATACGGCACCTCGTAGGTGTCTGTATGGGTGGTTCCGTCCTCGTCCGTCCATGTGTCCATTTCGGTACGGTAGCGTATCTCCACTTCCTCGGTCAGCGTCAGCTTGTACTGCGCCTCGAACAAGGCCCGCAGCTCGCCCTGCACATTCTCACGAGTGTAGGTGCGGAGCTTGGCGATCAGGTAGGAAGTCAGCTCATAGGGATTGTGGCCCAGCTCGTCCACATCGTAGCGGTACTCGTCATAGCCGGGGTGGGTGCTCTCAATGTTGGCGATCTTCTGGCGGAGGTCGTTTTCAAGGGCCGTATAGTCCTCGTTGGCACCTAAAATATCCTCGTCCTCGGCGGTATAGGAGGTGCCGACCACGGCGTTCATCATGCCAGTACCCAGCGAAGGGAGGGCGGAAAAGACGGAGTTCAAAATCAGGAACAGGCAGAACAACAGCAGAATGATGATGGCTCCGCCCTTGTGACGGCGCACAAATTGGGCGGCATAGGCCGCCGCTTTCTCGGTTGTGGTAGCCGCCGCACCCGCCACCTTGGCGGTCTGTTTTGCGGCCTCCCGGGCCTGCTTGGCATACTCCCGCTTGATTTTCCACTTCTGGGCCATGCGGGAAAGAAAGTTGCTTTGAAGCTCCGGGTGCTCCTGCACCATCTGCTGATAGTGGAGGTTGGCGTTGGCCTTCATGGTCTTGTGCTCCAATTTCTCCACCTGACGGGCCGGGTGCTCCCGGATACGCCGTTTGACATAGCGGGTAGCCTTATGTACCCCAGCCTCTGTCAGAAGCTCGGCCTTATGGGCGCTCTCCACGCCCACATTCTCATGCTCGACCTCGTGTATCTTGCGGTGGCCGTAGGCCCACACGCCAGCCCCCGCCGCCATTGCCGCCCGTTTGGGGAGGCTGGGAGGCTTCTGGGGCTTCTGCTGGGCCAGCTTTTCCTTGGCCATTTCCAGCTTGACAGCGGAGTGCTCGGCCTTGGCCTCGGCCCGTTCCTTCTTTTTCTCCTGTTTGTCCTTCTTGTCCTTTTGGGCGGCCTGTTCCTCATGGGCGGTATCCCGGCGGGCCTCGCCCTCCTGACGCAATCGGGAGGACGGTTTTTCCCGTTCCCCGTCCTGCTTGAATTTCCCGGTGCTCTGGGGCTTCGGGCCAACTTGGCCCGAGGTTTCCGCCCCAGTCTGACGGGTCACTTCTTCCTCGGTGAAATGGAGCCGCCCACGTTTTATCCGCTTTCCGCCCTTCGGGTTCTTCGGGCCAACTTGGCCCGAAGCGGCCTTACTCATTCTGTACCTCCTTTTCCTCCGGGCGGGTGGTCATAATTGAGTAGAGCTTGGTATTCTTCGGGAAACGGTCAACAAACGGGATGGTCACATTTCCGAAGAACAGCAGGCCCTCGCCGGAATTGGAATGGGTCACATAGGAAAGCTGGTGGGGGCTTATCCCTAACTGCTTCGCCAAAATCTGCCTGTCTCCCTGCGCCTGCGACAGAAGCACCATGAAGTCAGAGTTTTCAAAGATATTTTCAATCTGACGGCTGGCAAGGAGGTCTTTCACATTCTGGGTCAGGGCGCTGGGAACGCAGCCCTTCTTGCGGAGCATTTTCCAGATGGTCACAAAGTAGCTGGAAGTCAGCTCGTCCTGCAACAGCACATGGAACTCGTCATAGTAGCACCATGTAGCGATACCGTGGGCGAAGTTGTGGGAAACCTGACTGTTCATCAGGTCGTTGATGATGTGCATGGCGATAGTACGCAGGCCCGCCCCCAGCTTCTTCAAGTCAAAGCACACCACACGGGCGTTTTTATAGTCCACATTGGTCTTATTGTTGAAGATGTTGAGTGAGCCGGACACATAGATTTCAAGGGCCGTTGCCAGCCGCTTCGCCTCGGGCTCGGTCTGCTGGCACAGAAGGTCGTACAGGTCTTGGAGCGTCGGAAGGGGCGTATTGTCCGGGTCATTGAGAAAGTCCCGGTACACCATGCGGGCGCAGCGGTCAATGATGGTGCGCTCCACAGGCTGTAAGCCGTCCTTGCCGCCTACAATGAGCTCCATAAGGGAAAGGATAAAGTCACATTTCAGACTGATAGGTGAAACCTCGTCGTCCATGCTCACATCCAAGTCCATCGGATTGATATGGTGCGGGCTGTTGGGGGCAATCTCCACCACAAGCCCGTCCTCCCCGAACTGGCGCACCAGCGGCGAGTATTCCCCCATCGGGTCGAGGATAATAATGCGGTCGCTGGTGGCGAGGAACACATTGACAAGCTCCCGCTTTCCAGCGAAGCTCTTACCCGAGCCCGGTACGCCGAGGTATAGGCCGTTGGGGTTTTTCAGCTTCTTTCGGTTCGCCATAATGACATTGTGGGAAAGGGCGTTCAGGCCGTAGTAGATGGCCTCGCCGTCCATGCGGAGCTCCTGCGTCATAAACGGTACGAAAATAGCGGTGGAGCTGGTGGTCATGCCCCGCTGTATCTCGATACCGTTGTAGCCGAGGGGCAGGCTGGATATAAGGCCCTGCTCCTGCTGGAAGTCCAGCCGCTTCAACACGCAGTTGTATTTCTGCATGATACCCGACACCGTGAACAGGTCGTTGTCCAGCTCCCGGCGGGTGGCGGCGGTGTTCACCACAAGGAAGGTCAGAAGGAACATTCGCTCGTTGCGGCTCTGCAAATCGTTCAGGAGGTTCTTTGCGTCCTGACTGAATGTAACAAGGTCGGGCGGAAGTATGTCCATATCGTAGCCGCTTCGGACGGCCTTTTTCTGTTCCTCCACCTTCATCTTGTCAATGTCGCTGACCTTGCCCTTGATGGTCTTGATGGCCTTGGCCTGATCGACGGTCTGAATGTGCATAGTAATGGTCATTTCAGCGTCCACCTCCAACAGCTCCGCAAGGAGCTTGTCGGATAGCTCGGAGGCCATGATCTGCATATAGGAGGCCGCTCCCCATGTAGAGCCAATGCGAAACAGGCGGCTCTGGCGGAAGTCAAAGCTGGTGGGGGCGATAAAATCCTTTGTCCCCATTCCGGTCTTGGGTATCATATCCCAAGTGAAGGAAAAGGGCTCGGTGCCGCCGGGGTGGAGCTGGCCGTGAAGGATCTCCAGCCGTTCCAGCCCATTGAGGGGCCGTGACTGTACCCCCAGCTTTTTGAAATTGCCCGTAATGTCGGCCTCCACACGCTCCAAGCGGGGTTTGGCAATCGCAAGGCTGTCCGCCGATACGCCGAAGGTCAACAGCTTCGTCCTTACAATGCCGTTGTTGCTCTTGGCAATCTGCCCTTCCAGCATTTCCACATACTCGCTCCGCATTTCGCTGTAACTGTCCGTTTTCTGGGGAATGTTGATTTTGTACTTGCTGTCTGGGCGGCTCCTGTGATTGATGAAGGAGAGCTGGAACGGAAGGGAGCTGTCAAAGGAATTGAGAAAGGCGCAGTAGCCGTCAAAGATGGCCGACTGGTCATCGGCCTGCGCCAACTGGTAGTTGATGTCTTCGTATTCAAGGCTCTTGGTATAAAACCTGTCGTTTACCCGGCAGATACCATCCTTGAAAAGCTCCCGGTACGGGATAGTCTGCTGTGCTGTCTGCGGCCCGGCCTTTTTCGGCTGGGCCTGTTTTGTGGGCCTGCGGTCAGGACGCTTTCTTTCTGCGCCCGGTCCTTTTGCCCCTTTGGTTGTCTGCAATCGGCTTTTCCTCCTTTCGGCTCAAAAAAGCATAGAAATTTTCGGTCTTGTAGGGCCTGACCCGTGACAGTAAAAACCTTGTTCGGATAATGTTGCGGAGCACCTTCTCAAAGGGAAGGCCGTCCTTCTCAAACATGGCGAACAGGAAACACGGCATCATCAGGCCGATCATCAGGAACAGGGCCGTACTGTTCCCGATATGGGAGCGGGTGAACAGGTAAAACGGAATACCGATACCGCCCGCTATGGAAAAACAAATAAGCTGGCGCTTCGTCAGGTTGAAGGCCAGCTTGGTCTTGATACGGCTCAAATCGTTGGGTACTGGCACATAGGCCAATGAAGTCACCTCCTTGGAGCTTCGGGCCAACTTGGCCCGAGGTCATCGTTCTGCCTGACGGGCCGGGGCCTCCTTTCGGGCGGCCTGTGCCGCTTCAAGGCCGGACTGCCTTGCCCGCCAATACTCGGGGTTGTACCGCTTGATGGAGCGGTTGATATTTTCCTCAAAGGCGGCCTTGTCTTTGATACGCTCGGGTATCTGCCAGAGCTTCTTGTCCAAGAGCTCCCGCAGCACCACTTCCTCCTGCGTATCTTCCTCAAAGCAGAGGTAGCCGCCACGCTGAAAGCCGCACCGCTTGGCCGCCGGTGAGAGGAAGGCCGCCACTTCCTTTGAAACCATCGTCCCGCCGTGGCTGGCGGTACTCACGAGGAACACGCCGGGGCATAACAGGTCGCAGGTCTGCACCTTGCCCCACGGGGATTTTTCCGGTTCCTGATACATCATCGTTCTGCCCCCTTTGCGGATTTCTCTTTCGGGGGCCGGGCAGCCTTTTCCTTGGCCGCTTCCTTGGCTCCGGCCTCCAACTGGTCTTTGATGGAGGGACGCTCCTGTGCGGCGGCAACGGCCCGCAAGCGTCCAATCTCCGCCGAGTAGGCTTCAAGGATTGTCCCTTGGAGCTGTTTTCGGAAATCCCCGGTGATGGGTTTGGCCGTGTCCCGGTAGCCTGTCCGACTGGTCTTGTCAGGCTTGCTCGGCATACCCACATACAGGCCCTTGTCGGTTTGCAGGATTTTGAAATCCTCCACCACAAAGCAGTCATTAAACTTCACGCTGGCGAAGCCTAACAGGTTTCCCATAGGCTGAATAGCCCGGACACTCACATCCAGTTTCATTGACGGAGCCTCCTGAATCGGGCTGTTACTGTTTTGTTCCGTCATTTCGGTTTCCTCCTTTCCGGGCCGGGGAATGACAACCCCGCCCTGATACTCATAGCCCGCCGCATGAATGGCGGCGAGGGTTTCCTTTGATACCTTCCCCGTAATGAGAATGTCGGTATCAGCCGCAAAAGCGAGCATATCCCGCTCATTAAATTCCTCCGGGAACTTCCCATTGAAGGTGGAACGCATTTTTCCGTTTTCGTCCATCTTGTAACGGAGCGGAGCCCTTCTCGGCATGGTGCACCTCCTTCCAGCCTCGGGCCAAGTTGGCCCGAAGTGCTTTAATGCGCCCCAAAGATGGACTTTGACAGGCTCCCGGTCTTGAACAACACGAAGCACAGAAGCACCGTGTACCCCACGCAAGTCCAGATAGCGTTCATCATATCGCCGTCCGTGGCGATACTCTGCACCAACACGGCGTAAATCGCCATACACACCATAATGAGCATCCCCTGAAAGCCAACAGCAAACAGGGACTTGAAATAATTCTGTCCCATGTGTCCGGCCTCTCGGCTGACGCTGGTGGCAAAGGGAATGGGGGCAAGGCTGGTCATCAGGTAAATTTCAATCATACGCCCGTAGACAATGACGAAAATCACGATATTCAAGGCCGTCATGGTGAACTGCACAAAGAAGGATTGCAGGAAGATACCAAGGAGCGGCCCCAGCTCCATTGCCTCAAGCTGGGTCTGCATATCGTTCAAAACCTCCGGCGTGACGGCGGTAGAGCCTTGTATCAGGCCAGCCGACTGGTGAATGACCTGCTGGGAAACATCAAATACCGCCATGACGATATTGAAGGTGTTGGACAGGATCATCACCGCAATAAAGGTCTTGAAAATCCACTTAAAAAAGATCCATGTGTCGAAGTTGTGTAGGTTGTTGTGGTCTATCAGCATTTGAATGAGCTCATAGGTCATCACAAAGGTAAGCACCAGCCCGGCGATAGGAAGAATGACCGTTTCGGAGAGCTGCCGTATCATGGAAAAGACCCCGGCGTTCCATGCCGCCGGGGTCGTCCCTACCTGCGCCGCAATCTCTCCTACCTGCTCATTCACATTGGTAAAAAGCCCGCCGAGGTTTCCCATGATACCCTCGACCAACAGCCCTTTGAGCCATTCTGTGATAGCGTCGAAGATACTTTGCATAGCTTACTCCTTCGGGAAGATTAGAACAGGTTTGCCAGCAGAGGGATCAGGTTCATGCCCAGCAGGACGATACCGCCGCCCGCCATGAGCTGTTTCATGCCCTGACTCTTGGAGGCAGGGTTGTCGGCACCGTAACCTTCCAGCAGGTTTACGATACCCCATGCGCCGAGGCCGCAGCCGATAGCCATAACCAGAACCTTCAAAGTGTCAACAGCAGAAGCGAAAAATTCCATATACATTTCCTCCATTTGATAAATGATTGTGAATTGTGGGTAACAAAAAAGCCGCCCTTTCAGGCGGTGGCGAACCTCGGGCCAACTTGGCCCGAAGTCCATCTATCAGTTAAACGAAATCGTCTGCGCTGTCCAGATCATCATAATTGAGAATGTCAGCGTCCTCGTCGGAGGCGTCCACCTCGTACACCGTGTATTCTTCCTCGGGCTTTAGTCTCAATCGCCGGGAAGTCAGGCGTTCCAGATGGAAGGCGTTCCGTTTACTGTCATGCTCCGCTGTATAGCGGTAGTTGGAGTGCTGCTTCAAATCATACTTGGGCGAAAAGAACGGGGGCAGGCCCCGAAGCTGTAACAGGCACTTGTTTCCGGGCATGGTGGTGATCTCACTGGTGGTCAAAAGCTCCCGACCCAAACGCTGGGTGTTGAGCCCGTAGCTTTCCGACTGGCCCCGTGTACGGCTGTCCGTCTGCATGGAGATGGTAGCCTTGCCCAGCCAGTTTTCCGATATGTCCTTTAGGGTGGACGCTTCACGGCCTCCCAGAAACACAATGCTGTCCATGTTGCCCATAATGGTTTCAGCGTTGTCTTTATACAGGGCCTTACATTGGCTCATGGCCTGATAGAACAGGGTCAGGCTGATCTCTCTTGACCGGATAACGGCCACAATTTTTTCCAGCCCCGGCACCTGTCCTGTGTTGGCTGCCTCGTCCCACAGCACCCGTACATGATGGGGCAGACGGCCTCCGTATTTGTTGTCGGCCCGTTCACACAGAAGGTTGAACATCTGCGAAAAGGCAAGGGCCACGATGAAGTTATAGGTACTGTCCGTGTCGCTTATTAGGAAGAACAGGGCCGTTTTCTCGTCCCCGAGCTTGTCAAGCTCCAACTCGTCATAGCTCATGATTTCCCGAAGCTCCGCTATGTCAAAGGGGGCCAGCCGGGCTCCACAGCTAATTAAAATACTTTTCGCTGTCTTGCCGCTGGCTAATTTGTACTTGGCATATTGGCGCACAGCGAAGTGCTGGGGGTTGCGCTTGGCGAGGCCGTCGAACATATAATCCACGGCGTTCTTGAAACTTTCATCATCCTCCCTTACTTCCATGCTGTTTATCATTTCTACTAGCGTGTTCATGTTGCGCTCCTCCTCCGGCCCCTCAAAGACGATATAGGCCACAAGGGCGCAATACAAAAGTGTCTCCGCTTTCGTCCAGAACTCGTCTCCTTCTTTGCCGTCCCCCTTGGTATTGGCGATTAAGGCGTTGACGAATTTCAGCACATCACTTTCCGTCTTGATGTAGGACATGGGGTTATAGTGCATAGACTTGGAAAAATCAATGCTGTTGAATACCTTGACCTTGTAGCCCTTCTTCCGTTGCAGGAAATAGCCGCATTGGGAGAGGGTGCCGCCCTTGGGGTCTACCACCACATAGGACGAATGGGCTTGAAGGAGCTGGGGTGTCAGCCAGAACCTCGTTTTGCCCGAGCCGGACGAACCGATGACACAGGCGTTTAAGTTTCTGGCGTTGGCCGGATTTTGGGGGCGGGTGTTCATGGTGAGAAATTCCGTCCCGGTCAAAATGACATTATTCTCAAACTTGGGGTCTACAAACGGCTTTATGTCCGCCTCCGTACCCCATCGGGCGGAGCCGTACTCCATATCCCGGCGAAACTTCCGGGCCTTCTTGATTTTGGACTGCACCACAAAGTACAGTATCACGGCCCCGGCCATGCCCACGGCGAGGTCGAGAAGCCCCAGCCCCGGCGCATAGGTCTGAAACACCGGGCCGATGGTCTTGACCATGCCGAACAGCTTTTCCCCGAGGTTGGCCCCCGCCGCCATGCGGTAGGCGGTGCCGCACTTGGAGAAGAACCAAAAGGCTATGAGATAGGGGAAATATGGGAGTACATATTTCTTGATTTTCTTGCTTACCGTTCTTCCTTCACCGCCTCTCTGGTCCGTTCTTTCTGCTTGGGCCTTGCCGCTATCTGCTCCACGAACTGCCGGAGCTGGCCGAGGATAGACGGCCGCTCCTGACTGCGGCCCATGACCTTTTCCGTGTATTTGCCAAAAGCCGCCGTGATAGCGTCCGCCTGATCTGCCTTGAAAAACAGCAGATAGTGGCCGGGGCTGGTCTTGTGAAAGGCGTAGTCCACATGGAACTCCTTGGCGATACGGTCAAAGTCCTTGGGGGCTCCCACATATTTCATAGCGTTTTTGCCGCCGTAGTGGTTCATCAGCTTTTTTACGCTCTGTCTGCCGTGGGGGCGTTTTGCCGCCTCGTGGTGCTTTTTCATTTCAGCCAGAACTTTTTTGCAGGCCGCTGCCAACGCCCGGCCCGAGAGCTTGGCTGCCTTGACGGATATGGCAACTGTCCGTTCTTCTACATATTCCTGCATACTGCCTCCTTTCCTCCGGGCAAGTCAGGAAAACCGGGAGGCCCCCGGGGAGCCGCCCGGATAGCAGAACCTCGGGCCAAGTTGGCCCGAGGTCTACCGTTCCTCATGGGAAGGCCCCGTCTTGTCCTTGTGGGGAACAGGCGGGGCCTCCTTGAATTGTTTGATTGTCTCCAAGATGGAGCGTGTTTCCTCCTTCTCGTCCCGGGCGTGGACATGGGAAATGCGGTATTCCTCGGGAATATCGTCCAGCCCGGTGTAGTGCTCGATGAATTTACTCTGATTGTCGAACACATAACCGCCGGGGGCAAAATGCCCGCCTTCGTTGATACGCACATCCCGCCCGTATGCCTCGTAGTCGATGTAATCAACTAAATACTCCGGGATTTGGAGAGCGTCAAGCTCCAGAAGATACATACGGCCCAGATCTTCCTCGTCCTTTACCTCGGGGTAAAACTCGAAGCAGTCGAGGTTTTGGGTCAGGTTGATTAAGTCCTTGACGCTGCCCGTGTACTCCCCAGCGTCTATGACCGCCTCCAGCTTTTCCAGCTCGTCCGGGGTCATTTTTTCCAGAAGGTGCGCCAGATAGTTGAGCTCGTCAAGGCTTTCGTATTCTCCGAGGTGGTCATACAGCCCCAGCACATCGCTCTCATAGTTGGTGATGAAGTATTCCTCATACCGTATGCCGTCTATGCCGATCCGGGAAAAAAGGGCCTGCACTTCTTCAACATTCGTGGGGAATTTCAGATATTCCCCGACTTCAACCCCGTACTCCGGGTACATTCCCAGATTGGTCACATAGGCTTCAAACATCATGGCGGCCCTGCTGGTTGACGGTCAGGATACCGTCAAGGGTGGTGGCCGTGATATTGAGCCGCTTGGCAACGGCAATATCATTCTTCACATCCTCGTCCACCTCACCGCCGCAGACCACAAGCACATGGGAGCGGCGCAGCATATCCCGGCGCATATCAATACCGTTCTTGTGCTCCTCCGGGATAGCGTCATTGATGAACAGCGGCAGATAGAGAATAGGGCAGATAGGAGAAAAGCCCGCTTCGTATGCCATACGGCAGTAGCGGGCGGCCAATTCCATATCCGTATCGGGGTCGCCGCACCATGCGGCGGTAATGTATGCCAAAGGTCGTTTCAAGGTTTTTCCCTCCGTTCTTACTTACTTATTTAATATGGTCAGGTGAAAGGAGCCCAACCCCTCCGCCCCTTCCCGTGGGAAGGGGGACGGCTCAAAGGAATATATATCCCCGTCGCTTGCCGCCTCAAAGCATAACCGGGAGAAATCCGTCAAGGGTGCCTTTGGCACCGCCTGCGGCGGCTGTGGCCCTTGACTGATTTTCCCGGATATGCTACCTGAAAACCGGCGACGGGGAATATTTAATATCCTTTGAGCTTCGGGGTGCGGGGCAGAGCCCCGCATATCTCCTCGGGCCAACTTGTCCCGAAGTGAGCGTTACTTCTCCGCCTCGGGAGACTTCTTTTCCGGCTTGGCAACTTCTTTCTGCTGGCCTTTCCAGTCGTCCAGCAGCTTGATGATCTGGTCTTTCATTTCCCTCGGAGTGGTTTCCTTCCCGAAGTATTTGCTCAATTCCGCACCTGTCAAAATCACTTTGTCTACCTCCTTCTTATCCTCCATCATAATGCCGTCGATCACATCCCCATTCAGGACGCCCTTCTGGTCAAGCTCCCTCATGCGCTGGGCCTGCGAGAGAGAAGGGGCCGACTGCTGGCTTTCGATGGCAACGGCGATATACCGCTGGTTCTTGGGCTTGATATAGGCCAGCTCCACCGCCGGGGTGAATTTGATCTGCCCGGCGTCCATCATTTTCTGCAAATCCGGCACAAGGTCGTTGAGCTTGATATACCGCTGTACTTGCTTGACAGTCATTTTGTTTCGCTCGGCCACAATCTCATTGGAACGCCGCCCGGTGTCCTTCGGGTCAAGTTGGCCCGAAGTGGCCTCCTTGGCTCCTTGGTGCTTGATGGCCTCCAACTGCATTTTCAGAGCCTTGGCCCGCTCACTCGGCAGGATATTTTCACGCTGGTTTGTGTTGTCCTCCACCATCTGCGTGATGGCCTGCTCGTCCGTCAGGTTGCGGATGATACAGGGCATATCCGTAAAGCCCGCAAGCTCGCTGGCCCTCTGGCGGCGGTGGCCTGACACAATTTCATAGCCGCCGTCCTCACGAGGCCGGACAATAGCGGGCTGGGTCACGCCCTTGTCCCGGACGCTGGACACCATAGCCTTCATTTCCTCGTCGTTGCGGACTTGGAAGGGATGATTTTTGAAGGCGTGGAGGTCAGACAGTTTCAGGTAAACAATCTGCTCGTCCTTGGCCGGGCGGGGAGCCTCGGCGGGGGCCGGGGGCGTTTCAGCCTGAACGGGAGCCTTTACCTCTGGCGCACCCTTGGCGGGCTTGGGAGCCTTGGGGGCTTTCTCGGCCTTCTTGGTGGGAGCGGGCTTCTGCGCCGCCTTATCCTTTTTACCGGGAGCCTCCTTCTGTGCGGGAGCGGCAGACTTGGCCTTGTCCTCCTTGGGAGGGCGGCCCCGGCGCTTCGGGGGCTGTTCCTGCTCCTTGGGCTGTTCCCGCTTCTGCCCGGCCTCCTTGGACGGTGAAGTGGGAGCCACCTTATCCGGTGTTTTTGCCTCCTGCTGGGCGGCGGCCTTTTCCGCCGCTTTCTTCTCGGCCATAATTTCAGAGAAGTTAAAGACGGACACGCTGGCGGCTTTCTGTTCCTTGGGAGCATCAGCGCCTTTCTCCGTCTGGGCGGGTGCCGCCTGCTCGGGAGCCGGGGCCTTATCCGGGGAAACCGCTTCGGGGGCAGGCTGTTCCTGCTTGGGTGCCGGAGCTCCGCCGCCCGCCTCGGGCTGTACCGGGGCCGGGCCAGCGTCCGACCCGGTTGCGTCGGTCACAACTTTTGTTTTTTCATCGGCCATTCGCATTACCTCCTTCTTATTTGATGGCATGAAAAAAGGGCCTGACCGTTTCCAGTCAAGCCCCACAGATAGGGATACCTCCTTTCCCTGCCCATGAAAAAACCGCCCTGTGTCTCGATAGGGCGGTAAATTCAGTAGGTTGGCAGTCCATATTTGGTTGTTTTATGTAGTATCCCTTTGTAAACCGACGCAACCCATATTTTCTATCACCATAAATATGCTCTCCCATCAATAAATTGGTCACTGCATTATAATCCAAAGAAAGTCTTAAATCAGAAAAACTAAAACCCTTCGATTGAATTTGGTTTACTACATTTGTTTTTAATGGTAATAGATATTTCTCGTCTACAAAACTTTCACATAAATCTACAGCATTTTTTAATTCTCCATTAATAGCATCAAAGTATTTTAAAAGTTTTCTATGAACAGATGGGTCCTGACTTGTACCCTGAAAGAAAATTTCTAATTCATTTGTTTTAGGGTTTCTTCTTATTTTATCATAGTTCTCTATCACAAAATGTTGTTTCCATTCTAAATCACTAAATTCCTTTGGGTTCAAATATTTATATAAATATAATGGTGCTCTTTGCTCATCAATATCCAAATAGTCAGATATTCTAAGTAGCACAGAGATATACTGTGCATTAAGATCAAAATGTCCCTTTTTTTCATCATTATGCAAGTTCTTTTTTATCCATTCAAAATCTTCATTATGCGACATGCATATTTGTGCAAGTTCAGATTTAAATGAAATATTTGTTGATTCTGGAATCAAAAATAACCTTTCATCCATCTTTGTCTCAATATAATCTCTCGCACGTTTACCATGTACCGGCCTTACGCACTCTTGCAAAGCGGTCATTTCATCCCCATATTTCTCAAGTACTTTACTATATTTTCTTTCACCCAATATCGCATGGTCTGCTTTGATTTCCTTAATTTCGTCCACATTTGCAATCATTCCAATATCATGCAACAATGCACTATATATAAGTAATGCTACTTCTAATTCACTTAATTTATTTATATCCACAACAAGTGCATACATATATTCCATCACATTTATAGAATGTCTTACACCATGAACTGTATAACTTGCAAAAACATTATTAATTTGCGGTAATATCGTATTAGCATATTCTATAGTTTCATCTAACTTACTTAAAAATTTACTATCTTTTTCCTTTAACCACATATATAAATGGCTTTCCTGTACTTTTTCTATCATCTTAATCACTCTCTATTAGTTATTACCTAATTCCAAATATCCATCTAATTTCAATATTCCTAATATAACAGGAGCCTCCAAGTTATTTAAACTCAAAGGCTCTCTTTTTCTTACATAACTTTATGCAAGTGCAGGTTCCTTCCCTGCAATAATCGCTTTCACTTCTTCTATATCCTTATCTGTGGCTGAGGCTATCTGCTCTGCTGTAAAACCATTCTTATACATTTTTATAATAAGTCCTGCTTCACCTTCCGCACGTCCAATCGCAATACCCTTTTCTTCAATTCCCTGACTCAAGTTACACATAACGCTCACATCCTTCCTGAAGTTCTCCTCAATAGGAATATCGTATTCATTTCCAATTATGTTTAGTTTTTCATCTATTGTAAGTTCCTGTGACAGCAACGCTCCTAACAGACGGTGCAGTTCATATGTCTCATCATGTTCCGGCAGATTCTTTGCCAGTCCAAGCATTATGATATTCAGCAGATCAAGATTTCCCTTCCATTGATAGGAACCGATCAAATCTTCTTTTGTGAGATGCACATGGCTCATGCTGCTCTCTTCCATGTTCATACATACCCAGATCGAATATACACGCTTAATGTCATCGTAGCTGGAATTCTCAAAATCACGTTCTTTTTGTGATGAGATCAGTCTGCTCACATAAAAGATTGCCCGGTTTAAGATTTCGTATCCCTTCGGCTCATCTTTCTGTGCTTCCACATTTATGATGATCTGTGACAATCCGTCTCTCATACGCACATAAAAAACGATATCAAATCTTACCAGACCTTCATTGATCTCTTCATTTTCTGTGTTGAAACCGACCAGTCTCTCACCATTTTTTTCGCTGGCTGCATTTGTGAGTCCAGGCTCTACCGGTACCGTACTGATATGTGGTGTTCCCTCAATGCAGTCGACCACATCCTTGGGATTCATGCCCTTAAACTCATCAACTGTTTTTACCAGTATATGTGCCAGTATGCTTTTCTGTCCTAACAGACGCTTTGCACTCGTATCATACTGTGCTTTTGAATCTGTTGCTTTCACTGCATTTTTCAATTCTGTATTCACTGGCCTTCCTCCTTTTTGTAACAGATATAGTCATCCCCAAAAAGGCATCTGACCACACCTATATTATAACTTACCCATTTCTTTTATACAATCAATTTTTACATTTGGAAAATGAACATAAGAAAAACTCCAAACCTGCCATAGACTCGGAGTCTTGATTCCATCCATTTTTTACATTGTCTGCACTGGAACATGTTGTTCCTGCTCCTCATGTTCCAAAACATCCTGTTCTGGCACAGGCTCTATACCGTTTGCTTGCTTCCTGCACTTTTGCCATATACCGGATTTTAATGCTGCTGTAATCAACCCCTGCCGGTTCCAGCACTTTTTTCTCTAACATATTTAACATCGCTTCTGTGTCAAATTTTCCCTCAAAATAAAGTTCCTCATCCACCTTTATCGGTACATCCATTTCTTCCAGTGAACTGCCAAGGATCGTCCTCCAGCGTCCGGCTACTTTTCCACACATTTCCATAAATCTTTCATGGATATCCGGCTGTTCATTACAGGTCTGCAAAATCTTTTGTGCCACCTTTCTCCATGTAGGTGTCTCTATCCATTCTCCCGATGCGAACTGGACTGCCAGTGGTCTTTTCCCTTTCAGTTCCGCCGGGGATACTGTGATAAGGCTGCTTTCCCGGATCGTATCTCTCTTATCTGTATGCATCTCCCCACTCCGGTACATCTGGAGCAGTGCATCACATTTCGTGTTTACAAGTTGTAACATTTCCTCCCTCAGTTCTTCTATCAGTTGCTCATAATTCATACGCTTTTCTCCTCCTGTCGCACACTTACTTCATGTGCTTTTTCTATATCCACTTCCCTTTACTCATTTTCCGCTATATATCGCTCCTGCTGTTCTTTCCTATTTTTGTGCCAACAATAAAACGCCCGGATCATCGGGCATTTTATTCTTACCATAAACTGGCAGGAACAACGTTTCCTATTTGCTTGCTGCCATTCCTGCCGCAGTCTTACTCATATCGAATCTCCTGTTCCATGACAATGCCTGACTGGAACTGTATCAGCAGCTTCTCGCTGGATTCCACTTTGATGGTCGAGATCAGCCGTCTGACAAGGTCATTGTCGAACTCCTGTATCTGGCAGGTGCTTGTGCTTAAGTAATGGTCGATATCTTGGATTCTCTGTTCATAGCTGTCAGCCATCCATTTCTCGTTTCTGGCTGTTTTCTGTGCCTCTTTTAAGGCATTGATTTCCTCTGCTATGGTGCGATAGCGTTCATCAAACTCCGGTGTGTAGGAGCCGGTCTTTGCATTCTCTGCGATCAGTGCCACCATCTCTTCCTGCTTTTCTTTTATCTTTTCTTTTATCTTTTCTTCATATTCCCCGGACTCTTTTGCGGTGCTGTAGTTCCCGATGACATGGATGATGTTCTGCCGGAAGTTTTCCATAAATTCCATATCATCACTCGTGATCCTGTGGATGGCTTCCATCACTGCCCTGTTTAATGCGTTCTCTTCGAGTGTCTCGGATTCCCCGCATTTCTTCACTCCGTTGGTCAGCCGGTTGCTGCATCTCCAGACCACTTTCTTTTTCCCGTTTCTCGCCCAGGTGACCCTCCGGTACTCCTGTCCGCATTTTCCGCAGATCAGCATGCCGGTCAGTGCATAGGTGGAGGAATACCTGCTCCTCTGGTTTTTCTTCCGGGTGACAGCCGCCTTGCATAAGGATGCCCTCCGCATCATCTCTTCCTGCACCCTGTAGAACAGTTCTTTCGGTATGATCGCCTCATGGTCATCTTCCACATAATACTGCGGTACGAGTCCGGTGTTCTTGACTTTCTTTTTTGTCATGAAATCCACCGTGTAGGTTTTCTGCAGGAGTGCATCTCCCATGTATTTTTCATTGCGGAGCATTTGGTCTATTACCGTGGAATGCCATTTGTCCTGCCCTGTGGCGGTCTTGATTCCCTGCTCTTCCAGATGCTTTGCGATCTTCCCGGTACTGTAGCCTTCCAGATAAAGGCGGAAGATCAGCTTTACGATCTCTGCCTCTTCGGGTACGATGACCAGGTCACCATCCTCGTTTTTGGTGTATCCCATGAACTTTGTGCAGTTTACGATGACCTTGCCTTTTTCAAATTTCCTCACGACTCCCCAGCGGATGTTCTCACTGATGTTGCGGCTCTCCTCCTGTGCCAGGCTGCTTAAGATGGTGATAAGGATTTCGCCGGTTCCCTCCAGTGTATTGATCCCCTCTTTCTCGAACACCACCGCCACGTTCTTTTCCTTCAGTTTTCGGATGGTCACCAGCGAGTCTACCGTGTTCCTCGCAAACCTGCTGACCGACTTTGTAAGGATCATGTCGATCTTTCCGGCAAGGGCATCCTGTATCATGGCATTAAAGTCTGCCCTCTTTTTGGTGTTTGTTCCACTCTTTCCGTCATCCGCATAAATGCCGGCATTTTTCCAGTTTTCGTTTTCGGATATCTTGCTGGTATAATACTCCACCTGTGCCTCATAGCTGCTGTCCTGCTCTTCCAGTTCCGTACTGACACGGCAATAGGCAGCGACCTTCATTTTCTTCTCTGACAGTTTCACATTCCGGTCATACTGCACCTTGGCAGGTATCATGCTGATCTTTTTTGCTGTTTCTGCCATCTGCTCTCCCTCCTAATCCTTGTATCCGGCTGTGACACGGCTCCCATTGATAAGCTCCACTTCTGCCATATTTCCACCATGCACCCAGATGCGTGCGATTATTTTTCTATATAAATTTTCATCAAATGTTTCCAGTTCCTTTTTTCCTGCAAGGATGTTTTTGATCTCCTCTGTCCGGAACTCCCCATCCCTGACCTTCAGCGTCCGGTATCGTTCCTCTGCCCTTTCATAGAGCAGTTTCATCAGGTCTGTCTCTGTGCGTTCCTGCTCTTCTTTCATGTGCTGCAGGTTCCGCTCCAGAACCCGGTACTGAGGGCTGAGCTTTTCCTCCTGCCTTTGTACCCGGAGCAGGCCTTTGTTTCGTATCACTGCATTGATGGCTTCTACACACACCTGCTTTGCCTGCCCGTCTGTAATAAAACTGTTCCTGCAGTTTTTTGCTCTGCCAGTCACATAGTTCCTGCACTTCCACTTGGCAGTGCCGCCACGCTCTTTTTTGTGGTTCGGCTGGATATGGCTGCATACTGCCCCGCATTCTGCACACCAGATGACACCTCCGAAAAGGATTCTTTCATCCCTGCCGGGCCGGTGGTCTGCCCTTCCAAGCTCTGCCCTCACCTTTTCCCGTCTGCGCTGGACTCTCTCAAACAGTTCCTCTCCTATGAGCTGCGGATAGTATTCTGTGCCAAGGTAGCTTGGGTTTTCCAGTATCCTGCCAATGGATGCATGGGTCCAGGACACTTTCCCTTTTGCATTGCATATGTTTCTCCCTTTCAGGTTCTGGGCGATCCTGCCTGCCGCCACTCCGCTGTCATAGTCTGTAAATATCTGTTCCACAATCTTTCTCTGCTCTTCGCAGATGGTGATTTTTCCATCCACAACCTTATAGCCAATTGGCATGTGCCACTGCATCCTGTCCGCCTCCCCTCTCCGTCAGTTTCAGTCCGTTGTGCAGGCAGAAGGTGATGTCGTGTTCTTTGGAGACCACGATCTTCTCCGCTGTCATTTTAAACAGTTGCTCGTCAAACTCCTCCCTTAATCCGTCCTGTTCTGCGATCAGTTGGATAAGCTGTTCGGTCCGTACAATTTCTTTTGTCCTCCGCAGCTTTCTGGTCAAAAGTGTCTTTTTTCTCCTGCATTCCGTCAGTTGCCAGCCAAGCTTGCTACTGCTCTCCATAAAAAGAGCAGAGTCCATATATCCTTTCCTCATGACTTGGTTTAGGATTTGGCTCTGCTCGCTTATATCTTTGATTTCCTTATCCAGTTGTCTGATTTCCTCACTGTCCTGCCTTGCTGCCACAAGTTCTGTCAGCTCTTTTAACAGCGGCTCTAATATCGTTCCCTGATTGGTGTACAGCTTGTTCCACATGTCTGTAAAAGCCCGGTGCAGCACATCCTCCCGGATGGCTTTCATGCAGCAGCTCTCTTTATCCTCCACATGTCCGCTGCACGTCCAGATGATTTTTTCATATGGTTTCCCGATGTAGATTTTCTGCCGCCGGAAGGTTCTTCCGCACTCTCCGCAGATGATTCTGCCGGAAAACAGGTATCTTTTGGTGTAGTCACTCTTGTTCATGTGCAGTACATCCACCCGGTATGCCATCAGGTTGCGTACCGCTTCTGCCTCCTCATGTGTGACGATTGGCGGATGGCTGTCTTTGATGAGATACTGGTTTCTCTGTCCGTTGTTTACCCTGCGGACAAATGGGAACCTTGTTTCTGTATATGTCCTCTGCTGAAGCATATCTCCCTCATAAATGGGATTTTTCAGAATGTCCTGTATCACCCCGTCCTGCCACTTTTCTGCACCACGGATTGTTGGAATGCCTTTCTGGTTCAATGCCTTTGCTATCACATACACTCCCATGCCGTTTAAGTAAGACTCATAAATCCACCTTACGGTTTCTGCCTCGGATTCTATGATGACTAAATTTCCATCCTCGTCTTTTCCATAGCCATACGCTGGCGTCGATATGATATAGGTTCCATCCTGAAAGCGTTTCTGTATCGCCCATCGGTTGTTGCTTGAGATGTTTTCTGATTCCCCCTGCGCCACCGATGCCAGGATGGTAATGAACAGCTCGCTTTTTTCTGACAGCGTGTTGATATTCTCTTTTTCAAAGTAGATTCCAACGCCAATCTCCTTCAGCTTTCGGATGGTCTGGATGCATTCCACCGTATTTCTTGCAAATCTTGTGATGGATTTCGTAAGGATCAGGTCGATGTTCCCATCCTCACAGTCTGAAATCATCATCTGGAACTCATCCCTGTGCTTTACGTTTGTTCCGCTGATTCCTTCATCCGCATACACCCCTGCAAACTCCCACAGGGGGTTGCTCTCGATTTTTTCCGTATAGTACTCGACCTGTGCAGTATAGGAAGTTGCCTGTGCCTGACTGCCGGTACTGACTCTGGCATATCCGCACACTTTCAGCCTGCGTTCTTCCTGTGTATGTTTCTGCGCTTTTGCTGCCTTTATGACAGTCACTTTTTTTACCATACTTTTTTCTCCTTTCCCAGTATTTTCAAGGGTTTTCACTCCCTGTCAGCAACATACACTACCACATAGTTTTATATATATCCAGTGTTATTACAGATATACTTTTGCCAGTTCGGGGGAAAAGGTCTTGACATTCAAAACCCGGATTTTTTCCCATTCTTCCTCGGTTAACAGCTTATCTTCATGCATCCTTTTTAAGAGAAATTCAGCAATCTTATACCGCACCTCATTCGCTCCGCTTTCCATCATCTCTCCCCTTTTTCCTCCCACAATTTAAGTAAGTTAAATTCATTCTCCCAAGAAAAACACTTCCGCCCAGAAGAAACACCTTTACATCATCCCGATTTCAGCCATGGTTGCAGCCTCATCTTCTTCCCGGAAATACTGTTCCGATACATCCCTGCTGACTGAAAGCACCTCTCCCGCGTCCTTTTCTCCCATCTGGATCGGGATTAAGAACGGATGGATTTCCTTACAGAATTCCAGATTGGGACAGCTATTGATAAAATAGCCACAGGTATCTAATATCAGCCTGTCACACATATCTGTGATGACGATCTTTTCGGCTTCAAACATGTGGCTGCCGATATAATTTGCGATATTTTCTGCCGTGGTCGAGATATAGTCCTCTTTCCGCTCCCCTCCATCACTCGGATAAAGATAGGCATATCCTGCCCTCTCCGTTTCAAAAATCCTTAACATCATTTCGGTATCTTCTTTCTTCATCTCCTGTTTTCCTCCATTCCCCATTTTTCAGCTTTTCTTAACTCCACAAGAATACGGCGGAAGTTCCCCTCCGCCGCATGGTTTCTGTAATTAAGTCTTACTGCCATAATCCTTCACTTCATAAATAAAAAGTGTCTGTCCCTATTCGTCACTACTCCCCGGAACCAAAACGCCGCCAAAACAGAGAAGAAAAAATCCCAAAGCCGGCATTTCATGGGCAGTCAGTCCAGACTGTCTTTGGTCCCTGCCACTCGGACAGGCAGACATCACAGGTATTTCACCTCCACCACTGCGTGCTGGCTAATCTCAAGGTGTATCATTATAGGCCATTCCCCTCTTCGCGCCTGTCCACCACAGACAGGCTGTACCCCGGCTTTCCCGCTCGGCTCCTTAGATGCGATCTTTTTCACAGCATGGCTGGCAGAAAGAACATCTGCCCGATTGCTGCAGGAGTGTCACTGCGCCCCGGTTACGGCTCATGAAACGGCTAACGTATCTGAACTGCTGGATATGGCTGGCAGGATATGGCGTGATTCCATCCTGCGCTCGGAGCCCTGCATTCCTCTCCGGCATTTTTCAATGTGCGTTTTGTCTGCCTGTGTCGTATCCACACACGAGACATGAGAGGATTCCCGGAAGAGACCATCTGTCCAGAAAAAGTTCCTCTCATAAGGTACTCACAGAAAAACATGTTTTGAGGGGGTATTAATCAAAATATTTTTTTATTTTCTTTACCGCACCGTTTATGCTCTCCCGGATGTTCTTCTCTCCGACCCCTTCTTTCGCTGCAATCTGCCGGTATGTCATGCCCTCAAAAAAATAAAAATGCAGCCGCTCTCTCTGCACTGGGGTGAGTGACTGCATTGCTTTCTGCAGAGTTTCTATTTCCATCTGCCGGATGACCGTATCCTCTACCGATTCCCCGGTCAGCTCCACCAGATCTTCCGTTTTTCCTTCTGTATATCCGTCCTTGGTCGTATGTCTGATATCCCGCATTTCCTGTGCGTGGGCTTCTTTGCGGAACGTATCGACAAGTGCCTCGTAGACTTCTCTGGTCACATAGGTGTATTCCAGCTCACCAACTGCATCTTTATAAAAATCCTTTACTCTGATCCTGATCCATTCTGACATTCAAATGTCCTCCATTTCGTAATTTTTTTGAAATGAAGGACATCTGGCGGACCTCTGGATTCTGCTTTACTGGAAAAAGACAATAAAAAAAGGTGCTGTTCCCATGCAAAATAAAGCATGCAAAACTGCACCCGGATGTTATCCTTATGAACTTTTCCTTTTCTGCCGCCCCCTGCAATCCGGTGCAGCATGAATTCCCCAAAACATGCCACGCCTTTCTTCTCCTAAGCCTTTTTGCGGTACTATACTTGGAAAGAAAGTGCGCTTCAATATAAGTGTAATAAGTCTTACGGTACCTGTAATAAGTTACCGTCTTGGATTGTCATCCCTCCTGTTTTCCAGAAAAAAAGTCCCTTCCGTTTGTTCGGAAAGGACTATCCATTTTCGGTATGTGATTGTATCCATAACTGTGCTTTTCCTACGAGCATGAACAGTGCCGTGATGCAGATTCCCGTATAAACAGCGTAAGCATACGGTATCTGGCCTGCATGCCACAAAATGCCAAGCACAGCCAGTTCCAAAGCTGCGATCAGCCTTGCTTTTCTGCCAAAATGCTTTTGTTCCTCTTTATCCAGCTTCCGGTTCTTGCTGTGCATGGGACTGAGTAAAAAAATGATCCCTGCGGACACCAGCAATACTGCCAGCAGCCATGCCAGCGATGTCTTGTAAAACACAGCCTGTGTATAAACCGGAACCAGCAGCACCAGATTAGAACCAAGATAACAGAAAATCCTGCTGTCTGAGTGATATCCACCGGTATAACCGCGAAGAACCATAAAAGACAGGGTAAACACTGCCACAACCGCCAGTTGCTCTGTAAGCAGGCCGATGACCAGTGCTGTCACAACGTTTAGAAGCAGGATCATACCATTGCATATTCCAAACTGGTATAATTCCTGCTCCTCCTCTTTTATGATTCCCCGCTCAACCATACGATGGCTGAGCCATTTCGTCATGATTTAAAACCTTCTGAGTTTTTTGGAATCTTCCGGCATCTTGTCCTGTCCCAGATACCACATGCAGGAACGGTTCGTTGCCATGGTTGTCACCATAAGTGCCAGTGCTGCCATCACACTCATGGATTTGCTGCTCAGTCGGTACATCCAGTTTCTTTTCTTCATTTTTAGTAAAACCCTCCTTTTTTTGATGTTTTCACTCTAACAGTTTCCATGTAAAAATCAATCTATCTGTAACAAGTTGCAGGTTTGCTGTAATAAGTTGCAGTCTCACTCCAGTTTTGCAACTCCGTTGTTCAATAGTCATCCGAGATTCCCGTTTTGTAAACGAGTTTCACATTTTGAAAGC
>OGDV01000027.1_pt1 | contig 110724 bp, 90 predicted proteins | sample 1570511 | NCBI WGS metagenome assembly OGDV01 (sample SAMEA2582179, study PRJEB24529) | metagenome | reverse complement strand
TCCATGAACGAACTTGAGGGGATCGGAAAAAATTTATAAAGCACGTTCCAAATTCAAGTTTATCGGGGAGCAAATAGAACAAAAATCGGGATTTGACAAAGGAGTTGAGCTGATATGAAAAAGAAAATCATCATATTGCTGTCTGTTGTGATAATTCTTTTGATGGGCATTGTTGTATGGTTTAATATTCCACTCGACTTGATGGACTTAGACCCTAATGAGGTCATGGAAATAGTTGTTTTCAATGGCAATAGCGGAAACGCAACACATATTACCGACAAAGAGCAGATTCAGCATATTGTCGAAAATTTGAATGGTGTCGAAGTAAAGCGGTTAAAGCCATCTTTGGGTTATATGGGATATAGTTTCAAAGTTACTATTTATTTGTCTGATGGCAACGAGGCAGGCGATTGGAATAATTTTATTATCAATTCAGATGATACAATTTAGAAAAGATCCATTTTTCTATTCTGTTACAAAGGGAAATATTGATTACAGCTATATTGAAGGTATCGTAGAATAACAAAAATTCCAGACTTCTGGTGAGTCTGGAACACGTGAAGCTTTGAAGTTTCGTAATTTGTTCATGAGGAGGATTATTTTTTGATAAGAGAAAGAAGAGAGCCATATAAACAAAATGAATCGGTAAAATATGATAATTTAAAGCAATTTTTTAAAGAAAATAAAATTGAATTTAATAAAGATGAAAACAAAACTGCTGAGAGTATCATTAAAAGTATAGATGCTAAAAAAACATATGTAAGTCGAGTATGGCTTTTGTTTGCTCGTAATGATAATGAAAATTGGGATTGTGTACAAGTGGCACAAAGTCGAAAAAGAGTTCAGGATGAAATAGAGGATGCGATAAGAAATCTATTTACTAATTTTGTACCATTTAAAAAAAATCAATATACGAATAGTGTCTTTTATAAAAACATATGTCCACCTAAAAAGGGAAAGGAATATAATAAAAATTTATATAGTAAAATAGGAAGCGAATACAAATATTTTAGATTTTGTTTGCTTGATGTTGATGCTTATCTCGGAATAGAAAAAACAACTCAAAAAAAGAATGATACTGAGATTATTCTAGATATATGTAAAAATCAATATGCTGAAGCTAAAATTGCATATCAAACATTAGCAATATATTGGAGATTGTTTTCAAGTGGAGTTGATGGACAAACAATACAGTATATAGCAGATAATAAGTTAACTTTTAACGAAAACACATACGAATAAAGCGTAGATAGTAAAACAAAAAGAAACTTACAGTTTGCAGAATTGAGAAGATTGAGATGGATAAAATCTCCAGCTCAATCTTATGTGTACTATTTTTCTTTCGAGTTCCGAACGAAATAGATAAATAAACCCCATTCTGTGAAAACAGAATGGGGTTCGTTTTTAGTTTGCGGCTTTTGCCTTTTTCTCTCTTTTTAAGAACAGATATACACAGATACCGGCAAAAACAATCGTTGCAACGATCAGTATCGGCAGTACCGGGATTACACTGATATCTGTATTGATGAGTTTAAGCCCCTGATACAGTGTGAAGACACCGAATACCGAGAAAATGGCGAATGCAAGGGTATTGAGCAGTCCTTCCGGAGTCTTGCTCTTTAACAGATATCCTACCAGCATTCCCAGGATGTCTGCTAAAAACAGTCCCAGAGAACAGCCGAGCCATACGATCAGTGCGGAACTCATACCTTCATTGGCACCAAAGGTGATGGCGGTAAGCTGCGTCTTGTCTCCAAGCTCGGCTACGAAAAAGGTACAGAAAACCGCAAGCGGTGCGAACCGGATCCTGGATCTGCCGCTGCCTTCCTCTTCCTCCTCATTGCTGCCTGCAAGTGTGGATGCGGCAAAATATAGAAATGCAAGTGCAGCAACGACCTTGATGAGCCAGGCAGGGATGAATTCGCTGACCAGCCCGCCGGCGAGAACGGCCAGGCCGTTCAGCACCAGAATTGCGGCAGCGGTTCCCAATATAATATCTCTTAATTTGTATTTTGAAGTAAGGGCGATCAGCATAAGCTGTGTCTTGTCGCCCATCTCTGCTATGAATTCCGTGAGAAATACCTTAAAAAACAATATCATTTGTACGGTCCTCATTTATCTGATTATGATATACACTGCATATACTGCGTAAAGAGCTACCATACAGAAGCCTTCAGATCTTTCGATTTTCTTTTTGCTTCCTGCGAAGATCCATACACACACAGTAAATACGATCAGTACACACAGATCAATGATGTTTTCCGTAATGATGCTGATGGGACTGATGGCGGAAGCGATACCCAGAACCATCAGGATGTTAAATACGTTGGAACCGATGGCGTTACCCAGTGCCATATCGACTTCATTTTTTCTGGCTGCAACGATGGAAGTCACAAGCTCCGGAAGAGATGTACCGATGGAAACGATGGTAAGTCCGATCAGCGTCTGCGTCATTCCCAGGTCGCTTGCAATTCTGGATGCAGCATCGACGGTGAGATCTCCGCCGAAGGCGATCGCAGCAGCACCGCCGATAATGAAAATAATGCTAAGCGGCACGGAGATCAGCTTGATCTCTTCATCGGAACCGCCCTCAATTTCTACTTTTTTCCCCTCTTTATTTGCTTTTAAGGCAATTCTGATCATGTAGAAGATATATCCGGCAAACAGACCTATGAATATCACACCATCGAAATGCCCCAGGGTCATTTTGGTCTGATCACCAAGTCCGATAATTCCCAAAAACAGTAAGAGACCGGCGCAGATCAGGGAAAGGGGGATGTCTCTCCGGATAGTTTCCCGCGCAACCTCTACGGTGGCGATCATTGCACATACGCCGATCACGACCATCAGATTAAAGATATTGGAACCGACGACATTACTGACCGCAAGCTCATTATTGCCTGCGAGGGAAGCCGATACACTGACCGCTGTCTCCGGGAGGGAGGTTCCCATTGCTACGATGGTAAGTCCGATAATGATAGACGGAACATGCAGTCTCTTCGCTACACTGGAGCTTCCTTCTACGAAAAAGTCCGCACCCTTAATAAGCAGTATAAAACCGATTACAAGGAATACAAGAACAAGGGCAAACGGGGCGTTGTTAATAAGTTTTTCCATGTTTTTCTCCTTTGCGTGATCCATTATAGTGTTGTCAGCCGAAAGCTGTGCGATGATAAGTATCGACAGAGATAAAAAAGACTCATGTATATCAATTATCTGCCAGTGTGTATTATACACAGACCGTTAATAGATATACATGAGTCTCATTATTTAAGATTTGCCAGATTATACTCTAAAATTATAATCAGAATGTTGACAAATCACACCTTCGTGCTAACTACTCCCTCATGGAATATTCAATTCTTGATAAATAATATCAAAAACAATTTCCGGTGTCAACAGGTGAATGAAGAAATCTCGATGGTGTTCTGCTTTATTGGTTTGCACTGTCTGCGTCAATTACCGATTGAATCTGCTGCATCAGAGAGTCATAGTTATCCTGGTTATCAATTCCCCCAAGGATCGGATCCCCTACAATATTGCCATTTCTATCGACAAGTATTGTTGTAGGAAATGCCATAATGTCAGAGGCATATTTACCCGCATCGGAAGCAGAGTCAATGGAAATATTGCGGTATTTTGCGCCCTGGCTTTCAAGAACGGCAGCAGCTTCTTTCATGGCAGCTTCATTGCCGTCGAAGGTTTCGGTATTGATGCCGATTACTTCGCCGCCCATTGCTTTGAGCGTATTGTTTAATTCGTCCAGCATAGACAACTCAGCAACACAGGGCTTACAGCCGGTAAACCAGAAATTGACAACGGTTACTGCATTGGCGGAAAACAGGCTTTCATCGACAGAATTACCATCAAGATCCTGACCGGAGAAATTCCGGAAGGGAGAGTCAGCTTCGGAATTGTTTCCCGGAGCAGTATTATCGGCTGTGGTAGTTCCCTGTTCCAGTTCTGCGATCTGTTCTTCGATTTTCCGTATGGTTTCCATATCGTCCGTAAGTGTTTTCCATTCATCCTCTGTAAAGGAGTCCTTGTTTGCTTCGACGGTATCAGCCAGATAATCAGCATAATTTCCGCTGGGATCAGCATCGCTTTTGCTCATCATGCCGAATACCTTGTTCCATACAGCCTCATGATCCGCAAAAATCTGGTTCTCCTGCTGATACAGATCATTCAGTGCAGAGTCGGAGCTGTCTGCGGATACGGTGCCGGTTTCCGTCAGAGACTCATTGGTTTTGTCCGTATCGGCAGCATCCGTTGCGCCGCAGGCTGTAAGCAATAAAGCTATGCAGAGTGTTAAAATAGTAAGGAATTTTTTGTTTGTTTTCATGATTGATTTCTCCTTTAAGTAATAGTAATAAGATTATTTTCCCATAAACCGGTAGTGGATCGCATCCTTGGGGCAAGCCTTGATACAGGCTCCGCACCGTATGCATTCCGGATGGTCTGGATGCCTGCATACATCCACATCCATTTTACATACCTTTGAACATTGACCACAACCGATACATTTGCTGTCCTCTACCTTAATTTTAAGAAGGCTGACCTTATTAAACAGTGAGTAGATCGCGCCAAGAGGACAGATCCATTTACAGAAGGGTCTGTAAAATAAAATACTCAATACGACAACTGTGATCAAAATAAAGCATTTAAAAGAAAAGAGTTTTCCAAGTGCGGACCGTATGGCTGCATTTCCCAGGGAAAGCGGGATCGCTCCCTCCAGAACGCCCTGTGGACAAATATATTTACAGAAAAAGGGGTCACCCATTCCTATAGAGTTCGTTACGAGCAGCGGCAGAAGGATAACGAAAACGATAAGAATCATATATTTCAGATATCTTAGCGGCTTCAGTCTGGCTGTGGAAAATTTTTTCCCCGGGATTTTATGAAGTAAATCCTGAAACCAACCAAACGGACACAAAAAACCACATATAAATCTTCCAAGTGTCACACCCAGTAAAATAAAAAATCCCGTGACGTAATATGAAAATTTAAATCGGGAGGATCCGATCACCGCCTGAAATGCGCCAATGGGGCATGCTCCCGTGGCGGCAGGACAGGAATAGCAGTTTAATCCCGGTACACATACGGTCTTAGCGTTTCCCTGATATATTTTTCCCTTAAAAAAATTAGGGATGTGAATATTAGTAAGCAGTGTGGCAGCAGCCTGTATCCATCCGCGTATCCCGGCTACCTGCCCTGACAGTGATTTTTTTCTCTTATCCAATTCCAACACACTCCAGACATAATTTTATTGCTTTACCAAGCACGACAGCAGCTTCGCCTCTGACTGCACCGTAGCCGATCATAGTGATTCCGGTGACGAGCAGAACGATCTGAGATATTTTCCTACACTTCAAGTTATTGTTACTCCTTTCAATCGTGGTATTTATTGACCAGTTGACTTCTCTATTATACAATAATTGTTGTAAAATCTTTGTTAAGGGCGGGGAAGGAATTTTGAGATTATTCATTGTTGAGGATGAAAAAGAAATATGTGATACGGTTGCGAAAAGTCTGTATGACGCAGGATATGAGGTAGATACCTGCTATGATGGGGAAGAAGCTCTTGCAGGTATCCTGACGGAGAACTATGATCTGGTCGTTCTTGATCTGAATCTGCCCGGCATGGATGGAATGGAGATCCTGAAGGAGCTCAGGCAGGAAAATGAGGAGACGAAGGTTCTTATATTATCTGCAAGAGGGCAGATAGCGGATAAGGTTGAGGCGCTGGATGCGGGGGCAAATGATTATATGGAAAAACCATTCCATTTACAGGAGCTTGAGGCACGTATCAGAAGCCTGACCAGAAGGAAGTTTGTACAGAAGGATGTATGTCTGGAAAGCGGTGAGATAAAGTTCGATACCGTAAGGCGTGAGGCTTATGCAAAAGGAGAAATGGTATCCCTGACAAGAAAAGAAAATGGTATCCTGGAATATCTGCTTCTGAACATGGGCAGACCGGTAAGCCAGGAGGAATTGATGGAGCATGTCTGGGATGCATCTGTGGATAGCTTTAGCGGAGCGATCAGAGTACACATGTCTTCCCTTAGAAAAAAGCTTAAGGCTGTGCTGGGATATGATCCGATTCTGAATAAGGTGGGAGAAGGGTATAAAATACGAGAGGAGTCCGATAGATGAAAAAAATGTCGCTGCAGTGGAGACTTACCTGCATCATTACATTATATATAGCAGTGATATGTGGATGCGTGACGATGCTTGTCTATAAAAACGGTGTATATTATATGGATTCCCTGCAAGAGGCTGTGGATACACGGGGAGATGATCAACCGGACGATGCGGAGGAAATCTATATCAGCATTCCGGAGGACAAGTGGGATGAGTTCGCTAATGACTTTTCTGTCCAGGTGTATCATAATAAGACGGATTACAGGAAAAACAGCTTGATCATTTCAGCAGTATTAGCTCTTCTGGGTGGAGTGGTTACCTATTTTATAAGTGGGCATGCACTCAGACCGATCAGAGAGTTTTCTGACAAGATCGAAAAGGTGCAGGCGCAAAATCTGGCAGATTCACGGATAGAAGAAAACCAGGTGAAGGAACTGAACCAGCTTAGCGTTTCGTATAACCGGATGCTGGAACGCCTCTCGGATGCATTTGAGATACAGAGACAATTTACTGCAAATGCAGCCCATGAGCTTCGTACGCCATTAGCCCTGATGCAGGTACAGCTTGATCTGTATCATTCCAACAGTCATCCGGGCAATGATGCAGACACGGTACAGATGATAAAGATGGTTACCGAACAGAACGACAGACTCAACAAAATGGTAAAGACACTTCTCGATATGAGTGAACTCCAGACGGTAGGACGGGATGATGAAATTATATTAGATGCTCTGGTGGATGAGGTATTGGAGGATCTGGAACCGCTCGCAGAGACAAAAAATATAAGACTGATCGGAAAATGTAAGGATATAACGATGGTCGGAAGTGATATCCTTATCTATCGGCTGGTATACAATCTTGTTGAGAATGCCATAAAATATAATCATTCGGGCGGGCAGGTCATAGTAACCGCAGACCGGAAGGAAAACCATGTGTATCTGTCAGTAGAGGATACGGGAGCCGGAATCCCGGAGGAACTTAAGGAGCGCGTGTTTGAACCGTTTTTCCGGGTGGATAAATCCAGAAGCCGGGAGCTTGGCGGAGTAGGACTGGGACTTGCACTCGTTCGTGAAATTGTAAGAGTGCATGATGGCAGTATCACAGTGAAGTCCAATCCATCCGGAGGGACGATCTTCGAGGTGGTTTTGTAAATTGTAGCAGAACAGGGTGTTTGAAGAAGTATGATCAGAGTATTACAAAAAGCAGATATCGAACGAGTTGTTGATATATGGTTAGATACCAACTTAAAAGCACATTATTTTATTCCGGGGCAATATTGGAAAGATAATATTGATTTAGTGAAAGAAATGTTGCCACAGGCAGAGGCCTATGTGTATGAGAATGACTGCCTGATAGAAGGCTTTATAGGGTTAAATGATGAATATATGGAAGGCATTTTTGTCCGTGATGAAATGCAGTCGCAGGGTATAGGTAAGCTCCTGTTGAATTTTGTAAAAGAAAAAAGGACGAAATTATACTTAAATGTTTACCAAAAGAATACACGTGCAATTCACTTTTATCAACGAGAAGGTTTTGAAATCCAACGAGAAGGATTGGATGAAGTTACCGGGGAAAAAGACTATGTAATGGTATGGCAGCGTAGAAAATCTTTGTAGGAAGAGTGGCAATTCCCAAATTGTCGAAAACATTGCAGGAGAAAGTAAATGAGAACAGAAAGCGTCGAACTTACCGTTTTATGCTTAATACATAAAAATGGCAGATACTTGTTACAGGACAGAATAAAAAATGACTGGAAGGGATATACACTTCCGGGAGGTCATATCGAGCCGGGGGAATCCATCGTGGATGCGGTGATAAGAGAGATGCAGGAGGAAACCGGATTAATGATCAGCCATCCACATCTATGTGGAGTTAAACAATTCCCACTGGAAGAAGGGCGCTATATCGTTTTCCTCTTTGAAACAGAGGAATTTGAGGGAGACTTACGCAGTTCCGAGGAAGGAACCATGCATTGGATAGATGAGAGGGAACTTTCCAAAGTCAACTTAGTTGAGGATTTCGAGGATCTGATAGAAGTAATGCTGGATGATGAGTTAGTGGAATTTCAATATGTCATTGAGGACGGAGAGTGGCTTGTTATTAAGAGGTAATTCAGAACCTAAGGAGGCTAATTTGCATAGAATTTTTGGAAAAGAAGAAAATGTAGCTTATCTGGATAGAAGAGGTGCCTATATCATTCCCATAAAGGGAGAAGAGATAGGTGTTGTAGAAACCCCTAAGGGGCTCTTCCTGCTAGGTGGTGGAATTGACGGAGATGAAACAGATAACCAATGTATTATTCGGGAATGTATAGAAGAAGCGGGATATCAAGTTGAAATAAAAGAAAGAGTATGCTCTGCAGAAACGTATTATGAACATCCTACGATTGGATTCTTTCATCCCATTCAAGTTTATTATTCAGGAAAACTGGTTAAAAAAGTAAAAGAACCCGTGGAGCAGGACCATGTGTTTAGATGGGTTAAATATGAAGATCTTAGAGGAAAAATGTGCCTGGAAATGCAAAATTGGGCAGTAGAACAAGTATGGAATATGTGCTAAACAATTTGTATGCGTTGATCTCAACTCCGTGGCATAGCAGTATTTTGGGGCATGGTGTGGTTATTCTTGCGGTATTGGTGATTTGAGCGGTGATAAAAGTTGTGGTGAAACGGAAAAAAATAATTTATAGAGGGGAATGAAATAATGGAGAAATTGGTTATTGTCGATGGTGAATCATACAAAGATTGGATAACAGAAATATCAAATGAATTTAAAAGGAGCCAAATTCGTGCAGCGGTAAAAATAAATGATGAAATGCTACGTTTTTATTGGAAACTTGGAAAAGATATTTCAACCATGAGCAAGCAATACGGATATGGATCAGGATTTTATAAGATACTTAGTGATGACTTAAAAAAGGTATTACCGGATGTTAAGTCATTTTCACCAACCAATTTAAAATATATGCGTTATTTCTATGAATTATATCCTTGTGCCGGAAATCGTCCACAAGCTGTGGACGATTCGACTATCGTTTTTAGAATTCCTTGGGGACATAATAGAACAATAATAGACAAATGTAAAAACAATGTGGATAAGGCATTGTTTTATGTGAGAAAAACACTAGAAAATAATTGGTCTCGTGATGTCCTGGTAAATTTTTTAGATACGGATTTATTTGAAAGACAAGGAAAAGCTATAACAAATTTTGCAAATACATTACCTTCAGTGCAAGGTGATTTGGCGCAGGCAATTACAAAGGATCCGTACAATTTTGATTTTTTGACATTACGGGAACAATATGATGAAAAGGAATTAAAGGATGCATTAATTAATAAAGTAAACAACTTTCTAATAGAACTCGGAACAGGATTCGCTTATATGGGGCGCGAAGTCCGTATCACAGTGGGGGAAGTAGAGAAATTCATCGATATGTTGTTTTACAATACACAAAGACATTGCTATGTAGTTGTAGAAATTAAGACAGGTAAATTTGACTCATCTTATGCCGGACAGCTTGGAACGTATGTTGTCGCAATTAATCACCAAATGAAAACAGAGAATGATAATCCAACTTTAGGATTGTTAATCTGTAAAGATATGGATAAAGTCGAGGCACAGTATGCACTGGAATCAACAAGTCAACCTTTGGGAATATCCAGCTATGAATTATCTAAGTTGATACCAGAAGAATTTAAGGGAAGCTTGCCTACAATTGAAGAGATTGAGGCAGAATTGAAAGATTAAAATCCTTGCAAAGGAAACATCGAAGTATATTTTCAATGATGAGGAGGAAAATGAACTCAACTGACAAATTTTAGTTTTAAATGGTTAGGAAAATTGAGGCCTGTGGAGTGGAAAAGACAAGGCTTGCGACAGAAGAATTATATTAGATGAAAAAGGCAAAGAGGAACATAGAATGAGGGCAACAGGATGAAAATAGAACACATTGCACTTTACGTAGAGGATCTGGAAGGAGCCAGAAATTTTTTTATAAAGTATCTGGGGGCGAAATCAAACGAAGGATACCATAATCCACAGACAGACTTTCGTTCCTATTTTCTTTCTTTTGAGGATGGTGCCCGACTTGAGATCATGCAGAGACCGGAAATGGTAAACCTGCCGAAAGAAGCTGCCAGAACCGGATATGCACATATTGCCTTCAGTGTAGGAAGCAGGGAAAAGGTGGATGCTTTGACTGCGGAATTAAAAGCAGACGGATATGACGTTGTCAGCGGACCCAGAACTACAGGAGACGGCTATTACGAAAGCTGCATCGTTGTAATGGAAGGCAACCAGGTCGAAATTACGGTCTGATGACGACCGGATTAAAATCGTTATTCGGATAGGTACTGTTAATAAGTGAAAGGGGAAACAGGATGAAAGAAAATTTAATCAGACAAATAGAAAACTATCCCCCATTCAATGAACAGGAAGAAAAGGACAAAGCTTTGATCCTGGGATGGATCAGGAACAATGAGAACGCATTTTCCAGAGAAAATACAGTTGCGCATATTACGGCTTCCGCATGGGTGGTAAATAAGGACAGAAGCAAGGTGCTTATGGTATATCATAATATTTATAATTCCTGGTCCTGGTTGGGAGGACATGCGGATGAGGAGACGGATCTGCTGTCCGTTGCCATCCGGGAAGTGAAAGAGGAGGCGGGAATTTCCAATGTGAGACCGGTATCAGAGGAGATTTTTTCTCTGGAATCTCTGACGGTGGACGGACATGTGAAAAAAGGGAACTATGTGTCCAGCCATTTGCACCTGAATATCACGTATTTACTGGAGGCAGATTCGGAAGAGCAGGTATCCGTAAAAGCCGATGAGAACAGCGGAGTGATGTGGTTTTCTCAGGAAGATGCTTTGGAGAAATCTACAGAACCATGGTTCGTGGAACATATTTATTCAAAACTCATTAAGAAAATGGGTATATGAAATTGGAAAAAACGGAGAATGACCTATGATAAAATTCTTAAAGGCAGCGCCTGTCGTGTTCCTGATCGGAACCATTGTCACGGGTATTTTATATCAAAAAACTTTGTTAGAAATTTGGCTGACGATTGCCATTACCTTTGGAACCACTGCTTATCATTTTATCATGCGATGGGTGGTAGCATTTATCTACAATTCTATCATGCATAACAGGGCAGATTACAGAAAACACTGGTATCAGGTAAGTAAATCCGAAATGAAATTATATGAAAAGCTGCGTGTGAAAAAATGGAAGAATTGTATGCCTACCTATAATCCCAGCCTGTTTGATCCGAGACAACACACCTGGGAGGAAATAGCGCAGGTCACATGTCAGGCGGAACTGGGGCATGAGACGATCGTAGTGCTCAGCTTTGTACCGATTCTGGCAGGCCATTGGCTGGGAGGATATCCGGCATTTATCATTACATCGATCCTTGCGGCCATGTTTGATATGATGTTTGTGATCATGCAGCGATATAACAGGCAAAGGATTCTGAAACTGATAAAATAGAATGGATACTTGATAGAAAAGGATATTTGATAGAGAAAGAGGACGGTATGACTAAATATAAATATGGGAATCCGGAGGCTCCCATTGTTTTGATCCAGCCCGTGGGAGATCATGATCTTCCGGAAATAGAGGGCGAAGTGGCACAAATCCGGAAACTGACAGCATTGGATTTTCAAATGATTGCGGTGAAAGTGGATGACTGGAACCTCGATCTGTCTCCGTGGAAAGCACCAGCGGTATTCGGAAATGAGGATTTTGGCGAGGGTGCAGCCTCGTTGCTAGAAGAAATTTTGCGTTTATGCTCGGATGAAAGTAAAACTTATTATCTTGGAGGATATTCTCTTGCAGGGTTGTTTTCTCTGTGGGCATCTTATCAGACGGATCGGTTTGCGGGGATAGCGGCGGCATCGCCCTCGGTGTGGTTCCCCGGGTTTCTACCCTATATGAAAGAGCACGAGAATCAGAGTCGGGCAGTTTACTTAAGCCTGGGGGACAAAGAGGAAAAGACCAGAAATCCTGTCATGGCTACTGTAGGTGACTGCATCCGGGAGGCACATGCGTGGCTACAGCAGTGTGGGATCGGCAGTACGCTGGAATGGAATCCGGGGAATCATTTCAGAGATCCGGGCCTGCGGACTGCGAAGGCATTTGCCTGGGTAATGAAAAATTCATAAATTTTGCTTATTGGATCGGAGGAGAGGGATATGGTAATGGAAGCTCTGGTATACATATTGACATTATTGTTTGGAGTATCTACCGTTATCATTATAAAAAATAAGAGATATAAGGTTGTACCTTTTATATGTCTGGACATCATCCTGACATTTGCTGGTTTTGCCATCACATCATTTGTTATTTTGTTTGTAGGGAATGAAGCTCTCGAAGCGCTGCTGATTATGAGCGTGTTTGGATTGTTTCTGTTTTTACTGGGTGTGAATGATATCTATGCTGTATTTTGCTGCAATCAGAAGATAGAAGCTATCTATTGCGGATATAACAGCTACCCCGGACGCTATGGGATTACCAGCTATGCACCGGTGTTTGAATATGTCTGTAACGGCACGGCTTACCATGAGCAGACCACATTGACAGTACCCTATCGCCTGCTGCGGAGGATGACAGAAGGGAACACTTATCCCATCTATATTCATTCAAAACATCCGGGAGTATGTGTTTTGAAGAGAAGAATCAGGTTCACGACAGTGATTGAATTTGGTTTTGCAATTATGTTTTTGGTAGTAGCAATTTTGTGGCAGCAATCCTGAAAATGGTACATAGGAACACTCGGAATATATGGACAATGCCGAATACCGGAGAAACCGGTAAATCAGTAGAAACACTGAGGTTTGCGGAAATGTTAAGTTCCTTTGCACAAATTCCCGGAGATGTTGATAGCGCTGCATGGCGATAGCGTGCTATACTTCCTGCGAAAGGAGAGGTGACGGATGCAGTTAGGAAACAATATTCAGACCTTAAGAAAAAAGAAGGGGCTTTCGCAGGAGAAGCTGGCAGAAAAAATTAATGTTACAAGGCAGACCATATCAAATTGGGAATTAGGAGAGACGGCGCCGAATCCGGAGCAATTAATTCTCTTATCAAAGCAATTCGACATAAGCATTGATGAATTGGTGGGAAATGATGCGATGTCATCCGGGAGTTCGAGGGAGAATAAAAGTATAAAGGATATCTATATCGGATTGATCGTTTTGTGCGGCATCGTAGCATGCGTATGGGCATTTTCGGCAAACAGATTTCGCTATGTGGAAATACTGGGAATCACCATTGCCGGGGCGGTGATAGGAGCATGCCTGGGTAGAGTTATCCATGGAATTTTGATGTATTTGCGAAATGATAAAAAATAGGCTTCTTAGGAAGCGCTTTTTTACGTAATAGATCTTTTGATACATTTATAGTAAAAATAATGTGTTTCTAAGGCGGAAACTTTACTTTTCCCGGCTTTTTCGCATGTTTTAGTAGAATTAAGAGTAAGTTTGGTTGAGCGACGAGTCAAGTCTAAATTTGTGTGTAAAGAGGCAAGCTTTTTTGTATTAAAATCGCTATTTTTTACTGAAAAAATACAAAAACAGGAGATTTTGGGCTTTTATAAGAGCTTATTTTCGCTGAAATGGAAAAAATCATAAAATCCGTACAAAAATGTTTGATTTAGAAGTTTTTTTGTACGGATTTTGCTATTTTGATACGATTTCCACCAAAGCAATAGAAAGATGGCTACTGGTTTTTTGAAAGCTTTTCAAAACGCAGAACTCCCGTAATATGCAGTGCCATGTCGAAGATGTTTGTCGGAGGATGTTGATATTTTCTAGAAAAGTGCTGAAAGACAGGGGGAAAGCGGACACGATGTCCGCGTCAGCCGATTGTCGACATGGATGTCGACTGTAGGCGGCCCCGTCATGACGAGAACTACTCATCACTTTTCGTAGAAAATTCACATCCGGAGACCTTACATCGAGACATGTGTATCGCATGCTCCGGGAGTTCGTCGGTTTTATGGCAACCCTACGTTACGAGCCATGCACTCAATTCATAAATGTGTTGCAAAGGGCGTTCCACATTTATTGGCAGTTCTCCGCAATGAGCCTCGCTATTCATAAGATTGTCAGCAAAAGGCGCTGCCAATCGTATTTCTCTTTGCGGCTATGTTTTCGTAAACTTTCAATTTATTTCCGGTGCTTATTCTCCAAAGCCGCTTCCACGAATCCCTTAAATAACGGATGGGGTCTGTTGGGTCTGGACTTGAGCTCGGGGTGTCCCTGGGTGGCTACGAAGAAAGGATGCTCCGTAAGCTCGCACATCTCCACGATACGTCCGTCAGGAGACAATCCGGACAGACGAAGACCGTTCTCGGTGAGGACGGCACGGTAATCGTTGTTGACCTCGTAACGATGACGATGTCTCTCGGAGATATTCTCCTGTCCGTAGAGCTGATAAGCACGGGAATCCTTATCCAGTACACAAGGGTATGCACCCAGTCTTAAGGTACCGCCGATATCCTCGACGCCGTTCTGGTCCGGCATCAGAGCAATCACAGGATGTGTGGTGTTAGGATCCAGTTCCACACTGTGGGCATCCGTATACCCGATGACATTTCTTGCATATTCTACGATCGTCAGCTGCATTCCCAGACACAGTCCCAGGAAGGGAACTCCATGGGTTCTTGCATACTGAATCGCCAGGATCTTGCCTTCGATACCCCGGGAACCGAAGCCGCCGGGTACCAGGACACCGTTGCAGTCACCTAATAGTTCTTCCACATTTTCAGATGTTACCGTCTCGGAGTCGATCCATTTGATGTGTACGGTCGCATGATTGGTGATACCGCCATGCTTCAGCGCCTCTACGACACTGATATAGGCATCATGCAGAGAGACATATTTTCCGACCAGAGCGATCTGCACCTCATCGGTAGGATGACGCAGGTCCTCCACCATCTTCTTCCAGTCTGTCAGATCCGGTTCCGGACAATCCAGATGCAGACATTCACAGGCTACCTGTGCCAGATGCTCTTTTTCCATAGCTAACGGAGCCTCATACAGATATTCCACATCCAGGTTCTGCAATACATGACTCTGAGGTACGTTACAGAACAGAGCAATCTTATCCTTGATGGACTGATCCAGAGGATGCTCGCTTCTGCAGACGATGATATCCGGCTGGATGCCCATGCCTTGCAGATCCTTAACACTGGCCTGGGTAGGCTTGGTCTTCAGTTCCTGAGAAGCACTCAGATAAGGAATCAGCGTTACATGGATCAGAATGGCATTATCATGGCCCACCTCATGCTGGAACTGACGAATGGATTCCAGGAAAGGCTGGCTCTCGATATCACCTACGGTACCGCCGACCTCAATGATGGCGATACGGGTCTCATCATCGGTAAAGTTGCGGTAAAATCGGCTCTTGATCTCATTGGTGATATGGGGGATGACCTGTACGGTACCTCCGCCGTAATCACCACGACGCTCCTTCTGCAATACGGACCAGTATACCTTACCGGTGGTAACGTTGGAATTTTTATCCAGATTCTCATCGATGAAACGCTCATAATGTCCCAGATCCAGATCGGTCTCCGTACCATCTTCTGTGACGAATACCTCGCCATGCTGGATCGGGTTCATGGTGCCGGGATCAATATTGATATAAGGATCGAATTTCTGCATGGTTACCTTATAACCTCTTGCCTTTAACAGTCTTCCCAGGGAAGCTGCGGTAATTCCTTTTCCGAGGCCGGATACGACTCCTCCGGTCACAAATACGTACTTTACTGCCATAATTTTCTCCTCCTTTTGATATAGTAACTATTCAGTCTCCATTCGCAAAATCGCTCTTTCAGAGCTTTCCTGAATAACATGCTTGCATGTTATTTGCTTATGGTGGTTACTTCGTTTTTTTAATAGTTATGCATATAAAAAGAGCGAGGAACTCCCCTTGGGGAGCACCTTCGCTCAATAACTGCCATAATTTATAGTAGAATGACAAAATGTTTAGTTGTGATACAGCTTTTGGTTCTGATAATGAGGTTCGCATGTCAGATTCACGCCTAACTTGCGGAAGGTATTCATGTCGATCTGGGACAGGATCACGCTGGAGTGTACCTCAGAACCCTTCAGGTTCTTCAACTGCTCCACAGCAGCCTTCGCGGTATCATCCGTAGCTGCACAGATGGAAAGGGCGATCAGCGTCTCATCTGTATGAAGTCTGGGATTGCGGTTCCCCAGATAGTTCGTCTTCAGATCCTGGATGGGACCGATGGCGGTGGGTGAGATCAGCTGTACTTCGTCCGGAATGCCGGCCAGAGCCTTCAAGGCATTTAATAATAATGCGGAAGAAGCACCCAGCAGAGTACTGGTCCGTCCGGTGAGGACTCTGCCGTCCGGAAGCTGGATCGCAGCTGCCGGTTCCCCGGTGGTCTCTGCTTTGATATTGGCTGCACTGACTACTGCGCGATCGTCAATGGTGACACCTGCCTGCTTCATCAGAAGCTCAAGCTTTAAGATCTGGTCGTCACCGGCGGTACCCTGGCGCTTCTGGCACAGAGTGTGGTAGTAGCGGCGGATGATTTCCTGTTTGGCGGCGTCGCGGACAGCTTCGTCATCGACAATACCGAAGCCTGCCATATTGACACCCATGTCAGTAGGAGACTTGTAAGGGCAGCTGCCCATGATCTTCTCGAACATAGCGCTGACTACGGGGAAGATCTCCACGTCGCGATTGTAATTGATCGTGGTCTCACCGTAAGCTTCCAGATGGAACGGATCGATCATATTGACATCGTTCAAGTCTGCGGTAGCGGCTTCATAAGCCAGGTTCACCGGATGCTTTAACGGAATATTCCAGATCGGGAAAGTCTCATACTTGGCATAACCGGCCTTGATGCCTCTCTTGTATTCGTGATACAGCTGGGAGAGGCAGGTAGCCATCTTGCCGCTTCCCGGTCCGGGAGCAGTAACGACTACCAGAGAACGGGATGTTTCAATATAATCATTTTTACCGTAACCCTCATCGCTTACGATAAAGGGGATATTAGAAGGATATCCGGGGATGGAATAATGGCGGTATACCTTCATTCCCAGAGACTCCAGCTTTTTCTGATAAGCAATGGCACTGGGCTGTCCGGCAAAGCGGGTCAGACATACACTGCCGACATACAGACCATAGCCACGGAAAGCATCGATCAGACGTAACACATCCAGATCATAGGTAATGCCAAGATCGGAACGGACCTTATTCTTCTCAATATCTGCGGCATTAATGACGATGACGATTTCTGCCTCGTCCTTCAGTTGTGCCAGCATATTGATCTTGCTGTCCGGATGGAAACCGGGCAGAACGCGGGAAGCGTGATAATCATCAAACAGCTTGCCGCCGAATTCCAGATACAGCTTGCCGCCGAATTTCGCGATACGCTCCTTAATCTTCTCAGACTGCAGACTGAGGTATTTGTCATTGTCAAAACCTATCTTGTACATTGCTGACACCTTTCTCTATGGATCTTTGCAACTAAAATCCCATGATGTTCTATTATAGTTTAGTGTCTCCCAAAAATCTACTGGAAAGTAAAATTTTTTTTGGAAATCATTATTATAACTAACAATTTTGGGCAAATAATCACATAATGAGCAATTTTAAACAAGGATTTTACCTGTTGAAATGTTTTTTCTCCAATGTGCGAAAAGTATAGAGGAGAAGAGTGAACTATTGAATATTACGTGAATGCTTTAGCATCCCGATACACAGTGCCATAACAAAGGTCATTAAGAAACCGGCAATGGAAAAAGCTGTGGTAAGACAGAATCTGTTTACAATCAGTGACCAGAATGCTCCGGATATTACGTAGGAAATATCCATTGTTAACAGATAGATAATATTTATTTTGGGTTTCATCTCTTCAGGTATTTGCAACAATATTATAATCTGCATTATGCTCATCAGAATACCGTTTGAAATACCGCTAAGCATGCCGCCGAAAAACATTGCAATCGCAATATTGTCTATTTTGCAGAACAAACAGCAAACAATAGCAAGAACATATAAGATACCACTGCCGGTCAACACGATATTGCTACGGAATCTTTTCATAATAGCCGGAAGACAAAACCGGATTCCAAGAGAGAACACGGTTGTTGCTGCCAGAAAAACGGAGGATCCCAAAAGCTCGCCGATTTGTTTGGAATACAAAGGAATTAAGATATTGAACATGCTCAGCAGAACTTGAAAAAGCAGGAAAAATAAGAAAAGATACCATATTTCCTTAAAAGCATCCCATACATCACGTAATAAAGCGGACTTGGCCGGACCGGATTCTTTCGATACTGTCTTCGGACATAAAATGCAGGCAGCCACTGCACATAGTAATATAATGATACTGATGAATGCAAGAGCCGTTTGCCCCGGCATTACGGAATAAATATGAAGCGCGGATGGATTCCCGAATAAAGCGGCAAGGGATGTTGCGATTCCGTAATAACTTACGCCTTTGATCAGACAATTTTTAGGGCCGCTTGTCATTAATAAGGGAGATGCTGATCCTGCCAGACTAAATCCGAATCCCTGAATGATACGGCAAAGTATAATCCATATCGCGGATTTATTTGCAAATATAAGTCCTCCGACCAGGTATCCGATACATGCGGTTACTGTTATGCTCATTCCTGCTACCACCATTTTTTTCGGAACCAGCATACGACGCGGCAATAAAAACAGTTTACCTAAAAGAGTTCCTACTGCGAAAAGACTAACATGCATACCGGCACCCAGTATCGCGTAATGGACATCTGCATAATATACTCCGAGTACAGATGACAATAGCTGATTTGTTATACTAACTAAAAAAATCGTTATAAATGCTACCATATTATTTTATCATATACTTTCACGCTGTACTAGAAATGGTGCGATTTTTATATGCTCCGTTGTTTTTTCGTGTTGATCTATTTGAAAAAATAAAAACTCCAATGCTTTTTCAGTAAGAAGATCGGGATTACAATCTACAGTCGTTAATGCTGGTCTCAAATACTGTCCAATCTCTGTATTGCCGAAGCCGGTTACCGCTATATCCTGAGGAACACGTACTCCCATGCTTTTTAGTGCATCGATTAAACGAAAAGCAAATCGGTCGGAACCGGCAATAAAAGCATCCGGCAATTCATCCAGCATAAGAATTTTCTTTGCAAATATTTCACTGTATTCTGAATGCTCTAAACCTATTTTATCAGATGTGATGTTCCATTTATCGGGTATCTCTATTCCGTGCTCTTTGAGAATGCTTATAACAGTATTTCGCCGAATTACCGTCATAGTTTCCTGCCCCGGAGGAAAGAGGATTCCCAGCTTTGTATATCCTTTGTCCAAGACAAAATTTGTCATTAATGCAAAACCTTCGGCATCGTCATGCATTACGCCGGCTACGTTTTTCAGTAGGCCGGGACCGATAGTTACTGATGGAATATAGTCTCTGTCGATTTCCTGTTCAATTTCTCTGTTATAGGTTGTCAACATTAGAACCATTCCGTCTACACCACGGCTTTTTAGCATCCGAATTTGAGAAATGAGGTGATCTGTTGAACCCTTATAGCGCATGACTATGGTCTGATATCCTTTTTTCTCTGTATCATCTAATATCTTTAACAATACACGTCTGACATGATCAGCGTCAAAACCGGGAACCAGGACGCCCAATAAGAGATTACGCTTCATTCGGAGTGCCTGAGCGCGTACATTTGGAACATATCCCGTTTCACGGATCACTTGTTCAATTCTGTTTTTTGCATCTTCACTTACATAGCCTCCATGAAATACTCGGGACACGGTAGTGCGGGATACGCCGGCCATTTTTGCAATGTCATTAATATTCATGTTTTTCCTTGAACCTCATTGGCATGTCTTTTTGTGCCTTATTTACAAAGCTTTAATTGTTTTTTTGTACAAAATTAACATTGTTAAAAAGATATACATCAATTATACTATGTGTGAACGTTCACATACGATTTATTTTTTTGCTGCTTTATGTGAACGTTCACATAAAGCAGTATATCATATTTTTAGGAGGGTTGCTATGAATTCTACAAAAAAACTAAAAAGAACAAAGCAATGGTTGGCAATCGGTTTGGTACTATTTCTTTCCGGAGCAATCTTTGCTTCCCTGATCCAATCTTGTTTTGGCCTTGTTTCCGTGAAACATGTCACTTTTAAAGATAATGCCGGCTACACTATCAGCGGATATTTATATGTTCCGCAAAATGCAACAGCCGATACTCCGGCACCGGCGATCGTTATTTCTCACGGAAATAATAGTTACACTTCTTGCTTGGCATCTTTAAACATTGAATTGTCACGGCGCGGTTACGTTGTACTTGCACTGGAACTGGAAGGCCATGGCGATTCGGATTATGTACCGGATGCGGAAGGAGACGGAAGTTATGGTGGAATTGCAGCTGCTACATACCTGAATACACTGGATTTTGTTGATCATACGCAGCTTGGCGCTACCGGGCATTCGAAAGGCGGTAACGCTGCCATCGGTATTGCTAAGACTTATCCCGATCAGGTGAAAGGTATTCTTTTAAATGGATTTGTATCTCCGGCAGTAACCGGCGGCAGTCTTGACGATGTCGCACCGCACACCAATATTGGAATTGCAATGTCACGATATGATGAAGGTGCGCAGGATTTATTGCACCATATCTATGGTACGGAATGGAATTATGATTATCTGAAAGGTGATGCCGCTGAAACTATATTTAATGACAGATGGGGCGGAAGAAATATTTCCGATTATTTGAATGTCGGAATAGGAAGCTTTGAAGAAGGTACAATGCGTATCTTCTATACCATGGAAGATTGTACACATGTTACCACCGTAGACAGTAAAACAACGGTCAGGAATGCACTTGACTTTTTTAATCAATCCATGGAGGCACCTTACTGGATCGATGCAACCAATCAAATTTGGCCTATGAGATATTTTGGAGGCATAGTACAGACAATCGGTTTTGTAATCACATTCTTATCTCTTGCGACGTTACTGTTAAATGCCGCTCCTTTCCGCATTTTAACCGCTGCGCAGAGTGCTCCGACAGAAAAGCTTCAGGGAACAAGAGGACCTTTGTATAAATTGTTCTTTATCATTATATTTACACTGATTCCGGTAATTACATTTACACCGATGTATGTCTTTGGTGAAAATGAAATGAAACAGACGGCACTTTTCCCGTTTAACCCGAGCTCTTTCGGCTATCTGTTCTGGACAATTGCGAATACCGTATTAATGTTGATTGTATTCCTGATATGGCATTTCGTGTACGGAAAAAAGCATGGCGGCAATTTACGGGTATACGGTCTTACCTTTGCTGACAGAAAGAATGCAGCTGGATATATCGGCAAAGCAGTATTATATGCAGTCGTTTTAGTCGTTATTATGTTTGCAGGACTCAGCATTACGGAAAATCTTTTAAATGTTGAAATGTCTACACCGATTTCCTGTATACGTACTTTCCGCCTGGACCGTCTGGTATATTTTGTTGAGTACTTTATACCGTTCTTTGTGTCCTTCCTGATTGGAAATCTTGCATTTTCTGCGATACTCAGAGATGATTCCGGCGTTGAACAGGAAGCAACGGGGAAAAATATGGTACGCAATCAGTTGATTGGAGTATTACAGGGTGTCGGCGGATTGACTATTATGTATGCCATTTGGAATCTGGTATATTTTGTTCGTATGAAACCTACTTTCTTATACAGAGAAACGCCGTATTTCATGGGTAACTGTGCATATACATGCATCTGTTATTCGTTGATTCCTATGTTCGGAATTAACAGTATCCTTTCTACGCATTTCAGCGTAAAAACGAGACGCATTATAGTTGGTGCATTTGTATGTGCATTGTTTATTGTTTGGATTACTTTTGCAGGACAGTCTCTTGCATTGCCAAGTACACAGAGTGCTGTCGGACCTTTGGCAAAATAAAAAGGTGTCAGTTTTTTATGGTGGTCGATAATATCGGCCACCATTTTTTTGCTGTGTTTGAAAAAAGATATTTGCACATAAGTTGACTTAGTGGGCAAATTTGAGCAAATAATCACATAATGAGCAATTTTAAACAAAGAGCTCCTTTCCTATAATGAAATTGTAATAAAACAGAACAAAAAAGTTCTGAAAAAGCAAAAAACTATATACAGGAGGGACGCGTTTTGCAATACGGCTATTTCGATAATGAAAAAAGAGAATACGTCATCGACAACGTGGCTCTGCCCTGTTCCTGGACCAACTATCTGGGTGTCGAGGACATGGCAGCGGTCATCAATCACACGGCGGGAGGTTATCTGTTCTACAAGACTCCCGAGTATCATAGGATCAGCCGTTTCCGAGGGAATGGGGTACCCATGGACCGGCCGGGATTCTATGTATACATCAGAGATAATGAGAAAAAGGATTATCATTCCATCTCCTGGCAGCCGGTGGCGAAGGACCTGTCCAAGGCAAGCTACCGCTGCCGTCACGGACTGTCTTACACGGTCTATGAAAGTGAGTATGACGGACTGGCATCTTCACAGACTATGGTCATTCCCCGTGGGGAGAATGTATTGTTGTGGGACGTAAAGGTGAAAAACACCACAGATGCCGTCAGGGATCTTTCCTTATTTACTTACATGGAATTTTCTTTCCATCACATTATGATCGACAACCAGAATTTCCAGATGAGCCTGTACTGTGCCGGTTCTTCCTATGAAGACGGCATCATCGAGGAAGACTTATTTTACGAGGAAAAAGGGTATCAGTATCTTACTGCCAGCTTTACACCGGATGGCTATGACTGCGTAAGAGACAAGTTCTTAGGGGTGTACGGCACCGAAGATCATCCTGCGGGATTGGACAGAGCAGTTCTCTCCGGTTCCACAGAACTGGGAGGCAACCACTGCGGAAGCTTACAGAAAAATTTCAAACTGCAGCCCGGTGAGGAAGCCCGCTTCGTGATCATGCTGGGAGAGGGCAATCGCGAAGAAGGCAGAAGGATCCGTGTAAAATACAGTGACCTGAAGAGAGTGGATGCGGTCTACACCGATCTGGCAGCTTATTGGAAACAAAAATACGATGCACTGCAGATCAAGACTCCGAACGAAGGCATGAATACACTCATCAATACCTGGACACTGTACCAGTCGGAGATCAACGTCATGTTCTCACGCTTTGCATCCTTTATTGAGGTCGGAGGTCGTGTGGGACTGGGATATCGTGATACGGCACAGGATGCCATGACGATCCCTCATTCCAATCCGGATAAGTGCCGGGAAAGAATCGAACAGCTGTTAAAGGGTCTCACCACCACAGGATACGGTCTGCACCTGTTCTCACCGGAATGGTTTGAAGAAAAGACCGGGGACAAACCGTTCCAGTCACCGACGGTGATCCCGGAGCCGGACAAACAGAGCATGATCCACGGAATCAAGGATGCCTGCTCCGATGATGCCCTGTGGCTTGTGGGTGCAGTGGTAGAGTACATAAAAGAAACAGGAGACCTGAATTTTGCCAGAAAAGAGTTCACCTACGCAGATACTTATGTATTGGGAAATAAAGTAACAGAGAGTGTATATGAACATCTGAAGCGGATTCTGGACTTCAGTGCTGAGCAGGTCGGCGACGACGGAATCTGCAAGGGACTTCGAGCTGACTGGAATGACTGCCTGAATCTGGGCGGCGGTGAGAGCGCTATGGTAAGCTTTCTGCACTATTGGGCATTGCAGCATTTTATCACGCTGGCAGAGATCCTTGGGGAGAGAGAGGATGCGAAGCATTATCATCAGCTGGCAAATAAGGTAAAGGCAGCCTGCGATGCAGTATTGTGGGATGGTGACTGGTACATCCGCGGCATCACGAAGAATGGGAAAAAGATCGGCTGCAAGGAAGACGCAGAGGGCAAGGTACATCTGGAGTCCAACGCCTGGGCAATTCTATCCGGCGTGGCAGATCCGGAGAAGAGTGCAAAGACACTGGAGACCATCGACGAATATCTGTATACACCGTATGGTCTACTGCTGAACACTCCTTCCTATACGAAGCCCGATGATGATATCGGATTTGTAACGAGGGTATATCCGGGTCTGAAGGAAAACGGAGCTATTTTCTCCCATCCCAATCCCTGGGCATGGGCAGCAGCCTGTGTCTGCGGCAGAGGCGACCTGGCAATGAAATTCTACGATGCGCTATGTCCTTACTGGCAGAATGATAGGATCGAGATCCGGGAATCCGAACCCTATTCCTATTGTCAGTTTATTGCAGGCAAAGATCACACGGCATTCGGCAGAGCAAGACATCCATTCATGACAGGCAGCGGTGGCTGGTCCTACTTCAGCGCTACCAGATATATGTTGGGAATCCGTCCGGATTATGACTGCCTGATCATCGATCCCTGCATTCCGGCAGACTGGGAAGGCTTCGAGGTGACCAGAAGATGGCGTGGAGCAACTTACAATATTAAGGTGGAAAACCGCAGCAAGGTGATGCATGGGGTAAAAGAGATCCTTGTGGACGGACATAAGGCAGATAAAGTACCCGTATTCCGCGCGGGTACGAAACATGAAGTATTAGTCATTATGTAAATGATGCCAGGGTCAAAAGGTCTAAGCCCACATGAACTTGCGCATAAGTGGGTGAAAGACCTTGGGACCGGAGCGGAGAAGTGGTAGTGCGTAGCACGGAACAAAAGCAAAAAAAGATAATATATAAGGAGGCAGCATTATGATCAAATTTGGTACCGGTGGTTTCCGAGCCGTCATCGGAGAAGATTTTACGAAGGAGAATATCCAGATCCTGTCCAAGGCACTGTGCGATAAGATGAAAAAGGAAGGTGTGGAGAACACCGGAATGGTCATCGGTTATGACCGACGTTTCCTGTCCAAGGAAGCCATGCAGTGGGCTGCAATGGTATTCGCGGCAGAAGGGATACATACAAAACTGATCAATAAATCCGTACCGACACCTCTGGTAATGTTCTATGTGATGAAGCATGACTACCAGTACGGTATGATGATCACGGCGAGCCATAATCCGGCAATCTACAATGGCGTTAAGGTATTCACCTACGGCGGCAGAGATGCAGACGAGAAACAGACCATGGAGATCGAGCAGTTTATCAATGAGGTGACGGATCTGCCCGTGAATGAAATGGATTATCAGAAAGCACTGGAAGCCGGACTGATCGAAGAAATCTATCCTTTGAATGAGTACCTGGACAGCATCATTGCCGCAGTGGATATGGAAGCTATCCGTGAAGCGGGACTGCGCGTGGCACTGGATCCCATGTATGGCGTCAGCGAGACCTCTATTAAGACTGTGCTGATGACTGCGAGATGCGAGGTGGAGACTATTCATGAGCGTCATGATACGTTGTTTGGAGGTAAGCTGCCGGCACCTACAGCAGACACGCTGCGTGCTTTACAGAACTATGTTTTGGACAGAAAATGCGACATGGGAATCGCAACCGACGGTGATGCGGACCGTATCGGTGTCATCGATGAAAAGGGAAACTTCCTGCATCCCAATGACATTCTGGTACTGCTGTACTACTACCTGATGAAATACAAGGGCTGGCACGGTCCCGTAGTCCGCAATATCTGCACCACGCATATGCTGGACCGCGTGGCAGAGAGCTTCGGTGAGAAATGCTATGAGGTTCCCGTAGGATTTAAACATATCTCTGCGAAAATGTATGCAACGGATGCTGTCATCGGCGGAGAGTCATCCGGTGGTCTGACGGTTCGTGGTCATATCAAGGGTAAGGATGGCGTCTATGCATCTGCATTGCTGGTGGAAATGCTCGCTGTCACCGGCAAAAAGCTTTCCGCGATCATGGAAGAGATCCATGCGCAGTACGGTAAGCTTGCATTGGAAGAGAGAGACTACCGCTTCAGTCAGGAGAAAAAGGAAGCGATTCAGAAGCATCTGCTGGAAGAAAAGAAATTGCCGGAGATTCCCTACGAAGTAGAGCAGATTTCTTACCTTGACGGGGTAAAGCTGTATCTGAAAAACGGTGGATGGATTTCTGTACGGTTCTCCGGTACGGAACCGTTGCTTCGAATCTTCTGTGAGATGCCGGAAGCGGAAGATGCAAAGCAGCTTTGTGAGATCTTCGAGGATTACTTATTGCTGAAAAAGTAAATGGATTATCATAATTTGGTGAAAGAGATGGTAACACAGTGGAGAACTGTGTTATCATCTTTCTATATACAAAAATTTCTAAGGGGGATGTTCATGAAGACAAAAGAAAAAATCTGCAGACGGAAATCCTTGCTATGGAGTATGCTTTTCCTACTGTTATTCGGCTGGTTCCTGCCGCTGCTTGTGACCAACGGCATCATGAGCATTATGGCGACACGGAAAGTACATACCCAGATCGATCGGTCCGTGACGACGTCCATGGAAAAGGCGGCAGAGATCATGGAGCTGCAGCTGGCAGAGAGTGAGACCGCATCCAAGAATGCTTCCTATCTGAACGTGATCCGGGAAGCATATCTGACGTATCAGGATGGCGGAAACAGACGGGATTTCCAGACAACCGTATTTACCTTCCTGGAGCAGCAGTATATGTTCCATAAAAACTGCCAGGCTGTGAACCTGGTATTCCGGGAATATCCCGATGATATCTATTACACCTACAATAACAGTACCGGCGGAACCTATCGTGACATCACTTATTTCAAGACCTATGTGGCAAAGGATCTGTTAGAAGAGATGGATGACCTGGATACCCGGACGGAACTGCGCAGCTACGACGGACGACTGTATATGATCCGTAACCTGGTGGACTCCAAATTCCACCCTTTTGCAATCCTCGCGATCGAATTGAACGAAGAATCTCTGATGGAGAGTTTAAAAAGTGTCTGGGGTTATGAAAACGCTGTGGTCTATCTCGACGGCACATATGCTTTAAGCATGGAGGGTGGCGACAGCTTGCACTATGGCGAAGAACAGCAAAACCGGCTTGCGGAAAACGACAGCTTTATAGAGCATGCGAGCGGTAGGCAGAACCCCTATGTATATAAGAGGCTGAAGCTGTATCATTCCACGTTAGACTGTGTGGTAGAACTGGACCGGTCGGCAATCTATGCAGAGATTAAGACAATCCGCTATGTTTACGGAATTCTGGCGGTGTTTGCACTGCCGCTGGTATTCATTATTTATAATTTCCTGAATAAACGGGTCAACAGACCGGTGCAGGATCTCATTAAGGTATTTGATGTGGTGAGAGCCGGGGAGTACGGCACCCAGATTGAGAATATGGCAAACAGCGAAGAATTCTATCATATGGAAGAATCCTTTAATTATATGTCATCCCAGCTGAAGCAGCAGTTTGATAAAATCTACATGGAGGAGATTGCTCTGCGGGATGCAAAGATCATGGCATTGCAGTCACAGATCAATCCCCATTTCCTGAATAATACATTGGAGATCATCAACTGGGAGGCACGCCTGAACGGTAATATGCGTGTCAGTCAGATGATCGAGGCACTGTCCACCATGCTGGAAGCCACCATGAACCGTAAGGCGGATCCTTACAATACTGTGGCGGAAGAAATGGAATATGTGGATGCATATCTCTATATCATCACACAGCGGTATGGAGAGAAATTCACCTGTCGAAAAGAAATAGATGAGAGCCTGTTAAACTATAAGATCCCCCGCCTGATCGTGCAGCCCATTGCAGAGAATGCCATTGAACACGGCATGAGCATTACCAGAGAAGGGGAACTGGTGATCAGGCTGTATCGAAAACGGGAAGATCTGTTGTGTATCGAGATTGAGAACAACCGTCCTTTAAGTGAAGAAGATCAGGCGAAGATACACAAGCTGTTAAAGGAAGGGCCGAATCCACAAAAGGAACACCGCGTAAGCCTTGGAATCCGTAATGTTGACCAAAGACTTCGCATGATGTACGGTCCGGAGTGCGGATTGTTCATCAGTAATAACAAAAATAATCATACGGTTAGTACAATTTTGGTCAAAATTGATGAAGGAAGACAACAATAATAGGCAAAAAAAGCCAAAGGCAACAATTTTGATTTTCCCCCATTCATACTATTATATAGTTACAACAGATGAAGAACATCTGGAAAACAAAATTTGGGAGGTATAGTGTATGAAACGATTTATTGCAGCAATGCTGGCAGGTACCATGATTTTTTCTCTTGCAGCATGTGGCAGCCAGCCGTCTGACGGGGGCGTAGAGACGACCGGCACAAAAACAGAAAGTACTACAAGCTCCGAGGAAACAACAGCTACAGCAAAGCCTGTAGAACTGAATGTAACCACCACCTTCGCAGGTGAAGATGGTAACGCACAGAATTTCAAAAATGCCGTAAAGGCATGGTGTGACGAGACCGGTAACACCGTAGCAGATACCTCTGCTACTTCTGATGAGACCTTCAAGACCAGAGTAATCACCGACTTCGAGACAGGCTCCGAACCCGACGTACTGTTCTTCTTCAACGGAGCAGATGCAAACAGCTTCATCGAAGCTGACAAGGTAGTTTCTATTGATGAGATCCGCGCAGAGTATCCCGATTATGCATCTAACATGAATGATGATCTGATCACCGACTCTCTGGTAGACGGCAAAAAATACGCAGTTCCCGTCAACGGTTTCTGGGAAGCAATGTTCGTGAACAAAGAAGTCCTGGATGCAGCAGGCGTAGAAGTCCCCGGTGCTGATTACACCATGGACATGTTCAAGGAAGACTGCCAGAAGATCAAGGATGCAGGATATACTCCGATTGCAGCAGCTCTGGGCAACATCCCTCATTATTGGTGGGAGTATGCGATCTTCAATCATGACACACCTGAGAATCATGTACAGGTTCCCGCAGGAATTGAGGATGCTGCTTCCTGGGTAGACGGTATGCTGGATATCAAAGAACTGTATGAACTGGGATATTTCCCTGACAACACCTTATCCGCAACTGACGATGAGACCTTCGCTATGTTTGTAGACAGCAAGGCTGCATTCCTGATCGATGGTTCCTGGAAGGTTGGCGGTATTGTAAGTGCATGCCAGTCCGATCCCGAGGATGCTTCTACCCTGGATGCTGACAAGCTGGCTAACTTTACCGTTACCTATGTACCCGGCAATGGTGACAGAAAAGCAACCGATCTGATCGGTGGTCTGTCCATGGGTTACTACATCACCAGAAAAGCATGGGAGGATCCCGACAAGAGAGCAGCAGCTGTTGATTTCGTAAGCTACATGACCTCTGATGAATTAGTTCCCGTATTTGCACAGCATACCGCAAGCGCTCTGAAGAACGCTCCTGCAGTAGACGAGAGTCAGTTCAATGCATTGCAGATCGAAGCTATGGATATGATGTCCGGCGTTACTTCCCTGACCGGAGCCGTACAGGACATCTTCATGGGTGACTGCCGTGTAACCACTTTTGACGGTATGCCCGAGATCGTAACCGGCAAGCTGGATGCAGCTGAGGCAGTGGAAGAAGGACTGAAGCTGTATCACGCACAGCAGTAAAATAAAAAAGATTTCTTGCTCAGCCGGGGGATAAAACCTCCGGCTGATTTCAACAGGAAAGTGAATGGAGGAAGCATATGGGAGCAAGTATATACAAGAATAAGAAACCGGCAATAATTTTCCTGATCCCCGCCTTTCTTTTCATGATTGTCTATTTGTATTACCCGTTCTTACAGAATATCTGGAATAGTTTTCAGAATATACGACAGCTGGGAAGCAGCGGTGAAGGATTCCTGGATCCCTGGTACAGCAACTATGTAGAGATGTTTCATGATGAAGTTATGTGGATTTCCCTGAAAAACACACTGATCATGATGCTGGTTACGCTGGTGGGTCAGGTGGGAATCGCTATTGTCCTGGCATTGATGGTAGATAATATTACACACGGGAAACACTTTTTCAAGACGGTATACTTCTTCCCTATCGTGATCTCTGCTACCGCACTTGGTCTGTTGTTCAACCTGATCTTCCTGTATGACAAGGGTATGCTGAACCAGATCCTGGAAAAACTGGGTAAGGTCGGACTGACAGACTGGAAGGGCGAAGGGCTCGCGCTTTTCACTATGATGCTGCCGGTTATGTGGCAGTATGTAGGATTCTATTTCGTGATCCTGATCACGGGACTGAATAATATTTCCGATGAATTGTATGAAGCAGCCAGAATTGACGGAGCTTCTACATTCCAGAAGGTAAGATACATATCCATACCACTGTTACACAACGTGATCTGTACCTGCAGCGTTCTGGCAGTCACCGGTGCCCTGAAAGTATTCGACCTGCCCTGGACCATGTTCCCGAAGGGAATGCCCTTAAAGAGCACCTTCCTCACCGGAACTTACATGTACTATCACACCATGGAGACCAAGAATGTAGATTATGGTTCCGCACTGGCAGTACTGATCGTGGTCCTTGGTATTGTACTGGCTAAGGTGGTAAATGCCATCTTCAAAGAAAAAGATTACTAGGAGGGAAAGCCATGAAGAAGAAAATATCCGTTGGATCCATATTGGTATACCTTTTCCTGAGCATCTGGGCTTTTACAACGATCTATCCGATCATCTGGGTCATCCAGAACTCCTTCAAGGCGAAGGATAAGATCCTTGCAGATTCTTTCTCTCTGCCGGTGGGGGATCTGTTCACCACAGCCAACTATCGTAAGGCATTCGGCAATCTGAATATCTTCGGAGCTTACCGCAACAGTATCTTCATCTCCATGATGGTATCACTGTTAGTAATTCTGTTAGCGGGTATGGCAGCATATGCACTGGCAAGATATTGTTTCCGGGGAAGCAGCTTCCTGTATTCCATGGTAGTGTCCGCTATGATGTTCCCGGTATTCGCCACCATCATCCCGGTGTTCTCCATGGAGACCTCCTGGGGGATCGTTAATACCAGCAGCTGGGGACTGACCATGCTGTCCGTGATCCTGCCGCAGGTAGCTGGTAACCTGGCGTTTTCCATCGTAGTGTTGTCCGGGTACATGAAGAGCCTGCCGCTGGAACTGGAAGAAGCAGCGTACATGGAAGGCTGTAACGCATTCCAGATTTATTTCAAGGTCATCATGCCGTTGACCAAGCCTTCTTTCGCTACCGTAGCTATTTTCGCATTCCTGTGGAGCTACAATGATCTGTTTACCCAGATGTTCTTCCTTCGCCGTCCGGAGATGCGTACCATCACAAGACTTTTGAATGAACTGACCAGCCAGGAAGGAACGAACTACGGACTGATGGCAGCAGCCGTTACCCTGGTAGTTGTGCCGGTCGTAATTGTGTACATTTTCTTACAGAAATATATCATAAAAGGAATGACAGCAGGTGCCGTTAAGGGGTAGAATGTTATTAAGCAGAGCCAGGTAAGTTTCGAGTCTTCTCACCGAATGCTCGCATTCGCAGGAGAAGACGATGAAAGTTATTTGGCGAGCAACCACATGAGCAAAAATTTATCGAAGATGAATTTTGCGAATGGGGTCTGCTTAATAACAAAGATAAAGCATTATGAGAGGTGCCGGTATGTACAAGGTAGTGATTATTGATGATGAACCGCTGATCGTGGAGGGACTGTCCCGGAGTATCCCCTGGGAACGTTGGAATTGTAAGGTCGTGGGATTCGGCTATAACGGAATCGAAGGGATGGAAGTGATCCGCAGGGAGAAACCTGCCATTGTCATCTCAGATATCAGTATGCCGAAAATGGACGGGCTGACCATGATCGCCGGTCTGAAATCAGAATTCCCGTACATGCAGGTGTCTATTCTTACGGGGTATCGTGAATTTACATATGCGCAGGAAGCTATCCGGCTGGGGGTGTCGGCCTTTCTGCTGAAACCGTCCAAGATGGACGAGTTGTATGAAGCTATTGAGACCATGACGGAGAAGCTGAAGATGTTCCCCATGGAAGAAGGAGAGACAGAGGAACATACGGAAGAAGACATGGATGACATCGTACTGTACAATAGCGAAGCGAATAATTTTGTGGTGACAAAAGCACTGGAATATATCAAAGAACATTCCAGAGAACGGATCCAGCTAGCGGATGTGGCGGATCACTGTTATGTGAGCCAGTGGCATCTGAGCAAGCTGTTAAATAAGCATACGGGCGAGAATTTTTCCGTTGCCCTGAACAAAGCACGTATTGCGGAAGCTAAGGAACTGTTACAGGATCCTTCCCGCAGAATCTATGATATCGCAGAAGAAGTGGGATTCCAGGATCTGGCCCATTTCTCCCGGGTATTCAAAAAGCTGGAAGGAATCTCAGCCAATGAGTATCGAAATACTTTAAGCTGAGTATGTGATCGTCTATAGAGTTCCTTATGCATGACCTTTAGAGCGTGCAGGAGGAGACGAATATGAGAGTTTATTGTGCGAAGAATTATGAGGAAGCATCTATACTGGCGGCAGATCTGATCGCTGCACAGATTTTATTAAAGCCGGACAGCGTGCTGGGACTGGCAACAGGATCCACACCCATCGGTGCCTATCAGAGACTGATCGCAAAATACGAAGCCGGAGAGTTGGATTTCTCTCAGGTGAAGACCATGAATTTAGACGAATACAGGGGGCTGGACGGCGAGAACCCTAACGGATACCGCTACTTTATGAACCATCAGCTCTTTGATCATGTAAATATAAAACAAGAAAACACCCATGTTCCCGACGGTAAAAAAGATCCCGCCCAGGCATGCGGTGAGTATGATGCCATACTGGAGCGTATCGGTGGTATTGATTTACAGCTGTTAGGACTTGGTCATAACGGACACATCGGATTCAATGAGCCGGCAGAGGAGTTTTCCAAGACCACACATTGCGTGGATTTGAGCGAAAGCACCATCGAAGCGAATGCCAGATTCTTCGATTCCGAAGATGAGGTGCCCAGGCAGGCATATACCATGGGCATCCAGTCCATCATGCAGGCGAAGATGATCCTCATTATGGCTTGCGGAGCAGATAAAAAAGAAATCGTAAAGAAAGCATTCTGGGGACCGATCTGTCCTCAGGTTCCCGCTTCGGTATTACAGCTTCACAATAACATGATTCTGGTAGGCGACGAAGCCTGCCTTGGAGAAGATGCCTGAAATTGGCATGATGGGAAATGGGTTAGCGATAGACATGGAGACCGGTGCTTTGAAGAGTGGAAAGGTGATGTGAAATAAGATGTCAGAGGGTGTGACAGAAGTAAGAGGGTTAATATATACTGTGGATTATGAATTTCGTCCGGGCCGGGTCCGGATAGAGGGAGACCGGATCGCAGAAGTGGCTTTTTGTACAGAGGGAGAATTAAGTGAGGCAGAGAGGGATACACTGGTGCTGCCGGGACTGGTAGATGTCCATTTTCACGGTGCAGCAGGGTATGACTTCTGCGATGGAACGAAGGAAGCATTTCATGCAATCGAAACGTATGAGAATCGTCATGGGATCACCAGTATCTGTCCTGCTACCATGACGCTGCCGGTGGAAGAATTGAAGCGTATCCTGACAGTGGTGTCGGAAGATAAGCCGGACAGCTTAGTGGGAGTACATCTGGAAGGCCCTTTTATCAACAAAGCAAAAAAGGGTGCCCAGAAGGAAGAATATGTTATCCCTCCCAGTGCGGAAGTGCTGAAGGAATTACAGAAATGCGCAAAAGGACTGGTAAAGCTGGTATCCATTGCACCGGAGACAGAAGGAGCCATTGACTGTATCCGGGAACTGGGGAAGGAGTTCCATTTTTCTATCGCACATACGATGTCAGATTATGACACTGCCGTCAAGGCAATACAGGCAGGAGCCAAACATATTACCCACCTGTATAATGCCATGCCCATACCGACCCACAGAGAGCCTGCCGTAGTGGGAGCCGCAGCGGATGATCCGGAAGTCATGCCGGAGCTGATCTGCGACGGTATCCATATTCATCCCTGTATGGTAAGGAATACCTTCCGGCTGTTCGGTGCACACCGTATGATCCTCATCAGTGACAGCATGCGTGCCGTAGGTGTGGAGGATGGACAGTACACCCTGGGCGGTCAGGATGTTACTGTGCGTGGAGCCTTAGCTACCCTGGCAGACGGAACTATTGCGGGAAGCGCCACGAATCTGTATGACTGTATGTGTAAGGCTGTGGAAATGGGAATCCCGAAGGAGCAGGCAATCCGTGCGGCTACCATCAATCCGGCAGTCAGCATCGGAGTCGGGAACAAGGTTGGATCCCTGGAAGCAGGCAAATACGCGAATATCGTGATTGCCGACAAAGAGTTGCATCGCCGTCAGGTCATTCTGAAGGGCGTGCTTCTATAACTGTTTGTTGTGAGTGTTTGTTGCAGGCAGGTGCCCGAAATTCGTTTCTTACGGATTTCGGGTGTTTGTCTGCATATAGATCACAAAAATATGCTGTCGGAGAGAATTCCACAGTATGTGTCAAACGAATCCTATTTCGGAGAAGTGACGGTATTTCGGATTCATGGATAAATAGTGTGATATAGCCTGCTTTTCATGCTTTTTTCACATTTGTGCTATTGATTTATCCGCAGGTTATCTCTATAATAAAATAGATTGTAACTATTCAGAGCCATGTAAAACTGCGTTCTGCAAGGGGCTAAATAGTTACAATAAATTTATTGTCTCGGAATATGAGAATATTAAATATAGAAAAAATAGAGACAATAAAATAAAGTAGAAAATGGAGATGACATGAGAATATTATCTGAATCATATAATAACGGCTATGGTTCCGGTAACGGCGGCAATGGCAACGGTGCTCCCGGCAGCGGCAACAATAGCGGGAACGGCAATAACGGTAACGGAGGCAACGGAAATCGTCCACCAAGGCGTCCCAGTATCCTGATGATGATCCTGTCCGGTCTGATGACAGTGATCGCCATATTGATGTTGTATAATGTATTTTTCGGAACCGGCAACGGTACGGAGGTGTCTTATACGGATTTCCTGAAGGATCTGGAAGCGGATAAGGTGGAAGCAGTAGAGGTAAATAAGGAAAGCGGTGTGATCACGGTACAGCTGAAAAAGGAAGCGGCAGCTACGCCGGCACCTGACAGTTATGTGACCTTTTATGGTATTACTCAGAAGGCAACGCAGTCTAAGACGGTATATTATACGATGCTGATGGAGGATCTGGATACTTTGACGGGCAGATTACAGGAGCATGGTGTGACGGGTACCCGTATCAGCAGTAATACCTCCAGCTTTTTGATGGAGATTCTGGTAACAGTAGTATTACCTGTAGTGCTGATCTGGGTCGTAGCCGGATTCCTGTTCCGTAAAATGGGCGGCAGTGGAGGTCCCATGGGCGTCGGCAAGAGTAATGCCAAAGTATATGTACAGAAGGAAACCGGTGTTACTTTTAAGGACGTAGCCGGCGAAGACGAAGCAAAGGAATCTCTGGTGGAGGTCGTGGATTTCCTGCACAATCCCCAGAAATATTCCAAGATCGGCGCAAAACTTCCCAAGGGAGCCCTGTTAGTGGGACCTCCCGGAACCGGTAAGACTTTGCTTGCAAAAGCAGTGGCAGGTGAGGCACATGTGCCGTTCTTTTCCCTGACAGGTTCCGACTTTATTGAGTTGTATGTAGGTGTGGGCGCCAGCCGTGTCCGCGACCTGTTCAAGGAAGCAACCAAGAATGCTCCCTGTATCGTATTTATCGATGAGATCGATGCCATCGGCCGCAGCCGTGATTCTAAGTACGGCGGAGGCAACGAGGAGCGGGAACAGACCCTGAACCAGCTGCTGTCCGAGATGGATGGTTTCGACAGTTCTAAGGGTATCCTGATCCTGGGCGCGACGAACCGCCCGGAGATCCTGGACAAAGCCCTGTTACGTCCCGGACGTTTTGACCGCCGGATCATCGTAGACAAGCCGGATCTCAAAGGACGTGTGGAGATCCTGAAGGTACATGCCAAGGATGTGAAGATGGATGAGACCGTAGATCTGGATGCTATTGCACTGGCGACCAGCGGTGCGGTAGGTTCCGATCTCGCCAATATGATCAACGAGGCTGCCATCAATGCCGTCAAGGAAGGCAGAGAATTCGTCAGCCAGAAGGATCTGTTCGCAGCAGTAGAACAGGTACTGGTAGGTAAGGAGAAAAAGGACCGCATCATGAGCAAGGAGGAGCGTCGTATCGTATCCTATCATGAGGTCGGTCATGCACTGATCAGTGCCCTGCAGAAAAATTCCGAGCCGGTGCAGAAGATTACCATTGTGCCCCGTACCATGGGTGCGCTGGGGTATGTCATGCAGGTACCGGAGGAGGAAAAATACCTCAACACCGAGGCAGAACTTCGGGATATGTTGGTAGGACTGGTGGGCGGACGTGCTGCTGAGGAAGTAGTATTTGATACTGTGACCACAGGTGCAGCCAATGATATTGAAAAAGCTACTTCTATTGCCCGTAATATGATCACCCGTTACGGTATGAGCAAGCGCTTCGGACTCGTGGGACTGGCTACTGTAGAGAGCCAGTATCTGGAGGGAAGAACCGCGCTGAACTGTAGTGATGAAACGGCAGCAGCCATTGACGAAGAAGTCGTTGCCATGATCAAGGAAAGTTATGATCAGGCATTACAGATGCTTCGCGAGAACAGAGAACTGATGGATAAGCTGGCAGCGTTCCTGATCGAGCGTGAGACCATTACCGGTAAGGAATTCATGGAGATCTTCCGCAGAGAAAAGGGATTGCCCGATCCTGAGGAAGAAAAGAAGGATGCCGCGGAAGGCGCTACCGGTCAAAAGGCTGAGACAAAAAAGGATGAGACAGATAATACGGTTGCAGATGCAATGAAGGGAAACAACATTGACGTGACCATCGGTGAGCAGGTTATGACTTCCACAGATCCGACATTTCAGCCGCTTGCCTTTGAGGACAGCTTGCAGGAAGCAAAAGAGCAGACAACATCGGAGAATGCAACGAAGGAAACTGCCGGCGAGGCTTCTCAGAGTGACGCAGCTGTGGAAAAACCTGAAAACAAGACTGAGACTTCAGCAGAATCGAAGGATTCCAAAGATCCCAAGGATCCTCCCCAGGGACCGGTAGGATTGTTCTCCCATGGAACGATTTCCTAAAATGAAAAATGACTTTAATTTAAACTCGAGTTTAGATTAAAGTCATTTTTGGGATGTAAGCGATAAAATAAAATTAGGAAAGTATAACTCTAGGTTGATTATTTTATAAGAATGCTTTATCATAATAAAGTGCCGGAAGTTTTCGACAGACTGCATAATAGTCAGACAGTAATGAGGAGGTAATATCGAAATGTTAAAACAATTATCCATTTACGCTGAAAATAAAAAAGGAGCCCTGCAGACTATGACCAATGCGTTGTATGAAGCAGGCATCAATATCTGGGGTTCCGTTACCAACGATGGTGCGGAGTACGGAATCAACCGTATGGTTGTCTCCGATCCCGACAAGGCAAAAGAAGTCCTTACAGAGAGGGGCTACCTCTGCCGCTTCGTGGATGTCCTGGCTGTAGAGATCGAGGATAAGCCCGGTGCACTGAATACCCTGCTGACAGCTCTCTTAGACAGCAATGTCAATGTGGACTATACCTACCTGTCCTTCAACCGTGATTCTTCTACCCCTGTCATGATCCTGCATACCGCAGATCCTGAGGAAGTGGAGATCTGCCTGAAGGCAAAAGGATTCAAGATGGTATAGCACCAGTGTCCTTTGCAAAATTGAGAGTTAGTTGAATACATTGGCAAAATCCACGAACTCCCGGAGCATGCGATACACATGTCTCGATGTAAGGTCTCCGGATGTGAATTTTCTACGAAAAGTGATGAGTAGTTCTCGTCATGACGGGGCCGCCTACAGTCGACATCCATGTCGACAATCGGCTGACGCGGACATCGTGTCCGCTTTCCCCCTGTCTTTCAGCACTTTTCTAGAAAATATCAACATCCTCCGACAAACATCTTCGACATGGCACCGCATACTCCGGGAGTTCTGCGTTTTGGAAAGCTTTCAAAAAACCAGTAGCCCCGGCTGGGTATAAGAATAAGCAGTGCCGTAAGCAGACGTCGGTACCATAGCGTCCTAAGGGACGCATTGCGGTCGTATTGTGACCGCCTATGTACCGCTACGCTCTGCGACAGGAGCGCATCGTACTAAAGTACGAGCGTGCCGCGTTTCTTATACCCTGCCAAGGGCTACGGGACTACTTCGCTAACTCTCAATTTAAAATAATGTTTGCTGCACGTATCTCTCGGGGAATTCATGCAGGTAAGTAAAGCATTTCTTCGGGGAACACAGCATACCATTCGCTACGCAGGTATTTTGAATCAGTGCCATAAGCTCTTTTGCATAAGGACTGGGAATATCGTAGGCATTTCCGTAGGTGCTGATATATTTTTGCCGGATGCCGGGGAAATCACGATCCAGCGCCTGATAGAAATATTCCCGGTCGCCTTCCCGTAGCGTGACACCAACATCGAACACCAGAATCCCCCGAACTCCTGCCAGCAGGCAATAATCAAGCAAGCCTTCTATATTCTCCCTGGTATCGTTAATAAAAGGAAGAATCGGTGTCATCCACACAAGAGTCGGTATTCCCAACTCTTTACATCTCATCAACACTTCAAAACGCTCTCTCGTAGTAGACACATGCGGTTCAATCTTACGGCACAGCTCCTCGTCATAAGTAGTGAGCGTCATCTGCACGACTGCTTTGGCCTTCTTATTGATAGATTGCAGCAGATCGAGATCCCGAAGCACCAGATTGGATTTTGTGAGTACCGTAACGCCATATTCATACCGATCGATCAGTTCCAGACATTTTCTGGTCAATTGAAGCTCTTTTTCAGCGGGAAGATACGGATCGCACATGGCACCTGTACCGATCATGCATTTGTGCCGTTTTGAACGTAATGCCTGCTCCAGCAGTTCAGGAGCATTTTTCTTGACCTCGATATCTTCAAAGGCGTGTGTAAAACCGTAACATCTGCTGCGGCTGTCACAATAAATGCAGCCGTGGGAGCATCCGCGGTAAATATTCATTCCGTTATTCTGAGATAAAATCCCCTTCGCCTGGACAAAATGCATGGCAATATTCTCCCTCATTTGATTGTATAACTTTGTTTTTATATTAACATAGGAAAAGTGAGAAAACAAAAATAATTTTAACTAAAATTAAGCTAAAATAGCTAGCTAAATAAAGATAATAATGATACAATACAAGAACGGAGATTGGAAAAGCTTTACGATAAAACAATTATGGAAAGGAAAACTATTGATGCAGAAATTTGGTACAGAAAAATTTCATGGGGTGAATTTTGCGGTATTTCCGCACAAAGGCGTACTGGGATCTGGAGAAGCCAGAAAAAGTATGGAGGAAATGGCGCATAAGACCCACGCGAACTGGGTGATACTCACTCCCTCGGGAATGCAGGAAACCCCTTATAGCGAAGAAATTCGTTTCGATGGGGAGAAAAGCTGCACGGATGAAGAACTGTGTGATATGATTCGCTTTGCGAAGAGTCTGGGATTAAAGGTGGCATTAAAGCCTACCGTGAATTGTGACAATGGTGTCTGGAGAGCAAGGATAAGCTTTTTTGATCATGATGTTCCCTGTGAACCGAAGTGGGGCAACTGGTTTGAAAGCCATATTGCTTTTCAGAAGCATTATGCACAGATCGCACAGCGGACAGGGTGTGAATTATTTCTTACAGGCTGCGAGATGACGATGACAGAGCACCGGGAGACGGATTGGAGAAAGCTGATCGCAGAGGTCCGCACAGTATATGACGGGCCTGTCGGTTATAATTGTGACAAATACGGAGAAGATCATATTACATGGTGGGATGCAGTGGATGTGATCGCTTCCAGCGGATACTATCCCATCGATGATTGGGAGAATCAGTTGGATCGCATTGAAGAAGTAGTAAAAAAATACCAGAAGCCTTTTATTTTCTCGGAGGCTGGATGCATGAATATCCATGGTTCCGCGCTGGTGCCGAATAACTGGGAACTGCAGGGCAAAGAGGATGATGCGGAACAGGCAGACTGGTATCTGGCAATGTTTTCTGCCTGCGAAAAACGGGACTGGGTGAAAGGCTTCGGAATCTGGGACTGGCCGGGAAGTATGGAAAGGAAGAGTCCTTATGCAGTTTGCGATCGCCCTGCGGAGGCTGTGATAGCCGAAGAATATAGCCGTTGTGCCAAGAATCGGTGATCAGAGAGCGAGACATCGAAAATCAGAACGACAGATAAAACAATGCACAGGGAGGTATGGCAGAAAAATGGAGCAGCCAACAAAGATAGTCAGCGTAGCAGCATTGCCGCAGGTACGGGTGTTGGGACGCACCACGGGAACGGATGTGGTGAACTTATTCTGGACCGGAAGCGGAATAGAATTTATCTATACCGGCAGTGAAATTCAGGTGGAGGTAAATGCCGATTACGACGCTTATGAACCGTGGCTTGCGGTGGAACTGAACGGTGTGCAGATCAGTAGAGTTCCGTTAAATAAAGGGAAAAATGAAGTGTGCCTATTCCGGGGGATGACGGTAGGAAAACCGAAGCATGTACGGATTCTGAAAGAAGTACAGGCAATGCATCAGGATCCCGGGCATCTGTTACAGATTGTGGGATTGCAATATGCAGACGGTGAATTCCAGCAGCTGCCGGAGCCGAAGTACCGGTTGGAATTTGTGGGAGACAGCATTACTAGCGGGGAAGGTACGGTGGGAGCCGTCTATGAGGAAGATTGGATCAGTGCCTTTTTCTCTGCAATGAATACTTATCCCCGTATGGTGGCAGATGCATTATCCGCAGAGTATCGTGTGGTATCTCAGAGCGGCTGGGGAATTGTCACCGGATGGGATGGAAATGTGGAGAATAAGATTCCTCCGTTTTACACACAGGTCTGTGGCTTACTCACCGGGGAGAGGAATGCTTCTTTGGGAGCGTTGCAAGACTATGATTTCGAGGCGTGGCAGCCGGATGCGGTCATTATCAATCTGGGAACCAATGATGCCACAGCGATTCAGTCTGCAGCGGAACTGGGGCAGGAATGGGCAGGAACAAGGGATATAGAAGAAGTTAAAGAAATCCTGACTACAGCCATCTGCGATTTCCTGAAAGTAGTGCGGAACAGCAACCCCACAGCACAGATCATCTGGGGTTACGGCATGCTGGGAGACAACTTTCTGTCCGCCATCCGGGAAGCTGTGGAAGGCTATGCGAAGCAGACCGCCGATTTCCGGATACACTTTTTAAAACTTCCCGACACTACACCGGATACCGTAGGCAGCCGCCTGCACCCCGGCATGAAAGCCCATCAAATTACCGCGAAAGAGATCGAAACATATCTGCAAGAACTGTTATAGGAGAAATTTATAATTTCTTAAGAAAAATGTGACGTAAAATGTGACAATTCCGCGTTATATTGAAACCCGTAGAAAGTAATTCATTCGGAGGGACTGGCAATATGACGCAGGAAAATCGTTCGGGCAGACAGGCAGAGATCCATATAACGCAGATGCGGAGAAATCCGTATCTGGTGGATTATCAAACCGGGAAAAATACGGGCAGACATACAGGAAGGCGCATAGAACAACGACATCATAGTGCAGTGCCCCAGCAGGAAAACAGAATCCGCCAACAGAAACAGAAAACTGCGGCTGCTGTATCTGATGGAAACGTATGCAGAGACAATACCTACAACACGCGCACAAGACAACGCCTGACGAGGGCGGAGAGACAGCGTCGCCGCAGACGGGCAAGAATCCGCAGATATATCCGGATGACTTTGCTTTGTGCAGGAATTCTGGTAGGAATCGTCGCATTGACAAAGCTTTTGAAGGTGCCTGCCAGTACTGCGGAAGCCAGCACACCGATGGAAGCAATAGATATGGCACAGCAGGTGGGAAAAGGGACTGAGAATACCATGGGGACTAGGATCCAGGGACTGTCGGCGGAGACTTACGCAGCGCACCCTGACTGGACGGAGGATTTCCTCACGGTAAATGAATATTCCAGACCGGGAGATCCTTTGACGGAGGTGAATAATATTTTCGTGCATTATACTGCCAACCCCGGCACCAGTGCGGCACAGAACCGCAGTTATTTCGAACAGCTTAAGGACAATCATGAGCGCAGTGCCAGCGCGCATTTCATCATCGGCTATAACGGGGAGATCATCCAGTGTGTTCCTTTGGATGAGATCGCTTACGCGGTGCAGACCCGTAACGAGGATTCCATCTCTATCGAATGCTGCTATAAGGCGGACAACGGACAGTTCACTCAGGAGACCTACGATTCCCTGATCAGGCTGCTGAGTTGGCTGATCGATGCCTATGAACTGGAACCGGAGGATATTCTCCGCCACTATGACTGCGGTGGAAAAAAATGTCCCATATACTATACAGAGCATGAAGATGCCTGGGAGCAGTTAAAAGAGGATGTCAAAAATCTATAGAGAATTACGTGATCACAAGACACGAAGAGAGGAACTTTTTCCAAAAGGAAAGGTTCCTTTTAGTTTATCTTGTTTTAAGAATACAAGTTTGTTAGAATAGACGCATATGGAATACGATTTCCTATTCATTGGGAAAAGAACTACAGACAAGGCCCTAAGGGGCAGAAATGAGGAGCAAAATGAATTATTTATCACCTTCAATTCTTTCGGCGGATTTTTGGAAGCTGGGAGAAGATATCAAAGCTGTGGAAGGAGCCGGAGTACCCTGGCTGCATGTGGATGTGATGGATGGGCTGTTCGTTCCGTCGATCTCTTACGGAATGCCTGTCTTGAAGGCAGTGAGACCCCACACAGACATGTTCCTGGATGTACATCTGATGATCGAGAAGCCGGAGCGTTATGTGGAAGAGTTCGCTGCCTGCGGCGCAGATCTGGTGAATTTCCATCTGGAAGCCACAGAGGATGTGAAGGGATGCATTGATAAAATACGTGCTACCGGCAAAAAGGTCGGCATCACCATCAAACCCGCCACCCCGGCAGAGGCTGTGGAACCTTATCTGGAACTGGTGGATATGGTACTGGTCATGACCGTGGAGCCCGGTTTCGGCGGACAGAAGCTGATCCCGGAATGCCTGAATAAGGTAGCGGCGATCCGTAAAATGATCGCGGACAGAGGACTTGCTACCGATCTGGAAGTAGACGGCGGTATTCATCTGGACAACGTAGTGCAGGCATTGGAGAAGGGAGCCAATGTTATCGTGGCAGGCTCTGCTGTATTCAAGGATGACATCGCGGCCAATGCAAAGGCGTTCTTAAATAGAATGCAATAATTTTGAGAAAACGATTGCCTGCGTAGTGACGGCAGGATTAACAGCGTGAACGCCTAGTGGAAGGCGCAGACTGCCGACAGACGGTGACGTAAGGACAGACAGCCGTCTACGGAATGGAGAGCAATATGGAGTTACAGATATTACATGCAATTCAGGGGATCCATCAGGAATGGCTGACAGAGATTCTGCGTTTTTTTACTACGATGGGAGAAAGCGGTCTGGTATGGATCGTTATTGCGATTGTGCTGACCTGTATACCTAAGACCCGGAAATGCGGCCTGACGATGATGATCGCCATGGCCGTTACATACCTTGTGGGAAATTTGTTCTTGAAAAATGTGATTGCCAGACCCCGGCCCTGCGCAGTGGACACCGGTGTGACGCTGAAAATTCCATTCCCTTCGGAATATTCCTTCCCTTCGGGACACAGCTCCAATGGATTCGCCGGTGCAGTGACGATCTTCTGCTATTATCGTAAGGCAGGTATTTTAAGTCTGCTGGTGGCAGCAATCATTGCTTTTTCCAGACTCTATTTCTTCGTGCACTATCCCACGGACATTCTGGGTGGCATGGTACTGGGAACATTGGATGCAGTACTGGCAGTTTACATAGTAAAACGTTTGGAAGACCGAGTGGATGTGAAGACCATATCACACAACGATAAGACGGGACACAAGTAGGAAAAGCAGCACTATAGAAGCAGGAACCTGACAGGAAACAATATGGACAGAAAGGGCAGAAATTTCGATGAATAGCAAAACGTTATGGAATGATAATTGGTATTTTGCCAAAACAGCATTAGGTGTGAACTGGGAAGACAGGCAGATCTGGGAAGCCAAAATGCAGCCGGTGGATCTGCCCCATGACTGGTTGATCTATGATACGAAGAATCTCTATGAAGACAGCATCGGCTGGTATCGGAAGAACTTTGCCTATGCCCCGGATAAAACAGGAAATGATGACCGTGTCATCCTCCGCTTTGAAGGTGTCTACATGGATTCTTCTATTTATGTAAACGGTGAGCACCTTGGTGACTGGAAATACGGCTATTCTACCTTTGACTGGGATATTACGGATGCTTTACATGAGGGAGACAATGAAATCGTTCTGCGTGTTGTATTTCAGGCGCCCAACAGCAGATGGTATAGCGGTGCAGGAATCTACCGGAATGTGTGGATGATCCAGCTGCCGGAGACACATATTCCTCTGGACGGCATCTACACATCTTCTGTTGAGACGAACAAGGGTTATGACCTGACTATCGACACGGAACTGGAATGGGGAACAGATAGTGGAAATTATGAACTGGAATACTGTCTGCGAGATACTGATAACAGCAAAAGCCCCATAGAAACAGAAACCTCGGAGCTCTTCCGGGTAAAACAGCCCCTCACCTGTGGACAGAACAAGATATCCATGACGATCCCTGTGGATAATCCGAGGAAATGGGACATTACGGATCCTTACTTATATGATCTACAGGTATGCCTGTGGAGAGAGCAGGAGACCAACAGCCGGGAACTATGTCAGCAGGAACATTTCCGTATCGGCTTTCGCACCATACAATTTGATCCCGACAGGGGTTTTTTATTAAATGGCAGGAAAATCCGACTGAACGGTACCTGTGACCATCATGACCTCGGAGCGTTGGGAGCGGCTTTCCACAAGGAAGCCATGCACCGTAAGTTCAAACTCATGCGTTCCATGGGCGTCAATGCCCTGCGGACTTCTCACAACATGCCGGCAGTGGAAGTGATGGAACTGGCGGACGAGATGGGATTTTTGGTATTGTCCGAAGCCTTCGACATGTGGGAGATGGCGAAGAATCCATATGATTACGCCAGATTTTTCAAGGACTGGATGGAAAAGGATGTCCGCAGCTGGATCCGCAGGGACCGCAATCACCCCTCTGTTATCATGTGGAGCATTGGCAACGAGATCCCGGATACTCATGCGGATGCCCACGGACAGGAGATCACCGAAAACCTCATTGCCGCGGTTAGAAAGTGGGACTACCGTAATGTGGCACCTGTGACCATCGGTTCGAACTATATGCCATGGGAAAACGCTCAGAAATGTGCAGATATCGTGAAGCTGGCGGGATATAATTACGCGGAAAAATATTATGAAGAGCACCATAAAAAGTATCCGGACTGGATCATCTACGGAAGTGAGACTTCTTCTGTTGTACAGAGCCGCGGCATCTATCATTTCCCGCTGGATCGGGCGACACTGATCGAAGCAGACGAACAGTGCTCCGCTCTGGGCAACAGTACTACCAGCTGGGCAGCCAAAAATACGGAATACTGTATCATTATGGACAGAGATACCCCCTATTCCTGTGGACAGTTCATCTGGACAGCTATTGACTACATCGGTGAGCCGACACCTTATCAGACGAAAAACAGCTATTTCGGGCAGATGGATACAGCGGGATTTCCGAAGGATTCCTACTATCTCTTCCGCGCAGAGTGGACAGATGTGAAAAAAGATCCCATGATTCATGTCTACCCTTATTGGGACTTCAATCCGGGACAGCAGGTGGATGTGCGGATCACCAGCAATGCTCCGGAGGTGGAACTGTTCGTAAACGGCGTATCACAGGGAAGGCGGCAGATCGATCATGAAAAGGGAACGGTGTTGCAGCCTTCCTGGAAAGTACCTTATGTGCCCGGCAGTATCTGTGCTGTGGCTTACGATGAGACCGGCAGAGAGATTGCCAGACAGGAGAGACATTCCTTTGGCAACACCGATCATTATGTATTAAAAGCAAACAAAACTACTCTGTGTGCCGACGGCGAAGATATGATCTTCCTGGAGATCGCGGCAGAAGATAAGGACGGCTATCCCGTGGAAAATGCTTCCGATTATGTGAGAGTGACCGTGGAAGGCGCCGGAAGACTGATAGGACTGGATAACGGTGACAGTACTGACTACGATGCCTATAAGGGAACTGTCCGCAAGCTGTTCCAGGGAAAGCTTCTGGCGATGATCGCTGCAAAAACGATCCCCGGAGAGATTCGTGTGACCGTGGAGGACGCATGGACAGCCACTGCTAGCATGACCGATGAAACCGTCATCGGAACAGCCGCAGCAGTAGTCGAGACTCCGGACAATGCAGCTGCCGGGCACCGCACGGCGACAGTGACGCTTCATGCTATCGAAGCACCGATCCGTCCCGGTATCTGTGCAACGGAAGAAAACAGAGAATATCCGCCTGCCTTCGTGAACCCCGGATTCGTGCCGGTACGCAAGCTGGAACTGAGCGCAGCCGCAACGACGCTGACACCGGAAAATCCTTCTGTACTGCTGCATACCCGTATTTATCCTATGGAAGCCACTGACCGTAAGCTTCTGTGGAGCATTACGGATGCCACGGGTATTCCCAGCCCGATCGCAAAGCCGGAAGAGCTTCCGGACGGCGAAGGCATCCGTATCACAGGCATCAGTGACGGAAGTTTCCAGGTGAGATGTATGTCCTGCAACGGTACCCCTTCTGTGAAAATGATCTCACAGCTGGAGTTTCAGGTGGAGGGAATGGGACAGGCGTTTCGGTCACCTTATGAACCGGTTACTGCTATTTCCTATGACACAAGCTTTGGCGGGGATATGAGCCGCGGTGTGGAGAACAGTGCCGGAACGGATAAAGCACAGCCTACCGGTCTGGTCTATAGATCCATGGATTTCGGCGAATTCGGAAGTGATGAGATCACGCTGGCTATTTTTGCGAATGATAATGACCCTCACAGAATTCAAATCTGGGAGGGAGAACCCGGGGAGAATGCATCCGGATTCGGAGAGACAGGAGAACTTGTCGGAGAAGTCACCTATCAGAAGCCCGGCATCTGGGAGGTCTTCCAACCGGAGACATTTACACTGTCCCGGAGACTGAAAGGCGTGGTAAATCTGACAATCGTGTCGGAAGATAAATTTTTCCTGAAGGAGTTTCATTTTACCAAACAGGAGAAAGCTTATGCGAGACTGTCTGCCCTCACAGACGGCGTTACTTATGGAGACAGCTTTGTGAGAACCGCGGATGCCATTGAACAGATCGGCAACAATGTTTCTCTGGAATTTGCGGATATGGACTTTGGAACAGATGCTTCTGACAGTATCGTCATATGCGGAAGGACACCTCTGCAGCACAATACGATACAGTTGCGATTCAGTAATGGGGAGACGCAGGTACTACCCTTCCCGCATAGCGGGGAATATCGTGAGATGCGATTCCCGATACAGAAAGTGACGGGAGAACAGAAGGTGACATTTGTCTTCCTACCGGGCTGTAATTTTGATTTCAAATGGTTCCGGTTTGAAAAAAGTGGATTGGAGGAGTAAGAGAAAATGATGAGCAGATGGAACAGAAAATTATGGGCATTGATACTTGCAGCAGGGATGACAGTATCTCTGGCTGCCTGCGGAGGAACCGACCAGGCAGCAGGCGGTGCATCCGCGGGTACCCAGGATGGGACTGCCGCCCAACAGAACCAGAGCACGGGCAGCAATATCGACAACGCCGGCAGTACTGTAACGTTAGCGCAGGATGCCCGGGCACTGCAGATCATAGACGACAACTACCGCACCTACTACGAGCTTTTTGTTTATTCCTTCTATGACAGTGACGGTGACGGCATCGGTGACCTGCAGGGAGTCCTGGACAAGCTGGACTACCTGAATGATGGTGACGATACGACGGATACGGACTTAGGGATCAACGGCATCTGGCTCATGCCGGTAATGCCCTCCACGACCTATCATAAATACGACACTACGGATTACGAGAATATTGATCCGCAGTACGGTACCCTGGATGATTTCCAAAAGCTGCTGACGGCCTGCCATGACCGTGGGATCCGTGTGATCCTGGATCTGGCGATGAACCATTCTTCCAGTAGGCATCCATGGTTTTTACAGGCAACGGAGTATCTGAAAAATCTGCCGGAGGGAGCTGAGCCTGACTCCTCAGAATGTCCTTATATAGATTATTACCATTTTTCAAGGGAAGCCCAGAGCGGATATGCGCAGGTAAATGGGGCAGACTGGTATTATGAAGCAAGATTCTGGGACGGCATGCCGGATCTGGATCTGCAGAATGAAGAGGTGCGCCGGGAATTCGAGCAGGTGGCAGACTTCTGGCTGGATATGGGCGTGGATGGTTTCCGCCTGGATGCGGTGAAGGAATACGTCACCGGCTCTGTGGAAGACAATGTCGAGATTTTAAGCTGGTTTGCCGATTATGTCCATGGCAAGGACCCGGAGAATTATCTGGTGTGTGAATGCTGGACAGATCAGAATACCTATGCGCAATATTACGCGAGCGGCGTGGACAGCATGTTTGATTTTACCTTCGCTGACAAGTCCGGAATCATCGCAAATGTGGTAAACGGCAAGGCATCCGCGGCATCCTATGCAAAGAATCTGGAAGCGGAGCAGGCTATGTATGCGCAATACAATCCGGATTACATCAATGCCCCTTTTTACACGAATCATGATATGGGGCGGAGCACAGGCTACTATGCCGGGGAAAACAGTGAGGCACAGACGAAGCTTGGCAATGCCCTGAATCTGCTGTCCGGTGGAAGTGTCTTCCTCTACTATGGGGAGGAACTGGGAATGAAGGGCTCCGGCAAGGATGAGAATAAGCGGGCTCCCATGTACTGGAGTAAGGATGACAAAGCGGAAGGCATGTGCAAGGGACCTGCGGATATGGAAGATTTTCAGATGAAATTCGACAGTCTGGAAGAGCAGCAGGAGGATCCGGATTCCATTTACAATTATGTAAAACAGGTGATCCGTATCCGGAACCAGAATCCCGCTATTGCCAGAGGCACCACCACTTATCTGGAGCAGTATTCCGGCGAGCAATGCTTTGCACTGACAAGAAGCTATGAAGACAGTACTTTATTACTGTTGGGCAATACTTCTGCGGAGCCTGCAAGTGTGGACCTGTCCGGACTTACCGTTGGTAACACCGCAGCAGAGGATCTGGTGCTGCTTGGAGAGCTTTATACCGGAGAGGAGAGCGCCAAACGCGAAGGAACTGCGGTCACACTTCCGGCATATTCCGTTTTGATACTGGGGGAAAAAGAGGAGCTGTAATGAGCAGTAATGAGACAAAACTGCATTGACAGTCCGGATTTCCTGTGCTACTGTAAGAATACGCAAATGCAATGAGGAAGAGAGTATTTATCATAGAAGTTTTACAGAGAACATTCCGTAAGGCTGAGAGGAATGGAACGGACAGATAGAGAAGATGGCTTCTGAGCGGCGCACCGAACGGATATCGGGACAGAATAGGAACGGTAGAAGCAAGGCTGCGACAGGATCCGCCTGTTACAGCGGATAGGGTTACGGACCCGAAGAGGTCTGTGCTGTGAGGTACAGACGAAGAGAAGTGGTAACACGAGATAACGCTCGTCTTCTTGAAGAACTTTATGTTCTTTCAGGAGACGGGCTTTTATTTTTAAGAAAAGGAGAATCAGATTTATGGAAAGCAAAGGAAAATATTATCTTACAACGGCCATTGCCTATACGTCCGCCAAGCCTCATATCGGCAATAATTACGAGATCGTACTGGCTGACAGCATTGCGCGTTTCAAGAGAAAAGAAGGTTATGATGTTTTCTTCCAGACCGGTACCGATGAGCACGGTCAGAAGATCGAACTGAAGGCAGAGGCAGCCGGCATTACTCCTAAGGAGCATGTGGACAAGATCGCCGGTGTCATCCGCGGACTGTGCGATCTGTTAAATATTTCTTACGATAAGTTCATCCGTACTACCGATGAGGATCATGAGAAGCAGGTACAGAAGATTTTCAAGCGTCTCTATGATCAGGGCGATATCTACAAGGGAGCATACGAAGGTATGTATTGTACCCCGTGTGAATCTTTCTGGACAGAGTCCCAGCTGGTGGACGGCAAGTGCCCGGACTGCGGCGGCGTGGTAAAACCTGCGAAAGAAGAAGCTTATTTCTTCCGTATGAGCAAATATGCGGACAGACTGATCAAGCATATCAATGAGCATCCGGAGTTCATCCAGCCCGTATCCCGTAAGAACGAGATGATGAACAACTTCCTGCTCCCCGGCTTACAGGATCTGTGCGTATCCCGTACCTCCTTCACCTGGGGTATTCCCGTGACTTTTGATCCCAAGCATGTCATCTATGTATGGCTGGATGCACTGACCAACTACATCACCGGTATCGGCTACGATGCAGACGGCAACAGCACCGAGCAGTACAAGAAGCTGTGGCCCGCAGACCTGCACCTGATCGGTAAGGATATCATCCGGTTCCATACCATCTACTGGCCTATTTTCCTGATGGCACTGGGCGAGCCTCTGCCGAAGCAGGTATTTGGACATCCCTGGCTCCTCATGGGCGGCGGCAAGATGAGCAAATCCAAAGGAAATGTGGTCTATGCGGATGATCTCGTAGATTATTTCGGCGTGGATGCGGTACGCTACTATGTACTGCACGAAATGCCTTTTGAAAACGATGGCAACCTGACCTGGGAGCTGGTGGCAGAGCGCACCAATTCCGACCTGGCCAACACCCTGGGCAACCTGGTGAACCGTACCATCTCCATGAGCAACAAATACTTTGGCGGTGTGGTAGAGAATAAAAACGTTCAGCTGACCGAGAACGACGCGGCAGTGGATGCGGATCTGAAGCAGACCGTAACCGGTACCTATGCAAAAGTTGTGGCAAAGATGGAAGAACTGCGCGTGGCAGATGCCCTGACCGAAATCTTCGGCATCTTCAAGCGCTGCAACAAATATATCGACGAGACGGAGCCCTGGGTACTGGCGAAGGACGAAGCCAAGGCAGATCGCCTGGCAACCGTACTGTATAATCTGGTGGAAGGCATCATCATCGGAGCTTCCCTGTTAGAGCCCTATATGCCCGAGACGGCAGAGAAAATTGCAAAACAGCTGAACACCTCCCTGCGGGACTTTGACCAGCTGGAGCAGTTCGGTCTGTATGAGAGCGGCAGCAAAGTAACCGACCAGCCCGAAATTCTCTTCGCACGTCTGGATATGAAGGAGGTAGCGAAAAAAGAGGCAGAACTGGAAGAAGCCATGCTCAAGGCAGCAGCAGAGCATGAAGCACAAGAAGCCAATGCAGAAGCTGAAAAAGCAGAGCAGGAAGCCATTGATATCGAGCCCAAGGCAGAGATCGAATATGACGATTTCGCGAAAATGCAGTTCCAGGTAGGCGAGATCATCTCCTGTGAGGCAGTGCCTAAGTCCAAGAAGCTTCTGTGCAGCCAGGTGAAGATCGGCAGTCAGGTACGTCAGATCGTCTCCGGTATTAAGGCGCATTACAGTCCCGAGGAAATGGTAGGAAAAAAGGTTATGGTACTGGTGAACCTGAAGCCCGCGAAACTGGCAGGAGTATTGTCCGAGGGCATGATTCTGTGTGCAGAAGACGCCGAAGGCAACCTTGCTTTGGTAACACCTGAGAAAAATATGCCGGCAGGAGCAGAGATCTGCTAGAACAGTTCAACCATGAACAATGGGGATGTAATGGTTACTATTTTACAAAAAAAGCAATATAGGACTTAAAATTTTATATAAAATGATATATAATGAATAGGACGCGGAAACATATGGCTGTAAATTGACATTTGTTTTATGCGTCCTATGATTTTCTGCAACCAAGGAGGTCTTATGATCAAGGAAGAATTCTACTTTGACTCCCGGGACGGTGAGAACCGTATCCATGCAGTGCGATATACACCCGATGACGGTAACGTAAGAGGCATCGTGCAAATCGTGCACGGAATGGCAGAATACGTGGAACGCTATGAGAATCTGGCAGAATTTCTGACGAAGAGAGGAATCCTTGTCACCGGTGAAGATCATCTGGGACATGGAAAATCTGTTTCAGAGGGTGGAACTTTCGGATACTTCTGCGAGCAGGATCCTGCGACGGTAGTAGTCCGGGATGTACATCGTCTGAAGAAGATCACGGAAGAACAATATCCGCAGGTGCCTTATATTATTCTGGGACACAGCATGGGATCTTTTATTGCCAGGAATTATCTGTGCCGTTACGGCAGCGGAATAGGTGGTGCGGTCATCGTAGGTACGGGAATGCAGCCGGCGGGGCTGATCTTTGCCTCAAAAGCCATGGCGGGAATACAGAAGCTGTTCTGCGGTTCGAAGCATGTCAGCCATTTTATTGATAAGGCTGCCTTCGGAGGCTATAACAAACGAATTGATTCTCCCAGAACTTCCAGTGACTGGCTCAGCCGGAATACGGAGAATGTGGACCGCTATATCGCAGACGAACTGTGCGGATTTACCTTTACCGTGAACGGTTTTCAGACTCTGTTTGAACTGATCCGCAGATTGCAGAAGCAGGAGAATCTGGAAAAGGTTCCCCAGAACCTGCCGATTCTTATGGTATCCGGAGCGGAAGACCCTGTGGGAGATTACGGTAAGGGTGTTCATAAGGCATGTGACTCTCTGAAGAGAGCCGGAGTGAAGAACATTACCGTGAAGCTATACGAGAATGACAGACATGAACTCCTGAATGAAGACGATGCAGAGACAGCGATGGAGGACATCTGGCAGTGGATCTGCAAGGAAATTCCCGGGATCGCCTGAGAACAGAGGCGTCCCTGATCCTGAATCGGAGAGACGGTGCAGTATGGCGGAGATGGCGAATGGCTACGAGATCAGATGGGCAGAGGACAAAGACTGGATCCCTGCCATGCATATGATCTGGAAGACTTTTTTGAAATATGAGGCGGTGGATTATACAGAGGAGGGAATCCGTAATTTTCATGAATTTATTACGGATGAACACCTCTATAAGTCGTTCCGGCAGGGGAGATATCAGATGATGGTGGCTTTGGATGGTGTCAGGATCATCGGAGCGGCTTCTGTGCGGAACTACAACCATTTGTCGCTTCTTTTCGTGGACGAAGAATATCATCACAGAGGTGTTGGACGGAGTCTGATGGGAAGAATGTGCGAATATCTGAAAAAAGAGGCGGGGGAACGGTATATGTCGCTGAAGGCAGCTCCGTATGCCGTGGATTTCTATCGGAAACTGGGATTTCATGCAGTGCATGAGGAGGAAGCTTTTTCGGGGATCCGCGTAACACCGATGGAAAAATTTTTATAAAACACAGAAAAGGATATGACGTAAATGAAGATTTTTGACCTGGACAGTCCGTTAATGAATGTACTCAATAAAATGGCAGACCTGATGTGGCTGAACATTCTGACTCTGATCTGCTGTATTCCCATTATTACTGCAGGAGCGGCATTTACCTCCATGCATTATGTGGCACTAAAGATCGTGCGCAATGAGGAAAGTTATATTACCAGAAGCTTTTTCAAATCATTTAAGACAAATTTCCGCCAGGCTACTCTGATCTGGCTGATGATCCTGCTGATAGCAGCAGTACTGGGTGGAGATTATTACATTATTACCAAATCCGGAATACAGTTCAGCAGCGTGCTGGTGGTTCTGATCATGGCTGCTGCAGTGCTTGTGATCTGCACGACATTGTATGTATTCCCGGTACTTGCCAAATTCGATAATACGATCATGGGAACCATCAGAAATGCTTTTATTATGAGCATTCTGCAGCTGCCCAAGACAGTTGTGATGTTTGTGATGGCATTTTTCCCGCTGATCATATATCTGGTGTCTTTACGACTGATACCGATCATCTTCCTGTTTGGTTTTTCCCTGCCGGCATATGCGTCCGCAATGCTGTATAATAAGTTTTTCCAGAAACTGGAAGACCAGCTTGTGTCAGAACAGGAGCCGGCACCGGAAGTATCACCGGAAGAGGATGAAAGAGTATTTCATGATGAGATCGATGAAAGCATTAAGATAGAGGATAAGTAGCAAGGTCGCCTGCCGGGCCGGGGTCTGATGGCGGAGACTCTAAAGACAGCAGATAAGAGGTGTTCAGAGTATGCAGAAGAGAAAAATATGGGAAAATTTCCTCCAATGGGTCCTGCCATGTGTATTGTTAGTCATTGCACTGGTCCTGAGCATATATGACTTTAATAATAAGATGGATGCAGCAATACAGACAGTTGTGGACGATCAGGCGGAACAGATCGGACTTTATTATGCTGCCGGGGTAGAGGATAAACTGAAAGCGCTGGGAAATATCACGGATGCGGTTGCGTCGATCATGGCGAGCCGCCCGGACAGAAGTGATGCGTTTCTGAATGAGAAGCTGGATACACTGATGAAGGCCAGTGATGCATATATGGTTGTATACTGTGCATCCAACGGTACGGGCTTTCTGAATGACAGACGGCAGATCGATATGACAGAGCTGAATTATTATGACAGTATCCTTGGCGAAACACCACATTATCTATTTACCAAAACGGATGGGATCAACGGACAGTCAGCTTTCATCTATGTATGCCCTATTACAAATCCCGGAAATGTGAACGGATACCTGCTCAGTTATATGGAGCCGGCAGAGATGTCAGATTTCTTTGAGAATTCCGTATACGGAGATAAGGCATTTTTCTCTCTGGTCAATCGCAATGGTACTATTATGGCAAGCTATGGTGCCACAGATCAGACCACTATTCTTAAAAACGATTTCTGGAATTCCTTAAAGGGGATAGCGGAGAGCCTTGGAAGCTGGACACTGTTTGACAGACAACAGCAGAAGGGCGACAATGGAATACTGCATGTCAATGAGAATGGCGTAGGTAAGATCCTCTGTCATTTTCCCATTGCGGACACAGACTGGAATCTGGTGGTAGGCATTGATGAATCCTATCTGTCCGGTATTCAGCAGTCCTTCCGTGGTCCTATTGTGGATCTGATCGTCAAGATCAGCATATCGATCGCAGCAGCCCTTATTGTGATCACGGTGATCAATGTACTGGTACGCATAAAGGCCTCGGAACACAGTAAAGTCCTGGAGGACAAGGCAGATACCGATCTGCTGACCGATTTGAACAACAAGATGGCCACAGAGCGTAAGATCCGTGAATATATGGAGCAATATCCGGATAAGCAGGGGGTATTGTTTGTTTTGGATGTAGATAATTTCAAGAAGATCAACGACACCATGGGACATGCCTTCGGAGATGAAGTGCTCCGGAACCTGGCAGTGCGCCTGCAGTCCATGTTCCGTGCAACGGATATTGTGGGCCGTACCGGTGGTGACGAGTTCATGGTATTTCTCAAGGACATCCGTGATATTACCATGATCGAACGGGAAGGGAAGAAGATCGAACAGTTTTTCCACCAGTTTGAAGTCGGAGAATATGTGAAGTATTCTGTTACGGCCAGCGTGGGAGCAGCAGTGTTCCCCGGAGACGGCAATACCTTTGAAAATCTGTACAAATCCGCGGATAATGCGTTATATGTGTCAAAAAGACATGGAAAAAATCAGCTTACGTTCTACAAAAAGCCGGAAAAAGAGACACAGTAGAGACCACCTTGTGGAAAATGTCCAAGAAATAGAAACAGATTTGTTCAATCTGACAAGCATTTTTAAAAAAAGAAAAGTTTATAAGCAATTCATACAATATGATTCAAAATCTTTGTGAAATAGTGGTATGGCACATTTTCGTGAATTTCGTTATACTGATTTCAGATTCAAACGAGACATATCGTTTCACAATGAGAGAAAGTAACATTGTAAATATGAAAGGAGTATTTTCAAATGGCAAGTTTATCTTTAAAGAATGTCTGCAAAGTATATCCTAACGGTTTTGAAGCTGTTAAGGATTTCAACCTTGAGATTGCAGATCAGGAGTTCATTATTTTCGTAGGTCCTTCCGGATGTGGTAAGTCCACCACTCTTCGTATGATCGCAGGTCTGGAAGATATCTCTTCCGGTGAACTGAAGATCGGTGACAGAGTAGTTAACGATGTAGAGCCTAAGGACAGAGATATCGCAATGGTATTCCAGAACTACGCTCTGTATCCTCATATGTCCGTATATGACAACATGGCATTTGGTCTGAAGCTGAGAAAAGTTCCCAAGGATCAGATTGACAAGATGGTTAAGGAAGCAGCTAAGATCCTGGATCTGACTCCGCTGCTTGATCGTAAGCCCAAGGCTCTGTCCGGTGGTCAGAGACAGCGTGTTGCTATGGGACGTGCAATCGTTCGTAACCCTAAGGTATTCCTGATGGATGAGCCTCTGTCCAACCTGGATGCTAAGCTGCGTGTACAGATGCGTATCGAGATCGCTAAGCTGCATCAGAGACTGGGCACCACCATCATCTACGTTACACATGATCAGACCGAGGCTATGACCCTTGGTACCAGAATCGTTGTTATGAAGGACGGCGTTATCCAGCAGGTAGATACTCCTCAGAACCTGTATGAGAAGCCTTGCAACCTGTTCGTAGCAGGATTCATGGGATCTCCGCAGATGAACTTCTTAGATGCTACTGTTAAGGTAGAAGGCGACATCGCTAACCTGGTAATCGCAGGCCACAGCATTCCTCTTCCTCCCGCTAAGTCCAAGAAGCTGATCGATGGCGGTTACGATGGAAAGGTTGTTACCTTCGGTATCCGTCCTGAGGATGTATATGATTCCGAGATGTACATCGAGACCTCTCCTCAGAGCGTATTTACCTCTACCATCAAGGTTTACGAGTTACTTGGTGCAGAAGTATATCTGTACTTCGATCTTGACGAGTTCCCTATGACCGCAAGAGTAGATTCTCGTACCACTGCAAGACCTGGCGATACCGTTAAGTTCGCTCTGGATGTTGAGAAGATCCACGTATTCGACAAAGAGACCGAGCAGGTTATTACCAACTAGTCTTAATCTATATTGTATGTAATTACCCCATCTGTTGATAACAGATGGGGTTTTTTGTGCTCTTTTTTCAGGCGTGTAGTTATCTAATCGTAAATATAGACAATAAATCGAAAAGTTGTGATATTGAGACTGTGCAATCTGCATGATACCATAGATTTAGAAACAGAGATTACCACCTACAAAGAAGGGAGCAGAGACTATGAATTATGAAAAAGAAATAGAAGTATTGGGAAAATATGATGTGGTAGTAGCAGGAGCCGGACCGGCAGGTATCTGTGCAGCAGTAGCAGCAGCCAGACAGGGAAAAAAGGTTGCATTGATTGAGAGATATGGTACGATCGGCGGAAACCTTACTATCGGCTGTGTAGGACCGATCCTTGGTAAGGTCGCAAAAGGAACCATGTATGATGAAATCCGTGATCTTCTGGGAGTACAGGATCGTGAGCATGGAGGCAACAAGGTGCAGGATATGGAAGACACCAAGAGTGTTTTACTGGACTTTGTAATGAAAGAAAAAATCGACGTGTATATGCAGACTCCCGTTGTTGATGTATTACATGATGATAATAAAATTAAGGGAATCGTAACTTCCTGGAAAACAGGACTCGGCATTATTCAGGGAGAAGAATATATTGATGCAACCGGAGATGGAGACATTGCATATTTTTCCGGAGTGCCTTATGAGATGGGTCGCCCGGGAGATAAGAGATTACAGCCGGTGACTGTAATGTATATCATTCAGAACGTGGATGAATCCAAAGCAATTACCTGTGTGGGAGAAGAGGATGAAGTAAAAATCGGTGGAGAGCGCTTCCTGGAGTTCACCGCCAGATGTTGCAAAGAAGGTATTTTACCGGAAAATTGTTATTGTGTGAGACTTTATCGGACCACCTATGAAGGAGAGAGACTGGTCAATACAACGCAGGTAAATTACGTGGATCCGCTGGATCGGAAACAAATTCTGGAGGCAGATCAGGAATTAAGACATCAGATGAATATTATTACTGATTTCCTTCGCAAGTATGTTCCCGGATATGAGCATTGTACAATAAAAACCGGAGCCTCTACTCTGGGAATTCGTGAGAGCAGACGTTTTTCCGGAAAATATGTAATGAATATTTCCGATCTGAGAGAAGCGAGAAGGTTTCCGGATGTTGTAGTTCATAAGGCACAGTTCGTGGTAGATATCCATAATCCGGTAGGCGGCGGTCAGGCAAACGGAATTGCAGAGTATGTGGATGCTTATGATATCCCCTGGAGAAGTCTGGTACCTCAGAAAATGGAAAATCTGATTCTGGCAGGAAGATGTATCTCGGGAACGCACGAAGCCATGGCATCTTACAGAGTTATGGCAATTGCCATGGCAATCGGTGAAGCAGCGGGAATCGGTGCAGCACTTGCTATAGACCATGATGTTACTCCTGAAAATCTGGATGTGAAATATATTCAGAAAGCATTGATGGACAAAGGAGCAGTACTCTTTGATGAAAAATAAAAAAGGAGGGACGGAAATGAAAGCTTCCAGAGCTGATATTTCAAAAAGCTGCAGAAAGAAATGGATGTACATTCGACAGCATCCGGGGATGTATGTCATGCTGTTGCCGGGATTGTTCTTCCTGTTTATTTATAAGCTGTTCCCACTTTACGGTATTCAGATTGCTTTCCGGGATTACAATGTATTCTTGGGCAACAACCCTATTGATGCCATTGCAAAAAGCCCGTGGGTAGGATTGAAGTATTTCGAACAGTTATTTTCCAGTGCGCAATTCCTTAAAGTTCTGGGAAATACACTGACAATCAGTGTCCTGAAAATTATTTTTCTCTTCCCGCTGCCGATTATATGTGCCATTTTACTGAATGAGATTCATCATAAGCTCTATCATAAACTGGTGCAGACGGTGATTTATGTTCCTTACTTTTTATCTTGGGTAATCATTTATGGTGTATTTTACTCTATTGTAAGTTCCTATGGAGTATTGAATTCCATGTTAGGATTAGCTGGAAGCGATAAAATCAATCTCCTGTCGGATCCTGTAAAGTTTATCGGACTTCTGGTATTCACAGAAGGGTGGAAAGAGACAGGATACAATACGATTATTTATCTGGCATCCATCACCGCGATTGACGGAACCCTGTTCGAAGCGGCCAGAATGGACGGAGCCAACAGGTGGAAACAGATCTGGCATGTAACATTGCCCGGACTCTTACCGACAATTGTATTGATGCTGATCTTACGTGTGGGAAACATATTGAATGCAGGTTTTGAACAGATACTGGTATTCTATAATCCCTCTGTATACAGTACAGCGGATATTATTGACACCTATGTGTATCGAATGGGATTGGGGCAGATGGATTTTTCCCTGTCGTCAGCAATGAGCCTGTTCAATTCCGTAGTAGCATTTATATTGATTGTCGGAGCAAATGCGGTTAGCCGTAAACTAACAGAACGAAGCATCTGGTAACGGAGGGTATGTATGAAGATAGTACAGAAAAAAGAGCGCCGGGACCGAAGCCAAAAAGCAATTGAAATACTGGCAAATATATTAATGGGTTTATTTTGTGTTCTGATTATTCTTCCATGTATGAATCTAATTAGCCAGGCAGTCAGCCCGGGCGGAGATGTTGTCGGAGGAAAGGTGTATTTCTGGCCGACCGGAATACAGTTTGAGGCAATACAATACATTCTCGGCAAAACCAATTTTTTCATGGCAATGAAGAATTCCCTGATTGTGACAGGGTTAGGAACCTTGATCAGTGTAATAGTGACGATTATGACATCTTATCCGCTATCTCGTCCGGAATTCTGTGGTCGAAAGTTTTTCACATTCCTATATGTATTCAGTATGATCTTTTTCGGGGGTATGATCCCTGCATATATGGTTGTGAAGACATTGGGACTGATTGACACATATGCGGCATTGATTTTACCCTTTGCCATTGTACAATTTAATATGTTTATGATGAAGAACTATATGGAAGGACTGCCAAACGAGGTAATTGAGTCGGCAAGTGTGGATGGGGCCGGCGACTTCCGGACACTGGTGGCTATTGTCTGTCCGATGGCAAAGCCTGTTATCGCCACAGTAACACTTCTGTATGCAGTGAATTACTGGAACAATTATTTTCATGCAATGTTATATACGACATCGACAAGCATGCAGACATTACAGGTATATTTGAAAAACCTGATTGCCAATATCCAGTCAACACTGGCAGAAATATCGGGAAGCACTGCAGCCAGTCCCAATCTGACTTCGGATGGACTGACGTCCGCAGCGGTACTGATGTCCGTTATTCCGATTGTGGTGCTTTATCCATTTTTGTCCAGATATCTGGTGTCCGGTATTACTTTGGGTTCGGTGAAGGGATAATGGGATCTGCAATTCAGATCCGGATGATATAATTTAAGAAAGAGAGGTATTATTTATGAAGAAACGAATGATGGGGTTATTGTTGAGTACGGTGATGATATCATCCCTGCTTACGGGCTGTGGGGGAGGTGCTTCAGATAATTCTGCAGGAAGCGGTTCCTCTCAGACAGGTGGAAGCCAGACAGCGGCTGTTTCAGAATTAAAAGGACCGGGCAATGTAGAATTATCCTTCCTGGGACAGAGCCTGGACTTTGATCCCAATGCCGATGTTATGGCAGGTGCCATTGAAGAGAAGACGGGATATAAGGTGAATTATTCTATGTTACCTTCGGACAGCCCGGATGAAAAACTGATTGCCGATGTCGCGGGCGGAGTAAAATATGATATACTGAAAGTGACACAGGATCAGTTTGAAAAATTATACTCCAAGGGAGCACTGATGCCTTTGAAGTCATTGTTGGAAACTTATGGTCAGGATATTCTGAACGGCCTGGAAGACAAGGAAATGTGGACACCGTTTTCCGATGAATCCGGTGAAATCTATGGAATTCCTTTTGTAAATGAGTATCCGAAGCAGGTAGAGTATATCACCTGCAGAAAAGATCTGATGCGAGAGGCCGGAATTACGGAAGTACCGGAGACACTGGACGAGTTCTATCAGGATCTGGTGACACTTAAGAATTATTACGGAGATAAATATATTATTTTCTCTGCTTCCGGCGGTTGGGATGAAGGCTGTAAAACAATTGCGGCTGCGTTTGGTATCTACAATGACTGGATGGTAGATGATGACGGTAATGTCATTTATATGACCGAGCATAAAAATTATCAGGCATATATGGATTTCATGAAAAAGTTATATTCCGAGGGTCTGTTGGATTCTGAATTTGCGGTAAATACCAGCAATAACGTGCAGGAAAAACTTGCCAGCAGTCAGGCAATTATGGGATCCTGTTCACATCCGGCACAGATTACAGTATCTACCAGTCTGGTAAATAATTACGGAGTAGCCAAAGAGGATATTGGATATATCTGCCCTCTGGAGGGAGAAAACGGCGAATGTAAGTATATGACCAGAGACGGTGTGAACTATGTTACCTGTATTCTGAAGACATGTGAAAATGCAGCAGATGCAATGAATTATATGAACCTGAAGGTACAGAATCAGGAGTATATCTGTATCGGTGAAGAGGGCGTACATTTTAACAAGGATGCCGAAGGCAATTATATTCCTATTATGCCGAAATTTACCGATGACAAGGGATTTGCATGGTGGTATATCAATGCGACCGATACGAAGACCTATGAAGTACAGTGGCAGGCAAGAGTACATAAGAGTGAATACCAGTGGGATGCTTTTGAAAATACAACCCTGTATCTGGTAGAGAACCGCCCGGAAATTTACGTGGTGAATCCGTTCCTGTATAAGCCGTCTAGCGGTGCTTATGTAGAGAAGAATCCAGCTCTGAAGAATGAACTTCAGAATTACATGCTTCAGGTAGCCTGCGGTAATGATAAGGGGCTGGATACCTTTATGCAGGACTGGAAGGCAGCAGGCGGCGACTCTGTGAAGGAAGATTTGCAGACCTGGTATGCGGAGTATAATGCAAAATAAATCCGGAATCTGACCGGAGGTGGGCTTTATGAAGGAAAAGACGGAAATGTTGCGCTATAGTGCAATCATAGTGGATGATGAGGCAATTGTCCGGGAAGGACTGGTAAAACATTTCGACTGGAAGAAGTACTCCATAGAAATCAAGGGATGTTTTGCGGACGGAACAGATGCATGGGAGTTTTTGAAAAATCAGGAAATCGATATTTTGATTACCGATGTAAAAATGGTGCGGATGGATGGCATTGAGCTGACCAGACGTGCTGTGGAGAAATATCCCAATATCAATGTGCTGTTCATCAGTGGCTATGGGGACATTGATTATCTGAAGAATGCCATAAAGCTCGGTGCTGTAGATTATATTCTGAAGTCTATTGATCTGGAAGAACTGGCGGAAGCCATGGAACGGACTACGGAGAGAATCCGCAAAAGAAAAAGATATGAGAAGATCATTCGGACTCCGAAGGGGAAAGAATCGGAGTCCGGAGATCAGGAACCGTCGGTTGAGCACAATGCGGCCATTTATAAGGTGAAGGAATTGATCGAGAGAAAATATAATGAACAGCTGTCTGTGGAATGCCTGGCAGATGCGGTGAATCTTTCGACAACCTATTTGTGCAGTCTGTTCAAAGCGCAGACCGGGATGACATTGAATGACTATATTACAAGGATCCGCATGGAAGCAGCAATGCGAATGTTATCAGATACACAGAAACATACTTATGAGATCTGCTATGATGTGGGATATTTGTCACCGGCATATTTTTGCAGACTGTTCAAAACGTACACGGGAAAAACACCGAAGGACTGGCGCAATGAGAACCAGCGATTATAAACGTAAGGGAGTAATAGAATTGAAAATAAGGAAGAACAGAAATGTAAACCCCAGATGTATGATGTACTATTTTGTGGTGGCAGCGTTCCTGCTCTTCCTTTTTGTGTTCTGGTATCTGAGTGATTCTGTGCGGGCGCTTGAGAGAGATATGAATACACAGATGAAGTATACAACGCAGAGTACTGCGGATTATGTATATTATCGTCTCAACCGCGTGGTATTCAGTGCGGATGCACTGAAAACATCCGTCAGTCCCATTATGTACGAAACGAATGATCCGTATGAAGAATACCGGGAAATACGTAATGCGCTGATGACGACCTTGGATGATAAAGTGCTCTCCTATTGCAGAATTTATTTCACACAGGATAAACTGTATGCCGGTCAGTTTACAAATGAATGGATGCTTGGAAAAATAGAAGGACTGGAACAGGATATGCCGGAAAACGGATGGACCTATTCTTTCTGGGGAACACCGCATGAGGAAAATTATGGGATTACCATAGGGAGCCGGCTGGTCATGAGTTATTATTGCCCGGTCAGATCGCAGACAGATTTCAATCAGGTGGATGGTGTGATCGTCATGGATCTTGACGTGGCAGAAATCGAAAAAATGCTGCGCCGGGGAGGAAGCGATACCCTCTATCTCATTGATGAACACGGTCAGATTCTAGTAAGTACGGACGGTACTGGGATCGGTGAGGAACTTTTGAAGGAGCCGACCGTGTCGGAACTGCAAAATGAAAGCGAAAACGGAAGTCTCTCTGTGGGACATACCCGATATGTTTACAGCAGACTTCAGGATACACACTGGTATCTTGTGGGAAGAATTGAAAACTCGGACATCTACAAATTATATTGTAAAATTTTCGCGGTGGGCGCTTTTGTTGCGGTAATACTGCTCTGCGTTGTGGCAAGTTTGTTGCTGGGAATCAAAAATGCAAATTTAAAATATCATGTATCGGAAATTTCGTTGCAGTCGGCGCAATATCAGATGCAGGCCATGCAGGCACAGATCAAACCTCATTTTATGTATAATATTCTGGATTCCATTAAATGGATGATTCTGGATGAAAAAACGCAGGAGAGTGCCAGAATGTTGAATGAGCTTTCCAGATTTTTGCGGCTGAGTTTTGGAAAGGGAACCGGTATTGTAACCATGGAGCAGGAACTGGAATGCCTGAATGCTTATGTCAAACTGATGCAGGACAGATACGAGGGTGCATTTACCTACACCGTAGATGTCGAAGAGGATACGTTGGATAACCAGATTCCCAAGTTTACTTTGCAGCCATTGGTAGAAAATGCATTGCTGCATGGATTACTGCATTGTGACAAAAAGGATAAATGTATCATGGTGAGAAGCTGGATGGATGAAAATGCCTGGTATATTGAAATAGAAGACAATGGTATGGGAATGACGCAGGAAGAAGCGGATCTGATTCTGGAGAACGAAAATAATGTGCAGGCAGATAATTACGGTATCTATAATATTCGAGGCAGATTACGGATATTTTCGGAAAATCGTTGTCACATGAGAGTAATTTCGAGACCCGGTATCGGAACCTGCGTGTGTATTGAAATTACAAAGCGAAAGGAAAAATAAAATGAAATGTTATATCAAAGATTATCCACGTCCACAGTTGGTCAGAAAGGACTGGAAAAACCTGAACGGAAAGTGGAAATTCTGGTATGGGGACGAGGAGCAGCCACAGATCCGGGAGATCACAGTACCGTTTACCTATGAAACACCGGCAAGCGGAATTAACGACACAGAGGTGCATGGCAGCGTCTGGTATGAAAGAACGGTGGAACTGAAAAGTGTGGATCCGGACACCCATAGTGTGTTATTGCATTTTGAAGGAAGCGATTACCGGACCAGAGTATGGATCAACGGGTGGCTTGTTGGAGAACATACGGGAGGATATGAAAGGTTCACTTTTGACATTACAGAGTATGTAAAAGGTGGAGAAAACAAGATTCGCGTCTGTGTGGAGGACAGCCTGTCCATGACACAGCCCCGGGGAAAACAGCGCTGGCAAAAAGAGAACTTTGGCTGCTGGTATGTGCAGACCACCGGAATTTGGAAAACAGTATGGTTAGAATATGTCCCTAAGAATTATCTAAAATATGTAAAGATGACACCGGATGTAAAAAACCGTTCCATGTATCTGGAATATGAAATGGAGCTTGCAGGAGAACAGGACTGTGAGAATCTGGCAATTGAGACGGAAATCTGCATGGAAGATCGGATAGTGGTCAGGAGTATGACAGAGGTTACGGGAGAGAGAACCAAAATTTCACTATCTCTGGAACAACAGGATGGAATCGAACCCTGGGCAATCTATCTGTGGAGACCGGAGGACCCAAAGCTCTATGATGTGACTTTCAAGGTCTGGAAGAGCGGACAGCTTCTGGATCAGGTCTATTCCTATTTTGGAATGCGGGAGATAGAGATCCGGGATGGCAATATTTTGCTAAACGGCATTCCCTTGTATCAGAAACTAATATTGGATCAGGGATATTGGGAGGAAAGCCATCTGACACCGCCAACGGAAGAGGCACTGATCGAAGACATCGATAAGATCCACGCCCTGGGGTATAATGGACTGCGCAAACACGAAAAAGTGGAAGATGAAAGGTTCCTGTACTGGTGTGATGTAAAGGGAATGTTAGTATGGAGCGAGGCTCCGTCCACCTATCGCTTCGATGATGATGCCATAGAAGCTTTCAGAAGGGAATGGCTCTCCATTGTAAAACAGAATTACAATCACCCCTGTATTATTGTATGGACACCCTTCAATGAATCCTGGGGAATTCCGCAGGTCAGGACAGACAAGAGACAGCAGGATTTTACAGTTGGGATTTATTATATGACCAAGGCGATAGATGCCATGCGGCCGGTGATCTGCAATGATGGATGGGAACACACAGTATCGGATATCCTGACACTGCATGATTATGAGGCGGACGGCAACCGGCTGTACCGCCACTACATGGATTGCAGGGAGAGTATTTTGAACAACCAGGTGCCCCATTCCGGAGAACGGTTTGCCTTTGCCGAAGGCTATCATTATCGGGGACAGCCGGTTATTATCAGTGAGTTCGGGGGAATTGCTTTTACCGGAGATGATAACGGCTGGGGTTACGGTGATAAGGTGCATAATGAGGAAGAATTCCTGCTACGGTTCCGAAACATTACACAGGCAATCAAAAATCTTCCTTATGTATGCGGCTACTGTTATACTCAGGTCAGCGATGTACAGCAGGAAGTAAACGGTCTTATGGATATCAGGCGTAAATATAAAACAGATCCTGCAAAAATAAAGGAAGTGAATGATGCGGGACGGAATTTGGGACTTGCACCGGATCGTGAAATCAGCTAAAATAATGGCAGGTAGTTGTACTGTAGAAGGGAGACCGTATGATAACCAGCCAAATTATACAGACAAGCATTGATGAATTGAAAGCAATCACAAAAGTTGACCTCGGAGTCTATGACCTGAACGGATCCGAAGTGGCATCTACCATGGAGAGAGATGACATTACGACTGATCTGATCACAGGATTTGCAGCGTCTCCGGCAGACAGCCAGGTGATCGGAGTGCATCATCTTCTGAAGATCCGTGATGAAGGTGAACTTTTATACGTGCTGGTTGCCCGCGGAATGACGGATGATGTGTATATGGTGGGCAAGATTGCCGTCAGCCAGATTCAGAATCTCGTCATTGCCTATAAAGAGCGTTTTGACCGGAATAACTTCTTCCAGAATCTGTTACTGGACAATTTGTTGTTGGTAGATATCTACAACAGAGCGAAGAAGCTTCATGTGGAAGTAACTTGTCCCAGAGCGGTATATCTGATCGAGACGAAGGATGAGAAGGACGGTATTGTATCGGAAGTGCTTAAGAGCATGTTCTCACCCCAGGCGGGCGATTATGTGACTGCTGTAGATGAATCCAGTCTGATCCTGATCAAGTCTGTAGAAAACACCACAACACCGGAGACACTGCATGAACTGGCAGAGACTATTGTGGCCATGATGAATGCGGAAGCATTGTTGGATGTAAAAGTTGCATACGGTACTGTGGTACAGGAACTGAAGGATGTCTCCAAGTCCTACAAGGAAGCTAAGATGGCACTGGATGTAGGCAAGATCTTCTATGCAGAGAAAAAAGTCATTGCCTATAGCACTTTGGGAATCGGACGACTGATCTATCAGCTGCCGGTGAATCTGTGTAAGATCTTCATCGAAGAGATCTTCGGAGACAATGTACCCTACGATCTGGACGAAGAGACATTGAATACATTGAACAAGTTCTTTGAGAACAATCTGAATGTGTCGGAGACTTCCAGACAGCTGTTCGTACACCGCAATACGCTGGTGTATCGTATTGAGAAGATTCAGAAGAGCACCGGACTGGACCTGCGCAGCTTCGATGATGCATTGACCTTCAAGATCGCATTGATGGTCGTTAATTATATGAAATATCTGGACAACCAGGAATATTAAGGACAACCCCCTGCATAAAGATAGTTAGAATACTTTATGCGGGGGGATTTTTATGTCATATCGGAAACAGATCAGTTATCTGGAATTACAGGAAAACGGGCAGCGGATCCGAAGTGCGGGATATGCGAGGCTGGAAAGCCTGGATAAAGAAGAAATTTTGACAGTGCAGCTGAATGGACAGGAAATCGTGTCCGGTAAGGGGATACCGCTGTATTTGCAATGGAAAAGCGGGGAACAGCAGCTGTGCGAAATGACGACAGATCAAGGAAGAGCTTCTTGTGAGAAAAGGATTCCATTGGAAAAAGAGAGGGAGCAGATACTTGGGATACGCATTCCGCTGGAAAGGAATTGTGCCATCGTAGGGAAATTCGAAGGAACCGGAGATACCAAAAAGAAATCTGTGCCAAAGCCGGAAAACGTGATGAAAAGCGAAGAACCGAAGCTGATAGAGAAGAAAGCAGAGGTAACAGCGGAAGCAGTCATTCCCATGGAGACAGGAAAACGGCAAGCACAAACGGTAAAGGAATCCGCTGCCGTTACGGAAAACACCTTGCATATGAAAGATACCAAATGGGAGCAGTTAAGCAGCATTTACCCACACATTCATCCCTTCCGGGATGCCAGGGAATTCTTGTCGGTAGGACCGGAAGACTTTGTAGTTCTGCGGGAACGCTGCTATCAGATGACCCATAACAGTTTTTTGCTGCATGGATATTACAATTACAGACATTTGCTGTTACTGCGGCAGGAAACAGCCGGGCAGGCAAAGTATTACATAGGAGTTCCGGGAAACTTTTACGAACGGGAGAAACAGGTCGCGAGAATGTTTGGCTTTGAGAGTTTTGAAGGAGCCAGAGAACCGGCTTGGGAAGGAGACTTCGGATATTATCTGATCTCGGTGGAACTGTGAGAGGATCACAGTCCCCTTTCATCGAATTCCGGAATAAAACTTTCACTGGCGGCCGTTCCTTCCTGACGAAAACCTCGTTCGATGCCGATCCGCTCTGCAAATCGCAATACCCGGTCGTATTCTTCCGGCGTTACGGTACGATTCAGCGCCTCAATGTCCGCTACCTGTGGCAGAGGTGTATACTGATTCATAATGCTGATATAAATATGATCTCCATAGGTCTCATGGAGATAGCGCAGGATCTTTTTAGAATCCTTCGTCTGCCCGGGCAAAAGCAGATGTCGTACGATAAGTCCCCGTTGCATTAATCCGGTATCTTCGTTGATGACAGGATTCCCCACCTGACGATACATTTCCGAAATGGCTGCACAGGCAGTTTCAAAATAATCAGGAGCATGGGAATACGCAGTGGAAAGTTCCGGGGAAAAATATTTCAGATCCGGAAGATAAATATCCACCAGCCCTTCCAGATGGCGCAGTGCCTCCGGAGATTCATAGCTGCCGGTATTGTATACAATGGGAAGATGCAGCCCCTGCTGTTTTGCCTGCTCCAGTGCAATAACGATCTGCGGCAGAAAATGAGTCGGGGTGACGAGGTTGATATTATTGGCCCCCTGTTCCTGCAATTGCAGAAAGATTTCCGCCAGATGCTCCGGAGCAATGACTCGTCCGGCCTTACCCAAAGCAATATTATGATTCTGACAAAAGACACATCTGAGATTACAGCCGGAGAAAAAGACGGTTCCGGAGCCGGAAGTACCGGAAATACAGGGCTCTTCCCAATAATGCAGGGAAGCTCTCGCTGCCATGAGTTCAGCGGTCTGCCCGCAGTACCCGGTCTGACCGGCGAGACGGTTCACATGGCAGGCACGTGGGCAAAGCACACAGTCGAACATGATGTCACGGAACCAGGTGTCGGCGCTATTATTTGAAAAAGTGGTAGTCTCTACAGCCATATCTGTACTTCCTTCTTATTCATAGCTACAAATGTCAAAACCGCATACGCCGGACCATGACAGCAGCTCCACCCAGTTTCCTTACGGCACATGGAAGGTTCTACTTAGTGCTGCTTTGTTCCCAACCTGACACGGTTCGTAGATTTCCATTGCGTAAGACCGAGTTTCATCACCACTGCATGGCAACCCGACATATACGGCTTTTTAAGTGTATCTGTTTCCGGCGGCTTTGTCAAGCCTCTTTACCTTGAAGAATAGGTATGCGCGTGCTATAATCAACATAATGATGTGCGATAATCGGATAATTACAATAATAACAAGATAAAATGATAATACTCTGGGAGAAAAGGATATCGAAAGAAAATGAATACCAGGCAGTTACAGACAGATAAAAACCAAAAACTATATCATGCACTGCTCGGAATCTTATTGGTGTGCGCTCTGGCAATGATGATGCTTCTCAGCTACTGGGCCTGCAAATATTCCTATTACGGTGCGGTGGATGGCAGAACCAGAGGAGTGCTGGTCGGGGACAAGACCTGGGCTCATATCGCGGTTTTTTTGGCTGCATCGCTTTGTGCCATGGGAATCGACAAAGTGTTGATGAAAAAAGACAAGTCCCAGCAGGAAAAGATCTGCCTGTGTACGTTAATTGTGACGAGCGTCATTGCGTTTATTCTGGGGGTATTCTATGTATGCAAGAATCCCTATTATCCCGTAGGAGACCAGATTAATACTACGGCGTTTGCTGCATATTGCAGAGATGGCAATTTCAGCATGCTGAGCATTGGCGGGTATGTGGGAATGTACCAGCAGCAGAAGGGATTGGCAATCCTCTATGAGATCCTGTTTACCTTGTTCGGCGACTTTAACTACAGACCGGCCAAGATCCTTCATGTCGTATGGTGGATACTTACGATACTGGCGGGCTATGGGTTTCTGAAGCTGAACACGGACAGACCGGTATTCCGGATGCTGTATTGTGTGATGATGCTGGGTTGTTTTCCTCTTTTATTTTATCTTCCTTATATCTATGGTGATGTGCTCAGCATCAGCTTCGGAATCATATTGTTTTATGGTGTGGCAGCCTATGAACATTCCGGGCAGAAGAGATATATTGCATTGGCATCCTTCGCAGCGGGTCTGGCGGTACTTGCCCGGAAAAATACATGGATCGTTCTCGTTGCCGTGGCAGTCTATGTTCTGCTGGTAAGTCTCAGAAAAAAGAAAGTACGATATCTTATGGCGGGAACAGCGATCCTTCTGACGGCAGCATTGTCTGTGAAGGCAGTAGATGTAATCTATGAAGTCCGGTCGGGATATCCCAGTGGAGTCGGTATTCCCAGTATCTTGTGGGTTGCTATGGGATTACAGGAGACGGAAGGCAGAGCGGGGGTCTATAACCGATATCAGCAGGCAACATTTACAGATTATGATTGCCAACAGGAACTTGCCGCGCAGCAGGGAAAAGAATATATCCGGGAACGGTTGGAAGAATTTTCACAGGATCCGGGAATGGCATTCAACTTTTTCAAAAATAAGGTGGAGGGCCAGTGGATAGAGCCGATGTATGCAGCGTTGGAAAGTACGGAAAGTTTTGAAGAAGGAGCGGAATTGTCTCCTGTTCTGGAGAGTCTGTATTACGGTGAACTGGGAAGAACTATATGGAAGCTTACAAATTATTACCAGAGTATCCTATATTTGGCTGGACTTATGGCATTGGTCATGCTGGGAATCTTGTGGTGGAAGAAAAAGGAGGTTCCGATATCACTGTGGCTGCCCTGGATTGCTGTGTTCGGCGGATTTCTGTTCAGTATCTTGTGGGAAGCCAAGAGCAGATATGTATTCCCATATTGTGTATTTATGATCCTGTATGCACCGGAGGGATTGTATCAGACGGGACTTCTGCTCTGCAAGCTGCCGAAACTCAGAAAATTCAAAAAGAGCGGACATACACAGGATAAAGGAGAAGAAGCATCGTTACGAGAGACTGCTTAAGGACTTCCTGGCTTCCTTTTCCTGCTTGTTGCGGATGCGGAGTTCTTCGAAAAAGGTTTTCAGCATCTGACTGCATTCCACTTCCAAAATGCCCCGGGTAACCTTCACTTGATGGTTAAACTGGGGCATTTCCAGTATATTCAGGATGGATCCGGCGCATCCGGCCTTGGGATTCATGCAGCCCATGACGACTTCGGGGATCCGGGCCTGCACGATGGCACCGGCGCACATCTGGCAGGGCTCCAGTGTCACATAGAGGGTACACTCTTCCAAACGCCAGTCACCGATGACCTTGCTGGCTTTGTTGATCGCTGTGATCTCCGCATGCGCCAGCGTATTTTTATCTGTATTGCGGCGGTTGTAACCCCGGCCGATGATCTTTCCCTCGTGTACGATGACACAACCGATGGGAACTTCTCCCAGAGCGTAGGCTTTTTTTGCCTGTTTCAGGGCTTCTTTCATATATTTTTCTTCCACACTTTTGATGACTGCCATGATATGTGTTGCCTTTCCGGCGCTTTCGCTGTCCTATTTTAATCTGTTTTGGAAAACCTTTTCCAAAAATTCACGCCATATTTCGTAAATGCTGTACATTGACGAAACTGCCATTAACTTATAGTATAGAGAATATATGAGCAAACGTCAAATGGAACAAGACCGCATTCCGTCACGGTAACGGAGAAAAACGGGCGCAGGGGTCTGCGGCCGGAACGGGGGATTTATGGTATCAATCAAGGAAGTGGCAAAACATGCCGGAGTAGCAATTTCAACAGTATCCAAGGTCTTAAATGGCTACCCGAATGTCAGTGAAGAGACGAAGAAAAGGGTACAGGATGCCATCAAGGAACTGAATTATATTCCGAATTCCATCGCAGCAGCATTATCATCCAAGCAGTTTGGACGTATTGCATTGGTATTGGATCCGAACAGACAGACCCAGGCCATTGACCAGATCTTCATGCAGTATCTGGTAGGGGCATTGGATAAGGCGAAAGAACTGAATGTGGAAGTCGTGACGATCTTTCCTTCTATGATCGCGGGAATGACAGCGGAAGAGATCACCAGATCTTTTCTGTCACAAAGTATCTCGGGCGTTGTGATCTATGGCATGTCCAAAGAAGATAAAGTGCTGCAGAAACTCATCCGGGAAAAGCAGTTCGCCTGTGTGGTAGTGGATGCACCGATTGTGAATGCCAGGACCACATACATCAGTATCGATCAGGAACAGGCCCAGTACGATGTGGCGAAAAAGACGGTGCTGGACGATAATTGCAAGCGTGTGTTGTACATCGCAGGCAGAAGAGACGGTTATGTCACGGAACAGAGATTAAAAGGCATGAAGCGTCTGGTGAAAGACTTGGATCTGACCATGATGGTGAGACAGGGAGATTTCAGTGAGCTGACAGCGAGAAACGTGGCACTGAAATACGCGAAAAATAAGGACGTGGTAGTCTGTGCCTCCGACCTGATGGCAATCGGCGCCATGAACGCCCTGATCGATATGGACATTTTCCGTCCGGTGTGTGGTTTCGATGGCATCACCCTGATGGGATATGTCGGTAAGCAGATGAATACTATCAGACAGGATTTCTACAGCATCTCCAGTAGAGCCGTGGAAGAAGTACATCAGCTGATGAACGGCGGCGAGGGACATCAGGTAGTCATGCCCCACAGTATTGTGAAAATGTACTATAAGGACATTATCTGTTAAGCTATTTTGCACAAAAATCCAGGAAAATCAAAGAAAGGGTTGCGGAAAACGTTTTCCTATGGTATCCTGTGTATTGTAAGAGAGCAACAAAACTATTTTTCCTGAAAAACGGAGGAAATGGCATCCGCTGATTCAGGGAAAACCGCAACAGAGAGAATAGAAAAATAGTGCGCTTCCCTGGGGAAACGTGCGGAAATGGGGTTAAAGATGAATTTAGAGCAGACATTAAACGAGATCACCGGCAAAATGTATGGAAAAAATATCGGTGCCTGCACCGATGCACAGCTGTACACCGGAGTACTGCAGTTGACCAAAGAGAAGATGGCAGAGACTCCTGCAATCACCGGAGACAAGAAAGTATATTACATTTCCATGGAGTTCCTGATCGGTAAGCTGTTATCCAACAACCTGATCAACTTAGGTATCTATGAGGAGCTGAGCGATATCCTGAAGAAAAACGGCAAGAATCTGGCAGACATCGAAGAGGCAGAGCCGGAACCTTCTCTTGGTAACGGTGGACTCGGAAGACTGGCAGCATGTTTCCTGGATTCCATCGCTACTCTGGGACTTCCCGGAGACGGTATCGGTCTGAACTACCACTTCGGTCTGTTCAAGCAGGTATTCAAGGATCATCTCCAGAATGCTGAGAAGAACGACTGGATCCAGAAGGATTCCTGGCTGAACAACACCGGCACTAAGTTTGAAGTAGCTTTCGGTGACCGCAAGGTGACTTCCGTATTGTATGATATTGACGTGGTAGGTTATGAGAACGGACTGAACAAGCTGCACTTATTTGATATTGAGACCGTGGATGAGAGCCTGGTAAAGAAAGGCATCACTTTCGACAAGGAAGCCATTGAGAAGAACCTGACTCTGTTCCTGTATCCGGATGATTCCGATGAGGCCGGTAACCTGTTACGTATCTATCAGGAGTACTTCATGGTATGCAACGGTGCTCAGCTGATCCTGAAGGAAGTAAAGGAAAAAGGCTATGATCTGCATACTCTGCCTGAACATGTGGCAATCCAGATCAACGATACCCATCCTACTATGGTTATCCCTGAGCTGATCCGTATCCTCACCACTGAGGAAGGCTTCACCATGGATGAAGCCATTGACGTTGTAAGTCGCACCTGCGCGTATACCAACCACACCATCCTGGCAGAAGCTTTGGAAAAGTGGCCTCTGGCTTATATTGAAAAGGTGGTTCCTCAGCTGGTTCCCATCATCAAGGAGCTGAGTGACCGTGTGGCAAAGAAATATAAGGACGAAAAAGTTCAGATCATCGATAAGGATAAGAGAGTGCACATGGCACACATCGACATCCATTACGGTTACAGCGTCAACGGTGTGGCAGCAATTCATACCGAGATTCTGAAGCAGAGCGAACTGAATCATTTTTACAAGATTTACCCTGAAAAGTTCAACAACAAGACCAACGGTATCACCTTCCGCAGATGGCTGCTGTCCTGTAACCATGAGCTGGCTGCGTTCCTGACCCAGACCATCGGCGACGGTTACAAGAAGGATGCCGAAGAATTACAGAAGCTGTTAGAGCATAAGGACGATCAGGCGGTACTGGATGCTATCTATGATATCAAGAAGACCAAGAAGACCGAGCTGGTATCCTATATCAAGGATAAGGAAGGCGTGGAGCTGAATCCCGATTCCATCTTCGATATTCAGGTAAAGCGTCTGCATGAGTATAAGCGTCAGCAGATGAACGCACTGTATATCATTCACAAATATCTGGAGATTAAGGGCGGCAAGAAGCCTTCTACACCGCTGACCTTCATCTTTGGTGCAAAGGCTGCACCTGCGTATGTGATCGCTCAGGATATCATTCATCTCCTGCTGGTAATGTCCGACATTATCAATAACGATCCGGAAGTCAGCCCTTACATGAAGCTTGTTATGGTAGAGAACTACAACGTAAGCTATGCCGAGAAGCTGATCCCTGCCTGCGATATCTCCGAGCAGATCTCTCTGGCATCCAAGGAGGCATCCGGAACCGGTAACATGAAGTTCATGTTAAACGGTGCTGTAACACTGGGTACAAGTGACGGTGCAAACGTGGAGATCCACGAGCTGGTAGGTGATGACAATATCTACATCTTCGGTCAGGACAGCGACACTGTCATCAAGCATTACGAGAAGGCAGATTATGTCTCTAAGGACTACTATAAGAAGAGCCCTGTGATCAAAGAGGCTGTAGACTTTATTGTCAGCAAAGAAGTGCTCAAAGTGGGCAAAAAGGAGAACCTGGAGCGTCTGTACAACGAGCTGCTGAACAAAGACTGGTTCATGACCCTGCTTGACTTAGAAGATTACATCAAGGTAAAGGATCAGGCATTCGCCGATTACGAGGATCATCAGAAGTGGAAGAAGATGATGCTGGTGAACATCGCCAAGGCCGGATTCTTCTCCTCCGACAGAACCATCGCAGAGTACAACAGAGACATCTGGAAATTGAAATAATAGACATACAGCCCCGGTGTGAATGCACCGGGGTTTCATGATAACTTGAGAGTTAGTTGATTAACTTATTGGCCAGCCTACCGTAGCCCTTGGCAGGGTATGAGAAACGCTGACATCGTTTCCGCTCGGAAACAGATCGCAGCGGCACATAAGCGAGGAAAATACCCTCGCTAAGTGCCGGCGTCTGTTTACGGTCAGCTTATTCTTATACCCTGCCGGGGCTACTGGTTTTTGAAATATAAAGTTCCGTGTTATACCTTCGGTTTTCACGATTTGGGTATCTGCAATAGAACAAGCTTCTCATACCCACAAACTTTTCTCAGTGTGGGTATCAATGGCAAAACAAGCTTCTTATACCCACAAACTTTTCACAGCGTGGGTATCAGCAACGAAACAAGCTTCTCATACCCTCAAACTTTCCATAGCGTGGGTATCAGTGGCAAAACAAGCTTCTTATACCCTCAAACTTTCCATAGCGTGGGTATCAGCGGCAAAACAAGCTTCTCATACCCATAAACTATTCACGCTGAGGAGGAAGAAGGGTACAAAGAAGCTTGCTCCTATCATCTGTGCCCACGCTGAGGAGGAAGAAGGGTACAGAGAAGCTTGCTCCTATCATCTGTGCCCACGCTGAGGCGGGAGAAGGGTACAGAGAAGCTTGTTCCTATCTCCTGTGCCCACGCTGAGGAGGAAGAAGGGTACAGAGAAGCTTGCACCTATCATCTGTGCCCACGTTGAGGCAAAAGAATGGGCACAGGCGGAACTTGTCCTGTCTACGGCAGCCCTACGCAATGAGCCACGCTATTCATAAGATTGCCAGCAAAAGGCGCTGCCAATCTTATTTCATATCGCGGCGTTCGCCGCATCACGGCATAAGTAAAGACAGCGATTTGTGCGCAAGCGCCCATCGCTGTCTTTAACTATGCCTATGCGCGGCTCAATGCTCGCGTAAACTCTCAATTTACATCCACATCGAATTACTAATTGACGTAACTACATATCCATATTATTATGAGAATAAATAAGACATTTTCGTAAGAATTTGGAGGTAGTAGTATGCGTGAATATGATGATGCGGTACTGGAATGCTTCCTGGACAAACAGCTCCAGCTTTTTCCGGAAGCCGTGGCAGAGACTCTGGATGAAGCAGAAGATTTTCTGGAAGAGTGCATGGCAGTCGTGGTAGATTCCGTGGATGATGTCATCGAGTATTTCGATGAAGCCGGCATGGACGTGGACGGCGCTGTGGATGATGAGATTCTGGAAGCCGATGAAGTCTTCGATATCGGAGACGGCAGATACCTGATCGTAGAAGCGTAAACAATGACAGACGAAAGATCCCCGGGAACAGATAACGGTTCCCGGGGGTCTTTTTGTTATGATGCAACTTTGATGTAATGTTGTGCTATTCTGTAAAAAAACGGAAGGGACAACAATCCTATGAAAAAAAGATATCTGTGCATGGCGGCAATTATTTTTCTGATGAATACATTGACCGGATGCGCTTTGAAAAATGAAAATATGGAAGCCATATACAAAGAATTTCTTGATAATGGAGACGTGGGAAGCCTGCAATGGTCATGGGTATTGGAACCGGGACAATACGAAGATATTCGTTTTGTGAATGACAACATGGTTGCTGTACAGAATGGGAGCGACAAATGGGGAGTGTGGGATCTGGAGAAGGAGATATTGGTCACATCCTGCAAGTACAACAATATTCCTAACGATGCTGCCAGATATTATTCGGAAGGGTATGCCGCAGTTCAAAAAGACGGAAAATGGGGTTTTGTTGACGAAGCAGGGCAATGTGTGATCCCGTGCCAATACGATGAAGTGGGGGATTTCAACGAGGGACTCGCCGCGGTGAAGGATGCGGATCACAACGGAAAAGGAGAGCAGTGGGCATACATTGATACAAAAGGAGAAATCCAGATTGATTTTTACCCCTATGAAGCGACGGAAGGCAGAAGAGTACTGGCAGGGGAATTCCATGACGGCATGGCTTTTGTATCCAAGGGATTGTACTGTATTATGGATACGAAGGGAGAGATGATCTTCTCCGGGGACTCACGCTTTTTTATTAGTGTGACGGAATATAATAAGGAATACGACGCAATCCCCGGGTATGTATATATCGACGACCGGATGACAGTCAGAAAATACGGATTGATGGGACTTCACGGGGAAGAGCGGCTGGAACCGGTATTTGATTATGTTTACGGAATGAGAGGTCCCTATGTGATCGTGGAACAGAACATAGGCGGGGAACCCGGAATAGGTGTTATAAAATTACAGAAATAACGGAATGAACCGGAGCTCTCTGACATATATATGTTGGAGGGCTTCTATTTTTCTCTTCCCCATTCGCCGCGAATGCGTTATAATGAACTGATGGACTTTTACAGAAAGTACAGAAAGGTATGGTAGGAAAATGTTAGAAGGACAAAAATGTCTGGTCATCGGCTCCGGCATCAGCGGGATCGGTGCAGCAGTATTATTGGAGAAAAACCATGCAGACGTGGTTCTGTATGACAGCAGTGATAAATTGACAGGGGAAGATCTGAAGGCAAAGCTTCCGGAGGGAAGCCGGGCGGCCTGCATCGCCGGAGAACTTCCTGAAAATGTGGAGCTGAGTATTCAGGCAGCAGTATTAAGCCCCGGAGTACCTACGGATATTCCGCTGGTGAACCGTATGAGAGACAGAGGCGTTCAGATTCTGGGAGAGATCGAACTGGGATTTCTGGCAGAGCAGGGCAGAGTGATCGCCATTACCGGCACCAATGGTAAGACGACGACCACCACACTCACCGGTGAGATCATGAAGGCACACTTCGGTAAGGATAAGACTTTCGTGGTGGGTAACATCGGTAATCCCTATACCCTGGAAGCAGATAAGACTTCGAAGGACAGTGTTACTGTGGGAGAGATCAGTTCTTTCCAGTTAGAGACCATACATACATTCCATCCGGTGGTATCGGCGATCCTGAATATCACACCGGATCACCTGAACAGACATCATACCATGGAAGCCTATGTGGCAGCTAAGGAAGCAGTGGCTTCCCAGCAGACGAAGGCAGATATCTGCGTACTGAATTATGACAATGATTACACCAGAGACTTCGCAGGAAGATGCCCTGCCACTCCGGTATTGTTCTCCTCCCATCAGGAACTGGAAAACGGTTATTTTCTGCGGGGTGACAAGATCATCAAGAGCGTAAACGGCGAAGAGCACGAGCTGATGGATATTCATAAAGATATGAATCTGGTAGGCCTGTGCAATGTGGAAAATGTTATGGCAGCCATTGCCATCGCAGAGGGTATGCAGGTACCCATGGAGACGATCCTTACGGTGATCCGCGGTTTCCACGCAGTGGAGCACAGAATTGAGTTCGTAGCCACCAAGGGCGGTGTGGATTATTACAACGATTCCAAGGGAACCAATCCCGATGCCGCTATTCAGGGCATCAAAGCCATGAGCAGGCCTACGGTTCTCATCGGCGGAGGTTATGACAAGCAGAGCGAATATGACGAGTGGATCGACAGCTTTGACGGCAAGGTAAAATGCCTCGTCCTCATCGGACAGACCAGAGAGAAGATTGCCGAGTGTGCCAGAAAGCATGGCTTCGATAAGATCCGTTTCGCGGATACTTATGAGGAATGCCTGAAGCTGTGTACGGAACTGGCAGAACCGGGAGATGCGGTTCTTCTGTCTCCGGCCTGTGCAAGCTGGGGCATGTTCCCGAACTATGAGGTCAGAGGACAGCTTTTCAAGGAATATGTCCGTGGACTGGCAGATTAAAAAGTAATAAAAAGCAATAATGTTATAGAAATAGAAATAAGGAGTAAAAGCAGGCATGGCAGAAGCTCGCAGAAGGCGTAAAAAGAAACAACAATCGGAATACTTTTTTGACTACAGCCTGCTTTTTATTGTGCTGTTTTTACTGGGATTTGGTCTGATCATGATCTATTCCGCCAGTTCCTATGAGGCTTATGATACCAATGGAGATGCAGCCTTTTATATGAAGAAACAGCTGGTTGCCAATATCATCGGTCTGGTGGGAATGATCATCATTGCTAATATCCCGTATCATTTCTGGGAACGGTTCGCTATGCTGGGATATGTGGTGTCGATGATCCTGATCTTCCTGGTGAAGACTCCACTCGGCGTCAACTCCCACGGTGCTACAAGATGGATCGGTATTCCCCATACGGGCTTCAATCTGCAGCCGGCTGAGGTAGCTAAATTGTGTATGATCCTGTTCCTGGCAAGTCTGGTGTGCAAGATGGGAAAAAGCGTGCGTACCATGAAAGGCTTTTTCATTATGATGGGCGCACCACTGCCAATCGCAGCATGTGTATATCTCATTACGGATAACTTAAGTTCTGCCATCATTATTATGGGTATTGCGGTGCTGATGGTATTCGTGGCAAGTCCTGATTACAAAAAATTCGTCATCATGGGATTAAGCGTGGTGGCAACAGCGGCATTGCTGGTATTTGTGGTAGTACAGATGGGAGATAAGATCGGTGGCAAGTTCCGTCTGGCGAGAATCCAAGCGTGGCTGAATCCAGAGAGTCAGGCGCAGGACAAAGGATTCCAGACATTACAGGCACTGTATGCCATTGGAAGCGGTGGCATCTGGGGCAAGGGACTGGGACAGAGCATGCAGAAGTTAAGCTTCCTGCCTGAGGCACAGAACGACATGATCTTCTCCATTATCTGCGAGGAACTGGGATTGTTCGGAGCGGTTGCCATTATTCTCATGTTCATTATGCTGTTGTGGCGGATGATGGTCATTGCCAACAATGCACCGGACCTGTTCGGCGCCATGCTGGTAGTGGGGGTTATGGGACACATCGCGATCCAGGCGATCCTGAACATTGCGGTTGTGACTAACTCCATTCCGAATACCGGAATCTCCCTGCCGTTTATCAGTTACGGTGGTTCTTCGGCGCTGTTCCTTTTGGCGGAGATCGGACTGGTCTTAAGTGTGGCCCGGAGGATCCAGTTAAAAGAACTATAGAAGACATGGTACGAAACCGCATCCCGAGGCATAAGATAAGAATATCTTATGTAATGGGGATGGTGCTGTATGAAGGGAATCCGCATACAGGGCGGCATGCCGCTACAGGGAAAGGTACGCATACAAGGGTCTAAAAATGCGGCACTCCCGATTTTGGCAGCAACGCTTCTTACCAATGAAGTATCCTATATTCAGAATTGCCCGAGGATCGAGGATGTGCATCGGTTCGTACATCTGTTACGGGAACTGGGATGTATGGTACACTGGCAGGAGAATGGGATCCGGGTACAGCCGGGAGGCAGAGATGACCTGCCCTGTGAGAGAGCAGAGGCAAGAAGAATGCGCGGAGAAGCCATTACCGGTATGCGCTCATCGCTGTGTCTGCTGGGAGCATTGCTCGGCAAATGCGGTTATGTGACCATGGAACATCCGGGAGGATGTGTCATCGGCGACAGACCCATTGACCTGCATATTCATGCACTGGAACAGATGGGTGTTGAATTCCTCGAAGAGGACGGACTTTTGTCCGCACGGGCAAAAAAACTGCACGGTGCCCAGATTACACTGAAATTCCCAAGCGTTGGCGCCACGGAGAATATTTTGCTGGCAGCGGTAAAAGCCACCGGAGATACTGTGATCACCGGTGCAGCCAGAGAGCCGGAAGTGATTGCACTTTGTGAATTTCTGACGGCATGTGGGGCTTCGATCGAAGGGATGGGAAGTCCGGAACTTATCATCCATGGCGGCGGAGATCTTCACGGAGCCCGGTATACAGTTCCGACGGACCGGATCGTGGCAGGAACGTATCTGTTTGGCTGTATCGGCTGCGGCGGGAGTGTACTGTTAAATCAGGCACCCTGGAGCCAGATGGAAGCAGTGACTGTGGCTGCGGAGAGAATGGGGGCACAATGTACCGTCTCCGAAGAGGGATTGTTCGTACAGGCACCGGTGAGACCCAAGAGTATCGGGCATCTGCAGACCGGACCGTACCCGGAATTCCCCACAGATCTGCAGTCGGCGGCGATGGCGGTACTGACCATGGCAGAGGGAATCAGTTATATTGAAGAGAATATTTTCGAGAACCGTTTTCGAATTGCAGAACCCTTAAACCTTATGGGTGCACAGATTGTCTTAAAAGACGGACAGCACGCGGTGATCACCGGAGTGGAACACCTTCATGGAGAGCAGCTGGACGCCTGTGAACTTCGCGGTGGGGCAGCACTGGTTTTAGCAGGACTTGCGGCGGAGGGTGAGAGCTTCGTGACGGGACAGCATTTTATAGAACGCGGATATGAAAATATCTGCAGAGATTTCAGAGAATTAGGAGCACGTATTACCAGTGTATAGAGACCGAAGTACCGTTATCAGAAAAATAGTGATCATAAGCGCTTTGCTGCTAATACTGGGCGGAGGCATTTTCGCATTGCACTCCGTATATACAGTCCGTACTGTATATGTGGAGGGCAATGTGCATTATACAGAGGATGAGATCAAAAAGATCGTGATGTCGGGACCGCTGGGGAATAATTCCCTATATCTGTCGCTGAAGTACCGTGACAGAGGAATTCAGGATGTTCCCTTTGTGGATGTCATGAACGTATCGATTCTGGCTCCGGATACCATTAAAATCACAGTGTATGAAAAGGCACTGGCAGGATACGTGAAATATCTGGATACTTATATGTATTTTGACAAGGATGGTTACGTGGTGGAGAGCTCCGGAATCCGGACCCAGGGAGTACCGCAGATCACAGGACTGGCTTTTAATCATATCGTCCTGGGAGAACAGCTTCCGGTGGAGAATCCGGAAGTGTTTGCCGGGATCATGGACATGACAAAGCTTCTGAATAAATATCAGCTGACTGCGGACAAGATTTATTTTCATTCTTCCGGAGAGATCACCATCTACTTCGGACAGATCAAAGTAGCCATGGGCAGTGATCACAGCCATTTAGAGGACAAGCTGCAGCTGTTGCCGGGATTTTTGGAGCAACTGGAAGGGAAAAGCGGAACACTGCAGATGGAAAATTATGAGGAAGGAAAAGGGAAATTTACGTTCAAGCCGGATGCGTGAAACATTTGTGAAACATTTTGAAAAAATAGGTTGCTAAATTTGTAAAATGATTATATGATAGTCTATGTGAAGTTGAAAAAGGTTAAAAGGAGGAACTAACCTTGCTGGAGATTAAGACGAATGACGCGGATACAGCTGCCAAGATCATCGTAGTCGGTGTAGGCGGCGCGGGAAATAACGCTGTAAATAGAATGGTGGATGAGAAAATTACCGGAGTGGATTTTATCGGGGTGAATACCGATAAGCAGGCATTGCAGCTCTGCAAAGCTCCGAAGTTATTACAGATCGGTGAGAAGCTGACCAAGGGACTCGGTGCGGGAGCCAAGCCCGAGATTGGTGAGAAGGCAGCTGAAGAGAGTACGGAGGAGATTTCCGCAGCTCTGAAGGGTGCAGATATGGTATTCGTAACCTGTGGTATGGGTGGCGGTACCGGAACCGGAGCAGCTCCGGTGGTGGCCAAGCTGGCAAAGGAAATGGGCATTTTAACCGTCGGTGTTGTGACGAAGCCTTTCCGTTTTGAGGCAAAGGCACGTATGGTAAATGCTTTAAACGGTATCGAGCGTATCAAAGAGAACGTGGATACCCTGATTGTGATACCCAATGATAAGCTGCTGGAGATCGTGGACAGACGTACCACAATGCCGGAAGCTTTGAAGAAGGCAGATGAAGTTCTGCAGCAGGCAGTACAGGGAATCACAGATCTGATCAATGTTCCCGCTGTCATTAATCTGGACTTTGCAGATGTACAGACTGTTATGAAGGACAAGGGTATTGCTCACATCGGTATCGGTGAGGGCAAGGGCGATGATAAGGCAATGGAAGCTGTGAAGATGGCAGTAGAGAGTCCACTTCTGGAGACTACCATTTCCGGTGCAACCCATGTCATTATCAATATCTCCGGAGATATCACTCTGGCAGATGCATCCGATGCAGCAAGCTATGTACAGGAACTGGCAGGAGATGATGTCAATATCATCTTCGGCGCTATGTACGATGAGTCCAAGTCCGATAGCTGTACGATCACCGTGATCGCTACCGGTCTGGAAGATAAGGCCAACAGTGTGGTACAGAATCGTCTGGGCGGCGGTGTTGCTTTCAGACAGCCTGCTTCCCATATGACTCCCAGTTCTCTGAAGGGAATGAATATACAGTCTACCGCTCCTACGACATCCCAGGGACAGGGAGGACAGGCTCCGAGACCCATACAGCCGGTGCCCGGTATTCATAAGCCTACAGATATCAGAAGCTCTGTAGAAGAGAAATCTCTGAAGATTCCTGATTTCCTGCAGAAAAAGTAATACTTATCATTTTTTATAATAACGGAACATAATAAGAGCCACGACACAGAATACTGTGTTGTGGCTTGTTTTGCGTGGAGATTTTAGGAAAGTATATTAGTCTGCCGTTCTCTTTTTCCTGTGTAAAGAGACAATCCTCTCACCCAGTACGAAAAAGGCACCAATGGCACAGGGTAACAGCATGGTGGTGAACCGGTAGAGAAGCACGGCAGACAGGGCTTTGGCCTCCGGCAGGAGACGCCGGAACAGCAATGTAAAGACAGCTTCTACGGATCCGATCCCCGCCGGGGTGGGGATGACACCCGCCAGCGACTGGCTGAGAGAGGTCAGAGCAAAACATTGCAGGAAAGAAAAAGGCAGATCGCCGTATCCTCCCCCAAGAGAATTGCAGAACACGATCCAGGGGATGATATACCAGGTAGTGAACTTTAATACATTGCACAGGAACAGGCGAAGCAGCAATATTGGATCCTGTAACAGAGACCGGCTTTCCGCCTGTAGCAGGGCAAGCTTATGTCCGGCACCGGTGAGCTTTTCCTCCCAGGAGGGATGCTTTGCACGGAACCGGTTGGCCAGCAGATTACAGGCAGTCTGCATCCAGGGTACGGTAGCGACAGCTAACAGAACTCCTGCAATCACACAGACTCCTGCAAATCCCAGCAGGATATAACATTGATAATCGGCAAATGAAGCATGAATAAATCCATAGGTTGCCAAAAACAATAGCAGACTATAGACTGCCATAGAGACCTTGTGGACAATATATTGGAAAAAGTACATGCCGGTGGCATTGGGAACCGGGATACCGGCTTTGTTCAGGTAATAGATTCCTGCGATGCCGGAACCGCTGCCCAGAGTGGCTGTCTTATAGAAAGAGCAGTAGAAAGCATTACAGAATCCCTTCAGGCGGGGATATTCCGGGTGTGTTTTATGCACGATCAGCCAGGTGATGTGCCCTTCGCAGAGGTGATAGAGAATCACACTGAGGAATAGAACAAGGATGACCTGCGGGGAGACTTTGGAAAGCTCTGTGATCATATCTTCCATGGAATCCTTGAAGCTATAATACAGAATGCCCAGCAACAGGCAGACAAACAGTAATTTCAAAAGATATTTCAATATAGGGCTCAACACTTTACCCGAATCATGACGCATCATCGCTCCCTCCTTTATCATAGTCTCATTGTCTCTCTTTTTAGGGAGAAGGAAAAGAAACAAATCTGAGAAAACGTAGCCTTTTTCACGCTGAAGTTTATTCTTTTTTTAGAATAAGGTAACAGATTAAATATTGATTGTCCGGCACAAAATAGCTATGATTGTTTTATTACAACAGTTTTAGACCATCTTACAAGAATGAGGAAGGAATCCTATATGCAGGAAGTAAAACAACCTAATAAAAAACCGTTTATCTTTTACTATCTGATCGCGTTGGTGGCGATCATGCTGATCAACAGTCTTCTGGTACCGCAGATCGTACAGCGGGCAGTGAAGGAAGTGGATTACAACACTTTTATGCAGATGACTTATGATAAACAGATCGATGAGGTACAGGTCCAGGACAATCAGATCGTATTCACGGCAAAAGATGACAAGACCATCTACAAGACCGGTCTGATGGATGATCCGGACAGAACGCAGAGACTGTATGACAGCGGGGCAAAATTCTCCAGTGAGATCGTGGAGGAAGCATCGCCGATTTTAAGCTTTCTGATCAGCTGGCTGCTGCCTTTGATCATCATTATTGGCTTCGGACAATTGATGTACCGTCAGATGGCGAAAAAAGCCGGCGGCGACTCCATGATGTTCGGCATGGGAGGCATGGGCAAGAGCAATGCGAAGGTCTATGTGAAGTCTTCCAACGGTATCAAGTTCACCGATGTGGCAGGAGAGGATGAGGCGAAGGAAAATCTGACAGAGATCGTGGAATACCTGCATGACCCCGACAAATACAAAGAGATCGGTGCTTCCATGCCGAAGGGTATCCTCTTAGTAGGCCCTCCCGGAACCGGTAAGACGATGTTAGCCAAGGCAGTAGCCGGAGAAGCCAATGTTCCCTTTTTCTCCATGTCAGGTTCGGAATTCGTGGAGATGTTCGTAGGTATGGGTGCCTCCAAGGTCAGAGACCTGTTCAAACAGGCAAAGGAAAAGGCTCCCTGCATCGTATTTATCGATGAGATCGACGCCATCGGTAAAAAGCGTGACGGCCAGATCGGTGGTAACGATGAGAGAGAACAGACTCTGAACCAGCTGTTAACGGAGATGGATGGCTTTGAAGGCAACAACGGCGTTATCATTCTGGCAGCCACTAACCGTCCGGAGAGTCTGGATCCCGCACTGTTACGTCCCGGACGTTTTGACAGACGGGTGCCGGTAGAGCTTCCCGACCTGAAAGGAAGAGAAGAAATCTTGAAAGTGCATGCCCGCAAGATCAAAGTCGCAGATAACGTAGACTTCAATAAAATCGCCCGTATGGCATCCGGCGCTTCCGGTGCGGAGCTTGCCAATATCGTCAATGAGGCAGCTCTCCGGGCAGTCAGAGATGGACGTAAGTTCGCAACCCAGGCAGACTTAGAAGAGAGTATTGAAGTAGTCATTGCCGGTTATCAGAAAAAGAATGCCATCCTTACAGATAAGGAAAAGCGGATCGTGGCATACCATGAGATCGGACACGCACTGGTGGCAGCGAAGCAGACCAATTCCGCACCGGTACAGAAGATCACCATTGTGCCCCGTACTTCCGGAGCACTGGGTTATACCATGCAGGTGGAAGAGGAAGGCAATCATTATCTGATGAGCAAGGAAGAGATGGAGAATAAGATCGCCACACTGACCGGCGGACGTGCCGCGGAAGAGATCGCCTTCGGGTCTGTGACCACCGGAGCTTCCAACGATATCGAACAGGCTACCAAGCTTGCCAGAGGCATGATCACCCGCTACGGTATGAGCAAAGATTTTGACATGGTAGCCATGGAGACTGTGACGAACCAGTATCTGGGTGGAGATTCCTCCCTGACCTGTTCCATGGAGACCCAGACTGCCATCGATAAGGAAGTGGTGGAACTGGTGAAGAAGCAGCATGAGAAGGCAGGACAGATCCTGATGGAAAATCGTGCTAAACTGGATGAACTGTCTCAGTATTTATATGAAAAAGAGACCATTACCGGAGAAGAATTTATGAAGATATTGAATTCCTAAATGGTTCCCGGAGAAGACGGAATCGGTGCTTGTGCCGGTTCCGTTTTTCGTTAAGAAAATCTTAATCATATGGTAAAGGCATCTTAAACCGTGCCTGCTGTTATCTTAAAAAAGAAACCGCTATACTTTTCCTGTAAGAAAAAGTTGTGAAACGACACAGCAGAATGGGAGAGAAAGATGCAAAACAGAAACTATTTGAATAACAATAACATGCAAAAAGGAATTGCACTGGCGACCTGCATGGCAATCGTCATGGGACTGTTCACCGGGTGCGGGAAGAAGAACGATCTGCAGATTGCAGCGTCACCTCAGGAAGTGCAGAAAGGGCGATATGTAGAGACGGAACTCTCACTTCCGGAGGAATGGAAGGACAAAAATATCAGCCAGATCTTCCGTTCGGGTGATGAATTACATTTTCTCGTGGCAGGAGGAGCGGAAGGACAGGTCTCTTTAGAGGAATGGATGCTGGGCGAAGGGGATGCTTTGACGGAAGTGACGAAGGACTGGCTGAAGGCGCTTCCCGAGGGAAAGGATCTGGAGAGCAGTGACAGTTTTACACTGTTGCAGGATGCGGAGGGGAATCAGTACCTGTACGGCAACTGTTACCGGGATGAGGAGAGCTCTTCCGCACATCTGTGGAAGGAAGCGGACGGCAGTGCGCTGGATATTACACCACAGAAGTGGCTGGAGCCTATGGATATGGATGGCTATCGGTTCTATGATACGCCGCAGTATGTGACAATGACGGAGGACGGATTGTTAGTGGGACTGTCTTATTTTTCCCTGGATGTTGTACTGGCACAGGACGGAAGCCTGGTAAGCAGTCAGGAGAGCGACAGTCTGATCGATAGCGGAACTCTGGCGGATAATAAGTGGGTCAGCGCTGTGGGAGACACGTTGTATCTGACACAGGCGGATGAACAGGGGAACGTGAACGGTCTGTTGCAGATGCAGCTGGATGGAAATAACGGGGCAAAAGCTAAGGGAGTGATTCCCTTTTCCCAGGACAGCTATAGCTCTGCTTATTTCTGTGTACTGGAGGACGGCACAGTCTATGCGGCGGATGCAGACGGATTCTTCCACTGTGATGCTGGAGATACTAACTGGCAGAAGCTATTAGAAGGAATCGATACCAGCTTTTCCATGTCGGATCAGTGGTGCCGGGATATTGTGGCGCTGTCGGATGGCAGTGTATACGCGTGGTTTGGAAGCGAGAGCGGGGATAAAATAATGATTTATAGATATGATCCCGATGCGGTGATAGAGGTGACCGAGGAACTGACGCTGTATACCGTGGAGGAGAGCTTCTTTTTACAGCAGGCTGCGGTGCAGTATCATAAGCAGCATCCGGAGGTGCTGATCCATGTGGATGCGGCAATCTCCATGACGGATAAATACAGCGGAAATGCGGATTATCAGCAGATATATCAGGATCTGAACACTTCCCTGACCTCCGGCAACGGACCGGATCTCATGGTGATGGACCATCTGAAACTGGACACGTATGCCTCTAAGGGTTTGCTTTTTAATCTGCATGAGGTATTGCAGCCCATGGAAGAGGACGGAACCCTGCTTTCCAATATTACAACAGCGTATAAAGAGGCGGATGGAACCCAGTATGCGGTGCCGCTGCAATTCGGATTATTGTTAGCTGTCGGCAGGAATGTGCAGCCGGAGGAAATGAGCAGCATGGACGCTATTGCAAAGGCGGTATCCGGAAAGACGGAGAGCTATATGGGAGACCGTACCTGTGGCGAACTGGTGGAAGCGTTCTATCCGTTGATCGTGGATGATATTTTACAGAACCGTCAGGTGAATCGTGATTCTTTACGTCCCTGGTTGGAAGATTTGAAGAAGATTGCGGATAACTGCGGTATCCTGCCTTCCAGAAAAGAAGGCCGTGCAGCGAATATCTGGGATCTGGGGTCTGATGTGAAGCTGGTACTTCAGGAGACCGACGGCTTTAATGAGGCGATGATGCCTTATGCAGTGGCGGAGCTTTTGAATGCCAATGTGGTCTCCATGGAAAATGCATTTTATCCGAAGATGGTCATTGGAATCAACAGCCGGAGTGAGCATGTGGAGACTGCAAAAGACTTCCTGCGTTTTGCCCTGTCCGAAGAATTACAGAGCGTGGATACCTATGAGGGATTCCCTGTCAATGCAAAAGCGTTGGAGACGCAGGCAGCAGCAGACCGCAGCATGGCGGAAGCCTATACCACCTATGATATCGACGGCAGCACCGCAGAGTTCGCCATCAAAGCTTACTCTGAGGAGACCGCGAACCATCTGATGGAGCTGTGCAAGGCAGCAACCCTGTGCCTTAAGGAAGATACTCAGATCGAGACCTCCCTGACCGAGAGCTTACTAGCATACTTAAACGGGCAGGCGAGTGTGGAGGAAGCCATGGATGCTGTGGAAGGAAGCTTGAAGATGTATCTGGCGGAGTAGCGCTTCGCCTGGCATTCAATAGTCGATTTTCGAACGATTTTGTTGATAAAATCGTTCGATTTGTGTATAATATAATTGAAAAGAGAGATTCTCTTTGTGAGACGATAAATAGTTATTCTTCAAGAAAGGTGATGATGATATGTCTATTACTGCAACTGAATTAAAAATTAATCTTGGTAAATATCTTATGCTTGCAGAAACAGAGGATATTTACATTACTCGTAATGGAAAGGTTGTTGCAAAATTGTCTAACCCATATCAGGACAGAGTAGATGTTGCTAAGTCATTGTTTGGTGTTCTTTCAAATGATATGACTCTGGAAGAAGCACGGGAAGAAAGGTTGAATACAATATGAGAGTATTAGTTGATACTTGTGTTATCATCGATGCATTACAGTCTCGTGTTCCATTTTCAGAAGCAGCACAAAAGCTCTTTATATATTCTGCAAATAAGCAATTTGAGGGTTATATTACAGCAAAGTCAGTTACAGATATCTATTATCTGACACATCGTTTAACACATAGCGACGCAGAAACACGAAAGATTTTGAGCAAGCTTTTTACTTTATTTCATTTGTTGGATACCACTTCTTTAGATTGCCGGAAAGCAATATCTTCTGAAATTGGTGATTATGAAGATGCTCTTATGGTGGAAACAGCAATCCGTTCAGAAATGGATTGTATAGTAACCAGAAATGTAAAAGATTATATGAAATCTCCTGTTAAGGTGTGTGAACCTTCTGCATTATTAAAGCTATTAGAGGAAGAAAACGAAACTGAATAAAAACAAGAAGGTGGTTAAAATATATTATTGTATCATGGTTCAAAAAGCGGAATACAAGGAGATAGGAAATCTAAAAGCAGAGTAAATAGAAATAAATTTGCAAGATTACTCGATTCGTAAGCAGTAAAAAGTTGCCCCCAAAACTGGCTACAAACAAAAAACGGGAAGCCTTGATTTATCAGGCTTCCCGATTTCATAACTAATGCGGAAGATGGGACTTGAACCCACACGGTATTGCTACCACAAGATCCTTAGTCTTGCTCGTCTGCCAATTCCGACACTTCCGCATAGCGATACAAAATAATAATCATCTCGCATCACGCAAGAATGATAATAACATCTTCCCACGGCAATGTCAACATGATTTTTAAATTTGTAGGAATTTTTTATACACTTAAAACAGTTTGGAATAATGAGCATTATTTCCTTTTACCTATTTTTTGTTTCTGTTATAATAAATAAAAAGATATACATGGTAAACATCCCTGTAAAATACAAACGAAAAGGAATAACAATTATGGAATCAAGAGTGGAACAAGCAGCAGAGAGAAAAAAGTGTGGTTACAACTGTGCGCAGGCAGTGGCGTGCACGTATTGTGATCTGGCGGGAATTGACGAGGAGACAGTGAGGAATCTTACCCAGGGCTTCGCGGCAGGCGTTGGTGGCAGTATGGAAGCTACCTGTGGAGCCGTCATCGGTGCGGTCAATATTCTGGGACTGATCAACAAGAATCCGCAGCGGACAATGCAGGGCTCCCGGAAGATTATCAACCGTTTCAAGGAACAGAACGGGACAGTGATCTGTAAGGAATTAAAGGGCATTACCGACGGTGTGGTGAAGAGAGAATGCCTGGACTGCGTCAGGGATGCTGCAGCTTTTCTGGAAGCGGAATTACCGGATATGTAATCAGCCCTATCGCGGCTATATGGTGCTGCCTCTTTTTATAGGATGCCTGGGCATGATTGTATATAACCTGTGGCAGCAGGACAGAAGCAGCAGAATCTTCACGGAACAGCTGCGGCTCAGGGAAAACAGGCTGTCATTCACCAAAAGAATTGTAGAGATTACTAAAACAAGGTTTTTGTAAACCAAATAGAATTGTGCAAAATTACTAAAACAGAGTGTAAAATTATAAAAAAGAGTGCAGGAAGTTTGTGACCTCCACATCTTGCGCTCTTTTTATGTTTGTGATATTATAAGTTTAACGTTAAACGTATGAAACGAGGACGACAAATTAACAAAAAAGTGGAATGCGTTTCAAACTACTGCAAAACACTAGTGTTTGTACCAATAAATATGTTATAATTTGTAGAATCCTGTATTTTGAAAGGTTTAACGTTAAATCTAATAAACACCTATATTGAGAAGGGAGAGTTACAATGAGAAAGAAACTGATCAGTGCAATGTTATGTATGACTATGGCAGTATCTGTAATGCTGACCGGATGCGGCGGGGATAACCAATCGGCAGCAACCGATACCAAGAGTGAAGAGACGCAGGCAGCTGCAACGGCAGAGACCAAAGAGACAGCGGAGAATGAGGAGGTTACGCTGACTCTTGGTATCTGGCCGGAAGACACGTTGACAGATGATATTCAGGTACATGAGGGATATGTTGCAGCCATGAAGGAGCTTCATCCCAATGTAACATGTGTACCTGCATATTACAAATATGCAACGGATACTTTCATGCCTATGGTAGAGTCAGGCAACTGTCCGACCATCTTCGAGACCTGGTTCACAGAGCCTCAGAAGCTGATCAAGGCAGGAGCAATAGCGGATATTACGGATGAGTTAGAGGCACGTGGATGGCTGGATAAAATGAACCCCTCCATCAAATCGCTGCTTTCCGATTCTAACGGAAGAGTCTACGGCATTCCCCGTGACGGATATGCACTTGGACTGATGCTGAACGTGGAAGTGTTCGAGGAAGCAGGACTGGTAGATGCAGATGGATATCCCATCTATCCCAAGACCTGGGATGAACTGGCAGAGACAGCTAAGACCATTAAGGAAAAGACAGGATCTGCTGGCTTATGTCTCCTTGCCAAGGATAATGCCGGTGGATGGCATTTTTCCAACATCGCATGGGACTTCGGTGCGACCTTATGTACTCAGAATGATGACGGAACTTTTACTGCTCATCTGGATTCCGATGAAGCAATCGCAGCAATGGAATATGTGAAGTCCTTAAAATGGGATTATGATGTTCTGACTGCAGATCCACTGTCTGAGGACTGGGGAACTGGATTTACTCAGCTAGGAACCGGTGGCGCAGCAATGTACATAGCAGCAAATGACGCCGTGAATCAGCCTACACAGGTAAATGGTCTGCCTGTTGATAAACTGGCAATGTGCCCGATTCCCGAAGGACCCGGAGGCCAGTACTCTCTGTATGGAGGTACTCCTTACATGTTCTCCAAAGATGCATCGGAAGCAGAAATCAATGCAGCACTGGATTACCTGGAGATTATGGGTAAGGCACCCGTTGCAACCGATGATTCCATTGCCGGCATGAAGGCAGATGCACAGAACAAGGTGGAGCAGGGCGTTCCTGTAATTAAGAGATTCCCCTGCTGGGTAGCACAGGATGTCCTGGATGCTGAGGCAGCAATCGTAGAGGAATACGGCAACGTGGATCCTAAGATGTTCCAGTCCTACTTTGACGCAACTTCTTCTGACGGTCTGAGACTGGAAGAGCCCGGCTCCACACAGGATATGTATGCAGAACTGACCAAGGTACTGCAGGCAGTCCTGACGGATAAGAATGCAGATGTTGCAGCACTGATGGGAGAAGCAAATACTAACTATCAGAAGATTCTTGATAATTATGTAGTTGATTAAGCAGCAGATAACAGTAGCCGGAGTTCCCTGTGGGGATTCCGGTTACTGAAAAATAAGGTTTTCGTATATAAGTTTTCATAGAAAAAAGGCAGACAAACAGTTGGATTGTAAGAGGAAGGCGTGTGAACATGACGACGGCAAAAAGGGAAAAGAGTAAGTTCAGAAAGAGAGATCTGTTTGGATGGCTGGTAATGCTTCCTACTGTAGTGTTGTTTACTTTTTTTGTGTGGGAACCGTTGCTGGAGAATATCCGATTGAGCTTTTGTACAGCCAAGATGTACACAGTCACTGGATTTGCAGGACTGGAAAATTATTATAACGTAATTCATGATGTGGATTTTAAAGCAGCTTTTTTTAATACTTTTAAGTATACATTCTGGTCATTTTTAATCGGATTTTTTGTCCCCATTATCATGGGAATATTGATTTCCGAGACGGTACATTTGAAGGGACTGTTCCGGGTGGGAGTGTATTTCCCCAATATCATGCCTACACTGGCTACCATCTGGATTTGGAGCTATTTCTTCCTGCCGGGTCCTACCGGTGTGCTTAACATCATTCTCGGAAAGCTTGGGATCGAACCGCTGGTGTGGCTGAATAATCCGAAATGGACGATTCCACTGATCATTATTACGATGACATGGAAAAGTGCGGGATCTACAGCGCTGATCTATATGGCGAATATCAGCGGTATCAGCCCGGATCTGTATGAAGCAGCAACGATTGACGGCGCATCTATCTGGCAGAGAGTATGTCATGTTACGCTGCCGAGTCTGAAGGGAATCATCAAGACCATGCTGATCCTTCAGTTTATCTCTGTGTTCCAGATCATGTATGAGCCCATGATCTTCAAAAACGGAGGTCCGAACAATGCAAGTATCTCGCTGATGATGTTGATGTACCGTTATGGTTACCGTGATTATAATGTACCCAAGGCATCGGCATTATCTGTAATGATCTGTATCATCCTGGTGATTTTAAGTGGCATATATATGAAGGCTACCGGATCGGAAGAAGATGCATAGAGGAGGGAAAGGCTATGTTTTTTGACAAATATCAATCGAAAAAGGATGGTGTCATCCGTGGATATGACATTCGGTCAGGAAAAGTCAAAGTATTAGCAGGCGTTATCATGATCATCTGTATGATCATGGTGGTAATCTGTCTCTTCCCGGCAGTCTGGGTATTTCTGGCAAGTTTTAAGGATATTAAGGAATTTACCAGAAATGTAACGATTATTCCAGAGAAATTTGACTGGAGCCGGATGGCAGAGACCTGGAATGCATTCAAATTCACCAAGTATTATATGAATTCAATGATCTCTGTATTGGGTTGTACGATCTGCGCAGTAGTCTTTAACGGACTGCTTGCTTATGGACTTAGTGTATTAAAACCTAAGGGTTATCAGATCATCAACGGACTGGTAATGTGGAGTCTGCTGATCCCGGGTACCGTTAGTATTGTTGCTGTATTTCGTAACATCAATCTGGTAGGACTGAATAAGAGCTTTGTACCTTTGTGGCTGGCATTTGGAGCAAACGCCTTTTATGTAGTGCTGTTCAAACAGTTTTTTGAACAAATTCCGAAGGAACTGGTGGAGGCAGCGGAACTGGACGGCTGTGGCGTATGGAGAATGTTTGTTACCATTATGCTGCCGTTATCCAAACCAATCATTTCCGTAGTGGCTATTTTCGCAATCACAGCGGCATGGTCTGATTTCCTGCTGCCGTATCTGGTACTTAACGGAACAGACAAAGTGACAGTAATGGTGAAATTATTCTCTTTCAAGGACACTCCGACGGATGCGGTCAGTGTGCTGAGAGCATCGTTTTTTGCCATCATACCTCCGACGATCCTGTTTACGATATTCCAGAAGCAGATTACGGACGGCGCAGCAACCGGTGCAGTGAAAGGTTAGAATTTTAGATGAAAATGGAGAGGGAGTAGGGAATGGCAAAAGTTGCAGACAGTTATTTTAAGATAGATCCCTGGAAAATTGTTGAGGAAGGGTTTGCACCGGAATATGCCATGACGGCAGAATCTGTGTTTTCCCTGGGCAATGAGTACATGGGAGTCAGAGGATATTTTGAAGAGGGTTACAGTGGACAGAGACTGTTAGGCAGTTATTTTAACGGTGTCTATGAGCGAAGAAAAGCTGCCGCAGAAGGATATAAAGGAATTGTTCAAGAAACGGAATTCATGGTCAACAGCGTGGACTGGCTTTACCTCCGCATCAGGGCAGGCGAAGAATGCCTGGATCTGGCAACGGCAAAGTTCGAGAATTTCCATCGTGAACTGGATCTGAGAACAGGGCTGCTTAGCAGGAGATTTACCTGGGTCACAGAGAAGGGGAAACTGGAAGTATGCCTGGAACGGTTAATATCCATGGTGGAGAATGAGGCGGCAGCGCAGCGGGTTACCATTACATCCAACGGATATTGTGGAGAGATCCGTGTATGTGCAGGACTTGATTTTAACACGACCCACGGAGCAGAGAAAATGAGTTTGTGGAACTGCCAAAAACAGTCTTCCGGGGAACATCGTTGTCATATCAGCGGCTGCACAAAAAATACAGACATAGAAGTGGAAAGCAGCTGTATTTTTCGGGGAAGTATGGTGGGGCAGGCAGGAACACGTACGATTTTGGAAGAAAAGCTGGTAGCGGAGGACTATACCTTTTCCTTGGAGGATGGAGAGAGCAGACAACTGGAGAAAATTGTCTGCAATGTAACACCACTGGCAAAAAAGGAGGAAGTCAGGACAGAGAGAATTCTTGACAGAACTTTTTATGCAATCTTTGAAGAGAATAAAATGTGGTGGAAGCAGGTATGGCAGAAGTCGGATGTTGAAATTTGGGGAGATGAAGAGAATCAGCAGGGAATACGGTTTTGCATTTTCCAGATGTACCAGACTTATCATGGTGCGATTCCCGGGACCAACATCGGTGCAAAAGGGCTGACCGGCGAGGCGTATAACGGCAATGCATTTTGGGATACCGAGACCTATTGCCTTCCGTTTTTTCTGTTTCATGACAGGAAGGCGGCAGCAAATCTGCTGTACTTCCGCTATGCAACGCTGGAGGAAGCCAGAAAGCGGGCACAGGCACTGGACTGCAAAGGAGCGTTTTATCCGATTGCTACGGTCAGTGGTAGGGAATGTTGTAATCTGTGGCAGCACGCCAGCCTGCAGCTTCAGGCATCCACGGGAGTGGCATATGGAATCTGGATCTATGAAAATGTTCTGAAGGATACTTCCTTTACGGAAAAATACGGATTGGAGATGCTGATTGAGATCAGCCGCATGCTTGCCACAAGAGGTGATTACAGCGCTGATGGTTCTTATTACGGCTATTATGGAGTAATGGGACCGGATGAATTCCAAATGATGGTGAATCAGAATGCCTATACGAACTATATGGGACGATTCTGCTTCCGATATACGCTGGAGGTGTTGAACCGAATGAAAAGAGAGGTACCTGCACGTTATGCGGAAATTACAGAGCGGCTGCATTATACCGAGGAGGAAGGGCAGGACTGGAAGCAGAAAGCGGACAAAATGTATATTCCTTATGACGAAAGACAAAAACTGTATGAGCAGCATGAGGGATATTTTAAGCTGCCGCATGTCGATGTGGATGCTATCCCGATAGAGGAATTTCCGTTGTACAGTCATTGGACGTATGACAGGATTTATCGGAATGACATGATCAAGCAGGCGGATGTGCTGATGTTTTTGCTGCTGTTCAATTCGCAGTTTACTCTGGATGTATTACGGAGCAACTATGAATTTTACGAGCCCCGGTGTATCCATGAAAGTTCGTTATCTCCTTCCGTGCATTCGATTCTGGCTTCCCAACTGGGGAAAAAGGAAGAGGCGTTTGCTTTTTTTAAATTTGCGACCAGAATGGATCTGGACAATTATAACCGCAACAGCGGGGAAGGCTTACATACCACATCCATTGCAGCAGCATGGATGAATATTGTATACGGATTTGGAGGCTTAAGGGCAGACGGAGATATGCTCACGCTGGCTCCTTCGATTCCGGAGCAGTGGGAAGGATATCGTTTTCATATTGTGTACCTGGATGAGATCATATGTGTGGAAGTCAGAAAGGGACAGACAGAGATATACACATTGCATGGCGGTCAGATCGTTCTTGGCATCTATGGGCAGATTGCAATGATAGATGATAAAAAGCAGGTATTTGTCATGCCGGGATAAAGGAGGACACTATGCGGGAGTGGACGATCAGGGAAGAAGGATATGAAGAAGAGAAGGCGGCAGCGCTTGGTAACCGTTATCTGACCGGCAATGGTTATCTGGGGATTCGGGGAACCCTGGAGGAATATGAAGCGGACAGGTTGCCTGCGATAAATTTGGCAGGAATATATGACAGATCTACCGGCTGGAGGGAGCCGGTCAACCTGCCCAACGGTTGTTTTTCTTATCTGCGGGTGGATGGAGAAATGTATCGCCTCCCGGAAGTCAGACCCATATCACACGGAATCAGCCTGGATTATCGTCATGGAATTTTTTACAGACATACGACTTGGCATACCGCCAGAGGAAATGTTACGCTGCGGACAGAACGGTTTGCAGGTATGGATCAGGTACATGTGATCGGGATGCGGTTTCAGATCAGTGCGGATTTTCATGCAGATATCGAACTGGTCACGGGAATCGATACAAAGGTGTGGGATCTGAACGGACCGCATCTGGAGAAAATTTCCATGCAGGGACAACAGGATGATATGGTCGTAACGGCACAGACCCATGAAGAAGGCATTTCGATTGCTGTGGCAGAGGGAGTGCAGGCTTCCTATCCGGCGGAGATGAAACAGATTGTGAAAAACCATAAGATCCTGCATCGGATTTTCTTTATCACCATGCCGGGAGAGACGTATACCACGGATAAATGGATTACAGTATTCACAGGAAAAGATGTTGTAAATCCTCGGGAAGAAGCACTGCATCTGCTGCAACAGAGCCGGACGGAGGGGTATGATACTCTGTTGGAACGACATAACCGGCGCTGGGAAGAACTCTGGAAACATGCCGAGGTGAAAATCCGGGGCGATGTGAAGGCAATGGAGGCGGTCAATTATTCCATCTACCATCTACAGTCCATTGCTCCCAGACATACGGACAGTCTTTCGATTCCTGCCAGAGGATTGTCCGGACAGACATACAAAGGTGCGGTATTCTGGGATACGGAAATGTTTATGCTGGATTTCTTCCTTATGACAGATCCCGCCACTGCCAGAATATTGATGAAATACCGCATTGATACGCTGGCGGGAGCACTCAGGAAGGCGGCGAATTACGGATATGAAGGAGCTTTCTATGCCTGGGAGAGTCAGGAGGGCGGGTATGATGCCTGCACAGATTATAATGTGACAGATGTATTCACAGGTCGCCCTATGCGTACCTATTTTAAGGATAAACAGGTGCATATTTCGGCGGCAGTAGTATACGGAATTCTGCGTTATGTGGAATGGACGGGAGACGACAGCCTGCTGGATACAGAAGGGGTCAGGACGATTGTGGAATGTGCGAAATTCTATTATAGTCTGCTGTTACGGCGGTTGACCAGAGAGGATTATGAGATTCATGATGTCATCGGACCGGACGAGTATCATGAGAGAATCAATAACAACGGTTATACCAACCGGATGGCAAAGTATGTTCTGGAGAACGCTGTCAAAGTCATAGAGACAGCCATGCAGAGAGGAACACTGCCGGAGGAATATGACGGACAAGGACTGAAAGCAAAGTTCGCGGATGCTGCGGAAAAACTATTTCTCCAGAGACCACATACCGGAGAAAAACATGAAAATATCATAGAACAGTTTGATGGTTATTTTCAGATGGAAGATGTTTCACTGGAAGATGTGAGAGGTAGACTGTTAAATGAAAAAGAGTACTGGGGCGGGGCAAACGGAGTGGCATCCCATACCCAGATCATCAAACAGGCAGATGTGGTAACTATGTTGAATCTGTTCAGCAGAGAATATGATACATCAGTGCTACGGGCAAACTGGGAATATTATGAACCGCGGACAGAACATGGTTCTTCCCTAAGTGCCGGTATGTATGCCATGCTTGCCTGCAAGATCGGAGAACCGCAGCGTGCTTATCCCTTTTTTATGAAATCGGCAATGGCAGATTTGAAAGAGGGCGGCAAAGAGTGGGCAGGTCTTGTCTATATTGGCGGGACACATCCGGCAGCAGCCGGTGCGGCATATATGACGGTGGTGGAAGGATTTGCCGGAATCTGCACCGAGAACGGACGGCTGGTGTGCCATCCGCATCTGCCACAGAGTATGGAAGAATTGGAATTCTCTGTAATATATCAGAACAGAGAATATAGAGTACATATCGATCAAAAGGAAGGAACGATTACAGAGCTCTGACGCTGTCGCGTTCAATCAGCCGGGTGGGAAGCGAGATATCCCTGGTATCCAGGGGCTTCCCATCCAACAACTGCAGCATGAAATCTACCGCAAGGCGTCCCTTCAGATTCATATCCTGATGAATCGTGGTCAGTGGTGGAGTGACTAACTGTGCCAGACTGATATCATCAAAACCGACGATGGAAATGTCATCGGGAATGCGGATTCCCTTTGATCTCAACACTGCCATGATACCGGCAGCCATAATATCTGCACTCACTACCATGCCGGTGATCTCCGGGTGTTTTACGATATCTTCACAGACAAGCTTACAGGATTCGATATCCATTTCCTGTTGAAAAACAATGCTTTTGTCAAAAGGAATAGAAGCTTCGGCAAGAGCGGCTTTGTATCCGAGAAAACGCTCCTGAAGTACACCACCGTCTTTGATGTTGGGGGAGGCAAAGGCAATATGTCTGTGTCCCTTTTGAATCAGGTAATGAGTGGCATTATAGCTTCCTGTGAAGTCTTCCAGACCAACATTGCAGAACTGCGGAGTGTGGACATAGGAATCAATCAGCACCACCGGAATATGAAGCCCGGCAACGGAATCGAAGAATTTATCTTTGAAAATTCCGGTGAAGAACAGACCGTCCATATTCCAGTTCTGGAGAAAGGCAACCAGTTCTTCAGCGGTCTCTACAGTACGAAGCATGAGGTAGTATCCGTTTTCACGAAGAGCAGTCTCAATGGCTCCGATGGCAGCGGAATGGAAGGGGTCATCCATCATATTGGTATCGGTACGGGTGATAACATGATTAACGAAACCAATCACTTTGGAGGAACTGGATACCAGAGAACGGGCAGACATATTCGGTACATAGCCCAGTTCTTTGATGGCATCGTTGATGCTTTGAATCGTTTCGGCAGAGACACGTTTGTTCCTGCCGTGGATTACATTAGATACCGTTGTTGCACTGACACCGGTGGCTTGTGCAATATCTCGAATAGTAACCATAATATCTCCTTTGTGCGGTAAGTTTAACCTTAAACCATTAACTAAATTCAGTGTAACACGAAAAAGAAACGGGGGCAAGAACTATGATAAAAGGAATTATATTTGATTTGGATGGTGTGCTGGTATCCACCGATGAGATGCACTATCTGGCATGGAAACGTCTGGCGGACGAATTGCAGATCACAGGATTTACGAGAGAGGACAATAGAAGACAGAGGGGAGTCAGCCGGATGGCATCGCTGGAGATCGTGCTGGAAAAAGCGGATCGAGTGTATACAGAGGAAGAAAAAGCAGAGCTGGCGGAGCGGAAAAACAATTATTATCTGGAACTGCTGGAGCATATGGATGAATCGGCGGTACTTAAGAACGTGAAAGAGGTACTGTCAGGATTAAAAGAAAGAGGGCTTCTGCTGGCAGTGGGCTCTGCCAGCAAAAATGCACCGGTCATATTGGAGAAGACCGGATTACTGCCATATCTGGATAAGATCAGCTGCGGACTGGATACGACAAAGTCCAAGCCGGATCCGGAGGTATTTCTTGTCGCAGCACGTAAACTGGAACTTTCTCCCGGACAATGCCTGGTGGTGGAAGATTCAGCAGCGGGAATTGAGGCAGCTGCAGCCGGCGGCATGAAGTCTCTGGGGGTAGGACCTTTTTACCGGTTACTTCATGCAGACTATGAAGCACCTATGTTGTGCGAAGTGCAGAACTGGGACGAGATTCTAAAGTGAAAATGATTTGTGAAAGCTCCCTTTTTTCAGGGGAGCTTTTGTGCTATAATAAGTTCAATTACAGAAAGCCCCAAAAGGAATAAGAGACGAAATGAATACAAAAGAAACTTCAGCGGATAAAACAAAATACCGCCTGGCGGAAGCAGCAAAAAAGTGTATGGCGGCTTCCGGCACCGATGCCATGACCGTGACACAGATCGTGCAGACCTGTGGCGTGACGAGGCAGACTTTTTATCGGAACTTCCAGGACAAATACGACCTGATCAACTGGTATTTTGATAAGCTCTTACTGGAATCTTTTGCACAGATGGGGGATGGGCTTACCGTATACGAAGGTTTAACCAGAAAGTTTGAATTTATTCAGAAGGAGAGAGTCTTTTTCGCGGGAGCATTCCGCTCGGACGACCACAATTCCCTGAGGGAACATGACTACGAACTGATCCTGGATTTCTATACACAACTGATCAGACGTAAGACCGGCAGACAGCCCGAAGAGAATATTTTATTCCCACTGCGGCTCTATTGCAAAGGTTCCATTGATATGACCGTGGAATGGATCTTCGCTCCGAAGGAGAAAACCCCGGAGCAGATGGCGGCGCTGCTAGTAAGTGCATTTCCGGCACCGGTGACAGAATTATTTCAGCAGTTAGGCGTATTACGTTGAGTAAAAATAACCAAAAATATTTGTGAAAAATTAACAAAAGCAATGGACAAAATATGAAAATTCTGTAAAAAAGTGACAGTCGGGGAAAACTGTCACTTTCTTTATGCGATGTTTACAGTTAGAATAAAATTATCAATAAGATCGTTTTTATGTCGAAAGGAGATTATGTATCATGGCAAACAGAATTATGCTCAACCAGACATCTTATCACGGTGCAGGAGCAATCGCAGAAATCGTAACCGAAGCAAAGGCTCATGCTTTTCAGAAAGCATTCGTATGTTCCGATCCGGATCTGATCAAGTTCGGTGTGACCGGAAAGGTAACCGATCTGCTGGACAAGGAAGGCCTTGCTTATGAAATTTATTCCGATATTAAGGCGAACCCCACCATTGACAATGTGAAAAACGGTGTGGCTGCTTTCAAGGCATCCGGCGCAGATTATATCATCGCCATCGGCGGCGGTTCCTCCATGGATACCTCCAAAGCCATCGGCATCATCATTGCCAACCCTGAATTCGAAGATGTACGCAGCCTGGAAGGCGTAGCACCTACCAGGAAGCCCTGCGTTCCCATCATCGCAGTGCCCACCACAGCAGGTACCGCAGCAGAGGTTACCATCAACTACGTTATCACCGATGTAGAGCGCAAGCGTAAGTTCGTATGCGTAGACCCTCATGATATGCCTATCATTGCTGTGGTAGATCCCGAGATGATGTCTTCTATGCCTAAGGGTCTGACCGCTTCCACCGGTATGGATGCACTGACCCATGCAATCGAAGGTTACACCACCAAGGCAGCCTGGGAGATGACCGATATGTTCCATCTGAAAGCCATCGAGATCATTTCCAAGTCCCTGCGCGGCGCGGTAGCTAACACTAAGGAAGGCCGCGAAGGCATGGCTCTGGGTCAGTACATTGCAGGTATGGGCTTCTCCAATGTAGGTCTCGGTATTGCACATTCCATGGCACATACCCTGGGTGCTGTCTATGATACCCCTCATGGTGTTGCCTGCGCAATGATGCTTCCTATTGTTATGGAATACAATGCTGACTGCACCGGTGAAAAGTATCGTGAGATCGCCCGTGCTATGGGTGTGGAAGGTGTAGATCAGATGGATCAGGCTACCTACCGTAAGGCTGCTGTTGACGCAGTCCGCAAGCTGTCCGAGGATGTAGGTATTCCTTCCAAGCTGGAAGCACTGAAGGAAGAGGATCTGCCTTTCCTGGCTGAGTCCGCACATGCAGATGCCTGCGCACCCGGTAACCCCAAGGATGCAAGTGTAGAGGATCTGACCGCATTGTTCCGCAAGTTAATGTAATCATTAAATTATTCTCTCATTGACGGTACAATTATATCTGGTATATGTACTATATAATTTATTGTGGAGGAAATTATAATGACACTCGAAAAAAGAAAAGAAAAAGAACAAAAAGAACTAACCAGGTTGCGAAAGATTAATCAAAAGCCGGAAACTGCGAAGTACATCAAATGGATATTCGTACTCGTAATACTTGTACATGTTATTGATGAGATTGCTTCGAACTGTGCAGCTTATGTACAATCATCTGTCGTTAATGACTTTTTTGTTGTCGGACAGGGCATGACCTATGAGAATGGTCTGGCTGTGCTGGCTTCCTTTAGTGGGGTAACACTTCTGCTTCAGCTTGTGGCACCATTCTACAAATCACTGGCGGACAGATTTGGCCGTAAACCGTTCCTTGTGATCAACACTTATGGTATGGCACTTGGATTAGGCTTATGCTTTGTGTCTAAGTCTTTCGGTTCCTATATTATCGGAACAATGATCACTACATTTTTCATTGCACATGATATGCAGGTTGTTTATATTCTTGAAGTTGCTCCTTCAGATAAGAGAACACGTTTCTACGGTACCACGAAATGCATCGGTACTCTGGGACTGGCACTTGTGCCACTGTTTCGAGGAATCTTTATGGGCAACGATCCGACAAAGTGGCGTATGGTATTCTTCGTACCGGTACTGATCGCGATTGCAATTGCAACACTCTGTCTGTTAACTGCCAGAGAGACAAAGGTATACCTTGCAGAAAGAATCAGTGTTCTGGAACGTCCGCTGGAAGAGAGAATTGCTGAAAAAGAAGCTGCAAAAGAGCAGAAGAAATCCGCCAACAAAGTTGGAATGTGGGCTACCATCAAACTGCTCCTTAGACATAAGGATCTGCGTTGGTTAGTACTTTGTGCAAACTTATATATGTTCTCTACTATGGCGATGACAGGTTATTATGAATCAATCATGACAACAAACGGAATGGCTACAGAAGAAGTTACAAAAGCACTGTTTGCATTCCCATTCATGTTTGCAGCGTTGTTACTGCTTTGTGGTTTCATGGGAGACAGTCTTGGAAGAAAGAAAACAGCAGTTATCATGGGTTCAACTTCCATCATTGCATTTATGCTTTTTGCATTAGGATGTAAAAACGGCTGGGGTGCAATCCCGGTAGGTCTTCTTTATGGTCTCTACCTTGGTTCTTATTATCAGGTTGGAGATTACATGTGGATCATGGCTGCAGAGAAGGCACCAACGGAAAACAGAGCATCTTCAACAGCTGCGATCACTCTGTTATCTTATGTGGGTCTGTTTACAGGATTAATCCTTCTGACAGTTATGCTGGCTGGTGGCACGGCTATTACGACAGCCTGTCTCATCATCACAATGCCTACATTGATCACTTCCATGATTCTTCTGATGACAAAGGTGAAAGAAACAAAAGGTACAGATTTGGAAAGCGTAGGAAGAGAATAAAATGCGTCCGGATTTATTACTCCGTTATTTGAGAAAGAAACAGATCAAAGATAATAAAAAACGTTTTGAACAAAAGAATCTGCAGTTTTCTGTAGATAGCCTATATGACTTAAACTATATGGGAGATTCCAATCCTGATCACAATCTGGATATACATAGTCCGCAGAATACAGTCGGTGAACTGCCGGTTCTTCTGGTGATCCATGGGGGTGGTTATACCCAGTGTGAAAAATTTGTTAACGACGCATACAGTAAAGTTTTTGCAGAGAAAGGATACCGTGTCGTTAATGTGAATTATTCGCTTCAGCCGGAAGCTGATTTTATCGAAGTAATGCGTGAGATATTTGCGGCACTTCACTGGATTGAGGCGAATGCACAAAATTATGGCTTTGACTGTTCCCGCTTATTTGTAACAGGTGACAGTGCGGGTGGCCATTATGCAATGCTGGTAGCTGCAATTCAAAAGAGTGTACAGCTGCAGGAGTATTATCAGATACGTCCGGTTGATTCCGGGATCCGTGGGGTGGTTGCCAACTGCCCTATGACGGAGTTATATACAGCAAAAGACGGCAAAGATACGACAAGTCGTTTTCTTCGCAAATATGTCCTTAAAGATCATGTGAACGATGAGACATATATAAAGAATATATCCATTCCATATTTGCTGGATAAAACGGACTTATCAGGCATTATGATCATTACATCTAAGACAGATCCGTTACTTTATGAGGAAGACTGCAGGCTTCATAAGATTTTTGTTGATGCAGGGGTTTCACACGTATACAAAGAGTATGTCGGAAGAGAACATGTATTAGGCCATGTATTTAATGTATTAGATCCTGATTGGGAAGAGTCGCAGGAAGCGTGTCAGGATATGTGCGAGTATTTTTCAAAGTGCTAAGTTTAAATTCCTGAAAGAGAATTTTATAAAGACGATAGCAAGAACCGGGTGACTTAAAAAGCACCCGGTCTTGCTATTTCAACCAAAATCCTACTCTATATATGTGTAATAAGCCGGCAGATATTTTTCAATCAGATCAAATGGTGCAGGTCCGATGGAGAGCACTGCCTGGTGGAAGGATTTGTCATTATAATTATTAATATTGAGAAGCTTTGTTTCTGTTTTTAATTCTTCAAATTCCAGAAAACCAATATAATACTTTATGCGTATGATGAAAAGAAAGTTGTGTTTGCTGATTCATTTGTTCATGTTACAGATGTACTCAAAGGAGACTTTTCGATAACCAGAATAAAAGCGGAACCTTGTGAGATAACAATGTATCAGGCTCTTGATTTTCTGTTAGAGGCAAGAAGGCGGAACTTAATGGAGTCAACGAACAGACTTATAGAGGCATCAAATTTGTGGATTTACAATTACTATAATAATGAAAATCTGTCATTTCATTATAATTTCGAGGAGAGAATTGTTTCAGACAAAAGCTGTGCGAATGCTCTATATGATCAGTCATTTATAAATGAACTTAAAAATATTGAAGAACATGAAAATGCATCCGACTTTAGGGGAAACATGGTTCACTATGTAATATCTGGGCGGAGTAATGAGGCTGTAAGAGATATGGCAGAGACACTTATCCAGAACTTAATAAAGGCTAATCGGGTAAGCAGCCGGAGATTGGAACTAATCACTGAGATAGAACCGGATATGTATAGTGCTCGAAACTATCTTGAGGACATTATAGATGGAAATTTTGGAGGAGCGATAGTAATTGATCTTACAGAAAAGTTTGGATGTGACCCTGTTGACTATACTTTGGTCAGCAAATATATAATTAATCTTCTGAAGAAATATATGAATGAATGTCTGTTCATTTTTACCTATAATATGGATAATCCTGGATTTTCATATCAGATATTGCCTGAGATAGAAAAATATGTAGTTCCGGTAATGCTTGTGATAAGGGAATTGGATGATGATTAGGCAGTTGTGGCAATGGTTGACTCTAACCTGCATAGAGAGAATCTGAAGCCAAGTGAGAAAGCATTTGCATATAAGATGAAGCTGGATGCAATGAAGCATCAGGGAAAGCGGACAGCAGAAAAAAAGCATTAGTTTTAAATGAAAGGGAGGGTGCGGTTGATGGCTGATGTATTACTGAAGACTGAAAAATTAAGCAGAAAATTTGCACAGGGAAATACAGGGAATACCGTATTAAACGAAGTAGATATAGAAATCTATCAGGATGATTTTACGTATATCAATAAGCTGGGGGGCTTTTTGTGCTCCACGTCTTAATGAGTTATATTCCAAGATTATTCAATATATGTAAGGGACGATATAGACACATTTACCCGTTGCAGCCAATCCCCATATCACCTCGGCTTTACCAACGAGCCACTGCGCAGCTGTTACGCTCCTGACACGACAGAAGAAGTAACTGATAAGTCAGTTTGGTGTAAATAGTATAAAAACATTGGATTCCGTACAAAAAAGTTCCGAAATCAGGAATTTTTGTACGGAATTTCTTTTATTTGCAACTTGGCGAAAATAAAGCATTTTTATAATACAAAATTACCTGCTTTTGTATTTTTTTCGCCGATATTGGTGTTTTAAATACAAGAAAATTCGTAGGAATCTGCAAGGCACTTTTACATTAGCTTTTTACAGTCATCATTAAATTTGCTACTGTTTTTCTGAAAAATAATATGGTATGCTGTAACTATTCAGAGCAAAAAGTAAGCTCTGAAAGAGCGGTTTTGCGAATGCGGTTCTGAATAGTTACGGCATGCTGGATAACGAGCAGGCTTGCGAGAGCAGACCTGCTCGTTTTTAAAGGAATAGCGATGAAATCAACAGGACAAAGGAAACAATAATGGGCAATACAAAACATACCAAAGAGCAGATCCGTGAAAGGATCCAACAGAAAAAACTCCTCTTTGACGGAGCCTTCGGGACCTATTACGGAGGAAAATATGACACGAAACAGCTGCCGGAGCTGGCGAATCTGGAAGCCCCGGAACGGGTGAGGGAGATTCATACGGAGTACCTCGAAGCGGGAGCGCAGATTCTACGTACCAACACCTTCGCAGCCAACAGCTTCTGCATGGATAGGTCCAAAGAACAGATCGAGGAGACTCTGCGAAGCGGCATACGCCTGGCGAGGGAGGCGGTGGCTGCGTGGAGAGCACGCACCGGTGAGACAAAAGAAGTCTATATCGCCGGAGATATCGGACAGATCCCTTGTGATGTGCTGGCACAGAAGGATACTTTATGCCGCGAATACGAAGAAATCTGCCGTATTTTTCTGGAAGAAGGCGTGGACTTTTTTGTCTTTGAAACTTTTTCCGAGATGGAAGAGCTCCTGCCTGCGATCAAAATGATCGGGGAACAGGCATTTATTACGGTACAATTCTCTGTGAACCAGTTCGGTTACAGCAATGCAGGCTTAAGTGCCAGAAAGCTGTTGCAGAGAGCGGGAGCGATCAAAGAGATCGATGCCGTGGGCTTTAACTGCGGTGTGGGACCTTCTCATATGTACCGGATCCTCCAGACACTTTATAAGCCCGCAGATAAATTCCTCACAGCCCTTCCGAATGCCGGTTACCCGCAGATGGTCACCGGACGCATGATCTTCACCGGGGATAACAGAGAATATTTTGTGGACAGAATGCAGCAGATGATAGCTCTTGGTGTGGATATGGCAGGCGGCTGCTGCGGTACGACACCGGAATATATCTCAGATCTTGCGGGAAAGCTGGACTTTACCCAGTATCCGCAGGCACAGGAAAAGGCAGAACCGGAGAAAAAACAAGCTGGCACAGAGGATCACTCTTTTTACCATAACAAGGAAGCAGAAGGCGGGAAGAAACTGATCGCCGTCGAACTGGCACCTCCTGCGGGGATTGACGATGAAAAACTGATGGATGCCGCACATCTGTTGCAGAGAAGCGGTGTGGATGTACTGACTTTTCCGGATTCCCCCTCGGGACGTACCAGAGCGGATTCTATTCTCATGGCGGAAAAGGTAGCGCGGGAGACCGGTATGTGTGTCATGCCTCATATCTGCTGTCGTGATAAAAATGCCATCGCTATGCGCTCCCAGCTATTAGGAGCTTATATCAATGGGATTCATAATTTTCTTGTGATCACCGGCGACCCGATTCCCTCCATGGTGCGTACCACGGTAAAGAGTGTGTTCAATTTTGACTCCGTAGGTCTCATGCAGATCCTTGCGGACATGAACGAAGAGCAGTTTGCACAGGCACCGGTAAGCTACGGCGGTGCCATCAATCAGGGCAGACGGAATCTGGAAGTGGAGATCGGCAGAGTGAAGAAGAAAATGGCGGCAGGAGCCACATTTTTCCTGACGCAGCCCATATCCACGAAGGAGAGCGCGGATAGAGTGCGCCGGATCAAAGAGGAGACCGGAGCCAGGATACTCTGTGGCATCATGCCGTTTGTGAGTCTTAAAAATGCCACATTTATGAAAAATGAGATGGCCGGCATCGATGTGACGGACGAAGTGCTGGCGAGATACCGTGCGGATATGACCAGAGAAGAGGGAGAACAGGCCGGCGTACAGTTAGCAAAAGAAGTGATCGCCATGACGGAGGACTTCGCGGACGGCTATTATTTCTCTTTCCCCTTCAATCGGGTGACTATGCTGGAAAAAATACTGGATTAATGTTTTTCAAAAACCGATCAAAAAAAGCGTTAATAAATCTTGGAATCATCCGAAGTAAGTAGTATACTGTAATTAGTAGCAAAGAGCTTATGACCAAAAGGCTGATTCAAAACAGTTAACACGGAGGTGACTGTGATGAGTATTAATATTCAGGCAAAAACGAATTATTCTTTTCTGTTTTCCGGACTGAGTTCCTCGGCATCCAATGCGCTAAGCGGCAACTGGCTGGCAGATTATGCAAGTATTAAGAACGGCAGCTACGGGAAGCTGATGAAGGCATACTATGCCAAGGACAGCGGCGATAGCAAGACCGCAGCTTCCACCATTACGAAGAAAGATACCGCGACAGATACTGCGAAGAAGGCGCTGGCGAAGGTAGAGACCACGACAGATGCTCTGAAGGAATCCGCAGATGCATTGTTAGCGACCGGTAAAAAGGATCTGTTCACCCAGAAGGATATCACTACCAAAGATGAGAATGGTGTGGAGAGTACCACCAAGGGGTACGACACTGACGCAATCTACAGTGCGGTGAACAGCTTTGTGACAAATTACAATAGCGTGATGGCTGCTGTGGATGATGTGAGCGATACCACAGTGAACAACCGCACGGAATCTCTGGGGAATACTACCATTGCCAATAGCAAGCAGCTGGCGAAGATCGGTATCACTATGAAAAATGACGGTACCTTATCCCTGGATAAGGATGCTTTTATGAAAGCGGATATGTCTACGGTAAAGAGCCTGTTTCAGGGAAATGGTTCCTACGGCTACCGTGTATCCGCACAGAGCTCCATGATCAATTTCGCAGCAGATCATGCTTCCACCAGAAGCAGTCTGTACACCGGAAGCGCAGGATATACCGGCCTTTATAATGCAGGTAACCTGTTCAGCTCTTATATGTAATATATTCGCTATTTTATATATTTTTTAAATTATTTGAAAAATAGTGTTGACATTTACCGACAAGTGTTGTAAGATACACTTGTTCGCAGAAATGGCGGAATTGGCAGACGCGCACGGTTCAGGTCCGTGTGGTAGTGATACCATGAGGGTTCAAGTCCCTCTTTCTGCATTGCAAAGCGGTGATCATAAGATTACCGCTTTTATTTTTCCGGCTACGATCATATCCGAAAGTTTTTTAAATTATTTGAAAAATAGTGTTGACATTTTGAAACAAATACTGTAAGATACATCTTGTTCGCAGAAATGGCGGAATTGGCAGACGCGCACGGTTCAGGTCCGTGTGGT
>OGDV01000026.1_pt1 | contig 112404 bp, 101 predicted proteins | sample 1570511 | NCBI WGS metagenome assembly OGDV01 (sample SAMEA2582179, study PRJEB24529) | metagenome | reverse complement strand
TGACATGGCAAAATCCTGAGCAACTTTTTGTTGCTCAGGTGCTTATAAAAAATATTAAATTATAGTGTTGCGGAAATTAGGTTGAACAAAAAAGCCGTGAAAACTTTGGTTGTTTCAAAAATAAAGCCGTAACTTTGCACATGTAAACTGGTTAAATTTCATTGCATGATGAAAATGTGGTGTTCTTGTGAATTTTAACACAGATAATCTTGATTAGAATGGCTCGTATGAGTCTGATAACTCTATCTTTTATCACAAAACATGTCTTTATAACTCTATATTTTAGCAAGATTAACATAAAACTCTAAAGCAGCCAAAGGAGAATAAGAGAGGTTGGAACGTAAACAGTTGGGAATGAGTAGATTTGCACAGAGTTACCAAATCGGCATAAAGCAAGCGAGTGAGGAATATTGAAGTAGTTCAGTTACTAAATCGTGAGCCACAGTTACCTATGCAAAGCAGGTAACAATGCGGAAAGGCAACTTTGTGCATCAACGGATTTTATTGCGCTGATTCTCAATGTTTTGCGTGTCAAGGAACGCTTACAAAATGATTATATTTGCACACTCAAAATGTAAGCGTTATGAAAATCGAAAAATTCAAGGTGTTGCTCTACCTAAAAAAGAGCGGAATGGACAAGAATGGAAAAGCTCCCATCATGGGACGCATCACGGTGAACAGGACTATGGCGCAGTTCTCCTGCAAGTTGTCTTGCACTCCATCGCTTTGGAATCCTCGTGCCAGCCGATTGGAGGGCAAGAGCAAGGAAGCCGTGGAGACCAACAAGGACATCGAGCAGTTGTTGCTTTCCATCCAAAAGGCTTTCGATGTGCTTGTGGAAAAGAGAACGGACTTCGAGGCTAAGGATGTCAAGGAGGCTTTGCAGGGCAGCGTCAAGACACAGACCACCCTTCTCTCCTTTGTGGACGAGCATATCAGTGAACTCAGCACACATGAGGGCATCGATATGTCGAAGAGCAGTGTCTGGACTTACAGAAAGATTCGCAAGAATCTCGCTGAGTTCATCGGGGAGAAGTATAGGTTGACTGATTTGGCTTTCGGACAGCTGACCGAGCCTTTCATCAGTGACTTTCATCATTACCTGCTTGACGAGAAAGGCTTTTCATCAGGAACCATCACCATCTATGTGTCGCTCTTCAAGAAGATGTGCCGCATCGCCTTTGAGCGAGGCTTGTGCAAGAACCTGCTGTTCGCCCATTATCGGGTTGGCACTCCAAGGGTTACGACACCCAAGGCTCTCAGCATGTCTGATTTCATAAAAATCCGTGATGTGGAACTACCCGAAGACAAGCCGAGACTATCCGTTAGCCGTGACCTGTTCCTTTTCGCCTGCTATGCAGGAACAGCCTTCATAGACACCGTTTCCATCACGAAAGCTAATGTCAAGGTGTTGGAGGATGGCGAAATACGAGGACGGGGCAAGAGATACCCTTTTTCCATTACTGAGCACGAATCGTGTTCGTATCGATCTCATCACCATCTGCAAGTTGGCGGAAACGAGCAAGACCTATTCCTACCATTCGGGACGACACTCGTTTGCCAGCCTCATTACGCTGGAGGCTGGTGTGCCGATGGAGACCATCTGCAAGATGCTCGGTCACAAGGATGTGAAGATGACGCAGCGGTATGCGAGAGTAACCCAAAAGAAGCTGTTTGAGGACATGGACAAGTTCATCGCTGCAACCGAGAAGGACTTTATTCTCGCATTATGAACAAGGCTTTCAACTTTTCTTTTCACAGTTCAACTACATTATTATATTATAAGGACAACAACTATGAGCAGAAGTACATTTTAAAAACAAGCGTTTTCAATTTCTGTGGCAGTATGTTGCCGGGGTTTGCCGACTTCAACGCCAAAAACAACAAGAAAAACTTGCACGACTGCAACGAATACATGAACAATGATGAGTTGAGAAATACGTTGAAGTTCTCACAACTATCTCGGTATGCAAATAAGCAAGCCACAACTAAATTGCCACGTTACACCCAATCAGTTGCATGGCTGCACTCAGTACACTTACTTTGCACCCGACAATCGGTCAATGGTGCAAACCGTGACCACTATACTAACAAATAAAACAGCATAAGCTATGGCAAGAACAAAAGATGCAGTCTTGGCTCCTGGGCAAAAGGAGCTGATGGAAAAAGAGTATTTGGATTTTGTTAACCAATCTACGTATGGCAACAAAGCCAATCCAAGTAGTTGTAATTCTCTCTATGATGATGTAGAGAACCCAGAGTTGAGAGCAATTGTAGAGAAAGTTGCTGCAACAACTCCCTATAGAGAGGAAACATCAACGAACGAGGCTCAATCGCCACCGAATCCGCAGAAGCGCATCAGCGGCAAGCAGCGCAAGGCGACACTGGAGGAGTATCAGCAGACATTCCTCCAAGTTCCAAGGATTGACGACCGCAAGCCAGTCTTTGTCAGTTCCGATGTGCGAGACCGTCTTGATCGTGTCGTCCGCATCCTCGGAGGGAGACGCATGAGCGTATCGGGCATCATCGAGAACATCGTGCGCCACCACCTAAGCCTTTATGAAGAGGACTTCGAGGCTTGGCGCAAATTGTGAGAATTAAGGTCTGCGACCTTGGATGTGGATAGCTGAAAGGCTGTAGTTCCAACTAACGTGTTCTGAGAGGGAGCGAGGTTATGTTTTGGGAACCCCAAAACGCCTCGCTCCACCATGAGGGCGGAGAAATTTTGCTCCCGACGGTCGCAGAAAGTGGGTGTACCAACTATAAACAGTGTATCGAATGACAAACGTACAGGAACAAGACAAGAGAAAGGGCGGAAGACCGCCCACGGGCAGGGTTCGCAAGCAGTCGAAGTCTGTCACGGTGAAGTTCTCGAAGCCAAGCTACGAGGCATTGAAGCTGAGGGCAAGAAAAGCTAACCGCAAGTTGGCGGAGTACATTCGTGAGTCCGCCTTGAACGGCGAGGTGGTCAGCGGACACAACGCAGAGACGGTAGCCATCGCTAAGAGTCTCATTGGCATGGCGAACAATCTCAACCAACTTACCAAGCTGTCGCATCAGAGAGGTTTCCATGAAACCCATGTATATGTGGTGGACTTGTTGAGAAGATTGAAAGCCATCCTTGGTGAGTATCGCCAAGCAAGTTCTAAACCGAAGCCAAGCAGTATGGGCAGAAAGGAGGATACCACATGATAGGCAAGCTAAAGAAAGGTGCATCCTTTGGTGGTTGCGTCCGCTATGTGACAGGCAAGGACGAGGCGAAAATCATCGTCTCGGATGGTGTGTTACTCGGCACGAATGCCGAGATAACGCAAAGTTTCGAGCTACAGAGGCAGCTAAATCCAAGGATTAAGAAGCCTGTGGGACACATTGCATTGAGCTTCAAACCAGAGGACAAGCCACGCTTGACGGATGAGTTCATGGCTAAGATAGCCCTTGAATACATGCGGATGATGGGCATTACCGATACCCTATTCATTATCGTAAGGCATCACAACACGTACAATCCACATTGTCATATCGTGTATAACCGCATCAACAATGAGGGCAAACTCATATCTGAAGCCCACGATTACAGGCGTAATGAGCAAGTGACCAAGGCTCTAAAATCCAAGTATGGGCTGACCTACGGAACGGACAAGAGCAAGACTAGCACTCGCAAATTGCGCAATGCGGAGCGTGCAAAATACGAGATTCACAATGCAGTCAAAGATGCCTTAAAAGTTGCAGATAGCTGGCAGAAGTTCAAGAATGAACTGTCAAAACGAGGTGTTCGCTTGGAGCTTGTCTATAAGGACAAGGAGAGAAGCAAGGTACAAGGCATCCGATTCTGTAAGGACGGATATAGCTTCAAGGGTACGCAGATTAGCCGAGAATACAGCTTTGTCAAGTTGGATGCAAGACTTGGCACAGAGTATAATCGTGTATCGCCAAGAGCCGAATCTATGCAGGGAGGACAACCAAGTTGTCACCAAGTAGAACAGACTCAACCAACGGCAGAACATACCCAAGACCCTTGAAGTGGTATTTCTTCCATCGGCTTGTTCGCTCCGTCTAATGCCCAAACTTATGAGCCATTCCCAGAGGATGAATCCGCCAAGAAGAAAAAGAGAAAACGCAGAAAGGGCTTCAGCCTTTGATGCAAGTTACAAACTTAAAATTAGAATCGAACATGAAAGAAGAACTATTGGAAGCCATCTACGGCACAGTTGAGAGATTGGAGCAGAAAGTTGATGAACTTTCTGTCTCCACAAAGAACGCAGGAGCGGAAACCGTTCCTGCAAGTAATGATATAACCAAGTTGGATAAGTCAATCAATGCGATGTTTATCAAAGAAGAGGAAGTCAGAGGTAAAATATCCAAATAAAGAGATGCCATTATCGTTTTTGCTGACCTTATTAAGGTTGAACTTGGCAAAAATGAGCAGCGAAGCAAGTTCTTGGTTGATGCAGTCAAGCAGATGAGACAAGGGAATGATGTTTTCTCAAAGACATTGCAAGATAAACTTGAAGTGTTGAACAATTCACCTCAAAAGAAAGTTGTAACCCATCGCTTTGAGCCTACTTCAAAGAAAGTTCTTCTTTTCATTGGTAGCTTGGCTCTGTCTCTTGTCCTCTCCATTTGGGGCAATCTCACCCAATGGCGAGAGCACCAAGATTGGGAGGAGGCAGACTTGAAATATAGGGCATTGAAGATGGTGCTTCCATCTAACGACCCGAACATTCGCTACATCGAAAAACATTTCAATGTCCAACGAGACGAAGACATAATTGATAAATTAAGAACCCAAGTTGATGTGTATGAAGATTCCGTCTATCACTACCACAAAATGGTTGAGATAGCATCATATAAAGATAGTATAGTAAGACAACTTATTGATGAATCAAATAGGATAAAAATGCAGATAAACAGTAAGAAAAGTAAATGAAAACGTTATTTTTGTATTATTATGCAAAGTGTAATCACGTACAACATAGTATAATGTAGTTTAAATATTCTCTGAAAATTACTTTGTTTCAAAAAGTATTTATACCTTTGCACTCGGAATACAAAATGAGGCAAATAATTGCAGTTTGCTTTCATTTTGATGCAACTATTCCTAGTACCTTGCGCAAGGTCAAAACAGCCCCGTCTGGTAAAAAGGCGTAACTTCTAAGACACGTAGAATCCTAGGCAGTTAACAGTTTGTTTAATTTTAAAACAGAAGATTATGATTATAAGTTTTAAAAATGGAGAGAAAGTACTTACAATGGAAAATGCAGATATGCGTTCCATTTGTGGTGGTACAGCGGTAGCAACACAAAGCTTCCCTTGTACAGTTCATGAAAGTGACGGTTCTGTACACACGAAAGTGGTTTCTAGTGTTGAGGAATGTTTAGAATATGGTGGTCTTAAGTAATGTTGAAAGTTCTGAGTTCCGACTCAGAACTTTCTTCTTAATTTTTAAATTTCGTAATATGCTTAGACTCATTTTTCTATTTTTGCTCATATTGGCTCATTCTGTTTCGTATGGGAAAAAGTACACATTGTCAGAAACTCCTAATGGGTTATGTCTAAAGCAATGGTTAGGAAAGGATTCTGTCATAGATTTCAACAGCCATAAAGAACTAAAGAAAGTCAAGATTATAGGTGAGATGGCTTTTGAGAAGAACAATCATATAAAAAAAGTTATATTGCCAGCACAATTAAAAATTATAGAGAAGAGGGCTTTTAACACTTGTGAAAAGTTAGAACAGGTAAAGATACCCCAGTCTGTAACTTATATTGGTAATAGTGCATTTAATATGGATAGAAAATTACTTTTGGCTTCCTTACCAGATAGTTTAACAGAAATAGGAGAGTGGGCATTTTGGGATTGCAACAAAGTCTCTATATCTATCATACCGCAATCTGTCATAAAGATTGGAAGACAAGCATTTACTTGCTGTGAAGGTATCACAACTCTGATTTTCAAAAATAATATGGAAGTCATTAATGATAGATGTTTTTCTGGCTGCAAAAACATAGAAAGAATAGTGTTTCCCAAAAATCTCAAGGTCATTGAGCATTTTGCATTTGCTCGTTGTATTAAACTAAAATGTGTGGATTTTCCCAAAAGTCTTGAAAAAATCAGTCATCAAGCATTTGCCAATTGTTGGGATTTAGAAATAGTGAATTTTTCATCAGCTCCCAATGTTGATTCCACGGCATTCTACAACTGTAAGTATCACTTTGGTAAATAGCAACAAACATTTAAATACAGAAAATCATGGATGTATTAAAGCATATTTTATTTCTTTTAAATGTAAAATTTACAAGTACTTTTTTACGTAAAATTTACATGGAAGGTCCTAACAATACTAATTTGTTGGGATTTTCAAATATGCTTAGACTTTATGGCATTGATACACAAGCAGGGAAAAATACCAATACGGAAACTTTTGGAAATGAGATTCTTCCATTTCTCACAAGACTAGATGATGCTTTTGTAGTTGTTGAAAATTGCAAAGAAAACATATATAAGCTATATACAGATGAATATACATATATAGAGAAAGATGCATTCTTTGAGAAGTGGGATGGTACTTTTCTTGCCTTTGAGAAAACACAATATAGTGGTGAACCTCAATATGAAAATCATAGAAAGGAGGAAAGACTGCAAACTCTTTATATAATATTGGGCTATGGTGGCTTATTGGTATTGTGTGTGTTTTCTGTTTTGGCAAATGAGAATATTTTTTCAATTTGCATGAATCTTTTAGGATGTGGAATCGGAGGATTTCTCACTTACTGCATTATGGCTCAGCATGTAGGCAAAAACATTGCTAAGAAAATATGCACAAATAGTCATCATTTTGATTGTAATATAGAATATCGGTTGGGTGGTATAATAGACTTGGCTGATATGTGTGCAGCATATTTTGCTACCTTTTTCTCATTAATAGTATTTTTTAAACTTTCAACATTATTTACAACTTTATTTTGGGCATCAGCAATACCTGTTGTTGCCTGGAGTTTGTGGACACAAATCTTCGTGGTGAAGAAATTTTGCCCTATATGCTTATGTTTGCTAACAGATATATTTGCATTAAATGTATTCAATATATGTACTTTAGATTTTGGAAATGTGCATTTTTCGAACTCTGATATTAGGGATGTTATGTGTTGTGTTCTTCTTTTTATTGTATATTTGTCATTTTCGTTAAAATATTCAAAAGATATATTGGGAAAGTGTGTACAAACTGAAAATATTAGAAGAAGTAATAATTATCTAAAAGAACAATATTTATTGATGTTAAATACTTTCCCGCAAAATATAGATTCTATATCACAATGTTTGGATAGTATTAATTGGGGAGAGACAAATGCGCATAAGCATCTTGTTGCTGTATTGAATCCAACATGTGCTCCTTGTGCTTTAGATTTCTTGAACATGTATAATGCTATGGCTTTAAGTAATTCCATCAAAGTACATGTGTTTTTTGTATATTGGACAAAAGAGCAGCATGAAAAATTGGAGCTTTTAGTTTCTGCAATATTACAGAATCCCAATAAGGCAATGTATGTTATTCAAAATTGGTATGAAATTGGAGTTTATGACCAAAAGCTATTTGAGGAAAAATTCTGTACGAAAAATATAGAACGTAAGTCTATAGACCAACTTATTGATAGACAAAAAGAATGGTGTGTGAATAATAACATTCACTCCACCCCTTCATTTATGCTTAATGGACACTTCTTGCCAAAAGGATTTAATTTTATGGACATAATAAACTTTTAGATATGAAAATAATAAGACTAACTTCACTTATTTTGTTTTTAGGTATGACACCTACTATAATGGGACAAAACAGTTCAACTTCCGTAGATGAATACGAATGTATCTACGAGTATCAAGTAAAGAATGGCAAAGGTTCTTCGGATGTAACTTCTACCATTTTGCAAATCGGCAGAAACGTAGCCATGTTTTCCGATTACACTGCATTCCGAGCTGACTCTGCCATTGCCTGTAAAGCTCCTGAGTCTGACATTCTGAAGTTAAAGATACAAGAAATGAGAAACGATATGTTCTTCGACCAGGCAGTCTCTCAAAATGTGCCAAAGGGTAAGTTGACCGTTTATAGTGTCATTACGCCTAATTACTACAGCTATACGGAGAGTGGCTCACCGATTAGTTGGAATTTTGCCGAGGAGACAGACACCGTCTGTGGATATACTTGCCAAAAGGCGGTGGGAGAATATGGCGGAAGAACTTGGACGGTATGGTATTCCACTGAGATACCTGTGTCTTTTGGTCCTTGGAAACTTTGCGGTCTGCCTGGCTTGGTATTGGCAGCAAAGGATGCAGAAGGCATACATCAATTCAAGGCAATCACTTTCCGCAAGTCGTGTACTCCCATGAACTTGAAGCCATACGCCAATGCCATCAAGACTTCAAGAGAACAATTCGTCAAGTCGAAGAACAAGTTTGAGCAAAACCCGATGGGCAACATACCTGCTGAATCCATCAGTGAGATGACCATCGAGAAGTATGAGGATGGTGGGCATAGCGCCTTGGTCAACGGTGTGGTGCTGAGAATGCGCCCTAACGGATATGTTCCTCTCGAATTAAAGTAAACAAAGGAGATTTTTGTATATGAGAAGATTCTTGCTTTTGATGATATTGGCTTGCTTATGTAACTGCACTTTTGCACAAAGTGTGGTTACAGGAGTGGTGCGTGATACCACAGGCACAAACTTGGAAGGTGTCATCGTCAGGGTGAATGCCAACACGGCAACCCTTGGCTTTACGAGAACAACAGAAAATGGTTCTTACAAGATAACTTTCAAGACCGATGCCAAGCAGATAATCATTACAGCCGAAGCCATCGGATATGAGAAAGCCAAAAGAGAAATCAATAATCTCTCGCAAGTGTGTAACTTCAATCTGAAGGAGAAGACGACAGCCCTCAAGGAAGTCGTAGTAAAAGCCCCTGCCATCTATCAGCGAGGCGATACCTTGTCTTACAACTTAGCCTCATACATAGGGAAGAACGACTATACGCTGAAGGATGCCATGAAGAAACTGCCTGGTATCGAAGTTGGGGATAAAGGTTCCATCAAATACCTGGGCAAGGAGATTTCCAACTTTTATATCAATGGCATGGACTTGCTAGGAGGAAGATACAACATTGCCACAACCAACATACCGGCATCCTTTGTCAACTCCGTCCAAGTGCTCAGCAACCATCAGGCGATAAAAGCCGACAAGGATGTCTTTTCCGACAACGTGGCTATCAATGTGAATATGAGCAACAAGGCTAAGCTGAAACCTGTTGGTTCTTATGGTGTTTCGTTTGGGACAGGCAAACATGCCTTGTACGAAGTGAATGGTGCGGGAATGCTCTTCAAGTCAAACTTCCAAATGTTGGCTTCGCTGAAAGCAGGCAACATCAGTCAGTTCGCATTGAATGAAGGAACGAACCATTTCGATAGCAAGGAAACTGTATCTACAGTGTCAAGTTTGCTGGGAAACATTTCCGCTTCCACTCCTCCCATTGAGGTGGATAGGTATGCCTCACCAACTGACCGCTTGTTGTCGTTCAACATATTGAGGAAGATTAGAAAGGATGTTACCCTTAAGGGAAATGTCGGATATAGCTATGCGAAAAGTCAATATGACTATAGCTTGACTAGAAGCTATACCGATGCGGAAAACAATATCGTTATCTCACAAGCATATTCACCTCTGTCATCTGTGCATCGCCCAAGCATTCAGTTGGAATACAAAGACAACTCAGACAAGACTTATCTCGTCAACACTTTGTCGGGCGTTGGCTCTTTCTTGACATCAGAGTTGCCGACAAGGGAAAATGGCACGCTCTTTAACCAGAAGCAGACCATGCGAGAGTTCTTTCTGAACAACAAGTTTTCTACATTATGGCATCACAAGGACTTGCGATGGTCGTTGACGTCGGTTGTCTCATACCAAGGTTCTCCCATGGGAAAGGTAGCTCTTGACAAAGAAACGAAAGATGCTGTTGTACAGAATGCCAATGGGCAAAGTTTCCGCACAGAGAACACACTCTCTCTGTCTAAGAAGCATCGTAATTCACGTATCTATTTGCCGATATTACTGAACTATTACATGGATAAAGTACAGACGACTTTACATCCTATGGATGAAAACAACGATGTGAGTATGCAAAATCTCAGAGTGGCATTGGCTCCACAATATGAATATTCGCATTTTCAATACAGATATGTCTTACGTTTGGAAGTGCCTGTGCGCATGGACTATATAGCTCACAGAGACCACATGATTGCATCTTCTTCTGGCTCTTGGTATTTTTCTGTTTGCCCAAGTATGTATTGCAACTATAAGCTCACTTCTCGCTCAGTGCTTCGTACCAACATATTCTACGCCCGTACATTCGGAGACATCTTGGATTTCTTGAAATCTCCTGTCCGAATCGATGATACTTCCATGAAGATGGGTTCGGGCATCTTGGCGGATAACAAGAGTTTGAACGCCTCGTTGCATTACGACTATAAGATACCGCTAAAAATGTGGTTCTTCAATGCTGATATTCTGTATAATCAAGAGAGAAGCAACATTCTGGCAAGCCAGGATGCAAGCAATACGCTCGTAACCATGTCGAAGATATATGCCCCAAACACAGCAAAAAGTCTCATAGGGCAAGTAGGCATTACCAAATTCATAGAGTCCATCAAGACCAAGATTTCCTTGAACGGTGGCTATCAGTGGAGACGGCAAATGACCTTGCAGAATGGTTATCAACAGAAATATACATGGAAGAGCTTGACGTTCTCTCCTTATCTGACATCGCAACCTTGCAAATACGTAGAGTTGGATTACAATGGTATGTTTGCCAAGACTTATCTTTATGCTGCTTATCAAAACGACAGCTATCTGAGCCAACAGCACAAGGTTTCTTTGAAAATCATGCCCTTTGATGGCTTCGTATTTGACACATCTACAGATATTGTAAAAAATGAGTTGACGAAAGATGTGACCAAGACGATGGCTCTATTGGATATGGGCTTGTCTTATCGAAAAAAAGCGGTAAAGGTATCCCTTGACATCAGAAACATTCTGAACCAACATCAATATGGCTACACCATCTACAATTCCGTCAACACTTTCACATATAATTATCAACTGAGGGGAAGGGAGTGTGTCTGCTCGGTAAAACTAACGATATAAAGAATGAATAAAATACATTTCATAAAGCAACACGATGGCATGCAGTGTGGTGCTGCATGTTTGGCAATGATTGTCAATTCATATGGTGTCAAGTGTTCCTTAGAATATGTTTCACAAATGTTACATATAGGGAAAAATGGCGTCTCAATGTTTGCTATTACAGAGGCTGCAAATGAAATTGGTTTCAATTGCCAAGGGCAATTGTATACTGTTGAACAATTGAAAGAAGCACAAATGCCTTGTATTTTACATTGGAACCAGAACCACTTTGTTGTATTATTTAAGATTAGTAAAAAAGAAGTTTTTTGCATTGCAGACCCAGGAAAAGGATTGCTAAAATTAACTTTCGAAGACTTTTGTAGACATTGGATTAGTACAGAACAGCAAGGAACGAGGGGGACTGTGTTATTGCTGACTCCTACAGAAAAGCTGGAAAACTTTCATATAGACAAATATCACTCAAACAAATCCAAGCATGTTTTGTGGAAATACATATTGAAATATAGGTATTTGTACATTATGTTATTATTGGGGCTATTTGTCGGTAGTCTCTTGCAACTTGTCTTGCCATTCCTTACCCAATCCATCGTGGATGTTGGTATCAAGAACCAAAACATAGGATTCGTTTGGCTTATACTGTTGGGACAGTTAATGCTCACAATCAGTAGAACGGCTATTGACTTTATCCGCAGATGGCTGTTGCTCCACATATCACTGCGCATCAACATATCGTTGGTGAGCGACTTCTTCATCAAGCTATTGAAGTTGCCGATGTCTTTCTTTGACACGAAACTCATGGGCGACTTGATGCAGAGAATGAACGACCATAGTCGAGTAAATACTTTCTTGACACAGCAGACTCTCAACATAACTTTTGTAATATTCACCTTTGTGGTGTTCTCATTGGTTCTGTTCTTCTACAACAAATTGGTGTTTGTCATCTTCTTGTTGGGAAGCATCCTCTATGGTGTATGGATGACCTTGTTTTTGAAACGGAGAAAGGTTCTTGATTATGAACTGTTTGAGCAGCAAGCCATCAATAATAACAAGACTTATGAATTTATCACTTCTATGCAGGAAATCAAATTACAGGGTTGTGAGCAACGCAGAAGATGGGAATGGGAGGACACACAAGCTGACTTGTTCGGCGTGCAGATGAAGTCGCTCAAACTCCAACAGACTCAGGAGGCAGGAAGCATCTTTATTAACGAGGTGAAGAACATCATCATTACGGTAGTCGCTGCAACCGCCGTGATTCATGGGCAAATGACACTCGGTATGATGCTTGCCGTGCAATACATCATCGGACAGCTCAACTCACCAGTGGAGCAACTGATGAACTTCTTCTATTCTCTGCAAGATGTGAAGATTAGCTTGGAACGTATCAACGAGATTCACCAGATGGATGATGAGAACGGAAAGGAAGGATTGCAGACTTCCATCGAGGACAAGAGCGAGGGCATTGACATTAAGAATATCATGTTCAAGTATGACCCACATGCTTTGCGCAAAACCATAGACGATGTGGGCATTCACATTCCGCAAGGTAAGGTAACAGCCATCGTTGGCGCATCTGGCAGTGGAAAGACCACCCTCATCCGTTTGATACTTGGTTATTATCCTGTCTTGGAGGGAACAATCAACATTGGAAATACTGACATCAACAAACTCAACAAAAAGTGGTGGCGCAGACAATGTGGTGTTGTCATGCAGGATGGTGTTATCTTCTCGGAGAGTATCGCAAGAAATATTGCTGTTGATGATGGCGATATAGATAAGGAAAGGTTGTTGAAAGCTGCCGAGATAGCTTGCATCAAGGATTACGTGATGGCTTTGCCGCTGAAGTTCAACACCAAGATTGGGCGTGATGGCGTGGGACTGAGCCAAGGACAGAAACAGCGTATCTTGATAGCAAGGGCGGTGTATAAGAATCCCGACTACATCTTCCTTGACGAGGCGACCAACTCGCTCGATGCCAACAACGAGAGAAGCATCGTTGAGAACTTGGATAAGTTCTATAAGGGCAAGACCGTGGTCATTGTGGCGCATCGATTGAGTACGGTGAAGAATGCCGACCAAATCATAGTTATCGACCATGGAAAGGTGGTTGAGGTTGGCAATCATGAATCACTGACAGCCAAGCGAGGAGCATACTATAATCTGGTAAAGAACCAATTGGAATTGGGAAATTGATGCAATTATACTTATTTAACGACACAAATGCTGATGTTTTGAAGAAAAATAGGTGTTTTTGCCACAGAAAAAGTGAATATAAAAACATATTGCGTATGAAGACTATAGTTTTATCTTGTGGATTACTTATGATTTTTTCTCCAATATTCGCTCAGAATATCGGAAAGGATACTATAGTCTCTTCTAAAGTATTACAAGATGTTGTCGTGTCTGCCTCAAATATCAGTCGCATAGGCGACCACCTTGTGATTTATCCCAATAGTCAACAGCGGAAACATGCTGTAAGTGGTTTCGGGGTATTGGAGAATCTGAATATTCCTGGACTGATGATAGACTCAAAGTCAAAGCAGGTGGATGTGATGGGACTTCATGCCACCTTGTACCTGAACGGTCAAGAATGCGACATCAAGGAAATCCAAATGCTCAGACCTCGTGACATCGAAAAAATAGAGTATTATGATTCTCCTTCGGGAAAATATGCCAAGGACAAACTTGCCATCAACTTTGTTTCCAAGCAATATCGGTATGGTGGATATGTTCAGGTGGATGGTCAGCAAACACTTGGCTATGCCCATGGTGATTACAATGTCGCAGCAAACTATGTGAAAGGCAGGAGCACTTACACACTGTTTGCTGGCGAGAACTATGAGCATGTCAATAACACTGAGACTTGGAATCATGAACAATATCTCTTTCCTCAATCGGAAATAGACCGCATCACTTATGACAAGATTTCTTCTCGAAACCATCAGGAATACATGCAGTTCCGCTATCAAGACCAAAAGGGACAGAGATATTGGGTCGGCAAGTTTACGCTTGTGAATATTGCCACGCCAAGAAACATCTCTACAGGTTATGCCCAAGAGAACAATTTGACAGATTTCTTCTCAAACATGCAGAAGAAGAGCTTGTCACCCAAGATTGATTTGAACGCAAACTTACCTTTGGGCAACAACCAATCACTCACATTAGGTGTTCATGGAAAATATTCCGCCAACTCCTACAATCGTCTCTACCAAGAATCTCCTTATGAGGCAAGAACGGATGAGGACGAGAAGGCTATATCGTTCCAGTTATCTGCCATCTACAACTATTTTGCGAAAAAGCATTCCATGACCATCGAAGCATATCACTATCATGACATCTGGGATGCTGATTATTCTGGCAATTGCGACTTGTGGCAACACCTATGGAAAGGCGAGACCTTGGCATTCTTCTCCTATAATTTCAAGCCAACCAAGAAGTTGAGCTTGAAAACACGAATAGGCTTGGATTGGCTACTATACCGCTTGCATGGGGACAGTCGCTTTAGTCAATTATCCCCTCGCCTCAACACGACCGCTCAATACCAAATTAAGAATGGAATGCTGATGTGGTCACTCAATCTTGCCAATTCCAACCATGGCATGGATGTCATCAACAGAGCGATGATAAACATCAACTCCCACATGGCACAATTGGGCTCGTCTGACTTGAAGAAGTCGCATGACCTCAACACTTATTTATATTATATTGGGCGGTTCGGCAAACTCAATGTTTCTGCCATCGGACAATTCCGTTATAACTTCCACCCTGTTACGGATAGTTACTATTTAGATGAGAGCAATGAGAAAGTTATCAAGACCTACTCCAATGATGGCAATTCGCAATATTACTCTGCGATTCTGGCTTTACAATATAAGCTAGCTAAGTTTGCCAGCCTATCGGGAGATATAAGATATAACCATGGAAGGGTCAAGAACTGTTGGGAAAAGTTTAACAACAACTTGACAGGTAACCTTGGCGTGAATATGTTTGTTGGTGACTTTGCCATCAAGCCATACTTACATTTCGGTAAGAAGACATTGAATGAAAGTACGATGGTAGTCAGCAAGACGCCTGTTGATTACGGCATGAGTTGTTCTTATAGCAAGGGCAACCTGTACGTGGAGATGCAAGTAGTATCACCTTTCAAAAAACAAGAAAAGCATTATTGGCTTGACTTGCCAATCTACAGCTATACCAAGAGCATCAAAGACCAAACGGCATCGCAGTATGCCAATATCAAAATAGCCTATTCTCTAGACTTTGGATGGAAGACGAAAAAAGTAGAAAAAGATATTAGTAAAAGTATAAATAGCTCTTTATTAAGAGTTGAATAGTGTATTATAAGGCAAAACAATTATGAAACAGGTAAAAAAGTTAGATGAAAAAGCCATTCTTTCTCGTTTAAGTAATGGCGCACTTTCCAATATTCTTGGAGGTGTTGTTCTGAATGACAAGTTCCAACAGCCAATAGACGAATGTTTGGCTGGCTGTGGTTGCCTTTCTCAAAATGCTTGTGACACTTGTCAGGCATAGTTTTAAACTTGTAGGCTATGTGTGTACTTCACATAGCCTACTTTTAACATATAGAAATATGGATAAGATTAGTTTTTACAATATAAGTGTACCTTTTGAGGGTTACTCCCTCCTTTATAACACAATGTCTGACTCTTTGATTGCTTTTACAAATGAAGAGTATTCGGTAATAGAGCCTTTACTCAATAATTTAGCTGCTTTTTCGGAGGAATATCCATTACTATATTCCGAGATGAAAAAAGCAGGTTTTATCATTGACAATTATGATGAGAAAGAGCTTGTAAAGTTCAACAATAAACTTTGTGTGTACGAAAATCGCTCATACCACCTTACAATAAACCCTACATTGGATTGTAATTTAAAATGCTGGTATTGTTCAACAGAATATGCCCAAGCCATACATCATGGTGGAATGTCACAACATATAGTAAACTCATTAAAAAAGCACATTGATTATCTTGTGAATAAAGTTCGTATCCCAGCATTACACCTTGATTGGTTTGGGGGTGAACCTTTGATGTATTATAAAGAAGTTATGAAACCTATTGCTTCTTACGCAAAGGAAATCACAACTGCCCAAGGAGTTGTGTTAACCCAGCATGTAACCACAAATGCAACATTATTAAATGAAAATATGATGTCTGAGATGCAAAGCTTGAATTTTACAAGTTTTCAAATTCCTTTAGATGGAAATGCAGAACATCATGATACCATCAAATTTACAAATACGAACAAAGGAACTTTTGATATAGTTGTACAGAATTTGAACCTTTTGCCAAAAATTATCCCAAACGTTCATATCACACTAAGAATCAATTATGATAAGAAGACCTTGTTTGGAATAACAGATGTCATACCGCTTATTAGTGAAAATACCAAGAAGCATATTCGTGTAGATTTTCAGAAGGTTTGGCAAATAAATTGTACAGAGAAAGAAATTCAACAATTAGCAAAGGTGAAGAAAATCTTCTATGAGAACGGTTTGGATTCTGGCTATTGGGCATATAAGCCACATCATTACACTCGCTGTTATGCAGATAAACTGCACCAATATGCAATAAATTATGATGGTCGTGTGTTTAAATGCACGGCACAAGATTATGGCGATGATAAGGTTATTGGTAGATTAAATGACGATGGAACAATAAAATGGAACAACTATCTTCTTAGCGAGTTGTTTGCGCATTCTACATTCGATAATGAGCGTTGTTTAAACTGCAAAGCTTTACCTATCTGTATGGGACCTTGCATAATTAGAAATTTTGAGGCAAGGAAGTCTGGCAGACCAATACCATGTGTATTTGATAATGTACAGTATTCTTTGCAGTCATTTATCATAGAAAATGCACAAAAAAGACATTTAATAAAATAGAAAAGTGGAAAATATAGATAATATCGAATTAAGAAGCGAAAAGGTGAGGAATGTGATAGGCAAAGTTCCTCCTCGCCTCGTCAGCTTGGGGACTATAATCATTACCACCATAGTCCTCGCCCTCGCAGTCGCTTTCTATAAGATACCTTATCCTATATCCATAGAGGCTAATGGTGAGGTCATCAATCAAGGAACAGTGCAAGTATTTGTGCCATACAAGTATTTGTATCTTTTCGATGAGCCAAGGACGGCTCATGTTTCTTTCGAGGGCAACAACAATGCATCTTATAACTGCAACATCATAAGCCATAATGCCAAGCTCATACATAGGGAAGATGGCAACTATTTTATGGCTACAGCCTCTGTGAGCACACAGGGACAAAATACCCCAATATTGCAACAGTACATGAAAGCCGATGTCAGAATCATCGTCAGCAATAAAACGTTATGGCAACAGGTATTCGGATAAACTATATCCGAATACCTGCTGTTTGTTTTTGGATGCATATTGTGTTGGTAAGCATCAGATTTTACGCAAAAGTTCTAATTTCCATAAAATTCCTCTTGTAAATCATTGGATATTTAGAAAAATATCGTATCTTTGTCCCCGAATTGAGGCGTTCTTTGCATATTGCAAAATACAGAAACGAGCAGAAGTCCGCTCGTTTCCATATTGTTACCTATATAATATAGGCAAACGCCCAACTTCTTGATTTTCAATCAAAGTCCAATTTAGAGCGAGTTAGCAAAGTTAACACAAAATAATTGCTTATCTCACTAATAATCAGTATTTTTGCGCATAATCTTTTAAAGGATCAAAAAAACTAAGAATATGGCTAGAGCAACAGGTTCAATCAATTATTTGGAGCATCGCACGCCCTTGAAGGACGAAAGCGGTAAGTATCAGATACATCCGATGTTCGTGAAACAGGATGTCGTTGACAGGGAGAAGATGGAAAAGCGTGTTCGCGATCATTGTGCGATGAACGTTTCGTCCTTTATTTCTGCATTGGAAACGCTGGAGGATGAAACGCTTTACGCCCTGGCGGATGGCAACGAGGTGAGAGTAGGCGATATGTTTATCGTCAAGCCTAAGCTAGGGATGGTGAAGCATAAGGACAAGAATGGAATCGAATGGAAAAGGACCTATCATGAGGGGGATCTGATTCCAGCCAATGAGGTGGATATCTGCGGCTTGGAAATTCAGCCCACGAAGGAGTTTCTGGAGAGGCTGAAGCGCCACTCTAATGGTTGCAGCCGACAGTATTGGAGTGTGAAATCTACTCCAAAAGAGGCGGATAAGGAGTTTACTGATATTGTAGAGATTTGTCAGCAGCAGGGTTATATCACGGTGAAGGATATGATTCGTGAATTCGGTGTTACCCGCTATCATGCCAATAAGGTGTTGAATGATCTCTGTGAGGAACCGGCTGCCAGAATGTATGCTACCAAGGAAGGTCCTATAACGCTCTATCGTTTGTGGAAGAAGGAGTAACTAAGACGTAGTTGTTGAAACGGCTCTTTAGGTTGACGGAATCGTCTCCTTAACTTGAATGAAGCGTCTCTTCTCGTTGAAGGATGCGTATCCGAGAGTTAAAAGAAGCGTTTCCAGGAGTCAGAACAAGCGTCTTTTAGAGTACAAGCATATACCTTCTCAGACATTGCCACTAGGCTCAGCAGCTCTGCCGAGCCTAGTCAGCAGGTCTGCTGACTGCAGTCAGCACCTCTGCTGAGCCTAGTGACAACACCTTTTAGTCGTACAGCTATAACCTCTTTAGTTGTACAACTATACACTTTTTAGTTGTACAATCGTAAAATGATGATACTTCTATGAGATATATTGGGTGCTCTCATTCAATCCAAACATACAGCATCTTCCTTTTATAACGTTCGTTTGCTTTTGTTCTATTTCAACGAACGAAATGAGGAAAAGCAGCTTCTCCTAATTCTGGCGCATATTCAAAACCTTCGTAACTGAAGCCTGCCAGTTCCTCTGGAGTAAGAAGCTGATTATTCAAGATATATCTCACCATGGCTCCACGGCAAGATTTAGCCCATACAGCCTGCATCTTCAATCTGCCGTCTTTCTGGCGGACATAAAAGAGTGGCTGAATGACCTTTATCTCCTGACAGACTCTCTTCCAATCAAACAGATGTTCATATTCCTCTGTAGAAAGATGGATGAGTATACCATCATCAGCTTTCACACTATCGATGAGAACATCTGTCAGTTTGTCTTTCCAGAACTGATTGATAGGCTTGTCGTTTGTAGCTTCGAGCGATACGCAATGCTCCATACGATAAGGTACGATGCCATCCAACGGTCGAAGCAATCCATAAAGGAAGCAGGTAATCCAGAGATGTTTCTGGGCATACTCTAACGACTCCTCGCTCAAAGAACTGGCACGCAAATGTTTGTATGCCTGACCATTGTAAGCCAGGATAGCAGGCATCTTCTCTGCAGCCATAAAATCATGATATCGCTTCCAGTTCGTCATTGCAATCTTGCTGCTGCAATCAAGTTGCTTAGCCAATTCCTCTACATTCATCATTGCCATTTCTTTGGCCAAGTCATTGGCAACTGATTGGAATAGTGGCACGGAGATAGGCTTCCTGTCTGCCTTCTCAAACATGATTTTGGCATTTGCCAATAATATCTGCATAATAATCAATCTTTTGAATTGTACTTGCAAAGATAAGAAAAAATCAATATACAATGCTAAATAGCCAAGAAAAATCCCATAAAATTAAAATTTTTTATAAAACGAGCATTATATAGTACTTTTTTTTGTGTAATCTATAAATATTTGTTACCTTTGCCCCATGAAAACATTATTAGACGTTCATACACATACAATAGCATCAGGTCATGCCTTCAGCAGTTTGCAGGAAATGACCTTGACAGCAAAGGAGAAAGGGTTGAATATCTTGGGAATCACAGAGCACGGTCCCAATATCCCGGGTACCTGTGATCCTATCTATTTCAGAAACCTTCATTGTGTTCCACGCCAGCTCTATGGAATCAAACTGATGCTTGGAGCAGAACTCAACATCCTCAATACGAAGGGAGATATCGATCTCGACGAGGATTACTGGCGTATGCTGGATATCCGAATAGCAGGCATCCATAGCCTTTGCTGGCAGGGAGGAAGTAAGGAGGAGAATACGCAGGGTGTCATCAATGCCATGCGCAATCCCTTTGTGCAGATTATCTCTCATCCCGGCGATGGTACGGCAGAACTGGATTTCGAGGAACTCATGAAAGTTTCCAGAGAGACGCATACCTTGCTTGAAATCAACAACCATTCCATGGCTCCCATCCGCCACAAGACTGTGGCTGCTCCCAATAATCTGGAACTGCTGGAACTTGCCAAGAAGTATGAAACTCCAGTCATCTTCGGAAGTGATGCCCACTTCTCTACGATGATTGCCGACTACAGCAACATTATGCCACTGGTAGAAAAAGCAGAGTTCCCGGATGAGCTGGTTCTCAACTATCAGCCAGAGAAATTCATGGCTTACCTCAAGCCAACCCCTGAGAAATAGGAAAATTTAGTTTCACATTTCAATTTACACGACTATGATTATAGAAGAAATCATCAAGTATAATGAAAACTTCGTAGCCAGTAAGGGTTACGAAAAGTATCTTACGAGTAAATATCCAGACAAGAAACTTGCCATTCTTTCCTGTATGGACACCCGCCTCACTGAGCTTCTGCCAGCAGCTTTGGGCCTGAAGAACGGAGATGCCAAACTCATCAAGAACGCCGGTGGACTGGTTATCAGTCCTTTCGACTCAGCCATGCGTAGTCTCCTTGTAGCCATCTACGAATTGGGTGTAGAGGAAATCATGGTCATTGCCCACTCCAACTGCGGTGCATGCCACATGAACGGACAGCAGATGAAGAAATTGATGCTCAAACGTGGCATCCATCAGAATGTTATCGATACCATCGGGCTTTGCGGCATCGACCTCGACCATTGGCTGGAGGGATTCCACGACACAGAGGATTCTGTAAGGAATACCATCAATACGATCCGTACACACCCTCTCGTACCAAAAGACGTCAATCTTCATGGCTATATCATTGACTCACAGACGGGCAAACTGACAGAAGTGAAATAGAATAAAGGTATTATTTTAATTAAAACACATAACAGCAGTTTGTTGTACTTTCACCTTCCCTCTATGATGCTCTTTCCAAGAAAGTAACTTTCGTTACAGCCCCCACATATCATTCAGCATACTGATTGCTGACTCTGAGCGGAAGACATGATTGCGGAAGGTGATGATGCCTTCGGGAGCAAGGTGGGCTTCGAAGGAATTCACCAGGAAATCTGCTTCGAGCAGAATGCGGTGGTCGAGGCTGGTAACATCTTGATAAGTATGATGATGGGCAATGAGCCAGCAGATTCTTTCTATCTGTGCGGCTGTGAATCCATCTACTTCTGACAGTACTTTTCTTGCCTCGTCAGGACCCAGTTCTTCCTGGTGCTTGCCATCGCAGTTGCCGTATCTGGCTTGTGAAACGTGAATGCCTACATCGTGAAGAATGGCTGCTGCTTCGAGCACGAAGAGTTCTTCTCCGTTCATTCCCTCTGCTATCGCAATCATACGGGCAAAGTTGTGCACCTTTACGAAATGCTGGATGAGTGGCGCATCGCCACCATCATATTTTATCATCGCCCTCATCAAATTGGCGAGTATCAATTCCTTGTTTGTCATAATCTTATGTTTTTTACCAATAAAAAGAATACTAATCGAAGAGCTTCTTCCAAATCCACAATACCGCTATGGCGCCAATGACACAGAAGATGAAATTGGTAAGATAACCCTTGCCAAACAACTCAATGTTCAGCAGACTGCTGATGATGGCACCGGCATAACTGCCTACAATACCTATGAAGAGATTCATGCAACATCCTTTTCCTTCACCGCTCATAATGCGGTTGGCAATGTAGCCAATGAAAATACCTGTAAGGATTGGCCACGCTGTGAAATCTGCAATATGTTCTAACATACTCTTTTGATTTTATTTTTTCTTGTTATCTGATCTTTCTGATAACCTTTGCCGGATTTCCCACAGCCATGGAGTCATCAGGAATATCCTTGACCACTACGCTGCCGGCACCGATTACGCAGCGGTTGCCGATGGTTACTCCAGGGCAGACGATGACTCCTGCGCCCAGCCAGCAATCTTCGCCAATGGTGATGGGGAAGCCTGTTTCTACTGGCTTGCGTCGTTCCATATAATTGATGGGGTGGTTAGGGGTTACCAGTTGGCAGTTCGGACCTATCAGGGTGCGGTTGCCGATGGTAATCCAGCCTTCATCGAGCATCGTGGCGCCATAGTTGATGAATACATTCTCACCCACCTTGATGCCGTGACCATGATCGCAGTGGAAGGGTGGACAGATGGTGGCTGAAGCTGGAATGCCAGGAATCAGTTCTTCGATAATGGTTCGATAGTCTTCATCAAACAGGGTTAGCGTCTGCAGGCGGCAGCAGAGACGGTTGGCGTGCTCTATGCTTTTCATGCCTTCCTTGTTGCTGAAATCATAGAGCTCGCTGTTTCTCATTTTTTCAAATTCTGTCATCTTTGTTCTCTATTGATGGATGTAATCCAGAATCTGCTCTGCATGAATCTTGGTCTTGATCTCCTTTGGAGTGAAGATTTTTTCGATGACGCCTTCTTCGTTGACGAGATAGGTGGTGCGGAGGATTCCGATGGTCTTTCTGCCGCAGGTTACCTTCTCACCCCAGCAGCCGAGTTCCTGCAGTAGGGTGGTTTCGGTATCTGCGATAAGAGGGAACTGCAAACCCTTGGTTTCGGCAAACTTCTTCTGCAAAGCCTGCTTGTCCTTGCTCACGCCGATAATCTCATAACCGGCTGCTGCCAACTCCTCCTTATGTGCTTGCAGGGAGCAAGCCTCGGCAGTGCATCCGCTGGTGTTAGCCTTCGGATAACTGTAGAGCACAATCTTGCGACCACGGTAGTCGCTTGCCTTTATCTCACGTCCGTCCTGGTCAATGCCAAGAATCTCTGGTATTTTATCTCCTACATTCATAATTCTATATTTATTTATTATACGTCTTGTTATGATGCAAAGATAATAAAAATAATGCGAACCGATGTGATTCTTATGATTTTTAACACAAATAATCGTAGTTTATCTTTCTACCTGGAAGTTTAAACGAATCTTTCTTTTAGATAAAAAAAAGAAAAATATAGGGAGGATATTTGGTAATATGCTGATATTTACTTACTTTTGTGTGATGAACGTTCATGGTATGAAACAGGGAGCGTGATACTAAACAGGTAAAAAAAGAAGAAAATGAAGAAGATATTTTTGTTTATATTATTCTGTCTTTCCGTATGCAGCATGTCGGCTTACGACTTTCTGCGAGCTGTGAAAGATGAGATTCCGGGAGGTTACAACTTCTGGGTTTATACGCCGGTAGATTATTTCTATTCGCAAGAGCAGACACCGGTCATCATCTTTCTGCATGGAGCCAGTCTTTGCGGCAAGAATCTGAATAAGGTGAGAAGATACGGACCGCTTGATGCCATCGTCAAGGGGCGCGATATCGATGCGCTGACCATCGTTCCGCAGAATCCGGGAGGAGCCTGGAATCCGAAGAAAATCATGGATATGCTCGACTGGGTGAAGAAGAATTACCCATGCGATTCTAATAGGGTTTATGTCTTGGGCATGAGTTTGGGCGGTTATGGTACCATGGATGTCTGTGCTACTTATCCCGACAGGATAGCTGCCGGTATGGCGCTGTGTGGCGGCTGTTCGTATAAGGATGTGAGTGGATTGGGCGATTTGCCTTTCTGGATTATCCATGGCACAGCAGATAGGGCAGTACCGGTCAAGCAATCGAAGGTTGTGGTAGATAAACTTGAAAAGGATGGCAAGGATACCCGATTGATATACGACTGGTGGAAGGGTGCCAATCACGGTACCCCTGCCCGCGTGTTTTATCTGAAGAAAACCTATCAGTGGCTCTTCTCTCACAGCCTTTCAGATAAGGACAGACCCGTGAACAAAAACATCAGCATTACGATGAGCGATCTGGGCAGAGCATATGGTGATGTGAACAGAAATGCCCCTCAGCCTGAACTCATCGATGGTCCGAGTGTGATCAAGCAAGAGGGAAATGAATATTAAGGAATCAGGTGAACAGTTCTGCTACCTTCTCCAGCCAATTCTTATCAATATCATCGAAGGTGCTGAGGTGTTCGCTGTCAATATCCAGTACGGCAAAAAAAAATTGAAAAACTGTCATTTTCATAGAAATATTTCTATCCTTTCAATCTTTTTTCGTACTTTTGCACCATCAATTAAAATAAAGAAAATCCAGTTTTTTTAATGAAGTAAGAAAATGGCTGATAAAGATATGAAATGGAAGACGCTCTCTCAGAAGTATCTGATAGAGAAGCCATGGCTCACGGCACGAGTGGATAAGGTGGAATTGCCTACGGGAGCCATTATCGATGAATATTACGTGCTGGAATATCCCGATTGGGTGAACACCATCGCCATTACGAAGGACGGAATGTTCGTATTTGTGCGCCAGTATCGCTATGCGATAGGTAAGACGGTGAATGAACTCTGCGCAGGAGTGATAGAGAAGGGCGAGGACCCGATGGCGGCTGCCAAGCGAGAGCTGATGGAAGAGACTGGGTTCGGTGGCGGAAACTGGCAGAAGTGGATGACGATTTCGGCTAATCCGAGCACTCATACCAATCTTACCCATTGCTATTTGGCTACGGATGTGGAGCGCATGGATGTTCAGCATCTTGACCAGGCTGAGGATATCGAGGTTCGCCTCTTCTCCAGGGATGAAGTGATGGATATGCTAGAGAAGGGAGAAATCTGGCAAAGCCTGATGGCGGCTCCGCTTTGGAAGTATTTTGCGAAAGCAAAGTAAGCTGCAGGACTTCATCTGCTCGAGCAAACAGCAGAACTTCGTTTGCTCGAGCAAAGTAAACATTAAACAATAAACATTAAACATTATAAAAATGGTAATAGATTTCGAAAAAATTGCTGAGGCTCATTTGGAGGGCTTCAAGGGTGGACAGGGTAAACTTGATACTCGTAACTATGTGGATGACAAGGTGAAGATTATGTATTCTACCTTGCGTCCGGGTGCATCAACTGGTCTTCATACTCACGAGGGCAACTGCGAGATTATCTATGTGGTAAGCGGCACTGCTACTTTCCATTATGATGATGTCGTAGAAGAGGTTCGCCAGGGACTGGTGCATTACTGCCCAATGAACCATGCTCATTATATGGAGAATCTCACAGATCATGATCTGGTGTATCTCGCCATTGTGCCTGAGCATCATTAATATCCTTGAAGTATCTGGGAAAACCATATCATATTCCTCCTGAGGAAAATGTAAAAAGAAAGTCCAACTCGGATGCCTCTCTCTTAAAGGCTCCAAGCTGGACTTTCATCGTTTTTATTTTCTTCATATTACTCTTCTTCATTCTCTAGCAAGTCGGTGCCGAGGTGGGTGGTCTGCTCACGCTTCAATCGGTCGCGCACTTCCTTAGGCTTGGTGGCGTAGGTAATCATTCGGATGGAATCGTTGTAGCTCACGTACTTCCAGAGCCAGTTGAGCAATACCATTACCTTGTTCTTTACTCCGAGGATGGAGCGGAGGTGAACCACCAGCCACAATACCCAGGCAAAGAAGCCCTGACTGTGGAACTTGCCAAGCTCTACTACAGCCTTGTGTCTTCCGATGGTAGCCATAGAACCCAGGTTCTTGTAGCGGAAAGGCTTGAGCTGCTGGTCGATGTTTGGGGCTGAAGAACCAGGATGCTTCTCATTCTCCTCATCTGCCTTCGCAATCTTCTGGATATTCTTAGCCAGGAGTGCTGCCTGCTGAATGGCTACCTGAGCCAACTGTGGATGACCGCCAGGATAAGCTGGGTCTGTGGTCTGGATACACTGGTCGCCGATGGCGAAGAGACCGTCCATGCCAGGGATGCGGTTGAATTCATCTACTACGATTCGGAAACCACGGCCCAGATGGTCGCCATCGATACCCGTGATAGGCTGTGCCTTTACACCTGATACCCAGAGGAAGGTGCGGGTAGGAATCTCCTGACCGTCCTTCATCAAGACCTTGTGGTCCTTGTAGTCGGTTACCATTTTGCCAAACTGTACATCCACACCCATACTGGTAAGGAATTCGTATGCTTTCTTAGAAGAGTCCTGTGACATTCCGGCGAGCAGTCTGTCGCCCGCTTCCAGAAGATAGATGTGCATCAGAGATGAGTCCATATCAGGATAATCATAAGGAATCACGTAGCGCTTCATTTCAGAGAGAGCTCCGGCAATCTCTACACCCGTGGCACCACCGCCTACAATGACCACGTTCAGGAGTTCCTGTCGCTCCTCTTCTGTGGCACAAGTCAGTGCACGCTCCAGGTTGCTCAACACAGCGTTGCGCAATCCCATTGCCTCTGAAACGGTCTTCATCGGAATAGCCCACTTCTCGATGTTGGCATTGCCATAGAAATTGGTAGTGGTTCCTGCTGCGAACACCAGGTAATCGTACTCAATCTTACCGATGGAAGTTTGCAGAATCTTCTTGTCTGGGAATACGGCTCTCGCCTCTGCCATGCGGAAGTAGAAGTTCTTGCGCTTGCGGAAAATCTGGCGGAAAGGGAAGGAGATGGAGCTTGGGTCGATACCTGCTGAGGCAATCTGATAGATAAGTGGAGGAAACTGATGGAAGTTATTCTTATCAATCAACACCACCTGCAGGTTTGCCTTGCTCAGGTCTTCTGCCAAGCGAAGGCCACCGAGTCCGCCACCTACAATCACTACTCTCTTCAACTGATTTCTCTTGATATTAATGCTCATAACTACTTCTGTTTTTTATATATTAATTACATATATTTGCTGAAAATTCTATTCTTTATAAGGCGCAATGCCTGGTACTCGCAGAAAATTCGATTGCAAAGGTACAACTTTTTTATGAGGCGGCAAAAGAAGATGGGTAGAAATATGGGATTGAAGCTTGTTGCAATCGTTCTCATTTTATATTCTTGCAAATGATGTTACAAAATGTAATATGCAGATAGCATTTTTACTTTGGCGGTGGATGGCTTGAAGGAATATACTTCCAAGGCTTCGGGCTTGTTCATGATGGGAGTTTTTCTTTTTTTTTATCATTCCGCAATCTGATGAATCACATAGGTAACCACGCCCCAGATCATGAAGCGGTTGGTTTCATCTACCCGGATAGGGGGAGAAGTTCTTGTTCCATGGAATGAGCCAGCCGAAGGTGCCGCTCTCATCCATCTTGAATTGCTTGATGGTGAATTCGCCATCTACGAAGGCGATGACGAAATTGCCGTTTGAGGGTTCTATCTGCCGGTCAACTACAGCGAGATCACCGTCCAGAATGCCTGCATCCTGCATGCTGTCGCCAGATATGCGCACGTAGAAGGTGGCCTCACGATGGCGAACCAGAATATCGTTGAGGTCTATCTCTCCCTCCATATAGTCTTGTGCCGGCGAAGGGAAGCCTGCTTTTACGCTTTGCTCTGCCAGCGGAATAGGTATCTTGGCTCCGAATTCCGCAGGGTGAAATGTCAGTTTTATCTTGTTATCGCTATTCTTATTCATCTTGTTTTTTCTTATTTATGGAGCTCATTTTTAGAATGGGCTTATTCTGCTTTAGAATGGGCTTATTCTGCCTCTCATTGAGTTTTTACTTTCAGAATATCATGGATGTTCGTGGTAAACTGCTTCGACATGTACTCGCGTTTCAGGTCGAATCGGCTGTCTGTGCCTTGTATGGTCTGGCGTATGGTGCCATAACCATTCTTCCGGTTGATGGCGTCGATAGCCTCCATCAGCTTTTTGGGCTTGCTTCGGTCGATGGGGTCGAAGAGGTCTTGCTGGCGAGGATGGTCGGGTGAGATTTGCCACAGGATAACGCCAGCTTTCTTGAAGTGAAACGACATGTCGGGGCAATCGGGCCTGCTGTCTGCCATCGGTTTCGGGTATTTAGCCCGGAGAATGCTGAGGGCAGCACCTACTATTTCTTCCTGCGCATTGGTGGCGATGGGCAGGGTGAGGGAATCGTGGATGGTGTATTCAGGCACATGCTCGTTAAAACGGGAAGTCCATGCGAACACTGTGATGCCCTGACATACGCTACCTTGTCTCCTTAATTTTTCTGTACAACGTACAGCGAAATTAGCCACGGCTTCTTCTATCACATTTTTGTCGGTAATGCCCTCGTTGGCAAAACTCCTGCTGGTGCAGATGCTCTTCTTCTGCGGCAATTCCTCGATGCTGATGCAGCTTTCGCCATTGATTCATCTGCCTCGAAGAAACTCTCATCGATAGAGTATTGGTCGATGCGTGGGGAATAATGGGATAGCATCGACATCACGCGGTTGGAGAGCGAACCGTAGAGCGTATAGTTGCTCGAGAATATAGCCACTCCTTCAGCCTCCAGTTTTTCCTTCACCTGATAGAAGGGGTCGCCCATCTTATAGCCCAATGCCTTAGCTTCTTCAGAGCGTGCGATGACGCCCCCGTCGTTGTTACTCAATACAACCACGGGCTTTCCTGTCAGGTCGGGGCGAAACACTCGCTCGCACGAACAGTAGAAGTTGTTGCAGTCTGCCAGTCCTATCATATCTTATCATTAACACCTCTTGTTATCACCAGAAATCCTGGTATAATGTGCAAAAATACAAAAAATAATCCGAAAACGATAGTTTTTCATTCAAGTTTTTTTGTCGTTTCGTGATTTATTCTTACCTTTGTGGTCATAAGCTAGTATTGAAACATTATAAAACTGAACGATATGAATGATAAGAATAACATGTTGGCATTGAGCCAGGAGCGTTTTTCGGCTCGCAAGTTTACTCCGGAGGCGGTGAGCCAGGAGGATCTGGACTATATCATGGAGTGTGTGCGCCTGGCACCATCGGCAGTGAACAGGCAGCCTTGGCGCTGGCTCATCGTGCGCTCAGAAGAGGCGAAGAAGAAACTGCAGGAGTGCTACGACCGCGAATGGTTCAAGACGGCTCCTATATATATTATAGGTATGAAAAACGTGAATGAGAACTGGGTGCGCAGATATGATGAGAAACCGCATGGCGATATTGATGTGGCGATAGCGGCAGAGCATCTCTGTCTGGCTGCCACCGAAAAGGGACTGGGTACCTGCTGGGTCTGCAATTACGATACGGCGAAGATGCAGCAGTTCTTTGCTCGCGAGGGCTATGAGGCGGTGGTAATCATTCCTGTAGGTCATATTGCTGAAGACTGTCCACGCACAGAGAAGAAGCGCAAGGAGATGAGCGAAATCACGGAAGAAATCTAGTTCTGATATAAGAAGAAATCTAGTTCTGATATAAAATCTGGTACAAAAAAGAAGCTGTATGGAAATGAACGAAGAATCCATCCTGGCATGGAATATCATAGAAAAGACAAATGCCAACCTCTTCCTTACCGGAAAGGCGGGCACAGGTAAGACGACCTTCCTCAAGCGATTGAAAGAACTGTCGCCAAAACGAATGATTGTGCTTGCTCCTACGGGCATTGCAGCCATCAACGCCGGAGGAATGACCATCCATTCGTTCTTCCAGCTTCCCTTCTCGCCATACGTGCCGGGCACGACCTTTGGCAGCGGCGAACAGAAACGCTATCAGTTCAGCAAGCTCAAGCGCAATATCATCCGCAGTATCGACCTGCTCGTTATCGACGAAATCAGTATGGTGCGCAGCGATCTGCTCGATGCTGTAGATTCTGTGCTTCGCCAGTATCGCAAGCGCCACGATTTGCCTTTTGGTGGTGTGCAACTCCTGATGATAGGCGATTTGCAGCAGCTGGCACCCGTGGTTACGCCACAGGAAGAGCATCTGCTGGGGCAGCATTATGATACTCCTTTCTTCTTCAGCAGCAACGCTCTGAAGCAGGTGGGTTATCTCACCATCGAACTTAAAAAGGTGTACAGGCAGCAGGATGAACAGTTTATCTCGCTGCTCAACCAGATTAGGGAGAACAAGGCTTCTGAAGCTACGCTGCAGGCTCTGAACCAGCGCTATATTCCAAATTTTGTACCACCTAAGGAGGGCAATTATATCAGGCTTACCACCCATAATGCACCTGCCCAGTATATCAACGAACAGCAGCTTGCTGCCTTGCCTGCTCAGTCATTTTCTTTTACAGCAGATATAGAAGGCGATTTCCCTGAAACATCTTATCCGGCCGATTTCAAGCTCACATTGAAGCCGGGAGCCCAGGTGATGTTCATCAAGAACGACCCGCAGCACCGTTTTTATAATGGTATGATAGGCGAGGTGATAGGGGTTAGGACCGATGAAGACGGCAGCAAGATTACCGTTCGCAGTAAGGATTCGGGCGAGGAGTTTGACCTGGAGAAAATGGAGTGGACCAATGCGAAATATACGCTGAACGAGAAAACCAAGGAGATAGAGGAGACGGTGGAAGGAAAATTCATGCAGTATCCTCTGCGTCTGGCGTGGGCGATAACTATCCACAAGAGTCAGGGACTTACTTTCGAACATGCCATCATCGATGCTTCTCATTCTTTTACCCATGGTCAGACTTATGTGGCACTGAGCCGCTGCAAGACTTTGGAGGGCATGGTGCTCAGTCAACCGCTTTCTCGCGGAGCCATTATCAGCAGTCAGACGGTGGATGCATTCACCAGCCAGCTTGCTGCGCCTAGTCAGGAGCAAATCAGCAGTCTGGAGCTGCAATACATCATTTATTGCATCAGCGAACTCTTCGATTTTTGTTCCATCAGAGCCAGCTATGAGCATCTGATGCGCTGCCTGGTAGAGTTTTTTAATGGTAAATATCCGCGCGTGGTAAGCGAGTATCAGAAGTTGCAGGTGGTGCTGAAGAGTCTGATAGCCGTATCGGATAAATTCCGTGTGCAGTATACGGGTATGCTTGCCCGAAATCCTGATGTAAGACAGGCTGAGCTGCAAGACCGTATTCATAAGGGAGCTATGTATTTTCTTGACAAAATCGGCATTCTGAGTGATTTAATCAGAAAGTCGAATCTTGATACAGACAACAAAGTGGCTAGGAAACAGTTTGAAGACCGCTTCTCTGTTTTCTCAGAGGATGTAAAATTAAAAGAACGGCTTTTGAAGTATGAATGTAGTGCAGAATTCACGGTAACAGATTATCTGAAAAAGAAGGCGCAGTTCTTGCTGTTGGATGCAGATGCCTCATCAGATAGCGGTTCGGGCAGAAAGTCAAGGAGACAGAAGAAACCGAATGAACCGAAGGTGCCGAAAGTCGCTTCGAAGGAGGTAAGTTATGATTTCTATATGCAGGGAATGACGGTAGATCAGATTGCTGCTAAGCGGGGTTATACCAAAGGTACCATTATTGGTCATCTTACTCCTTATGTGAAAGAAGGAAAGATTGGACTGCGGGCGCTGATTTCAAGTGCCCATGAAAAGAAAATCCGTGATTTCATGAAGGCTCATCCTGAATTGGAGCTTTTTAGTGAAATAAAGGAAGCTTTGGGAGCTGGTATTGATTATTACGAAATCAAACTGGTTCATGATTTGATGGAGGGGGAATAAAGCATTCTTCCACCATATTATAATAATAGCCGTAACTATATTTGCAGTAGTTACGGCTATTTTTTAAAAAATTATCTAGAGTTGGCTCACAGCCTCTTCCAGCTGCTGCAAAGCCTGTTTGATAATACTTCTTGGTGCAGCTACATTCAATCGCATGAATCCTTCTCCGCCAGGACCGAACATCTCTCCATCATTCAATGCCAGATGCGCCTTGTCGATGAATAGGTCGAGAAGCGCATCGTGAGAAAGATGCAGATCGCGGCGCTCATATTCCAAATGAATAGCTTGAGTCTGTTTCTTCATTATTCTGTTATTTTATGTGATATTTTTGCGTGCAAAAGTACAAAAAAGAAATTGAATAGACAATAAATCGTATAAAAAAACGAGTTGCGAATGCTTTTTTATGCATTGCAACTCGTTGGAGAGAGTATTGTTTATTCTATTCAACGTTTTCTATTGTTTCTGATCTTGTTAATTTTCATTCATTCCACCCGTCTGGATTCCCTGCTTTTCTTCCTGGAAATCATTCTTGATGTTGGATTTCACCTTTTGGAATTGCTTCTTGGTGTTGCCGAATTTCCAGGTGAGTGTGAGGCTGATCTGGCGCAGAGGCACCTTTACCGTCATATTCTGTACATAGTCTGAACCCACGGTTTTCTGCTTGATGTTGAGCTTGTTATCGGTTGGTGTGAGGAACATCAGACTCAAGTCCAGCTTATCCTTGACGATGGATTTGGAGAGGGTGGAGTAGAAGAATGACATTCCGCTCTGATAGCCTTGCAGGTTGTGCTGTTTGCTCTGAATGATACTTCCTACTGTCCATTGCAACTTCCAAGGAAGTGTCTGTTGCAGATTGATCATCGTACTGCTGTTCCAGCCATGATTCTTCCATCCCAATACTTCACTTCGCAAATCATTGTAGCTCAGACTCTCGTTCAGCATCAATCTCGTCTTCTTGAACACCAGCCAGTTGGCAAAGATATTCAGACTGGCGTTGCGGGTTTTCGAAACATTGCCGTAGGTGGTGTTGAGCAGGTTGTCTGCATCGATGAACGAATACTGCTCTATCTTGTTGTTGCAGAATCCGTAGCCCAGAGTTGTACTCAGAATGAATCGTGAATTGTAATAATTAAATACCATGTTCACCTGATGCGACTTCACCACGTCGAGGTCTGTATTGCCATAGCTGATGGCTGTAGGATTACTGCGGTCAACATAAGGGTTAAGGTAGGTAATTCCCGGACGGGTGATGCGCATGCTGTAGTTCACACCGAGATTCATGCCTGGAGCGATGGCGTAAGAGATGCTGGCGCTCGGTACGAGATTGCCGTAATCTTTATCAAAATCATCACCCTTACCCTGTTCAAACTTCACTTTCTCCCAGGTCTGTTCGTATCGGGTTCCCAGCATGGTTCCTATCTTTCCGAAGTTTCCCTTCCATTCAGCATAGGCGGCAAGAATGTTCTGGGTGTTCTTATACTCCATACTGTTGGCAGGGTTCAGCGTCTCAGTTTTATCTGCCGCCACATCGTAGTAGCGTGAATCGCTTCTGTTGATGCGGGCTATGTATTTGGCTCCGAATTTCAGGCGCTGGGTGGCGCTGAGCGAATGGGTAAAATCTGCCTGGAAAGTATGTTCAGTGCCTCGGGTCTTACTTTTGGAGAGCAGATCGTTGAGCTGGAGAGCCGTCACATGGCTGATGTCGTCGTAGAACGTATAGTTGTCTGTGTGAGATGGGTTGGTACTGAATAGATAGCTGAGAATGAGGTAGTTCGTGCGCTCCTTGTTGAAAAATCGCTGATAATCGATGCTTCCGTTGAAGGAGGTATTGCCCAGATTCTGCTTCATCTCATTGCCGTATTCGAATCCTTCGCCGTAGATTCCGCCTGTCATCTTTGTGAGTGGATGACCTGTAATCTTCTGGTTGAAGGTGGTCAGTCCTGCAGTAGCGCTGATGTTGCTCAGAGAATCGAGTTCGTAGCTTAAGCTGATGTTGCCCATAGAGAAAGGCTGCTTCATATCCGAATTCTGATAATAGTTCATCGTGCAGCCATCCTTCTGTAATCGGTCGAAGGAGATGGTGGTTCCATTCATGCGCTGATGATTGTACATTCCGTTGGTACTATAGGTGAGCTTGCCCTGCTGACCGCTGATGAAGGCGGAGATGCGCTGTGCCTGGTTGCCGGCAGCTGCACTGATATTGCCATTATAGCCATTGCTGAAGTCGTTGCCTCCGGCTCCATTCACTGCTTGCTTGTTGAGTACGATGTTGAGCACGCCGCCCGTACCTTCAGCATCATATTTAGCTCCCGGGTTGGTGATTACTTCTATGTTTTTTACCATAGTTGCCGGCATTGCCTTGAAAATCTGCGAAGGGTTGGCTGAGAACATCGGATTCGGCTTTCCATCCACATACACTTTGAAACTGGATGAACCGTTCACGGTGATATTGTCCTGTCCATCCACCGTAACCATCGGCACCTTGCGCAGCATGTCGAGAACGGTAGAGGCCTTGGCGTCAGCATCCTGTTGCACGTTGTAGGTCATCTTGTCGGTCTCCATTTTTACCAGCGGTTTCGAGGCAACCACGGTAACGCTTGCCAGGTCGAAGTCCTTCCATATCGAGTCGTTTTTCTCGACATCACTCTGTGCGAAACTTTCGAGTGAGCAGACGAGCAGGGTGCTCATCAATATCAATGATTTCTGTTTCATATTCTTTCCCTTTTCTTATGTTAATGCTATCTTTTTTCTTATTCTTTTTAAGTTCATGCGCCTTTCTTCTGTAGATTGGCGATGCAAAAATAAGGTGTTTTCTTGAAACAGCAATGAATGGGAGAGGGGTTTAACCCAACAATAACCTACTGGCTCATCCGATTAACTTAAAGATAACATTTGTAAGGCAAAAATGCAGCAAAAAAAGCGAATTGTAACAGAAACATTCGTTTATCTCGAATTTTATTTGTAATTTCGCACCAAAAACAAAAATAAGGATATTTATGAATAAACTGATTCTGAAAACAACAAAAAGTGGACTGCTGGCAGCTGCCCTGATGGCTTCAATCTCTGCCAGTGCCGAAACTATAGAGGTGAAAACGCTGAAATATGCAGGCCCCTATGCCGTAGCACAGCCTTGGATGGCTGACAGTGTGAACATCAAGGGCGAAGCGTTCGACCTTAAGCAGCTGCTTGATTCGCCGCTGTCTTTCACCTTATTAAATAAGGGCAAGGAGGTGACTGCAGCCCAACTCCTTGCCGACAAGCAGGATGCGCTCCATCTGGCTTCTTTCTGCGTTTCTAACACCCAGCGCACTAAAGCAACCATAGCGGTAGAAGGATTGGAGCAATACCGCCTGTTTGTAGACGGCGAACAGGTAGAGGTGAACGGCGATAAGGCTGAAACCATCCTGACTCCTTCGCAGCATACGGTTGCCATCAAATATCTTACTCGGAAGAATGCATCTTCTGATAAGAAATCTATCAAGTTGACCGTAACCGCAGCCAATGGTGCTCCGCTTTCTGTAGGTGATGCGGCAGCCAAGCGCGCCTATAATATCTATGATGTGATTTGTGCGCCCAACTATCCGAGTGTTTCTATCTCACCCAACGGAAAGTTTATCGTTGTTCGGAAAACCTGGGTAGATAGAAAAGGTAATAACCATAGCATTAGCGAATTGCGCAACTCTCAGACTAACAGAGTGATGGCTACATTTGAGGAGAACGTAAAATGGATGCCTGCAAGCAATAAACTGTATTTCACGCAGAAGGCGAGCGACAGCAGTATTGCCGGAGAAGAAAAGCAGGATGGCACATTGCAGCTCATCACCATCAATCCGCTGACGATGGAGCGCACAGTGTTGGCTGCCAATATTCCAGACGGATGGTTCCAGTTTACTCCCGATGAGAAGACGCTTATCTACACTCTTTATACCGAGGGCAGAAAGAAAGATGCGCAGGTGTATGATGTGAAGGAGCCTGATGACCGTCAACCAGGATGGCGAAGCCGTAGCTATCTTGCCAAGTTTGATTTGGCGTCGGGTGTTCTCCAGCCGCTCACTTTCGGCTATCACAACGTCTATCTCAACGATATTTCTGCAGATTCCCGCTATCTGCTCATCGGTAAGAGCGAGGAGCGCCTTACCAAGCGTCCTACTACTCTAAATTCCTACTATCGTCTCAATCTCAATGATATGAGTGTAGAGACTTTGATAGAAAAGGGCGAATTTCTGAACAGCGCCCAGTTCTCGCCGGATGGCAAGAGCATTCTCGTGAGCGCTTCGCCGGAAGCTTTCAACGGCATAGGAAAGAATGTGGAAGAAGGACAGACACCTAGCATGATCGACACCCAGCTCTATCTGATGACCTTGTCGGATAAGAAGGTTCGTGCGCTGACCAGAGATTTCAATCCGAATGTGCTGAGCACGGAATGGAGCAAGGTCGATGGAAACATCTATTTTACAGCCGAAGATAAAGACTGCGTGCACCTCTTCCAGCTCAATCCGAAATCGGGTAAGTTTACGCTTCTCAAGACTCCTGAAGAGTACATCAAGAGTTTCTCAATAGCCTCTTCTGCAGCAGAAATGGCTTTCTCCGGTCAGAGTGCATCCAATGCCGACCGACTCTATAAGATGAATACAAAAGCGCTGAAATCGCAATTGGTTGACGATTTGAGTGCGCGCGAACTGAAGGATGTTAAACTGGGCGAATGTAAGGCTTGGAATTTTGTCAATTCAAGGGGCGACACCCTTTGCTGCCGTTACTATCTGCCACCTCATTTTGATGCAGCCAAGAAGTATCCGATGATAGTGAACTATTATGGCGGATGCAGTCCTACGAGCCGCATGTTCCAGAGCCGTTATCCTCATCATGTTTATGCAGCGATGGGCTATGTAGTGCTGGTTGTGAATCCTAGTGGAGCCACCGGATTTGGTCAGAAATTCTCAGCCCGCCATGTAGATACGGCAGGCGCGGGAGTGGCTGAAGACATCATCTCCAGCACCCAGGCTTTCTGCGATGAGCATGCTTTCGTAAACCGCAAGAAGATTGGCTGCATCGGCGCAAGCTACGGCGGATTCATGACTCAGTATCTTCAGACCAAGACCGACCTCTTTGCAGCCGCCATCTCGCATGCAGGCATCAGCGACCACACCAGCTATTGGGGTGAGGGCTATTGGGGCTACAGCTACAGCGAAGTTTCTATGGCGAACGAATATCCTTGGACCAACAAGCATCTCTTTGTAGATCAGAGTCCGCTCTATAATGCTGACAAGATTCATACTCCGCTGCTGTTTGTTCACGGCACGGCAGATAATAATGTGCCTGTAGGCGAGAGTATCCAGCTCTATACAGCGCTGAAACTTCTTGGCCGTCCTACGGCGATGGTATTGGTAGATGGTCAGGATCATCACATCATCGACTACGAGAAGCGACTGAAATGGCAGAACACCATCTTTGCCTGGTTTGCCAAGTGGTTGCAGGACGATGCTTCCTGGTGGACGGAAATGTACGGAGATGAAAAGATGTAGTTGAAGCATTTCGGCAGAAATGCCGGCTTCAGTCTCTATCAAATAAGAAAAGAGATTATGTTCCTGTAAGTCGGGAATATAATCTCTTTTCTTTTTTATATGTTTATTTCTTGCAGTTTAGCGTGATAAGCAGGGAAATCATGGCGAAGGCGATTCCTACGATGCAGACACCTAGCCAGTCGGCTTGCGTCCAGACGTATCCGGCACAGAAAGTGCCTAGCGAACCACCGATGAAATAGCTGGTCATGAAAATGGTGTTGGCGCGGTTGGAAGCCTGCGGAATCTCCTGCAGACAACCACTCTGATTGCTGAGCTGCTGACATTGCAGACCGATGTCAACCAGGATGATGGCTGCGATGAGTCCGGCGTAAGTGTTGCCGAAAAGCAAGGCTATTGCCCAGGCGATAATCTGCATTCCTGCTCCGAACAGATTGAATTTTCGAATGCCAAACCTAGGAATCAGTTTTCCCACACCACTGGCAGCAACGGCTCCCATGATTCCGCAAAGTCCGAGCATTCCTACCATATCACTTCCTGCGCTGAAAGGTGGCTGCGCCAGATGGAACGCCAGACAAGACCATATTGCCATCATACTGCCGAACCCGAAGGCTGCACGGATGGAATAGATGCGGATAGAAGGATGGAAAACGAAAATTTCTGCTATCGTGGTCATCAGCCCTCTGTAGGTTCCTACATAGTTGCGCTTCATTTCAGGCATCATCAGCAGCATGATTCCCATGCAAAATACCATCACGAAAGCAGCTATGATAAACATCTCCCGCCATCCCAGCCATTCGCCGATGTAACCGCTGATGACTCGTGAGGCAAGAATGCCCGTCAGCAGTCCGGAGAGTACAATGCCCATATTCCTGCTCTTGTTCTTGGGTTCCGAAAACTGTCCGGCTATCGGAATGAAGAACTGCGGAATCACCGAACAGGCGCCAATCAGCAGTGAAGCTCCCCAGAGCATCCAAACGTTTTGCGCAGCAGCCATCACAATTGCCATCAATGCTGCAATGGTCATATTGATAAGGATGAGTTTCTTGCGCGAAAGCATGTCGCCCAAGGGGATGAGGAAGAATAAGCCCAGCGCATAACCTATCTGGGTAATGACGGTGATGAGGTTAGCCTTCTGCTCGGTAATATCCAGGTCGTGGCGGATGAGTTCGAGAAGCGGCTGATTGTAGTAGCAGTTGGCTACAGTGAGTCCTGCGACGATAGCCATCATCAGGAGAATGCTGCGGGGAATGCCCTGATTTTCTTTTAGCTGTATCATTTTCTGTCTGTTGTTTCTTTGTTTTGAGTGCAAAGTTACGAAAAATTCTCGTCAATCAAAGTTTTTGGGGACGATTTCTTGGGAAAATCTTCTCTCTCATGCAGAAAATCTTCTTTCTCATGCAGAAAAAGTTTCTGTTCTTTCCCTCTCGCGCGTACCTTATTATATGTATATAGTGCTGCTCTGAAGAGGTGTTGGCGCGCACCCTTGTTACGCTAAAAACACCGAAAAGTGTTAAAATTAGGCTGTTTCCGAGCACATTAAAAACTTTAACCTTTGTTAGCATTTTGTAAGTTGTTGATTTTTAGCGATTTGTAATTTTGTTACAAAATCACCTAAAAAAAAATCGCAAAAAAAAGAACAACGTATCAAAAAAATGCTTACCTTTGCATCGTTCAAAAGAACAAATGATTGTTTTACAGATTTTAAAAAAGCAAAGAAAATGAAGAAATTAGTTTTTATGTTCGTAGCTATCGCAGCTATCTCTTTCGCATCATGTGGTAACAAAACAGCTCAGAACACAGCTTCTGCTGATTCTGACACAGCTCAGGTAGATACAACTGCTGCTGACACTGCTGCTGCTGATACAGCTGCTGCTGATTCTGCTAAGTAATTTGAAATTACTTGCGAACGAAAAAATGAGAGAAACAACCGCTGGACTTCGGTCTAGCGGCTTTTTCGTTTTATAGAGACTATGTTTCATTTTTTTAGGTTACCTTTTAGAATATTAGAAAAGATAATTTATGATAGATTCAAGTGCCTTCCAAGGTAAAAAGGCAGCTTACTATACGCTAGGCTGCAAACTCAACTTCTCTGAAACTTCCACTTTTGGCAAAATGCTCGAAGACATGGGTGTCATTACTGCTAAAAAGGGAGAGAAAGCTGATATTTGTCTGATTAATACCTGCTCGGTAACAGAAGTTGCCGATCATAAATGCCGTCAGGCTATCCACCGGATGGTGAGAAACAATCCGGGCGCATTCGTTATCGTGACGGGCTGTTATGCGCAGCTCGAATCTGAGAATGTCAGCAAGATAGAGGGTGTAGACCTCGTGTTGGGTGCTAACGAGAAGGCGCACTTGATTCAATATCTCAGCGATGCATGGGCGCAGAAATTTGCCCAGGAAAACGGATTGACTGCTCAGGCCCCTCAGAACGGCGATGCTGCGGCTCTTCATCAGCATTATAGCGTGAAGACGAAGGAAATCAAGACCTTCCAGCCTTCTTGCTCGCGTGGCAACCGTACCCGTTATTTTCTGAAGGTACAGGATGGCTGCAATTATTATTGCACCTATTGCACCATTCCATTTGCCCGAGGCAATTCGCGCAACCCGAGCATCCAGTCGCTTGTGGCTCAATGTGAGCAGGCGGCTGCTGAAGGCGGTAAGGAAATCGTCATTACCGGTGTGAATATCGGTGATTTCGGTCAGACTACCCACGAGCGATTCATCGACCTTGTCAAGGCGATGGATCTGGTAGAAGGAATCAAGCGTTACCGCATCTCGAGTCTGGAGCCTGATCTCTGTGATGATGATCTCATAGAGTATTGTGCCCAGAGCCGTGCTTTTATGCCTCATTTCCATATTCCTCTGCAGAGCGGAAGCGATGAGGTGCTCAAGCTGATGCACCGTCGTTACGACAAGGCGCTCTTCGCCCACAAGGTGAATCTTATCAAGGAGAAAATTCCTGATGCGTTTATCGGTGTTGATGTGATGGTGGGCTGTCGCGGCGAAACTCCGGAGTGTTTTGAAGAATGCTATGAGTTCCTGAAGAGTCTGCCTGTTACCCAGCTTCATGTCTTCCCTTATTCTGAGCGTCCGGGCACGGCTGCCTTGAAGATTCCGTATGTGGTTGACGAGAAGGAGAAGAAGAAGCGCTCCAAGCGACTGTTGGAGTTGAGCGATCAGAAGACGCAGGAATTCTATGCCCAATACATCGGTACTGAGGCTGAGGTTCTCTTCGAAAAGGCGCCAAGAGGCAAGGCAATGCATGGATTCACCAAGAACTATATCCGCGTAGAACTTTCGCCGGCTCTCGCCAAGGAAGAATACGACAACCAACTTATCAAGGTTCGCCTGGGTGATTTTAATCACGATAAGACGGCGCTGAAGGGAGAGCTTCTTTAGTTGATAGTTTATAGTAAATAGGGCTTGTTGATAGTTTATAATTGATAGTTTATAGTTAATAGGGCTAAGTAAAAAGGGTTAATCGTAAAGTTCAAAGTCCAATGTATTACAACGATTTTGGAACATGGATTCGGAAGCAGTTTCCTGATTTCCGTGTTCAGAAGATTTCGATAGACGCGGGATTCTCCTGTCCTAACAGAGATGGAAGGATTTCGGGTGGCGGATGTACGTATTGCGACAACCGCACCTTCAATCCGAGCTATTGCGACCGGAAAAAGTCGATTACTGAACAGCTGGAGGAGGGAAAGGCTTTCTTCAGCAGGAAGTATCCTGATATGAAATATCTGGCTTATTTCCAGGCTTATACCAATACATACGCCAGGGTGGAGCAACTGAGGCAGATGTATGAAGAGGCTCTTGAGGTGGAAGATGTGGTGGGAATCGTTATCGGAACCCGTCCGGATTGTGTGAGCGATGAATTGCTCGATTATCTGGAAGAACTGAACCGCCGAACCTTCGTACTGGTGGAATATGGCATTGAGAGTGCCAATGATGAAACCTTGAAACGCATCAACCGTGGACATGATTTTGCCTGTTGCCGTAGTGCCGTAGAGCGTACTCATGCCAGGGGAATCCTTACGGGCGGCCACATCATCATCGGTTTGCCGGGAGAAGATGCGGAAGAAAGTCTGCGCCAGGCTCCTCTCATCTCTTCCTTGCCGCTTGATATTCTCAAGATTCATCAGATGCAGATTATCAGGGGCACCCGGCTGGCACAGGAATATGCTGAGCATCCCTTCCATGTTTACACGGTAGAGGAATATATTGATGTCATCGTGAAATACATCCGTCTGCTCAGAAAGGATTTGGTGCTGGAGCGCTTCGTCAGTCAGTCGCCCAAAGAACTGCTGATTGCTCCCAAATGGGGACTCAAGAACTATGAGTTTACCAATCTCCTGAATAACAGATTAAAGAGTTTACAATAAATATGGCAAAAGTAGCAATCGTTATATTAAACTGGAATGGACAGAAGATGCTGGCAAAGTATCTTCCGAATGTCATCGAATATTCCCGTCAGGATGCTGAAATCTGGGTGGCAGACAATTCTTCTTCTGATGGTTCGATGCACCTTCTGGAGACTCAGTTTCCTCAGGTGAAGACCATCGTGCTGGAGCAGAATTTCGGCTTTGCTGAAGGCTATAACCGTTCCTTGAAGCAGATTGATGCAACGTATTATGTGCTCCTGAATAGCGATGTGGAGGTTTCGCATCATTGGCTTACACCGCTCATCGAGTTTATGGATTCGCATCAGCAGGTGGCTGCCTGCCAGCCTAAGCTGCTTGCGGAATACGATAAGGACAGTTTTGAGTATGCTGGTGCTTGCGGCGGATTCCTCGACAAATACGGCTATCCGTTCTGTCGCGGCCGCATCTTTGATACGGTAGAGCGCGATAACGGGCAGTATGATTACCAGCAGGAAATCTTGTGGGCTACGGGTGCCTGTATGATGATCCGCTCAAAGGATTATTGGACTGCCGGCGGTTTAGACGGCCGTTTCTTTGCCCATAATGAAGAGATAGATCTTTGCTGGCGCTTGCGTCTGATGGGCAGAAAAATCTATTGCATTCCTGAGAGTGAGGTTTATCATGTGGGTGGTGGAACCCTGCCGAAAAGCAATCCGATGAAGACTTATCTGAATTTTAGAAATAATTTAACCATGCTTTATAAGAATTTGAGTGATACAGAGTTGTCTCATGTAATGCGTATGCGAAGATTCTTGGATTACCTTGCTGCTTTCGAGACATTGGTTCTGAATCGCAACTGGGGTGACTTCAAGGCCATCTTCAAGGCGCGCAGGGCTTTCAAGGCATGGAAACATGAGTTTGACGAAGATCGCAGAAAGATACAGGCGGGTAGGGTGAAGGAGGAGGAGATTCCGCAGGTTTACAATCTCTCTATCATCTGGCAATATTACGCCAAGGGCAAGAACCTCTTCTCGCAGTTGTAGACTATTCATAAACAAACTTAAAAATAAAAATCTATGAAGAAAAAACAAATGATGATGGCGCTGGTTTCGCTGATGGTTCTGGCAGCCCAGGCGCAGGCTAATTTCCAGGTGTCGGTTTCCAATCCTTCCAAGGTGGCAAGAACCGATGCTCCGGTGGTTGTAGATCTCAGCAAGTTGGGCGCTATCGGCGATATTCAGCGCGCTGTAGTAACCGTTGACGGTAAGGAGATTCCTTCACAGCTCGACGACACCAACCGCGATTGTACCAACGATGAACTCTGTTTCCTTGCCAATTTGGGCAAGAAAGAAACCAAGACCTATCAGGTGCATCTCTATCGTGAGGGCGAGCAGGCACAGTATCCGGCACGTACCTTTGCCGAACTCTGTCTGCCAAGCAGAAACCGGAAGCTGGCTAAGAACAGGCAGGATATTTATCTGCGCAGCATCTCGTTTGATAAGAAAACCAAGGATCCTTATCACTACGTCCATTCTCATGGTATCTGCTTCGAAAGTGAACTGATTGCCATGCGTGTTTATTTTGATCATCGTCAGACCATCGATCTTTATGGCAAAATCAACAAGGGACTGGTGGTTCAGGATACGCAGTTCTATCCTTCAGATGAGCAGATTCAGGCTGGTTCGGGCGATGATTGTCTCTGGGTAGGCAATACCTACGGGCTGGGTGCGCTCCGTGGCTGGGACGGTAAAGACCAGGTGCTGTTCAACAACGTGAAATACCAGGAGCAGCGCGTCATTTCAGAAGGTCCGCTCCGTGCCATCGTCGAGGTAGTGGATAAGGGTTGGGTTCCGGCTCCGGGCTTGCAGCCTGTCAATGCCACCATCCGTTACACCATCTATGCCGGTCATCGCGATTTCGATGTAGATGTATTCTTCAATAAGGATGTTTCTGATTATCAGTTTGCTACAGGACTCATCAACGTAAAGGGTTCCAGCGAATTTGCTGATGGCAAGGGATTGCGAGGCTGTTATGGCAGCGACTGGCCAACAGGCAAGGACGATGGAAAGCATAAACTGGAGACCGTAGGCTTGGGCATTTATGTGCCACAGTCAGCCCTGGTTAGTCAGCAGCCAGCCAATAAGGATTGCTATACTCAGGTGGTGAAACCTGCAGGCAGTCAGCTCAGTTATAAGCTTGCTTATACCAGTGCCAACGAAACCTATGGTTTCAAGGGCGAGAAGGAGTGGTATGAGTGGTTGAAAGCCTGGAAGAAGCAGATAGAAGAGCCGGTTCAGGTTTCAGTTTCTGTCATCATCCGATAAGCCGTTTCTTTTATCATCTGATAAGCAGAAAAACTGCGCAAATAGCCAGTAATGAGTAAAAAAGCCTTACGTTTTGCTCATTACTGGCTATTTTGCAAACAAATTTAAGAGAAAAACCCATTTTTTTTGCGAATGCGTATGATTTTTTAGCAAAAAAGCTTGGTAATTTAAATAATTTTTAGTATTTTTGCAGTCGTAACTCGAAGATTTGTAAATTATCGTGAAAAGGTTTTTTAATTATATAGTCATATTAGCAATAGTGCTTCTCAGTTCGGCTTGCGAGTTTAAGTTCAAGCCGAACGAGGAAGGAGAGGCTGTGCCCCTGTCAGTACAGCGTTACGACCGATTGGAAAGCAGATATCTTACTACCGGTGATTTCTCAGCCCTGCAGCAGATGAACACCGATTACCCGATAGAAACCCGTACGCTGATAGAGAAAATGCTTCAGCTTGGCACCATTACCGACGCCAATATCAGCAACCGTTTCCTCATGTTCTATCAGGATTCTACCCTGCAGGCACTTATTGCCGATGCTGAGGCAGAATTTGCCAATATGGAAGACATCAACGAGCAGCTGAAAACTGCCTTCTCACGTCTGAACAGTTGGATTCCGGAGCTCCAGCAGCCTTGTTTCTATGCCCAGATTGGCGCTCTCGACCAGAGCATCGTAGTAGGAGAGCACTCAGTAGGAATTTCGCTCGATAAATACATGGGCGAAAACTATCCGCTCTACAAGAAATTCTATACGCCGCAGCAGCGCAGCACCATGTCGCGCCAGTATATTGTGCCAGATTGCCTTACCTTCTATCTGCTGAGCATCTTTCCGATGGATCAGTTCGACACCCGTCCGCAGCTCGACCGCGATCTGCACATGGGCAAGATTATGTGGGCTGTAAACAAGGCGATGGGCAAGGAGATTTTCAAGACCAAGTATGTGAATACAATCAACGCTTATGTAAAGCGCAACCCTAAAGTAACGGTAAAACAACTGCTCAAGGACGAAGATTATTCGCCTATAGAGGCATTACATAAAGATTAACACATGAAAAGATTTCCAGTTTTTATTGCAACTGTCATGATGGTTTCAGCAATGCAAGCTGCAGATAAACTCGACCTGAAGGCCATTGCCTCCGGCGAGTTTGCTGCCTCTTATGTTACCGGTATTAACCCTATTGATGGCACCGATTTGTACGCTTCTATCAGCAATGATGGCAAGCAGGTTATCAGTTATTCGTTCAAGACGGGCAAGCAGATGAGCATCCTCTTCGATGTGAGCGCAGTCAAGGCTCCCTTCGAACAGATTGAGGGTTATGTAATCAGTCCTGATGGCAAGAAATTGCTTATCATGACCCATCGCGAGGCTATCTACCGCCGCTCGTTCAAGGCTGAGTATTTCGTATATGATATTGCTAAGAAGAGTTTGAAGAAGCTTTCCCAGGGTGTTAACCAGCAGGTGGCTACCTGGTCGCCTGATTCACGCCACATCGCCTTCGTAAAGGATAACAATCTCTTTGTTACCGATGGAGATAAGGAAACCCAAATTACCCGCGACGGTAAGTTCAACGAGGTAATCAATGGTATTCCTGATTGGGTTTACGAAGAGGAGTTCAGCTTCAACCGCGCCTTTGCATGGAATGCGGATGGAACTGCCATCGGATGGATACGCTTCGACGAATCGCACGTAAAGACTTATTCTCTGCAGATGTTCGAAGGTTCTCATCCTACCCATAGCGAGTATCACGACTATCCTGGAGAGTATTCCTATAAATATCCTAAGGCAGGACAGGACAACTCTAAGGTGAGCCTCTGGAGCTATGATATGAAGAACGGCAAGACCGTGGCGCTCGATGTGCCTGTAGATTCCGACGGCTATTATCCACGCATCAAGACATCGCCAGACGCCAACAGTCTGATTGTCTATACGATGAACCGCCATCAGGACGACATGCGCCTCTATGCTGTCAATCCTTTCTCCGGCAAGAGCAGGATGCTCATCAAGGAGAGTGTGCCTAAGTTTGTAAAGGAAGAGGTGATTGAAAACAGCATCGTGGGCAAGAAGAACATCCTGCTGCCTAGCGACCGCGATGGCTTCATGCATCTCTATCTCTATGATATGAACGGCAAGCTCCTGCGCCAGGTAGAGAAGGGCAACTATGATGTTACCTCTATCTACGGAATGGATGAGAAGACGGGCGATGTTTATTTCCAGGCTGCCAAGCTCAATGCGCACGACCGCCAGGTTTACGTGGCTCATAAGAACGGAAAGGTGGAGCGCCTTACCGATGCGGCTGGTTCCAACTCGGCTAACTTCTCGGGCGATTACCGCTATTTCGTCAATACCTGGAGCAGCTACAGCCATCCTTATGTCTTCACCGTACGCAGCAACAAGGGCAAGCTTATCAAGACATTGGAAGACAACAAACAGCTGCTCGAAAAGACACGGAAGTATAATTGGGGCAAGCGCGAGACTTTCTCTTTCACCACTTCCGAAGGTGTGAAACTGGACGGCTGGATGGTGAAGCCTGTAGATTTCGACGCCAGCAAGAAGTATCCTGTCATCCTCTTCCAGTATTCCGGTCCGGGCAACCAGCAGGTGCTCGATTCATGGAGCACGGGCAGTATGGGCAATGGCGGTGCTTTCGATTATTATCTTGCTCAGGAAGGATTCATCATTGCCTGCGTAGATGGTCGTGGAACAGGCGGTAGAGGAGCTGAGTTTGAGAAGTCTACCTATCTCCGTCTGGGCGATTTAGAGTCGAAAGATCAGGTTGAGACAGCTCTCTACATGGGTTCTCTGCCTTATGTAGACAAGGATAATATCGGCATTTGGGGCTGGAGCTATGGTGGTTTCAATACGCTGATGAGTATGAGCGAGGGCCGTCCTGTGTTCAAGGCAGGTGTGGCTGTGGCTCCTCCTACCTGCTACCGCTTCTATGATTCGGTTTATACTGAGCGCTACATGCGCACTCCTAAGGAGAACGAAGAGGGGTACAAGGTGAACCCTATCGAGCGGGTAAAGCAGCAGCATGGTGCGTTGCTTATCTGTCACGGATTGGCAGATGACAATGTGCATCCGCAGAATACCTTCGAATATGCTGAGGCGTTGGTTCAGGCAGACAAGGACTTCAAGACCCTGTGGTACACGAACCGCAATCACGGCATTTCGGGTGGCAATACCCGCAACCATCTGCTTCGCCAGATAGCTAACTGGTTCAAGCAGAATTTGAAGTAGAAAATGATATGATATAAAAAAGTGAAGCCATTCCTGATGGGAAATAGGAATGGCTTCTTAATTTAATGTTCAACCTTGTTTACTTTGCGGAGTAAGGTCCTATTTGAAATTCTTATTCATTTTTAGCGCCTTTTCTGCGCTTTTCTTTCTTGGCTTTTTTAGCCTTCTTCACTTTTACCTCTTCAACCTCTTCATCGTTTGGCTGAACAGATGAAAAATGAAAATCAGTAGGGTTGATGGTCTTCACCTGATAAGGGCTAGGCGCATCGTTCATCTGCTGTCCGTTCTTTGCCTTCTTAGCCTTTGGCTTCTGAATGTATCTTGCATAGAGCTTGTTCCATTTCTTTTCAGCCTTCTTCTGGTTGAAGTCAAACATCACGATACACGTGCGGTTGCCGGCACCTTTCTGCTCCAGATAGTCGCGCAACTGGTATGAATAGTTCTCGCGGCTTACCAGAAACTTGTTCTTGCGGGTGAAATAGGCAGAATCAACCTTCTGAACGTCTGTGAAATAGACTGTAGAGTCATTAAACGACGAGGCAAATCCAAAGATGTATGCAGTCTTAACTTCGTTCTTGGCTGATGCAGAGAGCGAGCTGAAACATGCTAATGCAATAGATGCTAATGCAATTTTTGTAATTTTCATTTCTTTTTCTGTCTTATTTTGTTTTGTGCTGTCTGCCCCATCAGTCTGCAGGATCTTTCCTTATCCCAGATAGGACTTCAGCAGTTTATCTGTCGTACTGTTCCGGAGTCGCCTTATCGTTTTTTCCTTGATCTGGCGTACTCTTTCCCTGGTGAGATGATACTTGGTTCCGATTTCTTCAAGCGTCAGTTCAGGTGTTCCTATGCCATAGAAGGCAGCAATGATTTTCTGGTCTTTGTCCGGCAGCGTCTTGAGCAGTCTTTCTATTTCAGCTCTCAGCGACTCTGTCAGCAGTTCATTGTCGGTCGGATCATCCGAATTGGCCATCAGGTCGAGCATGCTGCCATCTTCATCATCAGAAAAAGGAGCATCCACGCTCAGGTGGCGACTTGTCGATGTAGCCTTCATGGCGTCCTCTATCTTGTCTTCCGGCAAGTCTACGCGGTCAGCCATTTCATCTACACTCGGTTTGCGTTCAAATTCCTGTTCGAACTTACTCATCTCTCTGTTAATCTTGTTAACGCTTCCCACCTGGTTTTGCGGAAGGCGCACAATTCTACTCTGCTCGGCTATGGCCTGCAGAATGCTCTGGCGAATCCACCATACGGCGTAAGAGATGAACTTAAAGCCTCGGGTTTCATCAAACTTCTGTGCGGCTTTGATAAGCCCCACATTTCCTTCGTTGATAAGATCAGGCAAACTGATCCCGTGGTTCTGGTATTGTTTGGCAACAGACACCACGAAACGGAGATTGGCTTTTGTTAATCTCTCCAATGCCCTACGGTCACCTTTTCTTATACGCTGAGCGAGCTCCACCTCTTCATCTGTAGAGAGCAGCTCCTCATGAGCAATATCTTGAAGATATTTTTCTAACGATGCGCTTGCGCGATTCGTAATTGATTGAGTAATTTTTAATTGTCTCATGCTGGCATCAAATTTTAAGTAGTTGCAAAAATACACTTTTTTGTTTAAATACCAAAAAAAATAGTAGATATTTTTCAGAAATACCTACTATTTTATTGTTTTTTGTCTGTTTCTTGAGTTTTTGGCAGTAAAAATGCCTTTTTCACTACTCAATCATGAGACGTTTCTCTTAAAACTCTTACCCTTAGTCTTTCTGCAGCGGAACAGCGAAGTAAGCCTTCTTGCCTGTTGGCCATATACCCTGAATGTAGAGCACTGGGTCCTTGCTGGTAGAAGCACTCTTTACAGCCTTCTGCAGGTCATCAATCGTATTGATGTTGTTGTCGTTGATGCGCTGGATGATGAAACCGCGTGAAATGCCACCATCCTTCAGGGCGCCGCTGTTCACCTTCATTATCTCTACACCATACTTGATGTTGAGCTGGTTCTTCTGGCTCTCTGTAATAGGGCGGAAGCTGCCACCGAGCACGTCAAGGTCGGCACTCTTGATAACCGAAGTATTACCCTGGGCATTCTTCAGTGTGATGGTCTTGGTGCTTGCCTTCTTGTTGCGCAGGTAGGTGATGCTCATCTTGTTGCCAGGGCGCTTGCCGTTCAGGATTTCCTGCAGCTCAGCCATCTTGGTCACCTTCTTGCCGTCAACCTTGGTAATCACGTCACCTTCCTTCAGTCCTGCCTCAGCACCGTTGCCGTCTTCATCTACCTTGGCAATGTAAACACCCTCGTTGGTTCCCAGGTTCACTTCCTTGCCGTTCTCCTTCTGGGCGTTGATATAGTTCAGCACATCGCTTCCCTGTATGCTCAGCATCACGCGCTGTACGCTGCCGTATTTCTTCAGGTCGTCTACCACCTTGTTCATGATAGAGGTAGGGATGGCGAAACCGTAGCCGGAGTAAGAACCGGTCTGTGAATAGAGCATGGCGTTGATGCCTACCAGTTCGCCCTGGGTGTTGACGAGTGCACCGCCCGAGTTACCTGCGTTGATGGCAGCATCGGTCTGGATGAAACTCTCTACACCGTTGGCACCGAGCGAACGTGCCTTGGCAGAGATAATGCCGGCTGTAACCGTATTGTTCAGTCCGAATGGGTTGCCCACGGCGATGACCCATTCACCCACCTTCACCTTGTCGCTGTCGGCGATAGGCAGGGTAGGCAGGTTCTTGCCGTCTACCTTGATGAGGGCGAGGTCGGTAGTCTTGTCGGTTCCGATGATGCGAGCCGAGAATTCACGGTTGTCGTTCAGTGTTACGGTCAGCTCGTCAGCACCTTCTACCACGTGGTTGTTGGTAACGATGTAACCGTCCTGACTGATGATGACGCCCGAACCGGTAGCCTCTCTCTTTGGAGTCTGCACTTTCTGCTTGCGTGTTCCTCCGTAGCCCTGTCCCGGGTTGCCGAAGAAGCCGAACGGGTCGAAGAAACCTCCGAATGGGTCGTCCTGCACATCTACCGTCTTCACCTTCGAGTTCTGTACGTATTTAATATGTACTACAGCAGGCAGCGCCTTCTCGGCAGCATAGGTTAAGTCTACGGGCTGACCTGCTGGCGCAGCGGTAGCTGCAGGTGTAGCATTTACTTTCATGAAAGCACCGGCTGAAAATGCGAGCGAACCAACGCAGAGCACAGCCACAACATAATTACTTAATTTTTTCATGTCTCTTATTTTTTTTATTGTTTACTTTTCTTTTCCTTGGAACTGCAGCAGCTAATATCATGCCAAAAGTCAGCTTGTCATGCACCGCTCTGTTTTCCGGTTGCAAATATAGGGTCATTTTTTGAGATACGCTTCATTCTCTGCATAAATTTATTCCGTTTTAACATTTTAAATTAACACTTTAACGGCTATTAAACAAGAAATGCCCTAAATTCACAAATATTTGAATGTGATCATGAAAAAGATAGTTTTGTATATGAAACTATCTTTTGCTAATTATTGAATATCTGTTAAAAGATAGAGGCTCGAAAACTCGGTTTAACCGGGGGGAAGAGTGAAAATAGCCTTGCGAATAACTAATGATGCATAAAAAAGTGAGGAATCGTGCGATAGTATCAAAAGTTTTTTGTACTTTTGCATGTCGAAAGCAGTGCTCCGGTCTGTCGCTGGCATCTTTCAGGTGCGAGAGGAAAGTCCGGGCAGCATAGAGCATCCCACTTCCGAAACTAGAAGCTATTGGTGACAGTAGGTGTCGGTAGAAGAAAATAACCGCTTTCACTTATCCCGTTTGTCCAGTCTGGGGTGGTGAGAGTAAGGGTGAGAAGGTGGTGTAAGAGACCACCAGCTGGCGGGTGATCGTCAGGCTGTGCCATCTGGGAGCTGTAAGCTCATGTATACCGCAGATTGAGGGCGGCTCGTCCGATTGCCTTCGGGCTGCTGTGGAGGGTAGAGTGCTTGAGCCCAAGGGTGACTTTGGGACTAGATAAATGACAGACGTTCTTATTTTCAATAGGAACACAGAACTCGGCTTACAGGAGCACTGCTTTCTTTTTTTCAGCATCGCAGCCTTTATATATAATAAGGTATAAGATGCATTCATTTTTAAACGATTTTTAAAAACTAGCAAGATTATGAAACTCAGAGAACCGGAAAAGCAGATATTAGATGATTTCGAACATAAGGTAACGGGCAAGATAGCGAAATATGGCAATGAGCCCGATTTCCCAAAGTTTGAGAACTACGGCATTACCCGTATGGAGCTGGATGATTATCTTTTCGATAAGCAGTCGATACTCGACATGGGCGGTTCCAAGCGCAGCCAGCTCACCATCGGCGGTTTCATCACCGTCCTCCCCGTACTGGTACTGTCCTGCTTCCCGGATAAGTCACCCGTCTACGACAACGGCAAGATGCTCGCCACGGTCATAGCCGTCATCATCGGTCTGCTGCTGGCGTGTTTTGTCAAGGCACTTCTCCAGATGATCATCGCCTATCGCGTGAACCATCATAAGGAGCCTAAGATGGAGACCTTCATCAAGGCAGTCCTCTTCTACGAGAAGCGGTCGTAACAATAAACTGTAAATTATAAACTATAAACTATAAGTAGTATGACATTACCAGACTTTATGGACTATAAGGACAAGTTCACCCAGCGTGCATTTGTCGAGAAGATTTCGCATGTTGCCAAACGTGCCGGTGCCAAGATGGTTTATACAGCGCTCATTCTCTATTATACGTTAGAGAGTGATAAGGTTTCGCTGAAGGACAAGGCTCTGATCGTAGGAGCCTTGGGTTATCTCATCAGTCCGCTCGATGTGATTCCAGACGCCATACCTATTGCCGGTTTGGGCGATGACCTTGCCGTATTGCTGTTTGTGCTCAAGAAAGTTTGGGGTGAGGTTTCAGAAGATGTAAAAGCAAAGGCTCAGGACAAGTTGAAGAAGTGGTTTGATGAAGATGAGATTCCATCAGCCGATGACCTCTTCAAGGATTCAGCCACCGATACTCCAGTCTGAAAATGATTATGACCGGAAATGACCATGACCGGAAGAGCGGTGAACTTGTCGGCTCTCGAATAAACACTTCCATGAGAGGTGATGTGCTTGGCAAACTTCTCGATGGTCATGATGTCGGTGTACTGTGAGATGGCGAAAGCATTCTGCTTCTCAGTCTTCACGAGTTCCAGGTCCTTTGGGTCAGGGGTTGTACCCTCCTTCTTTGCCTGGTTGATGCGTGACTTAGCCTGGTTGATTTCCAGAAGATTTGCGTTCACGCTACGCATTACGATGCTGTAATTAATCATAGTCGTTTGTAGTATGTTTAGAGTCCTTTGTTTTGCAACTCCCCAGAACGCCCCGTTCCTGCCGTTTTCGGGGTCTTCATTGATGACCGGCGCCTGCCATCATTTATGACCCGTGTTGGTCTTAATAGAAGACCCGAGCAAGGCACAAAAGGCTGTTCTTTCGATTGCCGGTGCAAAGGTACGAAGATTTTCGGTAACCGCCAAATTTAAGCATGTGATAAGGAGCGATTTTCAGCAACTTACGATTTGAAAGTTAGTTATGAAGAATAAATTCTATGTTTTATGGGGCGCATCTCTGTGTTTTAGCGGCATAGAAAACTATGTATTATGATATAAATCAGCATGTTACAAAGTAATACCCGATTACGGGGAAACGTGTTCAGTATTCAGTATTCAGTTTTTTTCGCGATAGTTACCCATTTTGTGGTTACAAATTGTAAGTAATTATTTTATATTATATATTATTATATATAATAATATATAATATACCTTCTATGTAGAGGATGGTAACAACAGCGAAAAAAACTGAATACTGAATACTGAACACCCTTTTTAGGCATTATAAGCCTGTAAAGGCAAAAGCTTTCCAGCCTGCCCAACTTTGTGATATATCCATTAGCCACGATTCATGGGCATAATGAATTTGCCAACAAAGCCTGTCCCTGCTTTGATGTAAAGAAGGAGTGGGGGAAGGAGTAGACACAAAAAATAGCGGATCTTCACAGACCCGCTATTTCCTAATTTCCTATTTTTCTATTATGTTAATTTTGCTTAAAAATTTTCTAGCCTTATACAATGCCCTGAGCCATCATAGCCTTAGCTACCTTCAGGAAGCCGGCTACGTTTGCACCCTTTACGTAATTTATGTAACCGTCTGGCTCAGTACCATACTTCACGCAGTTAGCGTGAATATCGTTCATGATGTCGTGGAGCTTAGCATCAACCTCCTCACGAGACCACTTCAGACGCTCTGAGTTCTGGCTCATCTCAAGACCTGATACTGCAACACCACCTGCGTTGGCTGCCTTACCTGGAGAGTAGAGAATCTTAGCATCCTGGAATACCTTGATAGCCTCTGGAGTAGAAGGCATGTTTGCACCCTCGCTTACTGCGATTACGCCGTTGGCGATGAGAGCCTTGGCTGCCTCCTCGTTGATTTCGTTCTGAGTAGCTGATGGGAGAGCGATGTCTGCCTTCTCAAACCAAGGCTTAGCACCTGCAACATATTTTACACCATACTTCTCTGCATACTCCTTGATACGGCCACGCTCTACGTTCTTGAGCTCCATGATGTAATCGAGCTTCTCGCGGTCGATTCCGTCTGGGTCGTAGATGTAACCGTCTGAATCTGAACATGTAACTGGCTTAGCACCCAACTGGAGCAACTTCTCCATAGTGTACTGGGCTACATTACCTGAACCTGAAACCAAAACAGTCTTGCCCTTGATGTCAATACCCTTGGTAGCGAGCATGTTGCAGAGGAAGTATACGTTACCGTAACCTGTAGCCTCAGGACGGATCAATGAACCGCCGAACTCCTGACCCTTACCGGTCAAGACGCCCTGGAACTGGTGTGTCAACTTCTTGTACATTCCGAAGAGGTAACCTACCTCACGGCCACCTACACCGATGTCACCAGCTGGAACATCCTCGTCTGGACCCATGTGACGATAAAGCTCTGTCATGAAAGCCTGGCAGAAACGCATTACCTCGTTGTTGCTCTTGCCACGTGGAGAGAAGTCGGAACCACCCTTAGCACCACCCATAGGGAGAGTAGTAAGAGAGTTCTTGAATGTCTGCTCGAAAGCCAAGAACTTCAAAATACCCAAGTTTACTGACTTGTGGTAGCGAAGACCTCCCTTGTAAGGGCCAATCGCGTTGTTGTGCTGTACGCGGTAACCCATGTTAGTCTGTACGTTGCCCTTATCATCTACCCAAGATACGCGGAACTGGATGATGCGGTCTGGAATGCAGAGACGCTCGATGAGGTTTGCCTTCTCAAACTCTGGGTGCTTGTTGTACTCTTCCTCGATAGTACCGAGAACCTGACTAACTGCCTGAATGTACTCAGGCTCGTTTGGGAATCTTCTTTGGAGATTCGCGATGACTTCTGATGCTTTCATAATCTTTAATCTTTTATTGAGTTTAAATTCTTATTTTTTATTTCTGGTTGCAAAGATACATGTTTTTCTTGAAAACACCAACAAAAAGAAAGAAAAAATGCAGAAAAAGTAGAAAAAAGTCATTTTTTAACATTTTTAGCCACGTTTTGTAGCGCTTTTGTGTACGCACACCTTATTATATAAGAGACGTTTTTCGGGGTTTAAGCCTTTATCTCTGTTTCAGGGAATCTTGCATTCTGACGACTTCTGTTTATCTATCCTGCGCCATAGGGCATAAATGAGCAGGATGATAGCGTAGAGACCGAATACCTGAGGCAGACTGATTCTTACGTTTTCGATGCTTGCTCCAGGCAGCATGCTGATCAGTTTTATGGCTGTATTCAAAAACTGGGTGATGCTGGTCAGGGCGCCTGATGTAAGGCTGATGAGAGGGGCGACAACCGGTGCTATGGGCGCCCATAACGTGAGTGGGGAGAACAGGATTAAGGCTGCCCCAATATATAGGATGAGGGTTGCTGCGGGAATGGCGATGTAATTGGTGAGAAGTGAATAGCACGATATTCTGCCGAAGGTGTAGACGATGACCGGAAGGGTTCCTATCTGGGCTGCCAGTGAAACGCAAAGAAGTCCCCATGCCCACCGGATGAAACGGCTGCGGATAGGGAGGAGGGTGTAAAGGGGGGTGAAGAACAACAGAATGGAGGCTACGGCCAGGAACGAAAGCTGGAAACTCAACTCGAAAAGATAGAGCGGACTGATGAAGAGCATAAATATATAAGCTGAGGATAAAGTGTTGAGCGGCAGACCGGTACGATGGAAAGCTAAGCTTAAGCTGTAGGCTGAAAGCATGATGGCTGCACGGACTGCACTTGCCGGCAATCCTATGAGAAAAACGTAGGTCCAGATGGAGGTGAGGGACAGGATGATGGTGTAAACTGAGTACTTTCTGCCGCCTAGCAGAAAGATGAAAAGCTGGAAGATAATGCCTATATGAAGTCCGCTTACTGCCAGGATGTGACTGGCTCCGGAAATGGAGTAACTGTTTCGGGTGTTCGAGTCGAGTGCGCTCTTGTCGCCCAGCGCCATGGCTGCGATGACTGCATAGTCTTGCTGTTTTACGTGAAGGGAAACCAGTTTGCTTTCAATATTGCTTTTATAGTGTTCGGTATTGATTTTTGCCCGTGTGAGGTAAGACAGTTCCTGCCAGTTTTTCAGTTGTGTAGAGGTTTGGGAATCAGCTATTTGCTTACAGGTAAGAAAAGCCCCAAGGCTCAAGATGCATAAATGAATCATCACGCATTGGGAGTAGATGAGAAACTGGTGGCTCCTGCTGAAGTAAGCTTTTTTGCTTAAAAACTTAGTAAGGAAAAAGATGATGCTGCTAAGGGCGCATGAAATGATGGAGATGATGAGCCAGAAGCGCATATTGAAATCATCATAGCCCCATTTGGCTATGATGATTCCGATCGTCAGTGTGAGGCTGATGGTCATGAGCGGGGTGAGGGGTAGCGCTTTCATCATTCCTCTTTTCTTTTTAAAAGATAATTTATTTCCTATTTCTTGAATCCGAAGATGCGCTTGATGAATTTCTTCACAGCGTTTTCTTGCTTCTGTGGATTTACGATAGGGGTGTGCTTGCGTGCAGCCGGCTTGTCGCCCTTTTTCTGGGCTACGCCTCTGCCACGGCCGTTGCTGCCTGGGCGAACATTGTTCTCGTTGCCTGGGCGCTGCTGGTTGCTGTTATTGCTGTTATTGCGGCGCTTCTGGCTGTTGCTGTTCTTTGGCTGCTCGCCTGGCTGGGCTGGCTTTCTGTTCTGCTGCTTTGCGTTCTGCTGCTTGTTGCCCTGCTGTGGCTGCTGCTTTGCGTTCTGCTGCTTGTTACCCTGCTGAGGCTGCTGTTCGTTGCTGCGTGGTGCTTTTTCCTGACGCTCGTTTGGCTTGTTTGGCTTGCGCTTGTGAGAAGTCTGGTCGCGGTCTTTCTGTCGGCGGTTCTTGGCATTGTTCTTTCCGGCCTCGCCGTTTTTGCCGTTACCGCGTCTGTTGTTTCTTCCGTTTGCGCCTTTCTTCTTCGGCTTGTTAAGCTTGATGTATTCAGGACCTTCGCCGCATCCCTCAGGGAGAGGCATTTTGTCTACCACCTTCTCCAGGAACTTCTCTATCTGCTGGAACCAGTACTGGTCTTCTTCGCTCACGAAGGTGATGGCTCTACCATCGCGGTTGGCACGGGCAGTACGGCCGATGCGGTGAACGTAATCTTCTGTATCGTGAGGAACATCGTAATTGATGACCATCTCAATATCATCGATGTCGATTCCGCGCGCCACAATATCGGTAGCTACGAGAACATCATACTGTCCGCTCTTGAACTTGAACATCACATCATCGCGCTCAGCCTGTTCCAGGTCGCTGTGCATGGCTCCGCAGTTTACTCCAATCTGCTGGAGGGAAGCTGCGAGTTGCTTCACCTTGAATTTGCTGCCGCTGAAGACGATGACGCGTTTCAGGTCGCCCGCCTTGAAGATGTCCTTGATGATGGTCATCTTCTGGGTTTCGTAGCATACGTATGCTTCCTGCTTGATTTTCTCGGCTGGCTTGCTGACGGCAAGTTTGATTTCTACCGGATTCTTGAGCAGGGTCTTAGCCAGTTCTTCTATCTTCTCAGGCATGGTTGCCGAGAACATGATGGTCTGGCAGGTCTTTGGCAGTTTTGACGCGATGGTCTTGATGTCGTCAGAGAAACCCATGTCGAGCATGCGGTCGGCCTCGTCAAGAATGAAGAAACTTACCTTGCTGAGGTCTACATTGCCCAGAGAGATATGGGAGATGAGGCGGCCCGGGGTGGCGATGACTACATCGGCGCCCATGCGGAGGCTGCGCAACTCCTGATCGTAACGGTTGCCGTCGTTGCCGCCGTATACGGCTACGCTGCTCACGCCCTGCAGGTAATAGCCGAAGCCTTGCATCGCCTGGTCTATCTGCTGGGCGAGCTCGCGGGTTGGTGACATGATGACGCAGTTGATGGCGTCTTTCGGATAACCGCCGTCATCGAGCTTGCTCAATACTGGCAGCAGATAGGCTGCGGTTTTGCCGGTTCCGGTCTGGGCTACACCCAAGACATCGTGACCTTCTAATATCTCTGGAATGCACTTTTCCTGTACTGGAGTGCATGTGTCGAAGCGCATGTCATATAATGCGTCGAGCACGTTGTCGTTTAAATCTAATTCGTCGAAATACATTCTTCTATAGTTTATAGTTTACAGTTTATAGTTTATAGGGGAGCATGGCTGCTATAAACTCTTAATTATTAATTGATAATTACCTCGGTGCCTTGCGGTAGCAGAAGTAGGCTACGATGGCGAAGAGGAAGTTTGGAAGCCACGCTGCCAGAACAGACGGGAAGTTGGCCTGGATGGCGAAGGTGGCAGAAACCGTCTGCAGCATGATGTAGCCGAAACTCAGCGCAAGTCCAACGCCCAATGCTGCTCCCATGCCGCCCTTGCGCTTGCGGGCTGAGAGGGAGACGCCGATGATGGTGAGGATGAACGAAGCGAAGGAAGAGGCGATGCGCTTGTGGTATTCTACCTCGTACTGCACTACGTTGCCCGAACCGCGGTTAATCTGCTTGGAGATGTAATCGCGGAGCTCAGGACTGGTGAAGGTTTCCTGCTGACCCTTGGAATAGACCAGGTCGGTAGGTTCCATCATGATGATGGTGTCCTTCTGGGCTCCGCTCGTAATATGCTCCTTCATGCCCTGGAGCTTGCGGATTTTCCAGTTGCTCAGTTTCCAGTGATACTTGCTGTCGGAAATGGTGTCGTACTGGATGTCCATCGCTGTAAGGTGGCTTACGAGTTTCTTGTCCTGGAACTTGTCGAGACAGAATCCGTAGCCGCGTTTCATGCTGTTGTCGTAATGCTGCATATAGGCAATCACTCCCTTGTCTACCTGCAGCTGTACATTCTCGGCACTGGTATTCTTCTTCTTGTTCTTGTACATCGTCTCGAAGTTCTGCCTGATGACGGTTCCGTGGGGAATGACGTAGGCTGAAAGCCCGAAGGAGAGGGCTGAGAGCAGCACGCAGGTAATCATGTATGGGCGAAGGAGACGCTTGAAGGATACTCCCGACGCCAGGATGGCGATGATTTCGGAATTGCTTGCCAGCTTGGTGGTGAAGAGAATGACCGCCACGAACACGAACAGCGCACTGAAGAGGTTGGCAAAATAGGGCACGAAGTTGGCGTAGTAATCGAAGATGATTGCGCGCGCCGGTGCATGGTGCTCTGTGAATTTTGACAGGTTCTCGTTGAAGTCGAAGACGATGGCGATGGAGATGATCAGGGCGATGGAGAAGAAATAGTAGCCCAGAAACTTCTTGATAATGTACCAGTCGAGCTTCTTGATGTACCTGAACGGGTTGAGAAACCGGAATATGCGCAGGAACCGGAGCTTGTGAGCCAGCCAGCGCACAGCCCTGATGAGCCACCCGAACTTGCGGGAAGCCCATCGGCCGGTGCGGTAGAGCCGGCGGTGTTTTCTTATTTTCTTAAAATCTTTCATGATGCTTGCTTACTTAAATTCTTCGGCCAAGCTGGTCGATGATGGAATTCTTCCATGCCACGAAATCGCCCTGCTCGATATGATGGCGGGCATCGGTCACGAGGCGCAGATAGAAAGAGAGATTGTGGATGCTGGCTATCTGCATCGCCAGCAGCTCCTGGGCCTTGAAGAGGTGGTGGAGGTAGGCCTTCGTGGTTACGAGGTCGATGTCGCAGCCGTCTGGATCTATCGGACTGAAGTCTTTCTCCCACTTCTTGTTGCGCATGTTCATCGTGCCCTGATAGGTGAAGAGCATGGCGTTGCGGCCGTTGCGGGTCGGCATTACGCAGTCGAACATGTCTACGCCGCGCTCGATGGCTTCGAGGATGTTCTGCGGGGTTCCTACGCCCATCAGATATCTCGGCTTGTCTTTCGGCAGGATTTCGTTCACTACTTCTATCATCTCATACATCACCTCGGTAGGCTCTCCTACGGCAAGTCCGCCGATGGCATTTCCGTCGGCTCCCTTGTCGGCAATGTATTTGGCTGCTTCGCGGCGCAGTTCCGGGAAGGTGCAGCCCTGAACGATAGGGAAGAGACTCTGCTGATAGCCGTAGAGGGGCTCGGTTTCGTTGAACCGCTTGATGCAGCGGTCTAGCCAGCGCTGGGTGAGCATGAGGCTGTTCTTGGCGTACTGGTAATCGCTCTGTCCCGGTGGACATTCATCGAAGGCCATCATGATGTCGGCTCCGATGATGCGCTCGGTGTCCATTACATTCTCCGGTGTAAAGAAGTGCTTGCTGCCGTCGATGTGGGAGCGGAACTCGCAGCCTTCTTCCTTGAGCTTGCGGATGCCGGTGAGCGAGAAGACCTGGAAGCCGCCGCTGTCGGTGAGGATAGGACGGTCCCAGCCGTTGAACTTGTGCAATCCGCCTGCTGCCCTGATGACGTCAAGACCTGGGCGCAGGTAGAGGTGATAGGTGTTTCCGAGGATAATCTGTGCCATGACCTGCTTCTTGAGTTCCTCGAAGTGGACGCCCTTCACGCTTCCTACGGTTCCTACGGGCATGAAGATTGGGGTCTTGATCTGTCCGTGGTCGGTGGTGATGATGCCTGTACGCGCATCGCTTGCTTTATCTGTTACTTGTAATTCAAATTTCATTTCTATTCTTTTTTATCATTTTCCTCAATGCTGAAGTCTGTAGGGTTTTTCACCTTCTCGTCGGTCAGCGCGAACTGCCAGACGTCAGCCACATTCTCTACATAGTGGAAGTCTACGCCTTTGAGATATTTCTCCGGTATTTCCTCTACGTTCTTCTGGTTCTCCCTGCACATCACGATGTGCTTGATTCCTGCCCGCTTGGCTGCCAGGATCTTCTCCTTGATTCCGCCTACCGGGAGCACTTTGCCGCGGAGGGTTATCTCGCCGGTCATGGCTGTGTTGGCACGCACCTTGCGCTGGGTGATGGCTGAGGCGATGCTGGTGGCGATGGTGATTCCGGCAGAAGGACCGTCTTTCGGGGTAGCTCCCTCAGGCACGTGGATGTGGATGTTCCACTGCTCAAAGATGCGGTAGTCTACCTGGAGCAGGTCGATGTGCGACTTGACGTATTCCAGTGCGATAATGGCTGATTCCTTCATCACGTCGCCCAGGTTTCCGGTCAGGGTGAGCTTGCCTGCCTTGCCCTTGCTGAGCGAGGTTTCGATGTAGAGAATTTCGCCGCCCACTGAGGTCCAGGCCAGTCCGGTTACCACTCCTGCATAGTCGTTGCCCTGGTAGATGTCGCGGTTGAACGGCGGATTGCCCAGCAGGTCTTTTACTTCGGCAGGGGTGATGGTGTAGTTCTTCAGCTCCTGGTTGCAGGCAAGTTTGTAAGCCATCTTTCGCAGACTCTTGTCAATCTGCTTCTTCAGCTGTCTTACGCCGCTCTCCCGGGTATAGTGCTCGATGATGAATTCGAGGGCATTCTTATTGAAGCTTACCTTTGGCGAAACCTTGTCGAGTCCGGTGCTTTCCAGCTCTTCCGGTACGAGATGGCGCTTGGCAATCTCTGTCTTCTCTTCGGTGATGTAGCCGCCTACTTCTATCAGCTCCATACGGTCGAGGAGCGGACGCGGAATGACGCTCAGGTCATTGGCTGTGGCGATGAAGAGTACCTTGGAGAGGTCGTAATCCATATCGAGATAATTGTCGTGGAAGGCATTGTTCTGTTCCGGGTCCAGCACTTCGAGCAGGGCTGATGCTGGGTCGCCGTTGAAATTGCTCTGCGCCACCTTGTCAATCTCGTCGAGGATGAATACCGGATTGCTGCTGCCTGCCTTCAGCATGTTCTTGATGATGCGGCCCGGCATGGCTCCCACATAGGTGCGGCGGTGACCGCGGATTTCGGCTTCATCGTGCAGACCGCCCAGCGACATGCGTACATACTTGCGTTTCATGGCTGCTGCGATGCTCTTGCCCAGACTGGTCTTTCCTACGCCCGGAGGACCGTAGAGGCAGAGGATAGGACTCTTGCCGCCGCCGTTCAGTGCTCTTACGGCGAGGAATTCCAGGATGCGTTCCTTCACATTCTCCATGCCGTAGTGGTCGTGGTTCAGGATGCGCTTGGCACGGGTCAGACTGAGGTCGTCCTGGGTGTAGGAGTTCCAAGGCAAATCTACCATGGTCTGCAGGAATCCTATCTGTATCGAATAGTCAGGACTCTGCGGGTTCAGGGTGTCGAGCTTGGCAATTTCTTTCTTGAAGATTTTGGCAGTTTCCTCGCTCCAGTTCTTCTTTTTCGCCTTCTCCAGAATCTCCTTCTTCTCCGGACTGGCGTTGCCTTCTCCCAGTTCTTCCCTGATGTTCTTGATCTGCTGCTTGAGGAAGTATTCCTTCTGCTGTTCATCGAGGTCGTAGTGGGTTTTGTTCTCAATCTCAGTCTGGATGCGTAGCAGATGGCGCACCTTGTTAAGGGATCTGATGGCAATCATGATGCGCTCGCTGAGATTTTCCTCTTTCAGCATCTTGATTTTATCCTCGATGGAGAAAGGGAGGAGGGAGCACATGAAGTTGCACTGCATATGAATGCTCGAGAGTTCGTTGATGGCCTGGATGGCCTCATCAGTATAGTTGGCGTTTGATTTGATATAGTCTGTCGCTTCGTAATGGAAGTTCTCGTAGAGCATTCTGAAGAGTTCGTCGTTGTTCTCGTCAGGCCATTTCTCCGGAAGACTTTTTACGTCAATTACTGTGTAAGGCTCTTTTTGAACGAGATGTTTCATCTGACATCTGCCCAGACCCTGGATGATGATGCTCATCTGCTCTGTGCCAGGCATCTTGATCACCTTGATGAGTTTGGCGAAGACACCTACAGGGTAGAGGTCTTCTTCGTAGGGCGATTCTGTATCTTTGTTCTTCTGGCAGAATACGCAGAATATGGTGTCTGGTTTCTTTTCCAGCATCCGGACGAGATTCAGACTTTCCTTTCTGCCCACAACGATAGGGGTCATGTTGGTAGGGAAAACTACAATATCTCGCATGCAGAGGGTAGGGTACAAACCTTCTTCCTGGTCTTCGATCAGGGTTTTCGGGTCGCCCTCGTAATCTGCAATCATTTGTATTCGGGTACTTGTTCTTCTATTATCCATTTTGTTATGATTTCTATTTTCCGTGCAAAGGTACTCATTTTTTATGAAATATCGTGGAAGATGATAGATTATTTAATAATAAAATTGCTTTTTCTATATATTAGTACCCGTTTTTATAGATGTAAGTAGCTGCTTTTGCAGGTGGAAGTGGCAATTTCTGCTGCTTGCGATAAAATAAATCGGCGGCGCATTCGTTTTCTTCTGTAAAGAGACAGAAGAATTTATGGGTAATTTTCGATTTAAACAGTTTGAGATAGAGCAAGACCGTTGTGCCATGAAAGTGGGAACTGACGGCGTTTTGCTGGGTGCATGGGCGCAAGGTGGCAGGCGGATTCTGGACATTGGTTCCGGAACGGGACTGATTTCGCTCATGATGGCGCAGCGTTTTCCTGAAGCTGAGGTAGTGGGGATTGATATGGATGCTGATGCCTGCGGACAGGCGAGGGAGAATGTGATGGCAAGTCCGTTTCGCGACAGGGTGGAAATAGAATGCTGCAGACTGCAGGATTTCGGGGGAACTTCGAAAACTGCTGAGGCTTTGGAAACTGCTGAAGATTTGAAGGCTGCCGGTGTTTTTGATGCGATAGTGAGCAATCCTCCGTTCTTTGTAGATAGCTTGAAAAATCCGGACAGTAAGAGGACGATGGCGAGACATACGGACAGTCTTCCGTTCCGCGATTTGTTTGCGGGTGTAAAACGGCTGCTTTCTGATGACGGTATTTTCTCTGCGATTGTTCCCGTAGAAGTAGTGGAGCAGTTTGTTGCAGAGTCTTGTATATTAGGTTTTTATCTTATACGGAAGTGTGGTGTGAAGACGGTAGAGCGCAAGCAGCCAAAGCGCTTTATGCTGAGTTTTGCCAAGCATCGCATTTCGCCTTATGAAGAGCATGTTGAAACGATGATGGATTCGCAGGGAAACCGCTCGGAATGGTATAGGAAAATAACGGAAGAATTCTATCTTAGTGAGTAGTGATCAGATCACTACTCACTACTTAAAGGTTCAGCTTCTTCTGTACCAGTTTGCTGATAGCTTCTACTCTTTTGCTCTGGCGCTGGATGTCTTTATGAATATCATCGCGCACGGCATTGAAGTCGTTGAAGAAATCGGCAAAGGCAGACTGAATCATGTTCGGCTTGCGGTCGTTCTTGTTGGCAAATGGGTTCACCAGCATCTTGATTCCCTTTTCTTCCAGGTGAACATCAATCTCTGCACCCGTCATCACAGGGTCGCCATCATAATGGATTACGCCTGGCTGACTGCGGGTGATATGGAGCTTCTTGCAGCGGAACGACTTGATCTTCGAATTCTTGTCCAGCGTCTTGTTGAACATGTCGAAACTTACCTGAGGCGCCTCGATTACATCGAATGGTTCCATGATGACGACATCCATCAAACCATCGCTCATGGATGCTTGAGGGGCAATATAGGCATTGTTGCCATACTGAGATGCGTTGGCACAGGAAATGAGGAACGCCTTATACTGTTTGGTGCCCGTCTCGTCCTCCAGCGTGTAAGTCTCAGGCTTATACTTCAATCCCTCGCGCAGGATATTTTCAGCATAAGTGATAGGACCGCGCTTGCCGCTCTTGGCAAACTTCATGCTGACGAAAGCGTCAAAGCCCATGCCGCAGGTGCAGAAGAACGGGTGGTCGTTGATGACACCATAATCCAGATCTCTAATCTGGCATTGGTTGATGACCTCTATGCATTTCTTCAGGTTCATCGGGAGCAGCAGATGTCTTGCCAATCCGTTGCCCGAACCGCAAGGCAGAATGCCGAGGGCAGTATCGGAGTGAACCAGTGAGCGGGCCACCTCGTTGACGGTTCCGTCACCACCAACCGCCACAACCACATCTACATGGTTGTTCTTCGCTTCGGTAGCAATTTCCGAAGCGTGCCCAGCTCTTTCAGTCATTCTTATCTCGTACTCAAAAAGCTCTTTGTCCAAAACAGAATCTATCAGACTGGGAACTGCCGCCTTGCTGGCTGTTCCTGAAATCGGATTCATGATGAAAAGTATCTTTTTCTTCATTATATAGTCAAGAGTTTGTAAAATTTAGGCTGCAAAAGTAATAAAAATACCCAAAATAACAAGAAATATCGATTAAAAAAACTATAAAAGTAAACTTTCTTATAAAAAAAGCCGTTTATTGAGTTCTTTTTTGTATCTTTGCACCCTGAAAGTTAGAAAAGTATAAAAAAAGATAATAAAGTACACCTATTAATAATGGGACAATTACAAGAAAGATACAAGAATTATCGTGAACCTCAGAAGTATATGGCTGCCGGTGTGTATCCATATTTCCGCGAGATCACAAGTAAGCAGATGACAGAGGTAACCGACATCGATGGTCATAAGATTCTGATGTTCGGTTCTAATGCTTATCAGGGTTTGACTAACGACCAGCGTGTTATTGATGCAGCAAAGGCTGCGCTCGACAAGTATGGTTCTGGTTGTGCAGGAAGCCGTTTCCTCAATGGTACGCTCGATTTGCACGTGCAGCTCGAAAAGGAGCTTGCTGAGTTTATGGGCAAGGATGAAACTTTGTGTTTCTCTACAGGATTCTCTGTAAACCAGGGTGTCTTGGCTTGCGTAGTAGGTCGTAACGACTATATTATCTGCGATGACCGCGACCACGCAAGTATCGTAGATGGCCGCCGCCTCTCATTCGCTACCCAGCTCCACTACAAGCACAACGATATGGAAGATTTGGAGCGCGTGCTCTCTAAGCTCCCTGAGGAGGCTATCAAGCTCATCGTTGTTGACGGTGTGTTCTCTATGGAGGGCGACCTGGCTAACTTGCCTGAAATCGTTAAGCTCAAGCATAAGTACAACTGCTCTATCATGGTAGACGAGGCTCATGGTCTTGGCGTATTCGGCAAGCAGGGTCGTGGTGTCTGCGACCACTTCGGTCTGACCGATGAGGTAGACCTCATCATGGGTACATTCTCTAAGAGTCTGGCTTCTATCGGCGGTTTCATCGCATCAGACAAGGATACAATCAACTTCCTCCGTCACAACTGCCGTACTTACATCTTCAGCGCCTCTAACACTCCAGCTGCCACAGCAGCAGCTCTCGAGGCTCTTCACATCATTCAGAATGAGCCAGAGCGTTTCGAGAATCTCTGGGATGTAACCAACTATGCCTTGAAGCGTTTCCGCGAGGAAGGTTTCGAGATTGGCGAGACAGAGAGTCCTATCATTCCTCTCTACGTACGCGATGCTGAGAAGACATTCGTTGTTACCAAGATGGCTTACGATGCAGGTGTGTTCATCAACCCTGTTATTCCTCCAGCTTGTGCTCCTCAGGATACATTGGTACGTTTCGCACTCATGGCTACTCATACAAGAGAGCAGGTTGAGCAGGCTGTCCAGATCTTGAAGAAGATTTTCGTAGAAGAGGGAATCATCAAGTAAAATCAGATTTCTGATTTAAAAGTTCAGCAAGTATGGTTGCGGTTCTTTGCCGCTACTATATATATAATAAGGTATAAGGGCAATTCCGGATAGGGGTTGCCCTTATTTTTTGCCTGTTTCCCAGCCATTTTGCATTAAAATGCATATTTTTTTGAAAAAAGTTAGGGAAAAATTTGGTGGAATCGAAAAAATGTAGTACCTTTGCACTCGCAATTCAGAAATGATGCTTAAAGCAATGCTTAATAGGTATCGTAGAGATGAGTAAGCGGGGTGTAGCGCAGCCCGGTAGCGCGCCTGTTTTGGGAACAGGTGGTCGCAGGTTCGAATCCTGTCGCCCCGACACAAGAAAGCTAAGAAGAGTCAAATCTTCTTAGCTTTTTTGCTATATAAAACTCCCGCCCTGGATGGGCTGGAGGGGGATAACGGAACTGAGTAATTATTATATACGTTTTAATTTTATAGAATCATGATTATAACGATAGCGCGCCAGTGTGGATGTGGCGCTATTCGCGTGGGCAAGCTGCTCGCCGAAAAGTATGGTATTCCTTTTTATACCCGTAAAAATATGATGGAAATGGCTGAACAGAGAGGAGTGCTCGACGAGATGGAGGCTTTCTTCGATGAGCGGCCGGTAGATGAACTGCTCTTCTCGATGTCGTCGCTTGGCGAAACGCAGAGGGCGCTGACAGAAAAACCGCTCCATACACTTGCCGATATGATAGGCGATGAAGACTGTATCATCATCGGCCGTTGCGGCAACTATATCTTCCGCGAGCGCAAAGACCTGATTTCTGTTTTCCTGAGCGGCAATCTGGAGGCTCGCATCAAGGAAATTCAGGAGGAGAAGGGCTTTTCGTATGAGGAAGCTGAGGAGTTTGTAGAGCACACCGAGGATTGCAGAGTGGCTTATCATAAGTATTATACAGGCCTTACCTGGGGAAATGCCGATGATTACGACATCTGCCTGGATACGGTGCGCCTGGGCGTAGAAGAGACGGCAAGCCTCATTGAGCAGTACGTTAGCTTGATTTAGATTCAAAGGTTCAAAGTTCCAAGGTTTAAAGTAATTCAACATGAAGTTTTTAATTCAATTTTTGATAATCATAGCTTTCTCCTTTGCGGGGGAATTGCTTCATTTTTTGCTGCCATTGCCTATTCCGGCAAGCATCTATGGCATCATCCTGCTCTTTCTTGCGCTGGAAACAAAACTGATCAAGGTGAAGCATATCCGCGAAACCAGCAGTTTCCTCATTGCCATCATGCCCGTGATGTTTATTCCGGCTGCCGTAGGACTCATTGATTCTTATCAGGATATCGGCAATGCATGGTTCCAGTATATCGTAGTTACGGTGGTCAGCACCTTCGTCGTGATGGGTGCTTCGGGCTGGATTACGCAGTTGGTAATCAGAAAAGGAAAGGAGGCGAAGAAATGAACCACTTGTTCCAGGATTCTGTCTTCTTCGGCGTTCTCATCAGTCTGGCTGCCTACGGCATAGGCATGCTGCTGAAGCTGAAGACGGGATGGTCGCTGATGAACCCGCTGCTCATCTCCATCATCCTCGTCATCATCACGCTCCTGCTGACTGGCGTAGATTACAAGACCTATTCGGCAGGCGCCAACAGCATCAGCTTTCTGCTCACACCAGCCACCATCTGTCTGGCTGTGCCACTTTATCAGCAGGTTGAGCTTCTGAAGAAGAATTATCGGGCTGTGCTGATCGGCATTGTTTCGGGCGTGCTGGCGAGTCTCTGCTCCGTGCTCATTCTCGCCCTCATCTTCCATTTCGACCATGCGTCCTACGTAACCTTCCTGCCTAAGAGCATCACTACCGCCATCGGTATCGGCGTTTCTGAGGAGTTGGGTGGTCATGTTTCGGTTTCGGTGGTTGTCATCATCGTAACGGGTGTGCTGGGCAACATCTTTGCCGAGAAGTTCCTGAAGCTTCTCTCCATCAAAGAGCCTATTGCCAAAGGTATCGCCATCGGCTGTTCTGCCCATGCGCTGGGTACGGCAAAGGCGATGGAAATGGGTACCATAGAGGGAGCCATGAGCAGTCTGAGCATCGTGGTTTGCGGTGTGATGACGGTTGTAGGCTCATCCATCTTTGCTCTGTTTATGTAGAGGCAGATACAATAATATTTCCCTTTTTCCGTTTTTATAGATATGAAACGGAAAAAGGGATTTTTGTATATAATGGGTGTAGGGATGGCGATGAGCGCCCTGCTTGCCAGTTGTGCCGACGATGAGAGTTTCTCAACGTCGAGGGGCGATGTGCTCTCGTTTTCGGTAGATACGCTGAAGATGGACACCACCTTCTCGAATGTGCCTACGCCTACCCGAAGCTTCTGGGTTTACAACCGTACGGGCAAGGGGCTGCGCTGCCAGTCGGTGCGTCTGGAAAATGGTAACCAGAAGGGCTACCGGGTGAATGTTGACGGCTCTTATCTGGGCACCGAAGCGGGATTCCAGACGCAGAATGTGGAGATCAGGAAGGGTGACAGCATACGTGTGTTCGTAGAACTGACTTCGGCGATGCAGAACAGCGAAGAGCCGCAGCTGGTGAGCGACAACCTGGTGTTTGCGCTGGAAAGTGGCGTGGAGCAGAAGGTGAACCTGAGGGCGTTTTCATGGGATGCGATGAAACTCAATTCGCTCGAGGTGAAGCAGGACCAGCTGCTGCAGAGCACGCTGCCGGTAGTGGTTTATGGCGGCATCAGGGTTGATGAGGCGGCTACGCTGACCATTGCTCCGGGCACCCAACTCTATTTCCACGAGAATGCGGGTTTGCAGGTGTTCGGGTCGCTGAAGGTTGAGGGCGAAAAGGACAGGGAAGTGGTGATGCGGGGCGACCGACTGGACCACATGTTCGATTATCTGCCTTATGACCGCACACCGGGACAATGGCAGGGAATCAGACTGATGTCTTCGGCTCATGACTGCAAGATTTCGTTTGCTGATATTCATAGTGCCTACGATGCTGTGATGATAGAAGCGGGCGATGCTACGAAGCAGAAACTGCTCATCGAGAATGCTACGATTCATAACAGTCAGGGCTACGGTGTGAGGATTGATTCTGCCAAGGTGCAGATTTATAACTCGCAGATAACCAACTGTCTGAAGCATCCGCTCTATGTTGAGGGTGGCGATGTTGAGGTAAACGGCTGCACCATAGCCCAGTTCTATCCGTTTGACGGGCGCCGCGAGTCTGCCATTGGTTTTGCCTCTCCGCTGCCTCGTTTCGAGGTGAGAAATTCGCTCGTAACGGGCTATCATGATGATGAGGTGGTCTGGGAGGCTCCGAAAGAGGAGGATGCCTTCAATTTCCTCTTCGACCATTGTGTGTTGCGCACGGAGAAGCTGGAGACGGACGACAGTCTGAAGTTCACCCATGTGGTTTATGAGGACATCAAGGATACGACGGTGTTTGCCGAGAAGCATTTCCGCCTTTTCGACACCGACAATCTGAAGTATGATTTCCATCTGCGCAAGGAGTCGGCAGCAATAGGTAAGGCAGATGCCGAAACCCTGCCTGCAACCGACCGTGATGGTTTGCCGAGAAAGAAAGAGCAGCCTGCCGCAGGATGCTTTGAGTATAAGGAGGAATAATGAGTATAAGGAGGAATAAGAAGAAAGCCCTACAGGAAAGTCTGCATGATGCAAACTTCCTGTAGGGCTTTTTCTTATATCCTGAGCCCTTTTTTTAAAGTGGGCTCTGTAATCCTTATTCCTTCATGTTCGAATCTACGAAGCAGAAGGGGAGAAGGTCTTTGATGCTGTCGAAGCAGTAGGTTCCGTTCTCGCCATAGAGCAGGATGCGTACGGGGCGCTGGTAGCGGTCTTCCATCTCCAGTATCACCTGGCGGCAGGCTCCGCATGGCGAGATAGGCGACTTGAGGAAGCCGTTGCCGTTTCTCGCTGCTATGGCGAGTGCCAGGATAGGCTGGTCGGGATAGTTGCTCTGGGCACCGAAGATGGCGCTGCGCTCGGCACAGAGTCCCGACGGGAAGGCGGCGTTCTCCTGGTTGGCTCCAATCACTATTCTGCCGTCGCCTAGCAGCAGGGCTGCTCCCACATAGAAGTGGCTGTAGTTAGCATACGCATTGCTGGTGGCAGCCTTCGCCCTGTTTACGAGCTCCTGCTCCTGCTGGCTCAACTCTGAGAGCTGAGCCACCATGTATCTGATGTTTAGGTTTTGCTCTTTCATAGATATAATTTTTTTATGATTTCTTTATTTCGTGTAGAAGTCGATGATGTCCTGCAGCGCCTTCTTGCATACCGGGCAGAATTCCGGCGTTTCGTTGATGCGCATACGGCAGTCCTGCACACCGCGGTAAACGCCCTTCAAGCTGTATCCGGCACCTTCGAAGACACCCACCTTGCTCACCGCCTCCTTCTCTTTCTTTGAGAGCGGAGTAGGAATCTTGGTTTTCTTGTCTATCATGTTCTCCCATTTTCCGTGGAAATCGGCAAGGGTAGTGATGTTCTTCTCCCAAGGCTCTACATCATGAGGATACATCGGTATCTGCTCCTGCTCGTAGGCGTATTCATCGGCAAGTCCGGCAAAGGAATGGCCAAACTCATGCACCACTACCGGCTTGAACCATTTCTGGTGGCAGGTGGTGAGATTGTATGAATTGAGGATGCCGCCACCGCCATACTTATCCGAATTTACCAGCACGATGATGTGCTCGTAAGGGGTACCTGCCAGCCAGTTGTGCAGGTCTTTGAGATGCAGGGTGGTAAGGTAGCGGTCGCTGTAGAAGGTGTCGAAATGAGAGCTGAGGGCGGTCTCGTGCCAGATGCCCTGGGCTGGGATGCTAGGTCCGCTCTGCTTGGATGGCGATTTTACGGCTACGATGTTGAATCGGTCTCTCATGCTCTTGAAGGGTTCGTGGGCGAAGATGGCCTCTGTAGCCTCCTGCGCATCTTTCAGGAAGACAGGCATCTCTGCATCGGTATAGCCTTCAGCCACGTATGCGATGTGGATGCATCGGGTGGTGTCGGCAGCCTGCTGCAGGGTGACGTATGGTGTAGGCTTGTTGCCTTTCTGATGAATCAGAATGTCTTTCGGCGCTACCTGGTGGGTGAGCGTGGTGGTTATCTCGCGGCGGTTGTTGCGCAGGTCGAGGGTGATGTCTACGGTATCTTTCGGCATGGGAACGAGGAATACGTTCTCGAAACTCTGCGTGTTCTTCTCTGCCTCTGGATAGGAGAGCCATTCCTGGAAGAGGGTGGAGAAGGAGTTGCGGTAGATGATTTTGCCCGAGCGGTGGTCGCGTACGGTTATCTGTCCGTTGCCCTCTACCGGGAGTTCGGCCAGTCGCTGCCTTTTGCCGTACCAGCGTGGCATTACGTTGAGTTCGTCTACGGCTATCATCTGCTGTTTCTGGTTGCCGGCAAAGGTATAGTCTACCCGCAGCGTCTTGTCTGTGAAATAGTCGTCAAAGTTTTGTGCCTTTATTGTGCCGGGCGCCATCAGCATCGCCATGGTGGCGAGGGATAATATCATTCTCTTCATTGTATTTTCATTTAAAATTCACATTCACATTCACATTTCTCACCGAATCACCAAGTGACCGAATCACTTATCATTTATCTCACCCTCAGCCTTGTTCCTACGCTTACCGGGATGTTAGGGTCGAGATGGTTCATCTTGTAGAGTTTCTCCAGTCGGATGCCATACTTCTGCGAGATGGTGTACATGCTTTCGCCCGGCTGTATCACGTGAGGGCGCTTCTTATACTGCTTAGGTGCCTTGGAGCGTTTCTTTTTCAGATAGATGATGTCGCCCTTGTGCAGCACGGCGTGCTTGTTGCGCTCGTTGTAGCGAGCCAGTTTGCGCCAGCTGATGCCCACCTCCTTGCCTATACTCTTGAAGGTGTCGCCTTCGCGGGCATAGAGATAGTAATTCTTGTTGAAGATATGGATAGGGTGCAGCAATCCTTCGGCGTTTACAGGCTGGTCGGTACCGCTGTGGGTAGCCATGAAGCGGTCGTAGCGCTTGGCCTTGTCATACTGGTTGAGCTTGTAGAGCTCTATAATCTGTATCAGCTTGCTGGCATACTGCGGGTTGGTGGCGTAGCCGCAGGCTTTCAGTCCGCGAGCCCATCCCTTGTAGTCGTGCAGCGAGAGTTCGAAGAGGCGTGCGTAGCGTGGCTGGCGCGCCAGAAACTTGCTGTGGTCTTCGTAGCTGTCTCTTGCGTCCTGATATACGCGGAAGCATTCGCCCCGGGCATCATCGTCGTGGTACTGGGTTGGGCCCGTCCAGTTGTGACATTTTATGCCGAAGTGGTTGTTGCCCTGGCGTACGAGGTCGCTCCTTCCTGCCGCACTCTCAAACAGTCCCTGTGCTAGGGTGATGCTGGCTGGAATGCGGTAACGGAGCATCTGCTCGATGGCAAGATCCTTATACTGATTGATATATGTCTGATAGGACTGGTTCCACTTCATCTGTGCGCCCATCGGGAGGCAGCAGAGCAGAGCGAGCCCTAAAATGTTTGCTTTTAGATGATTCATTCTGCAAAAATATAAAAAAAAACGGATAAATCGCGGTTTATTACAAAATTTTTAATATCTTTGCACAAAATATGACATACAAATGCAGGGGCTATCTGTCTCTTCTGAGAGAAACTGACTTGTTTTGTAGAAATAATGATTTTAATAATGAAAACTCGTACAAAAGTAATTATAGCTATCGGCTCTAACAGAAATCAGGAGGAGAATGTGTTGAAGGCGCATGAACATCTGAGATGTATGTTCAAGAACAGCCTCTTCGGTCCGCGCATGTGGACTGAGCCTATCGGACTGGAGAATTCAGATAAGTTTCTGAATCAGGTGATGTCGGGGGAGACCATCTGCTCTAAGAAGTCTGTGCTTGCCGCGCTGCGGAGTGTGGAGCAGAGATGCGGACGCAGAACCCGTGGTCCTTTACGTAAGGTAGATGTTCCGCTGGATCTCGATCTTCTGCTCTATGGCGATGAGAAATTGCACGAAAGCGAGTGGGAGCGTGATTATATTCAGAGTTCTATCAGCTACCTCGAAGAGAAGGATGCTAAGAGATAATGATTTGGGCACGGAAAAAAAATAAACGGGAAACCCGAATCTGGTATGTAGATTTACAATACCGGATTCGGGTTTTCTGTTGTAAGATTGAGTTCTATCACTCTTCCTTCTTTCAGCGACTTCTGCACGTTGATGATGCGCTGGTTGCTGCTGCCCCTGAAGAAGAGGTCTTCATCGCGCAATGCCTGTACGAAGGGGCCGTCTACCAATACATCGATTTGGCGGAGGAGTTCCAGCTGCTCGGGATTCTTCACGAGGTTTTCGAAGAGATAGCCCGTAAAGCACCAGATGCTCTTGCTGCTCTGCTCCCTGATGGCGCGCGCCAGCTCGGCAAAGCCCTTTGCCTGAAACATAGGGTCGCCGCCCGAGAAGGTGACGTTGGCGAAGGGGTCGCTCATGATTTCCTTCATCAGCTCGTCGGTAGAGGTCATCGTGCCGTGGCTGATGTCCCACGACTGCGGATTATGGCAGCCCGGACAATGGTTGGGGCATCCCGCACAATAAATGGATGTGCGGAAGCCCGGACCGTCTACCATCGTATCATGTACGATGCTTAATACGCTGATCATTTTACTTTTCTCCTCCGATATGGGTTACTCGGTCGTGGAGCTCGGCAAGCTTGCCGCTGTTCCAACGGTCTGTAGTACCTACCAGATAACCGGTGATGCGCTGCAGCTTGTCTATGTGGTGGCTGCCGCACTTAGGACAAACCTCGAGGTGGGCGTCAGCATTCTCGTAGCCGCAGTCGAGACAGCGGTTGCGGTTGTGGTTTACTGAGCCGTAACCCATGTTGTACTTATCCATCATGTCTACCACGCTCTCGATAACAGAAGGGTTGTGGGTAGCATCGCCGTCAATCTCTACATAGAAGATGTGGCCGCCACGGGTCAGGTCGTGGTATGGAGCCTCGATCTGTGCCTTCTTCAGGGCTGTACACTTATAGTATACAGGCACGTGGTTAGAGTTGGTATAATAGTCGCGGTCTGTAACGCCAGGGATGACGCCAAACTGCTTTCTGTCCTTCTTTGTGAACTTACCGCTCAATCCCTCGGCTGGAGTAGCCAGGATAGAGTAGTTGTGATGATACTGCTCGCTGAACTCGTTGGCACGGTCGCGCATGTAGGTAACAATCTTCTGTCCCAGCTCCTGTGCCTTCTCGCTCTCGCCGTGGTGTTTGCCGATGAGGGCAACCAGGCACTCTGCCAGTCCGATGAAGCCGATACCCAGGGTTCCGTGGTTGATGACGCTCTCGATGGTCTCTTCCGGCTTCAGGTTTTCTGCGCCTACCCAGAGATACTTCATGAGCAGAGGGAACTGCTTGGCCATCGCCGTCTTCTGGAACTGGAAGCGCTCGTCGAGCTGCTTGGCTGTGATGTCGAGGATATTGTCGAGCTTGGCAAAGAACATGTCGATGCGCTGCTTTTCGTCTTCGATGTCCATGCACTCGATGGCGAGCTTCACGATGTTGATGGTAGAGAAGCTCAGGTTACCGCGGGCGATGCTGGTCTTCTCGCCCCAGCGGTCTTCGAACACGCGGGTACGGCAGCCCATGGTTGCAATCTCCCACTTGTAGCGCTCCGGATCATCAGCACGCCACTTCTCGTTCTGGTTGAAGGTGGCGTCGAGGTTCAGGAAGTTAGGGAAGAAACGGCGGGCTGTTACCTTGCACGCCAGCTTGTAGAGGTCGTAGTTTCTGTCCTCAGGCAGATAGTTTACGCCTCTCTTCTTCTTCCATATCTGGATAGGGAAGATGGCTGTTTCGCCATTGCCTACGCCCTGATAGGTGCTCTGCAGGATTTCGCGCATGATGCAGCGGCCCTCGGCGCTGGTATCGGTACCGTAGTTGATGCTTGAGAATACTACCTGGTTACCGCCGCGGCTGTGGATGGTGTTCATGTTGTGGATGAATGCCTCCATTGCCTGATGCACGCGGTTTACGGTCTTGTTGATGGCGTGCTGCTCCAGGCGTTCGCGGCCCTGCAATCCGTCGAGCGGCTTCTCTATGTAGTCGTCGATAGGAGCATCATAGAGGTTGCTCAGGTCTTCGCCTGTCAGCTTCTCCAGGTTCTTCACCTCTTCCTGGTACGACATGCGTACGTATGGAGCCAGATAGAAGTCGAAGGCTGGGATGGCCTGACCGCCGTGCATCTCGTTCTGGCAGGTCTCGAGAGAGATGCAAGCCAGCACGGCTGCGGTCTCGATGCGCTTGGCAGGACGGCTTGAACCGTGACCGGCTGTGAATCCGTGGTTCAGAATCACGTCGAGCGGATGCTGCACGCAGGTGAGACTCTTGGTTGGATAATAGTCCTTATCGTGAATATGTATATAGTTGTGCATGACGGCGTCGCGTACATCCTCTGAGAGGAGGTAGTCGTCGACGAATGGTTTTGTGGTTTCTGAAGCGAACTTCATCATCATGCCGGCTGGTGTGTCGGCATTCATGTTGGCGTTTTCACGGGTAATGTCGTTGTTCTTGGCATTGACGATGCTCATGAACACGTCGCGTGTCTTCGCCTTGCGGGCGATGTTACGCTGGTTACGGTATGCGATATACTTCTGGGCAACATCTTTGCGGGCACTCTTCATGAGCTCCATCTCGATGGCGTCCTGAATGGCCTCAACGCTCATCTGGCTCTTGCCGCGATAAGAGATGTGGTCGGTTATCTGCTCGATAAGAGCGGTATCTTCACCCTTGTCGGTATGCAACATGGCCTTGCGAATGGCTGCCATGATTTTCTGTTCGTTGAATCCAACGATGCGTCCGTCACGCTTTACTACTGTCTGGATCATTTTAGTATTACTTTTACGATTGATGTTTAAATTACTTAGTATTAAGTCATTATGACTTGAAGAGGTAGATATGTACCTCCTTTTGACATTGCAAAGATATAAATAATTTCTGAAAGTAACTACTTTTGGATAACTTTTTTGTTGTTAAAAAATATTAAGTCGCTGATAATCAAGCGAAAACGAAAAAGTTTTGGGAAACTTTGACAAATTTCCGTTTTCCGAAACGTTTAAGTTGTTATCTATCAGCGTGTTGCGCATTTTGTGCGCTTGTGTGCGTTTCCAGCTTGTTGTCTGTGTGCCGTGGCAGGGGGTGGAAATGAAAATCGCCGCAACGCCCGTGTATAGGGCATTGCGGCGATTCGGGGGTAATTATTTTGCTTGTCGCTTATAGTCGAGCGCAGCTCCGATGGCGGTGCAGAATTCCGAGTATTTCGGTATTCTGAACCTCACTCCGTAGAGTTTCTCCATGGCTGGGAACACCTCGCGGCATTGCGGCAGCAGGGTGAGGTTGCCGATGAGCACGAAATCCTTGATGCCCGATTCGAGCGATGAGAGGATGGTAGCCGAACCTATCGACTGCAGCACCATCCAGATGAGTCCCATGGCGATGTCTTCGCGCGAAGCGTTGGCCTTGGCGTTGCTGAAGAGCGATGCGGTGGCGTTCATCGGGAGTCCGGGCAGAGGCTTGGCGCTGATGTCGCCTATCAGCAGGTTTATCTTGCTCACGTCGCCGTCCTTGGCGAGGTTGATGATCTGCTTGATGTCATCGGTCTTGAGCATGATGCGGCTCAGTCCTGCCAGGGTTCCGCCGCCTATGCCGATGCCTCCGATGTGTCTTATCTCGTTGTCATCGCATTTTACGAGCGATGTACCGGTTCCCATGCTCACCACGATCATGCGGTCGAGCTTGCTCTCATATCGGGCGCCCAGTCCGTCGGCCACGAACTCCTCGCTCTTCGAGGTAGGCAGTCCGTAGATGGGCTCGTCGATATAGGCAGAACCTACGCCTGTGAGCATCACCTGTTCTACATCGCTCAGCGCAATCTTGTTGTCGTGAAGATACTTGCCGAAGGCTCCGTAGAGCGAGGTGATAGGGTCGGTGGCCTTGATGCGGATGGGGCTTACCACCACGCCGCTTTCATCGATGCCCACAATCTTGGTCGTAGAGATGCCTACGTCGATTCCTATAACAATCTTTTTCATTCCTTTATATTTATAATAATGTGTATTTTCGCAGATGATGCCCCTCTAGAGCACGCCCATCTTGCAGAAGGTGATGAGCACGGCGTAGCCCACTATCATGCTCAGGATGCCCACCGTGAGTCCTGCCTTCACCATGTCGGTCTGCTGGATGAGGCCGGTAGAGTAGGCGATGGCGTTAGGAGGGGTTGAGATAGGCAGCGACATGGCGCAGCTGGCCGATACCGCTACTCCGATGAGGATGGTAGAGGTGCCGCCGATGGTGTTGAGCTTGTCGCCCATGCCGGCGCATACCACCGTGAGGATAGGGATGAGCAGGGCGGCGGTGGCGGTGTTAGAGATGAAGTTACTCAGGATGAAGCATACCAGTCCGGATACGATCATGATGACCAGCGGATTGAATTCTGTAAACGGAATGCTCTTTACGGCTGCCTCGGCAAGACCGGTGCCGTTCATCGCCAATCCGAGGGCGAATCCGCCTGCCACCATCCAGATGACAGCCCAGTCAATCTCCTTCAGGTCCTTGGCTGTAATCACTCCCGTAAGGGCGAATACGGCGATAGGGAGCATGGCTACGGTGTTGGCGTTGATGCCCAGCTGCTTGCCGAATACCCAGAGCACGATGGTTGCGAGGAAGGTAACGGCCACTACTATGGTGCGCCAGTTGTGCTGCATGTTGCCCTCGATGTTGAGCTCGATGGTCTTGGCAGAGAACGGGAACATCTTGCGGATGATGACCCATGCCATCAGGAGCATGATGAGCACCATAGGGGCCATGATGAGCATCCAGTCGCCGAAGCTGATGCCCAGGTTGAGTCCCGCAGGATCGTTCAGTACCTTGAAGGCGAAGGCGTTAGGTGGGGTTCCGATAGGGGTACCCATACCGCCCAGGTTGGCTCCGATAGGAATGGCCATGGTGAGCGCCACGCGGCCCTTGCCCGAAGGCGGCAATGATTTGAACACCGGTGTGAGGAAGGTGAGCATCATGGCGGCGGTGGCTGTATTTGAAATAAACATCGAGAAGATGCCGGTGATGAGCATGAAGCCCAGCAGCACGTTCTCAGAACGCTTGCCGAATGGCGCAATCAGGGCCTTCGCCATCATCACGTCGAGTCCGCTCTTGGTAGCGGCTATGGCGAGCACGAAACCGCCCAGGAAGAGGATGATGGTAGGGTCGGCGAAGCACGCCATCACACCCTGATAGTCGAGCAGCTTGCCCATCTCTGCCTCCGAGCCTTGCATAATCTTAAAGGCGGAGTCGCTGACGAAGAACAGCAGCACGAAGATGATCACTACGCTGGTAGCCCATGCCGGTATGGCCTCGGTGAGCCAGAGCATCACGGCCATGACGAAGATGGCGATGACGCGCTGCTGCACGATGGTTAGCCCATCGATGCCGAAGCTGTCGATGGGCAGGTTCCAGACGATAACGGTAAGCAGAGCCGTTATGAGGAACAGCAATGCTTTCTTGCGATTAAAATCGCCATTCAATACTTTCTTTACAGTTTCTTGCATTATCTTTCTGTCTTAAGGATTATTTTCTTGCAAAAATACGTGTTTTTTTTGTATTTTGCAAGTTTTTTTGCAGAAATAGTGAAAAAAATGCCGAAAAATGTTGTTGTTTCAAGAAAAAATGCTATATTTGCAGTGGATTTGCCGATAACGGCTATCGGTGATTCAGAAAACTTGGAGCACCCGGAAGGGTGATTCAGCGAACCTGATATTGTCTAATCAATTAAAAGGAGATAATGAAATGAACAAGTCTGTAGTATTTATCATCATCCTGCTCGTGATAGTTCTATCTATCATCGTATCGCAGTACTTCCACAAGCGCCACCATGAATATAAGATGGCGGACATCGAGAAGGCTATCCGCAAGGCTTATCCTAAGGGTATAGGCACGATAAGCAAGGAAGAACTGGTAACAGCTGTGAAGAAATACTTCCACTGTTCGGCGAAGGAGGCTCATTATATAATAGGTGTAGCCCGTCGCAAGAAGCTGGTTGATATCGCTGCAGAATATGTTACTATCATGTTTTGAAACGAGATAAAAGCTTTAAATACGCTTTAGCCGTGAGGCTAGGATTGGATTTAGTTTGAAAAAAGTATTATTTATTTGAGGCACAAAGGATTGTTAGCGACATGCTGATTTCGAAGGGGTTATGTGTGGGTTAGCATGTTGTGTTCGGGACGTCTGGTATGGTACATTGCGTAAACAATTTAACTGCCAGACAAAGTTTACCCTCCCTAGGACTTTTTAAGACCTGGGGAGGGTTTTACTTTTTCAGGCTCAGCACCTTTTATTCAAGTCCATTGCCGCCGTTTTCGCTTCCGGTTCCGCCAGTAGAATCGCCGCCCGATGGGGTGTCGCCTCCGGATGGATTATCGCCTCCGGATGGGGTAGTAGGAGGCGTATCGGTAGAGGTAACCTGCTTCACCACCTTGCCGTTTCGGTCGTAGCAGGTGATGTTGACGGAGGTCTCTTCGAGTTCCTTCTTGATGTCGGTGTTAGGCACGAAGATGATGTATCGGCGGGTGATGAGGTTGGCGCTCACCTTGTTCACATCCTCTACGGCGGTAGAGTTAAGACCGAATCGGAGGCTGCCCAGTCCTGGCACAGCCACGCTGTGGCCCTCGGTGGCCCATGCAGCAATCACTTCGCCTATGGCCGACCATCCGGCGTTGATCACCGCCTTAGGCAATCCGCTGCGAACGGCGGCTTCTTCTATCACCTTCGTGGCGTTGAGCTGGCTGTAGAGTTCAGCCTGCATCACGAATGCCCACTTTTGCTTACCTTTTTCGAACGCTACGTTGCGCTCAATTGCTTTTACTTTAATACCCATAATTCAAATCGTTTTTTTTAATGGTTAAACAAATCAGTTTACATGCAGCTGGTAACGCCGAGCGTAGTGCCTACGGCAGTAAGTACGGCGATAATCACCTGCAAGATAGTTTTCCAAACTTCCTTTTTCATTTTCTTTTTCCTTTCTTTTTTTAATGGTTCAACAATCAGTTTTTTTCTAGTGGTTCATCGGTCAGCTTCCTTAAGTTACTCATCGGCATCGGTGTGCACTCCCCGATAGCCTCTCAGTTTTTTTTAGTGGTTAATTCAGCCTATCTTTGAACGACAATGCAAAGATACAACATTTTTCTCTGAAAAACAATAGTTGTCCCGAATCACGTGCATCCTTGTCCCGAATCACGTGCATTCCTCCCTCATATCCCATTCTCTTCCGCCTAATTTAACCGCCATTAATTTAATGGCCATTAAATTAAATGTTAAATCTGTTAACATTATATGGCATATTTTGCCTTTCCAACTGCGTGGCGATGCAGTCGGCGCTACGTCCCGACGTATCGCCATCTGCGTCGGGACGCAGATGGTGGTGCGTCGGGACGCAGTTTTGGGGAGGTAGGCTGATAAGAGGAATGCTCCCTGGAAGCCTGAAAAGTGAAAAAGTCACTCGTCACTCGTCACTTTTCATTTTTTTCCGTTTTTCAGTAGTCCTTTTCTAGGCCTATAGAAAGAAAGGGGTATAATAAATACATTATAATAATGTACGCGCGCGAACATTATTATATGAATAATATAATAGATATTAGCTTCTGTCTTCTTATCTTTATGAAGTTGCAATATGCAGAAAAATAAAAAGTGACGAGTGACGAGTGACTTTTTCTCCTTTCCCGAATTTACTGATTTGGAGAGTGAATGTTTAAAAAGTGATAAAATGTAAAAGGGCATGAAAGAAAAGTGGATAAAATGTTTGTGGTATGCGTTTTTTTTTGTACTTTTGTAACTAACAACTATCAAAAATCTATAAATGATCAGAACATTAAATCTCCCTGTTGAGCTAGTCTATTGCGAGAAGGGAAAAAAAGGATATGAGACATATATGGCTGACGACCCTACAGGCATCAACCAGGTGTTGGACAAGATGTATGGTGCAGCCTTCAAAAATTCCGATGTGGAATTGTATTATGATGACCCATCCGTCTATTTTGACTGTGCCTATGAATTGGCAATCAGACTCAGGCTTCAGAAGTATCCCAACCGATGCATCAAAATGAACCAGATAGACTGTTGTATTGAAACGGCTTTGGATGATGATTGTCTTGAAATGGTATGGGATGATTATTATCTCGTATACATGATGGCTTATGCCCTTCTGGCGCTTAGGCAAGATAATTCCCCCGAACAGATTGAGTTCCTGGAGGTTTTTAAAAAGTATCTACAGAATTCTTCTAACTTCAAGGATTTACATCTTTTCGGTGACTTATGGAATATATTGGACGAAGAACTTGAGAAAGGGTATATCTACAATTTCGACATATCTCCCAAGCCGATTCCTGCCAACCGATTAGGTGAAATTTCGGATATTATCTTTCCTAAGCCGAAGTTTGAGGAGGACTTCATCTTCCTTTTCAAACTTTATCAGACTAGTGATGAGCAGCAGAAACTGAATGACGAACTTATACGCAGGAATCAGAACGTTCCGGACCGTTTCAACTTTGCAACCCGCATCTCCAAGGGAGAGTTTGTGCATACAGAACCTCGCATGATTCAGGTTCCAAAGAATGTGCCCGAAGAATTGCAGACCTATGTGGATATAGCCAATTCGGAGACGTGTTACTGGCATAAGCTGATGATGTATTACAAGAGTAAGTGCGAAGTCTATGAGAAACTCGATATTCAGGCTGTTTTTATGCAGAATCTGACAGAGATGGGAAAGGGTATCGACGAGCACCAGCAGCAGTTGCTCATAGAGCAGAAAGAGAAGTATGCCAAGATGCTGGATGAAAGAAACGAGCAGTTGAAGAAGGCTATTGAAGCTATCAAAGACATGAACAGGCGCTCGGAGGCGCAGTTGAAACTCTTTGAATCTCTGAAAAAGCTTATCGGTTCTGATGATTTCCAGCCAAAAGAACTCATTATCTCTCTGACTCAGGAGAATATAGAGAAGTTGAAGAATGGGGAAGATGTGGATTTTCAAGTAGCCGAGAGCCCGCTTACACATCAGCCTGAACTAATCCAGAACACCGTCTTCTGCCAGATGTTGGAATATCTCATTGGCTATGCTATGGATATCCGGCTCGTGAGCGATGAGAATCTGTCTAGCATTTGCACAGTATTGGAAATGCTGATAGACAACGAAAAACTGGCTGGACAGCTGGACGGAGATGTTTATAGGGCTTACAGCAAGCGGATTCACGGACTGAAAATGGAGCGGGAGAAACTGAAAAGTGAGATGGCTGAGCAGAAGCATCAGAAAGAACTGAGAGAAAAGGCTGCTCTGCAGGGGCAGGCTATCACCGTGCAGGGCGACTTTGTGGCGAATAAGCATATGGTGGACAAGAACTATGGCGACCAGTTCAATCTTGAGGCGGGTGCTACCTGCCAGCAGGGAGCTACGACAGAGCAAATCAAATCGATCATGAAGGAGTTGGGCAAACTGGCCCCTTCTCCCATCAGTTTGCCGGATATAGATAAGGAATAGATAAATGGCTTGATATACAGATGAATATACTGATTAATAAAAATTACGGTGATAATTATACCGTACAGCCTGGTGCCACCGTGGTAGCGCGTGGTGCAGAGGCTGCCATGATGCGCGAGCAGATAGTGGCGCAGCAGAATGCTGAGCCGGCGGCGAATGCTGACTTTGACGGGCAGGAGGTTTCTGATGAGGTGAGCGATGTTGAAATCCGTATGAAGAAGGTGCGTTATGCCATCCGGCAGATGCAGGAAGAGAAATGTCCGCTCTGCAAGAACAATTTCTTCGGATCAGGGCAGGCTTATCAATATGCTTATCTCTATGCCCTGATGTCAGATGGAAAATGCTGCGAGACTTATCATCTGCCACGTTTCAAAACCTCAGTCGAATTCCTGCAATATCTGAAAGAATTGGGGTTGGAGAAATTGTGCAGCGACCAGACCATCGACAACCAGCTGAAACTGATGAGTGGTTCCTATCCCAATTGGGAAATAATACGGGGAAGTGAAAAAGGTAATCTCATAGCCAATAAAGTTGCCTCACGCTTTCTAGTATTATATCGGGAGGGATAACTTGCAGTATCTAAGTCTGGCGGCAGTTTCCCTAGCGCCCAGAAAGGGCAAAAGCATTAAGTTTAAAGATGCTTTTGCCCTTTCTGGGCTTTTTTTATGTATATGATTCCATTCTGTTATCCTATTCATTATCCCATTCATTATAATCATTATCCCAATCATTATAGAGCCCCCGAAAGCTATTGTTTTCGCCCTTTTTCTGTTGTATCTTTGCATCAGAAACCAATAGATGAACTTTGGTTTCACAGGAATGTTTAATTATTAAAACGTTTATAATATGATTAAAGAAAAAGTGCAAAACCAAAACGCAGAAGAACCTGAGGTTGAACCTCATCTTCTTGCATGGCAAACCGGAAAACGGCAGTTGCCCAAGGCGAAAGATCTTCCGCCGATCTTCAGAGAACTGGTGATGAATGCCCCGAAGACTCTGCAAACCCTTGTCTTTATCACCGCCACGCCAGCCGTTGCTACCTATGCAACAAGGCTCCGATTAAACTATGTTTACGACCAGACTCCCTCAGCCTGCCTCTTGCAGGTGATAGTCTGTGGCGACCAGAGCTCCGGAAAATCTTTTGCCAGATATGTGGAGCAAACCATCATGCAGCGGCTGCTGGATAGAGACAACGAACAGCGAAGAGAAGAGCAGAAGTATAATGAACTGAAACGGCGCCAGGGCAAGAAAGACGGCAAACTGCCTCCTGAACCCAAGACCGACATCGTAAATCTGCCGCCAAGCGTGAGTATCACCATGCTGATGAAGCGAGCCGATGCGCCGGTAGTGAAATATGGAGTGCCGAAAACGCTCTTCATGTTCGCCGATGAGCTAAGTACCATCACCCAAAGCAACAGGCGGGCCTTTGCCGACCTGAAGCAAATCATGAAAACCGCCTATGATCTCGGCTCCTTTTATGGTCAGGATTATCTGAGTGAGGCATCTTACAGTACGGTGGTGGATGTGATGCTCAACAGCCTCTTCTGCGGAACCCCTGCAGCTGTAGACCGCTACATGGATAAAACTGCCGTTGAGGGTGGAAATATTACCCGAACCATCCTTTGCCAGCTCGAAAGTCATATCGGTGAGGAACCGCCTACCATGCAACCCTTGACTCAGGAACAGAAGAATGAAATAGCTGGCATGATAGATAAGTTGATGAGAGCTACTTACTTAGATGAAAAAACGGTTCAGCCAGAGCGGTTGCTCAATACCGGATGGATAGACAAGGAGGTGACAAAATGGTGTGCAGAGCGCCGTGTTGAGGCCATCAAATCCTGCTCCAAGGCGTTGGATGTGTTCTATAAGCGCAGCTCTGTATCAGCTTTCCGTATCGCCGCCCTCTGCCAATATCTCTATGAACTTGAAGGAAAGAAGGGAGAGGCGGAAATCCACCGGTTGGTAAAACAGATTTATCTCTCGATGGCGGACTACATCTTGAAACAGATGACCGACAAATGGGGATCTATGTACGAGCAGATAAATGCTGATCATCAGGCTTCTACCTATCATACAAGTCAGCTCTATGAGAACTTGCCAACTGAGTTTACCCGAGATTTGCTGAAGGTTACTCTGGAACGTTTGGGGCAGTCATCGCCAGTAAAAAACGTAATCTACCGTTGGCAGAAAATGGGGTGGATCAGCAAGCTGGGCAAAGACCAGTTTCAGAAGATACAAAAGTAAGAATCTTTTTATTAAATATTCATACAATGATAGACAAATACATCATAGATAAGTTGCGTCAGCTACCCATCGAGAAGGTGGCAGACGCCCTGGGCATGGGCATCCGATGGCACCAAGCCCTATGCCCCTTCCACAGCGACTCCCATCCGAGCCTCCACTTTTCGAAGACTCACAATACGTATCATTGCTACGTTTGTGGGGCTCATGGGGGAACCATCGACCTGGTGATGCATCGTGAGAACCTCAAGTTCAATGAAGCCTGCCACTGGCTTGCCGATGCCTTCGGGGTGTATATCGGCGATGATTCCCGAAAGTTTTCTGACCGTAGTAGCCGGCGCCTCTCCCAGCTCTATGAACTGGCGAATGCATCCCAGTCGTTGTCCGCCTCCTCCTCCGTGAACCCATCCTCCAAAGCCCGTTCCGTCGTGGTCGATACGGAGTATCTTGCCCTCTACGTAGCCCATCCCGTACTTACGCCAGAGGCTGAGCATTTCCTCTTCGAAGAGCGCAAGCTGAAGCGGGAGGTCGTAGAGTGGTGCCACGTGTCGAGTGTTTCGCAGCCTACCCCCTGCACCCGTTTTGGGCGTCCTTTCTATGATGCACCCTCGCTCCTCATACCCTATTATGATGCCGACGGACGGCTGCAGACGGTGCAGAGCCGCTACCTGGGTACCGACGGCGAGGGCAGGGGAGGCAAGCAGGGTGCCAAGGCGAAGGGTGTGTCGAGGTTCAAGTTCCCGCGGGGCTCGCAATGTCACATCTACAACCTGCCCATCCTTCGCTGGCTCCAAGCCGATGAGCCCCTCTTCATCACCGAAGGCTGTACCGACTGCTGGGCGATGATGAGCAACGGTCGCAAGGCTATCGCCGTTCCATCAGCCACGCTTCTCAAGCCCGACGACATCGAGCCATTGAAGCCGTTGAATCTCCACATCTGTCCCGACCAGGACGAGCCGGGTGAGCGTCTCTATCTGGAGTTGAAAGAGCGCCTGCCGCAGCTCGTGAGGCATCAGTTGCCCGAGGGCTGCAAGGATTTCTCGGATTACTATCTCCAGACGCTCGGGTAGCTATCTGCCATGGGATGGAAAAGGTCAACTGGTCAACTGTCACTTTTAGTAAAGTGCAAGGTCTCGCATTCTGTGACGGCCAGCCTTCTCTTTCTAGGCATCAGTAGATATTTATAGATAAGTTTAACCATTTAATAATCAGGAAAATATGAAGTTAATATTAAGTCGTTTCCGTACAGTTCGTGGCGCCGTAATCGGTCGCCTGTTTCAAGAGATATTAGACCGCAAGGGTGGTCTCATCGACCATGAGCGCATCTGCGATACCGTGGAGCGTGAGGGTGGCAACCTGGCTCCCGGTGAGTATCGGGTGGAGATAGCCAAGTGTTCGTTCCATCATCGCAAGATGCTGTTCCTGCATCGTCTGCAGTTGGAAATTTCGTCTCCTTCTGATGAGGCTCCATTGTCTTGTTCCTGTGAATCCTGTTCCTGTGAATCCTGTTCGTGTGAATCCAGCGCCTGTCAATCCTGTGCCTGTCAATCCTGTGCCGAAGAGCGCAAGCATCACGAGCGGGGTCATCTCTCGGCCCTTCATGCTGTGAAGTGTCCGATGTTTCAGCCGGGCAATGGTCCCTTCACGCTTCGTCAGGGCGGCATCTTGGTGGGCGAGGCCTGTCCTCCAGGCTTCGTCATCCACAGCCAGGACACCTTCCTCCAGCTCTACGACCGCATCAAGAAGGTCATTGCCCGTAAGGGCGAAGTGGTAGTGGAAGTGAAGGAGGAAATGGGGTAAGGAACATCTTGGCAAGAAAAACTAGAAAAATTGCATTTTCCCGGCTTCGTAGAAGTTTCATTACGTAAAAATCATCATGTTTTTCTTAAGGGAAACTAACAACTTGACTCTCTTTATGTAAGAATGCCAAATCAAGTGGATCACATTATGCTCTTTGCTTGATTTGGTATTCTATATGTGTTGAGGCGTATGTCATCTCGGGGAAGAGAGTGTGACTTGTGGAACGAAATAGAGGAAAGGATAGGTTTAGGGCAGTAGTGGTACCATATAAATAGGTACGCAAAGCGTATCGCCATCCTTCTTCAAATCTTTGGTATAAACTAGATATTTGTGGGCGATTCTCGAAGAATACTTTTCTGAGAATTTGTCCAAAGAGGTATGTATATTTGTCTAATTATTAGTTGATTATGCGTGCAAAGATACAACTTTTGCCGAAATCCGCAAAATGTTTTTATCTGTTTTTGCCGAAATCCGCAAAATGTTGCATGGGTTCTCATGAATGTTATTTGATTTTTCCCCATCATCTTTTGGGGATTTGTCACTTTGCCATTTCTGGGATTCTTTATACTTTTGTAGCAGATGATCGCTAAGCGGTGACGTGACTCGCTCAGCAGCGTACTTCGGGCGCAGGCAAGGGTTTGATAGTCACCATCTTTACCGTTATTTATCTCGTCGGACTTTTTATAGCAGCCTGGGGAGTTATCATTGTTCTTCTGAAGATTATCCTTCAGGTGCTGATGGTCATAGCTGGTATCATCGCCCTTTCTGTTTTGGCACAGCGCACCTATTATAAGGGTAGTGATGGACATATCTATGCCAAGAGTGGATTTGAAAACCTTCATCGGGTAGATTAGCAAGGAGCTTGCCAGACGCCAGGGGGCGTCTATCCAACCTTGAGTACCATCTTGAGACCCACCTTGAGTTTCACCTTGAGTTTCACCTTGAGACTCACCTTGAGTTCCACCTTGAGACTCATTTGAGTACCATAAAAAATGCAGCCTCTCGATTATATAAAAGAGAGGCTGCATTTATTTGTATTCTCTATTTCTTGATTTCCCAATGTCCACTATATCCACTTCCAACGTATTGTATATGAGGAAGTTTAGCGATGCGTCGCCTGATGGTACTTAATCCTTTTTGGGATAATAAAGCTAGTTCTTTTGCTGTAATCTTTGGATTCTTTTTTATCTGTTTTTCTATCCAATCATCTAATTCTCCGTCTTGAATACCACCTTGAGACTCATCTTGAGTAACATCATCTCCTTCGATATAATTCACTTCAATATCATGGTGTTCTTCCATCCATTTCATTATGATGTTGGGGAATGTAACAGTGAATTGAGCTCGGTCGGAGTAGAAGCTAGGCAGCATCTTCTCGCTGTAGTAAGGAAGTGCCTTGATGGGGTCGATAATCTTTCCCATGCCAGATCCCTTACGTTCCATGTATCCCAATTGTGCAAAGATGTCGGCTATCACAGGGTTGCGTCGCACAGAAGGAATGTCTGCCAAATTCATCTCTTGAATGATACGTCCCTCAGGCATTGCACCTGGGGAGTATATCACCATGCGGTCGTCATACATATCTACATGAATCTCACTGCCCTGTATGAGGTAGTCTCTATGCGCCAAGGCATTGGTCACGACTTCCAAAACACTTCGTTCCAAATATTCGGGAATTTCTATGCGTTGCATCGGTTCCTTATACCACATTTTACGCATATTTCGGCGAATGAATGCCATCGTATCTTCAAGCAAAAGCACCAGGCTGCCGCTAATCTCTGCGCTGTCAAGTGCATCCATTGTGCCAGATGCTTTGGTGTTTCCCTTCCATCTGGTGCAGAAAACCCTGCTTTGGCGTAATGGGCATTCATCGGCCATGAGTATGCCTGCATAGGTGAGTATTCCTTTGGCATCAACCATACCGAAGGAGCGATACAACTTGTTGTCGAAACTTGTTCCGTTCCAGGAATAATAGCGGCTGCGCAGTTTGGTGAAGGCATAGTCGTCTATGTTCTCGTCGCTAGGTCGGGCATCAAACGATGAGTTGCGTCCACGCAGCACCAATCGCTTGTGCTCGGTAGCTTCAGCCACTACCGATTCATTGCCGATTCTCACGTATGTTTCGAGCATACCATCGCCGATGTAATAATAAGGTGTGTCATCTCCAGCTAATACATGTAGCAAGAGGACTTCCTTGCCGTCGATATCCTCTATTTTCATCAAGGTTTGTGGTAAAGGGTCGATACGTTCTTTTATCTTCTGGCTGATGAATTCCGAGTCCCCCTTTGCATCTTCCAATCCGACAACCGTGTCATCATCGGCAATGCCAAAGATGAGGCATCCGCCAGTTCCATTGGCAAAAGCGCTTACACTCTTCAGCCAACTCTTAACCTTGCGACGTTCCACTTCCTGTTTCTTGTCGTATTCTGTAGTTTCACCTATGTACTTCTTGATGTCCATATAGATTTTGTTTTATGATGCAAACTTACACAAAAAACTCCGAATAAGCAAGAAAAAACAAGAAAATTGCATCTCGGCGAGAAACTTTTTGTGAAATCATGCAGGATTCTCCCAAACTTTTTGTACTTTTGAAGCGGAATTGGTGTATGCCATTTCCAGACATGTTAGAAAATAAAGAGGCGTTATGCTTATCTTGTAAGTTGGAAACCTGAGAAATTTCGCAATTACATACAAGGAGGGCATAGTGGTTCTCACGCTATAGCGTGGGCTGCTATTTCCATATCTGTATGTAAGGGTTTTCTCAGGACCTCCAACTTAAGACGTGGCATAGTCAGCGCCACGCTTCTTTCATCTATAGAACGACCTTTGGAGGCGACGGAAGGCAAAAATAGAAAAGTTGTATGAGAGTAAGAAGTTTACTACTGACATTGGTGCTTTCCTTATTGGTGGGAAAGTCTTTGGGTGCCTCTTTCACGTTGGATGGCATCACTTATGTTGCCAATGCTGATACCGCCATCATCAAAGGCTATGATGCAATCCCGGAAAATGGCGAGTTGACCTTGGTTTCCACTGTATCTTATGGTGGAAAGGACTATCGTGTCACAACGGTGCAGAATTCTGCCTTTCTTTCTTGCACCGAGCTCAAGAAACTAGTTGTTCCTTCAACCATCAAGTATATCCGGGAAGGAGCCTTCGAGAATTGTGTGAATATGACCCAGCTTGTGTTGAGTGAAGGTGAAGAACGTCTCGATGCTGTAGGTGATGCATTTAAGAATTGTGGCATAGAGGAAGTTTCGATAGGTAGAAATTTGAAGGAAGGCATATTTTGTAATTCAGAATCTTTAGTTACTGTAAAATTGGCAAAAAATGTAACCACAATTCCTTCTTACGCTTTTTCAGGTTGTAAAAAGTTGTCTGCTATAAATTTGGAAAATGTAAAGCGGATAGAAACGTGTGCGTTTTCAAATTGCACAATGCTAAAAGTGATTGATATCGCAAATATAGAAAGGATTGGACAATTTGCTTTTAATGGTATTGGAGTTGAAAAAATTGAATTACCAGAGACTTTAGTAGATTTGCAGATACACAGTTTTGATAGTTGTAAGTCTTTAGAACAAGTTTCTATAAAAAGTAAAATTTCAGAAATTCCATCTGGAAGTTTTTATGAATGCTCTAGCTTAAAATCTGTAGATTTTCCTTTGTCTGTTAGAAAGATTTGCCATAATGCTTTTAGGTCTTGTGGTAGTTTAACTCATGTTTCTTGGGGAAATGTTGAAATGATTGAATATAATGCTTTTGAGGATGCAGGACTAGAAGAACTGACTCTGCCCGTTTCTTTGCAGGAAATTAAATATGATGCTTTTAAAGGCTGTTTAAATTTAAAGAAAGTTGATTTGACTAAAACTAACATTCTAGTACTTGATGGTTTTTACAAATGTAAATCTTTAGAGCAGGTTCTTTTGCCTCAAAAACTGCAAAGGATTATAAATTGGTGCTTTAAAGATTGCTCGGCTTTGGAAAAAATAGAATTACCATCAACAGTAGATCAAATTTCCTATAGTTCTTTCTCAGGGATGTCTAAATTGAAGGAAATAGATTTTTCTAAAACTAAAGTTCATGTTATACCAGATTATTGCTTTTCTAATTGTATGTCATTGAGAAAAGTTATATTTAATGTCGCTACTGATTCTATAGGAAAAGGGGCATTCGAAGGGTGTTCTGCTTTGTCTGAATTATTGAATTGCTCCAATATCAAAATAGTTTATGCTGATGCTTTTAAAGACACTAAACTTTTTGATGGTGCAACAGATAAAGGTCCTGTTATGGTTGGTTCTGCTATGTATAAGTATAATGGTACAATAGAGGATAAGGAATATATTGTACCTTCAGGTGTGACTTGTTTATGTGATGGAGTCTTTGCTAATCAGAAATTTCAAATAATTAAAATGAACGAGGGCTTACTTTATATTGGTGATGGGGTTTTTACCAATTGTACTAGTTTACTTTCATTGACTATACCTAATACTGTCCAATATGTAGGTTCAAGCTCAGATTGTCGTAGTTTGTCAATTCTTTCTTTAGAGCCTTCAACTTCAACATTATTCTTAGCAGAATTGGCTGGTTCTAACGTCAAAAAGTTTTATATGAGACGACAAACTAATAATGTAGATTGGATGCCAAATTTGCAAATGTTATTTGTTGGTAAAGACGTTAATACGTTAAAATCTAATTTGGGCAATTCTGTAAAGGTAGAAACTTTGGAATTAGAAGATACTTGTAGTACTCTGGATTTGTCTTCATTGAATCTTCTTACCATAAAGTCAATGCATCTTGGACGTCCTATAACATATTCTACGACCTTGCCAAATGGGTATGATATGAATTGTTTCAGGGAATTACAAGACTTGACGATAGGGGATGATGTTTCTGTAATTCCTGCAAATTTTGTCTCAGGTAATCAGTATTTTAAGGAAATAGAAATACCTTCTAATATAAAAGTTTTGGAACAGTATGCATTAAATAATTGTTCTAATCTTACATCTTTAAAACTTCATGAGGGCTTAGAATATATAAAAAATACATCCTTAGCTTTAAGGAATGTTAATTATATAGATAGTTTGGTTATACCAAGTACGGTAAAAGAAATTGATGGCTTTGGATGTATTGGCATCAAATGTAAGGCTTTGATTTTAAAAGAAGGTGTTGGTAAAATTGGTCATCAGGCTTTTTATGGTTTGGATACAGATTCCTTGACTTTGCCAAGTACGGCTAAGCTTGATTTCCAGAGTTTTGAGTTTAGTAAGATAAAATATCTTGATGCAAGTAGGTACAAAGGGCTTTTCAAGTCTTCGTTTGCTTCATGTGAGAATCTGGAAAAAGTAATTATGCCCAAGGAGGGAATGACGGTTTTGTCTGAAAATGAATTTTGGGATTGTAGGGGCTTAAAGAATATAGAACTACCAAATACTATAGATTCTATATCACATAGTGTATTTGGTGGCACTCAAATTCATGAAGTTCATATTCCTCCATCAGTAAGAACTATTGCTGCTCGAATGTTTTGTACAACAAATGGTACAACGCTCCCATATAAGCCAACTATTTATATAGAAGGCTGTAGGGATTCTGCTCCTATTATATTGAATGAAACATTTCAGGATGGATATGGGTTGGCATTGGGGAAACTTGATGTAAGTAAGAACTTCTATTACGATTTTTCTGATAAGTGGGCTAATGCTCCTTCTATATTAAATGTGGATTCTTTGGTTATCAGAAATATAGAAGAGTTTACTGTAAAATCACCGTTACAGAGTCATTTCGTCCCATCCACTGCAATTTGCCTCTCACACTATCTCACTTCTTGTGATTGTTGGAAACCAACAAGTGGTAAGGTCTTTGTGCTCCCAGGTTCTCAACTGCCGAAGGATGAAACCACAGAGATGTATACTGTGAACAAACTCTCTTATGAACAACCTTCTGAAGGTGATGTGCTCTTTGATGGTGTTAATAATATGCCATTTGAAATCAAGCCTGTATTCTATAAAGATAACCAAGAGGTGACTTTGAAGGAAGTGGGTGATTATGACTTGAGCATGAAAATCAGTGGAACAAGTTTTGATGGAATTTATCCTACTGGGCTTAAAGTTGCAGTCAGTACAGTAAGCGGTATAGACAATATTACTGTTGATGAGCCAAAGAGCAATTGTCCTATTTATAACTTGAATGGCCAACGAGTAGATGGAAGTTACAAGGGTATTGTTATCCAAAAAGGTAAGAAACGTATAGCTAAATAAAATAATAAAAGGTCAGGTTCTTGTAGTATAGAGCCTGACCTTTTTATCTTTATTTCTCCTTCAGCTTACTTTGCTCAATCAAATGATCCAGTCGCAGGATTTGGGTATCCTTCTTTTCAAGTAAGGAGATATACTCATCTTCGAGATTCATCTGGTATTGCATATCTGGGTCAGATGCCATTGAAAGAAGCATTTTAATCATATACTCCATATCTGTATCTCCATCATAGGGGGTATAATCTACTTTCAAGAGGTGTTTGTCTTCCCTGCAAGTTCTTGCTTGGTCAAAAATGCTTAATACCTTCTTTTGACTCGAGTTTTGAGTCTTGCTGATTATTGGCAGTTGGACAATAATGTTGCCGGGGGCAGGGCATGCAACTGGAGTTTCGAAATCTCCTATACGGTGGGCTAGGAGAAAAACCGAAATCGTTGGGAGAGATTCATCTCCAATACCATCCGAGTTTTTCTCTTCTATATAGCGCTGCCATGCCAGATGTTGGCGAGGTTCCAAGACGTCCGTGTCAACCCAAGTTTTATACAGCCTTATGTTTGTAAGTTCGTTGCTGTTCTCGTTATTCTTTATGCTGGCAACAAATCCCATCTTAAATATCGAAATGCTATTGCTTTTGATATTGCGGAATCCATCTTGGCATATCTTGATGCTGACGACTTCTCTTTGCAAAATCGCAGACAAGAACGTCTTGGTGATGCGCTCTTCTTTCATGATGCGCTTGAACACAGCATCATATAATGGATTGGCTATATAAACTTTCATATTATTTTCAATTATTCTTAGTCCTTATAATCTACCTTGATCACGATAACGCGGATGGTCTGGTCTTCGCCATCATTTGCCACCTTGGCGATGTGCCAGTCTCTAGGGAAGAAGATGAAGAATTCGCCGGGGGTACTGTCGAAGAAACGGGCCTTCCGGCTGTCGTAGTCGTAGTGAATCACGTCGGGACGGTACTTGCTGTTGGGGGTGCTGGAGTAGTGGTCGATGACGCCAAAACGCTCTGTGCCCTTTACTACATACTGAAAATCGATGTGCTTGTTATGACTCTCGCTGCGGCGCTTTTCCAGCGGCTCGTTCTTGCTGTCCTCTACACTTACCACGAGGTCGGAACCCGGAATCTTGTGCTTTCCCTTCGGAATGCTCAGCAAATCGGTCTTTGCCAGATAGTCGAAGAGCACCTGCCATTGCTGCGGATTCTTCTGATACTGCAGATAGAAATCTACGAGGTTTACGCTGGAATGTGGCTTCGCCTTGTCGAAACCATTGCGCCAGATACCGCTCTCAGCCCAAGCTATAGCCTCTTTTATGAGTTCGGGCTTATCGCCGTAATACTGTGTGTAATAACCTCTCTTACAGCAGCTTTTCTGTGCTGAATTCTTACAGCCGTTCTGTGCATTTGCAGCCATCGATGTACTGAATAAAAGGGCTATGCCACAGATAATCTTCTTCATTTTGACTTATTAAATTGTAGTGTTAGTTAAATTTGAGGGCAAAAGTACAAAGAATATTCGAGAAAACAAACGGAAAATGGAGATTTCTTCGTATCTTTGCACACATATTTTGTAAGATTATGAAGAAACTGTATATTCTTTTGTGTGGGGCAACGGCGGCTCTGCTGATGGCGGCATGCCAGGGAGGAAAGACGGCTGCTGCTGATGCGGAGGATGGCGATACCCTGGAGATGAAGTACGCCAAGTTGCTCACCATCGTGAAGCATGGCGATGGGGAAGAGGCTTTCGATGAAGCAGAAGGCATTGATTATCAGTATGCTGAGGCTATCATCGCCAACCCCTGGAAGGCGGGAACGATGCTGCATCGCTACATCCTGATTCCGAAGGGAGAGGAGGGGGATAGGACGGTGGCGATGCTTGCCAGAAGGCACAGCACGGGGGCGAGATGCACTACCGATACCGTGCGCACGCCGGTGGAGAGAAGTGCCGTTTTCATCGCTCCCCATTGCCAGCTGATGTACGAACTGGGCTGCCAGCAGGCCATCCGTGGTGTCTGCGACCTCGATTACATCAATATTCCGGATGTAAAGAAAAGGGCTGCTTCTGCAGGAAATGTTTCTTCCGGAAATGTTTCTGCTCAGAATGCTTCTGCTCAGAATCCTATTGTGGATTGCGGTTCGAGCATGGCACCCGACATTGAGCGCATCATCGCCCTGAAACCCGAAGCCATCCTCCTTTCGCCTTTCGAAAACAGCGGAGGATATGGCAAGCTTGATAAGCTGCACGTGTCCATCATCGAGGCTGCCGACTATATGGAGTCTTCGCCATTGGGCAGGGCGGAATGGATGAAATTCTACGGCATGCTCTTTGGAAATGAAGAGGGAAAAAGTAATGGAATATCGGGTTCTTGCGAACCAAAGGCAGATTCGCTCTTTGCGAAGATAGAAAAGGAATATCTGAAGCTGAAAGCTGAGGCTGCCGGGTATCCGAAGGGCCTCTCTATCCTGACCGAAAGAAAAACGGGCAACGTATGGTATGTGCCTGGAGGTCAGAGTACTATCGGTATTCTGCTGAAGGATGCCAACGCCCGTTATATCTTCGAGGACGATGAACACAGCGGAAGTCTGGCGATGAGTCCGGAGCAAATCTTGGCGAAGGGAAAGCAGGTGGATATATGGGCATTCAAGTATTTCGGTGGTGCCCCTCTGTCGCAGGCTCAACTGCTTCAGGAATATGACGGCTACAAGGCTCTTGCTGCCTTCAGCCGGGGTAATATCTATCAGGTAGATACCTCTACGGTACCTTATTTCGAGCTTACGAGTTTCCATCCCGAACTGCTGCTCAGAGAGTTCATCATCCTGGCTCATGGCGAGCGGTTCGGCAAATTGAGATTCTATAAGAAATAGGGCTTTAATCAGAGATTTTACAAGAAATAGTTTTAGTGAATGAAAAACATCGTTTTAGGGGCAATCGCCATTATCATACTGTTTTTCGCCAACCTGGCATGGGGAAGTGTAAACATCCCATGGCAGGACGTGGGGGCGATTATTTCGGGCTCTCAGACTGACGAAACCTACCGCTATATTCTGTTGGAATCGCGACTGCCGGCGGCAATTGCCGCCTTGCTTTCGGGCGCAGCCCTCGCCACGAGCGGCTTGCTCCTGCAGACTGCCTTCCGCAATCCTCTGGCGGGTCCTGACGTATTCGGTATCAGCAGCGGAGCCGGACTGGCTGTAGCCATCGTGATGCTTGCCTTTGGCGGCAATATTGCCCTGGATGATTTAGGGGTAGGTTTTCTGGGCGATGCCGGTAACTATGCCATCGGCGGTTTCCTGGCTATCCTCATCGCTGCCTTTATAGGGGCTATGGTGGTGATGGGCATCATCACCTTCTTTTCTGCCATTGTGCGCAGCCATACGGTACTGCTCATCATCGGACTGATGGTGGGCTATCTTGCCAGCAGCGCCATCTCATTGCTCAATTTCTTCAGCACGGCAGAGGGCGTGAAATCGTATATGGTTTGGGGCATGGGCAGCTTTGGCAATGTTTCGAGCCAGCAGATGATGTTCTTCATCCCGTTGGCCCTCATTGCCCTGGCTGCGTCTCTGCTCCTTGTAAAACCGCTGAACGCCATGCTGTTAGGCGAACAGTATGCCGAGAATCTGGGTTTCAACATCAGGCGTCTGCGCATCGTTCTGCTCCTCATCACCGGTCTTCTTACGGCTGTGGTTACCGCCTTCTGTGGTCCCATCGCCTTCATCGGCCTGGCAACGCCGCATATCGCCCGCCTCATCATCGGCACGGAGAATCATCGCCGTCTGTTGCCCGTCACGATGCTGATGGGTGCAGCCATTGCCCTTCTCTGCAATCTCTTCTGCACCCTTCCGTCGGACGGTGGCATCATCCCGCTGAATGCCGTCACCCCGCTGTTCGGCGCCCCCGTCATCATCTATGTTTTGGTGAAGAGGAGATAGGGAAAAAGCCAGAGTTTTGCTTAGTTTTTTGCTGGGCTCAACTGTATAGATAGTGTATGAAACAGGAAAAGAATATAGAACGAATGTATCGTCAGCATTATGAAAAGATGTATAATCTGGCCAGGTGCATCCTAAGCGCGTGAAGGAGAGGGGGCAAAGCTGTATGATGAGTTAAGAATGCTAAAAAATAATCATGGGTAATGTGTTTACTCATCTATTCTTTGTATCTTTGCAAAGTAGAATTGAGTAATTTGTGACGAAGAATTGAGTAATTCGTGACAAAGAATTGAGTAATTCGTTATTAAGAATAGAGTTGTTTAATATTACAAATTAAAGAATATGGGTGAGTATAGAAGACCACATTACAACTTGATGTTGAGTAGGTTGAGCGAAAGACGTAAGTGTATATTTGTTTTGGCAGGACCAAGACAGGTTGGCAAATCAACAGTTATGGCGCAAATAGCAGAGACTATTGATAAGGTAGTATTTCAATTTAATGCTGATTCTGTAAATGAAGAAGATTCGGATTGGATTCGACGTTCTTGGGAGTCTGTTCGAAGCCGAATGGATATTCAGCATTTGCAAGAAGCTGTTCTTGTAATAGACGAGATACAGAAAATACGCAGATGGAGTGAATATGTGAAGAGAGAGTGGGATGCCGATACCCTAAATCATGTAAACCTGAAAGTCGTATTGCTGGGTTCGTCTCGCTTGCTTTTGCGCAAAGGGCTAACCGAGTCTTTAGCTGGTAGATTCGAGTTGATTCGTATGGGGCATTGGACTTTTCCGGAAATGAAAGCTGCTTTCGGGTTATCACTCCAACAATGGATTTATTTTGGAGGTTATCCAGGCTCGGTGGATTATATAGGGGATTTTAGGCGTTGGAGGAAATATGTCAAGGATTCTCTTGTGGCACCTGCCATTGAAAAGGATGTTCTTTTGACTTCGAATATTTACAAGCCTTCACTCATGTCACAGCTTTTTGAGGTAGGTTGTTCTTATTCTGGTGAGTTGTTGTCACTCACCAAAATGCTTGGACAATTGCAAGATGCAGGCAATGTCACGACTTTGTCTTCTTATCTCGAAATATTGAAGCAAGCCAACTTGCTTTGCGGACTTCAAAAGTTTGCATGCGATGAGGCTCGTAAGAGACAGTCTATCCCAAAGTTTACTGTGTTTAACAATGCTTTGTTCACGGCATATCGCGGTAAGGGGTTTGACAAAGATTATGTTGACCCAATGATTTGGGGCAGATGGGTGGAATCGGCAGTGGGTACTTGTCTTCTCGATTTTGTGGAGGACAATGACTGTCATCTCTATTATTGGCGAGATCATAATAATGAGGTGGATTATATCCTGGAGTCACAAGGAGATTTCGTTGCCATAGAGGTTAAGAGTGGAAAGAGAGGCATGAATAGTGGTATTCCTATGTTTCAAGAGAAATTCCATCCTCTGAAATCAATCGTTGTTGGCACCGATGGTATTCCATTTGAAGAATTCTTCTGTATGGATATCATGCAATTGTTTGAATAAAAATTGGAAAATCATCTATCGATATGATGCGGAATACGATAGAATTATTCTTGTTGACTTATGGAATATGAGACGAAATCCCAAGTACCTGATTAGGCAGTTCAGAAGAAAACTATAAGAAAAAGTAAACAGCCAACTTTCAATTGGGATATTGAAGGTTGGCTGTCTTCATTTAAGAAATGCAGATTTTTAAAGTAGCATTCTTACTTATTCACGACATTAATCGGATTGCCCTCGAGAAATGCCTTTACGTTGGCGGCTACCTGCTTGTTCAGGCGCTCGCGAGCCTCGTAGGTAGCCCAGGCAATATGAGGGGTGAGGTAGGCATTAGGCTCGCCGAAGAGCGGATTCTCCTTTGATGGCGGCTCCTGAGCCATTACGTCGGCACAGTAGGCACCCAGACTGCCTTCGTGAAGGGCGGCAGCTACGGCCTCCTCATCTACCAGCGGACCGCGACCCGTATTAACCAGGATGGCGGTATCCTTCATCTTCTCCAGACTCTCCTTATTGATGAAATGATAGGTGTCATCAGAAAGCGGACAATGGAGCGAGAGAATATCGCTCGTGGCAAGCAAACCCTCCTTGCTCACCTTCTGGATCCACTCAGGCAGATCGCTCGAATTCTTGCTGGTGCAGGCACAGATGTTCATGCCAAACTGGCGGGCGATGTTGGCAACTTTCATGCCGATATTGCCCAGTCCCATGATACCCAGGGTCTTGCCGGCAAGCTCCATCAGTGGGGTATCCCAATAACAGAAATCCTTATTGTAAGCCCAGCGCTCGTTGCGGTTCTCCTGGGTATAATGCTCTACGCGGTTGGTTACGGCAAGGATGAGGGCGAAGGTCATCTGCGCCACGCTGTCGGTGCTGTAGGCAGGAATATTGGTTACGATGATGCCCTGTTTCTTGGCAGCCTCGATGTCTACCACGTTGAAACCGGTAGCCTGGATACCGATGTATTTCAGTTTAGGAAGCTGCGCCAGCATCTCTGCATCTATCTGTACCTTGTTCAGAAGGATGATGTCGGCATCCTTGGCACGTTCCACTTTCTCTGCATCTGATGTGCGAGGATAAACTACCACCTCGCCCAGTTTCTCCAGAAGATGATAATCCAAATCTCCCGGGTTTGCGGCATAGCCGTCTAGAATAACAATCTTCATAAATTTTTCCCGTTTTCTGTTGTTATAAAATTCAAGACCCATCTGTCCTGACAAATCTGAGTCTGAGTTTATTTTAACGGGAAAAGCCTTCCCCCTGAGAAAGAGAAAGGCTTTTCCGTATGTATGGTTTATTCGTTCATCAAGTAGTTCTTGAATGATGCGAAATCCTTGGTCATCTGGATGCTCTTCTTCTCACCCTTCATGAATTCTGCAAGGCGTGCAGGAATCTCTATATCGCTGTCAAGGATGCTGTCTACCTTCTCCTTGAACTTGGCTGGATGAGCGGTCTCGAGGAACACGCCAACCTCACCTGGCTTCAACTGCTCCTTCAGAGCGCGATAGCCGCAAGCTCCGTGAGGGTCAAGCACATACTTGGTTTCATTGTAGCACTGCTTCATGGTTTCAGCAATCTGCTCGTCCTTGTATGTAGCACCACCGATGTAGGCTGCGATGGCATCATGATCGCCCTTGTAGAGGTCGTAGATGCGGGCAAAGTTTGATGGGTCGCCTACGTCCATGGCATTGGCGATGGTCTGCTTGCTAGGCTGTGGATTATACTTGCCTGTCTGCAGATACTCGTAGAAGATATCGTTGGCGTTGTTGGCTGCGATGAAGCGGTGGATAGGCAATCCCATCTCATGACCGAAGAGTCCGGCTGTGATGTTGCCGAAGTTGCCGCTAGGCACGCAGATAACCAGCTTGTCGGCGAGACCCTTCTCCTTCATGCGGGCATAGGCATTGAAATAATAGAATGCCTGAGGCAGGAAGCGGGCTACGTTGATAGAGTTGGCTGAGGTGAGCTTCATGTGCTTGTTGAGTTCCTCGTCCATGAACGCAGACTTTACCAGCGCCTGGCAGTCGTCGAATACGCCGTCTACCTCGAGGGCTGTAATGTTCTGACCGAGGGTAGTGAACTGGCTCTCCTGAATCTTGCTCACCTTGCCCTTAGGATAGAGCACGTAAACATGGATGCCGTCAACGCCGAGGAAACCGTTGGCAACAGCCGAACCGGTATCGCCCGATGTAGCTACGAGCACATTCACCTCTTCCTTGCCCTCCTGACGTACGAAGTACTGCAGGAGACGGGCCATGAAGCGCGCACCCACATCCTTGAAGGCGAGGGTAGGACCATGGAACAGCTCGAGAGAGTAGATGTTTGGCTCTACCTCAACTACAGGGCAGTCGAATGCCAGGGTATCGTATACAATCTTCTTCAATGACTCGGCATCAACGTCCTCGCCAAAGAAGGCATCAGCTACCTTGTAGGCAATCTCCTGGAAACTCAGTTTCTCGATGTTGTCGAAGAAATCCTGTGGCAACTTCTTGATGATTTCTGGCATATAGAGGCCACGGTCTTCTGCCAGACCTTTAACTACCGCCTTGTGAAGGTCGGCGATGGGTGCTTTCTTATTTGTTGAATAATATTTCATTTTTTACTTTTAACTTTGAGATTTGAACATTGAACTTTATGATTAGCTTTGGGGGCTATCATGAAGCCGTTGATTTTAATTGATCGCCATGAAGGCATTCATGAATTCCTGCAGCTGCAGCATGCCGTAACCGCCACTCACGCAGCTTACCTCGTCATACTTCTCTACGCTATCCGGCTCAATGCCAGGGTAATAGATGATGAAAGGCACGGGCTCCTTTACGTGGGTACGGATCTCTACCGGAGTAGGATGGTCGGGGAGAACTGCGATGCATACCGGCTCGTCCCAGGTGCTTACCTCATCGAAGATAGGCTTGATGAGTCGCTGGTCGAGGTTCTCGATAGTCTTCAGCTTCAGTTCCAGATCGCCATCATGACCTGCCTCGTCGCTTGCCTCTACGTGAACATAAACGAAGTCGTCGCCATCCTTCAATGCCTGGATAGCTGCAGCTGCCTTGCCCTCGTAGTTGGTATTGGCAAGACCGGTAGCGCCCTCAACGATGATGTTGCGCAGACCGGCGTAATGGCCGATGCCTCGGATCAGGTCTACGGCAGAAATCACAGAACCCTTCTTGATCTGTGGATACATCTGAGAGAGGGTGAGCATGTGCGGACGGTAACCACCGCCCCAAGGCCAGATAAGATTGGCCATTCGTTCGCCACGCTCCTTGCGCGCCACATTGAAAGGATGGTTCTCCAGGAGTTCCTGACTCTCGAGAATCAGCTGGTTCAGAAGGTCGGCTGTATCACGACGGCTGATGTGCCCCTCATCGTCTCCAATCTCCGGCAAGATAGGTTTCACCATCAGCTTATGCCATTCCTCGTTGGGATGATCATGAGGTGGGGCACAGTCGATATGCTTGTTTCCGTGCTTTACCACCAGAAGATGGCGATACTGGATGCCGGTAACAAACTTGACATCAGGATATTTCTTGCCGAGGGTATCGTTGAGATACTTGATGAGCACATCCGCATCTTCCGTTTCCAGGTTACCACCGTTGTGGGTGATAATCTTGCCGTCCTGCACATTGATGATGTTGCAGCGCAGGGCAAGGTCGGTAGGCTCCAGTTCATAGCCGATGCTGGCAGCCTCCAGCGGTCCGCGTCCTTCGTAAACCTCGTTCTGGTCATAGCCCATGATAGAGCTGTTAGCTACCTCAGAACCCGGATGGAATCCATCTGGCACGGTAACGAGTCTTCCTGTCTTGCCCTTTTTGGCAAGCATATCCATATAGGGTTTGTTGGCGTATTGCAGGAGTGTCTTTCCACCCAGTCTTTCTACCGGGTGGTCAGCCATTCCGTCGCCAAGAATGATAATATGTTTCATCTCTTTTTTTAATGTTAAGTGTTAAATGTTAGCGATACTCATGATGTTGGCGAATACACCGGCAGCAGTTACGCTGGCTCCGGCACCATAGCCCTGAATCATCATAGGGTATTCCTTATAGCGCTCGGTGGTGAGCAGCACGATGTTGTTGGAACCTTCCAGATTGTAGAACGGATGCTCAGGACCCACAGCCTGCAAACCTACGCTTGTCTTGCCGCCATCCAGGGTAGCAACGAAGCGCCAGCGTTTGTGCTCTACATCGAGCGCCTTGCGCTTAGCCTCGAAATCGGCATCGAGCTCAGGAAGTTTCTTCCAGAAGTTGTCGAGCGAACCCTTGAAGTATTTGTCTGGCACGAAGAGGTTTTTCTCTACATCTTCCTGCTCTACGCGGTAACCTGCCTCGCGGGAGAGAATCACCAGCTTGCGAATCACGTCCATACCGCTCAGGTCGATACGTGGATCTGGCTCGCTGTAGCCCTTTTCCTTAGCCAGTCTCACGGTCTCAGAGAATGGAACGACGCTGGAGATGGCGTTAAAGATAAAGTTGAGCGTACCTGAGAGAACTGCCTCAATCTTAAGGATTTTATCTCCGGAGTTGCGGAGGTCGTTGATAGTTCCGATGATAGGAAGACCGGCACCTACGTTGGTCTCGAAACGGAATACTACACCACGCTGGATGGCAGTCTTCTTCAGTTTCTCGTAGTTCTCATATTCGCTTGATGCAGCTATCTTGTTGGCTGCGATAATGCTTACGTTGTGCTCCAGCAGACTCTGGTAGAGGGCGGCCACATCCTTGCTGGCTGTACAGTCTACAAACACGCTGTTGAAGATGTTCATCGCCAGGATGGTATCGCGCAGAACCTCTGGAGTGCTTGGGTCTGATTTCTTCAGTTCCTCGCTGTAGTTCTCGAGATCAATACCATCGCGGTTGAAGATGGCGTTCTTGGAAGAAGCGATACCCACCACGTTGAGCTTCAGTTTGCTGCGCTCCATGAGGTCGGCATACTGGTTCTTGATCTGCTCGATAAGCTTTCCGCCCACGGTACCCACACCGCAGATGAAGAGGTTCAGCACCTTGTATTCTGAAAGGAAGAAACTGTCGTGGAGTACGTTGAGTGACTTTCTCAGATAATCGCTCTTCACTACGAACGAGATGTTGGTCTCTGAAGCACCCTGTGCACAGGCGATGACGGAAATACCGCTACGGCCGAGGGTTCCGAAGAGCTTACCGGCAATACCGGCTGCATGCTTCATGTTTTCACCCACGATGGCGATAGTAGCCAAGCCCTTCTCTGCGTGCATTGGGAACATGGCACCATCGGCAATCTCGTTGTGGAACTCATTGTTCAATACCTTTACAGCCTCTTCTACATCCTGCTCGCGCACACCGATAGAGGTTGAGTTCTCAGATGATGCCTGTGACACCATGAACACAGAGATGCCCTCGTTGGCAAGAGCGGTGAAGATACGGCGGTTTACACCAATCACGCCGACCATGGAAAGACCGGTTACGGTGATGAGCGCTGTACCGTTGATGGAAGAGATACCCTTGATAGGCTTCTGGTCGCCATCTATCTTGTTCTTGATGATGGTGCCCGGAGCATCTGGGTTGAAGGTGTTCTTAACCTTGATAGGAATATTCTTGACACAAACCGGGTAGATGGTTGGAGGGTAGATGACCTTTGCACCAAAGTTGCAAAGCTCCATCGCCTCAACGTAACTCAGTTCGTTGATGGTATAAGCTGATTTGATGACACGTGGGTCAGCGGTCATGAAACCGTCTACATCAGTCCAGATTTCGAGCACTTCTGCATCGAGGGCAGCTGCTATGATGGCAGCTGTGTAGTCGCTACCGCCACGGCCAAGGTTGGTGGTGCGGTCTGTGTTCTTGTCACGGCTGATAAAACCCGGAACGAGAGATATGCGTGGAATTTCTGCAAAGGCTTCTTTTACCAGTTTGTTAGTCAGCTCGCTGTCGAGTACATGCTTGCCTTTACCGTTCTTGCGCTCAGTCTTGATGAAGTTGCGTGAGTCGAACCATTTGGCTCCACGAATCAATGTGGCAACAATCTTGGAACTGAGTCTTTCACCATAACTCACGATGGCATCCTGCGTTTTCTCGCTGAGGTCGTGGATGAGGTACACACCAAAATAGATGCTCTTCAACTGTTCGAAGAGGGCATCAACCGATTTGAATAAGTTTTCTCTGTCTGTAGTGTCGGTGATGATGGTGTCTATCATCTTGTGGTGGCGATCAACCATGGCTTCGAATTCTACTTTCCACTGTTCATCACCCTGGAGGGCAAGTTGAGAGGTTTGCAAGAGTTTGTCCGTGATACCGCCAAGCGCGCTCACGACAACCACTACACTCTGTTTCTTAGCCTCGTTTTCAACGATACGTTTCAAGCTGAGGATGCTTTTTACGGAACCAACCGATGTTCCGCCGAATTTTAATACTTTCATATGTTCTTGAATTTTACGTTGGTAATGTAATGCCTCCCCCGAAACGACCGGGGCCGAAGCAGAACTTGAGGGCAAAAATACGAATAATATATCAAACTGCCAAGGATTTTAACAAAAAAGTAGCATATTGTAGATAAAAAAGCTATTTCAGTAGATAATTATAGGCTCTTCCTCTCCCTTATACCTTATTATATATATAAAAAACGTTGAAATGTTTGGGTGTTTCGGATTATTTGCTTAATTTTGCGCTTGCAATTCAATGCATAAAAGACATAAGCATAACAAACATAAGAAGGAACGAATGAAATATCTTTTATTCTCAGATATCCACGGCTGTTTGCCAGCCCTGGAAAAGGTCCTCGATTTCTTCGAGGCTGAACATTGTGACATGATGTGCATCATGGGGGATATCATCAACTACGGTCCCCGCAACCGCATTCCGGAAGGAATCGATCCTAAGGGTATCGTAGAAAGACTGAATGCGCTGGCAGACAAGATTATCGCTGTGCGTGGCAACTGCGATGCGGAAGTAGACCAGATGCTTCTCGATTTCCCTATCATGGAGACCTATGCCTTGTTGGTAGACGGAGGCAAGCGCTATCTTCTGACTCATGGACATGTATACAATAAGGAAAACATGCCGAAGGGGCCTTACGAGGCTATGATCTATGGACACTCCCATCTCTGGGAACTCTCTCATAACGAGAAGGGGCAGGCCATCGTAAATACCGGCAGCATCACCTTCCCGAAGGGTGGCAATCCGCCAACCTTTGCAACATTGGAAGATGGTAAGTTCACCATGTATCAGCTGGATACGCTCGAAGTGCTGGCAACAATGGAAGCATGAAAAAGTGAAAGTGAAAAGTGAATTGTGAATGTAATGCGAAATCCGTAATATGGAATCGGTCACTTGTCACTTTTATAAAACTAATCATAAAGTTCAAAGCTCAAAGTAAATGATTCAAGAATACCAGATAAGAATTCTGCCCGAACAGGCAGCCAGCGAGGAAGGCATCAAGCGTTATCTCGCCAAAGAAAAGGGATTGGATGTAAGAACGCTCAACCAGGTGAGGGTTTTGAAGAGAAGCATCGATGCCCGTCAGCGCACCATCTTCGTCAATCTGAAGGTGCGTGCTTATATCAACGAATTTCCGCAGGACGACCAGTATGTCCATACCGAATATCCGGATGTGAGCAGCAGACCTCGGGTTATCGTTGTGGGTGAGGGACCTGGCGGCCTCTTTGCTTCCCTGCGCCTGATAGAACTGGGTTACCGTCCTATCGTGCTGGAGCGAGGCAAGGATGTGCGCGAACGCAAGAAGGACCTCTCTAACATTACCAAGACTCAGAAGGTAGATGGTGAGAGCAACTACTGTTTCGGTGAAGGTGGAGCCGGTGCTTATAGTGACGGCAAACTCTATACACGAAGCAAGAAAAGGGGAAGTGTAGATAAAATTCTGAACGTATTCTGCCAGCATGGTGCCAATACCAATATCCTGGCAGATGCCCATCCGCATATCGGTACCGACAAGTTGCCACGCGTCATTGAAAACATGCGCAACACCATCATCAAGTGTGGCGGCGAAGTGCATTTCCAGACTAAGATGATTCGTCTGATCCTTGAGAGTGAAGGTAAGCTGACGGCACCTGATGCTGCAGCTGGCGATAGGGTGATAGGTGTAGAAGCCGTGAATCTGGCTACAGGTGCTGAGGAAACTTATCGCGGACCGGTTATCCTGGCAACAGGCCATAGTGCCCGCGATGTATACCGTTATCTCGCTTCGGCAAAGATAGATATCGAGGCAAAAGGCATCGCCGTGGGTGTGCGTCTGGAACATCCTTCCCAACTCATCGACCAGATTCAGTATCACAATAAGAGTGGTAGAGGAAAATATCTGCCTGCTGCCGAATATAGCTTTGTTACTCAGGTAGATGGCAGAGGTGTCTATAGCTTCTGTATGTGTCCGGGCGGTTTTGTGATTCCGGCTGCTACAGGACCGGAACAGCTCGTGGTGAACGGTATGAGTCCGAGCAACCGCGGTACTGCCTGGAGCAACTCGGGCATGGTGGTGGAAACTCATCCCGAGGATGTGGCGCAGTTTGTGAAGGAGCATAAGTCTGTCATCGAACAGCAGGAAATGAAGGCGCAGGAGAATGCTTCACTCTTCACTCCTCACTCTTCACTCCAAATGATGTACTTCCAGGAAATCGTGGAAAAGCAATGCTGGCAGCAGGGCAACATGAAGCAGACTGCACCGGCACAGCGCATGGCTGACTTCGTGAACAATCGATTGAGTTATGATCTGCCAAAGAGTAGCTATGCACCAGGCTTGATTTCGAGTCCGTTGCATTTCTGGATGCCGTCTTTCGTGAGCAAGCGACTGCAGGAAGGTTTCAAGACCTTCGGCAAGAATGCCCATGGTTTCCTGACTAACGAGGCTACGCTGATAGCGATGGAGACGAGAACCTCATCGCCTGTCCGCATCGTCCGTGACCGCGAAACCTTGCAGCATGTCCGCATCCAGGGACTCTTCCCATGTGGCGAAGGTGCTGGTTATGCAGGCGGAATCGTATCGGCTGGTGTAGACGGAGAAAGATGTGCAGAGATGTGTGCTGAGTATTTGAAACAACAATAAGCGAATGCCTGAAATGATGAAATACAGAAAAACGGGAAAGTTTAAGCTGGGCTTCTTGACTTTACTCCTGAGTGTGCTCTTCGTGGCGTGTGGCTCGGGAGCGTCAGATGCTGACAGGCAAATCAAGAGCAAGACTGATTTGAAGGGGGCTGTGATTGGTGTGCAGCTCGGTACTACTAGCGACGGACTAGCTACGGAGCTGGAAAAGGAAGGTGGCGGTACCAAGGTAGAACGGTATAACAAGGGAGCCGATGCCATCCAGGCACTCCTGCAGGGTAAGATAGACTGCATGGTGACCGATGAGGCGCCAGCCAAGGCATTCCAGCGGGTGAACCCATCGCTCCGTATCCTGCCCGAAACCTTCGATGCATCCTCTTTCGCCATCTGCGTGGCTAAGGATCATGCTGAGTTGCAGCAGTCCATCAATCATGCCATCCGTATCCTGAAAGAGAATGGCGTCATCGATTCCATCGTCAACCGCCATCTGGAACGGGGCATAGCCGTGGCTTATACGCCAAAGACTTCTGAGGTGAAGAAGGTGGGACCGGAAGCGCTGCAGAAACTCGGCTTGAAGACGAGTCTCCGTTTTGCCACCAACGCTACCTTCGAGCCTTTCGAATATTACCAGAATGGCAAGATTGTGGGCATCGACGTGGATGTGGCGAATGCCATCGGCGATGTGCTGGGCGTGGATGTCGAGATTCTCGATATGGAGTTTGATGCCATCATCACCTCTGTACAGGCTGGTAAGGCAGATGCGGGTATTGCCGGCATCACGGTTACTCCTGAACGGAAGAAGAATATCGGATTTACAGATTCCTATGCCGATGTGCGACAGGTTATCATGGTGAATTCCAATGAAGTGAAAGCAGCTGGTAACCAGCCGGGAGTGATAGATAAGTTTAAATCCTGCTTCATAGATGACAACCGTTATCAGTATCTGTTGCAGGGTTTGGGCAATACACTCATCATCACCTTCTTCGCCATCATCCTTTCCGTGATACTCGGAACGCTGATAGCTATTGTCAGAGCACGTCATGAACGTAAGGGCGACTGGAAGATTCCGAACATGCTCTGCCAGCTGTACCTTACTATCATGCGAGGCACGCCAACCATGGTGCAGTTGCTCATTATCTATTATGTGGTGTTTGCATCAGCAGATGTCAATAAGATACTGGTGGCTGTCATCGCCTTCGGCTTGAACTCGGCAGCTTATATTGCCGAGGTAATCCGCTCGGGCATTATGTCGGTGGATAATGGTCAGATGGAGGCGGGTAGAAGTCTTGGTCTTTCGTATGGCAAGACGATGCGTCTCATCATCCTTCCGCAAGCCTTCAAGAATGTGCTTCCGGCTATGGGTAACGAGCTTATCACTCTGCTCAAGGAAACCTCTATCAGCGGTTATATCGGACTGGTAGACTTGACCAAGGGTTCCGACATCATCCGAAGCATTACTTACGAAGCGATGATGCCGTTGGGCGTAGTAGCCTGCCTCTATCTCGTTCTTGTTCTCGGACTGAACGCTGGAGTGAGAAGGCTGGAGAAGAGACTGAGAAAGAGCGAAAGGAAATGAGGGATCCTGAAAGAGCAAAAGCTTTAAAACAATGGATAAAATGAACGAAATAATCAAGATAGAAGGACTTCGTAAACGCTTCGGCGACAACGAGGTGCTGAAAGGCATTACCACCTCGGTGAGTAAAGGTGAGGTGGTTGCCATCATCGGTCCGTCGGGTTGTGGCAAGAGTACCTTCCTGCGTTCCATCAACCTTCTGGAAGAACCTACCGAGGGTAAAGTCTTTATCGATGATATGGATATTACATCAAGCGATGTTGATATCAACCGAATGCGCCAGAGGGTGGGTATGGTATTCCAGCAGTTCAATCTCTTCCCTAATATGACCATACGCCGCAACATCATGCTGGCTCCGGTAGAATTGGGTAAGATGACAAGGGAAGAGGCTGATGAGAAGGCAACGGAACTCCTGACCCGTATCGGATTGCTGGATAAGGCCAACAGTTATCCCGACAGTCTGTCGGGCGGACAGAAACAGCGCGTAGCTATCGCCCGTGCCTTAGCGATGAATCCAGAGGTAATCCTCTTTGATGAGCCGACTTCGGCTCTCGATCCGGAAATGGTGGGCGAGGTGCTGCAGCTGATGAAAGATGTTGCTGCCGAAGGAATGACGATGGTGGTGGTGACCCACGAGATGGGATTTGCAAGAGAAGTGGCCAACCGTGTTCTCTTCTTCAGTGACGGCTATATCACGGAAGACGGAAGTCCTGAGCAAATATTCAACCATCCGAAATCGCCAAGATTGCAGGAGTTTCTGGGAAAGGTTCTGTAATAGTTGATAGTTAACAGTTTTGTAATAGTTGATAGTTAACAGTTTATAGTTAACAGTTACTTGATGACAATAAAAAAAGATGCATTACTGGTATATCCAGCAATGCATCTTTTTTATTTGATGGTCTACAGCTTGTAAACTATTAACTATTAACAGTTTTCTTCTCAATAATCTCTTCAGCACGTTTCAGAGCCTTGCTGATGTGATCTGTGATATTATCCTTGCCAAGAATATTGTAGAAACCAGCCTTTTCCAACTGGGCGTTTACCTTCTCGCAAACACCGGAGAGTACAACCTGAATGTCCTCCTTCTGGCTCATCTCGCAGAGGTTGGTGAGGTTGTGGATACCGGTTGAATCAACAAATGGAACCTTGCGCATACGGATGACGCGTACCAGTGGACGGTCACCGAAAGCTGCCATCACTTCCTCAAACTTGTTACCAGCTCCGAAGAAGAAAGGACCATTGATTTCGTATACCTCTACGCCCTTCGGAATCGTATAGTGCTCCAGGTTGGTAGAGAGAAAGTCAAACTCCTTGTTCAAGTCAATCTCATCATCGGTAATAGCTGTCACGTCGGTGGTTTCGCTCATTCGCTTCATGAAGAGCAGACAGGCGATAATCAGACCCACCTCGATGGCTACAGTCAAATCGAAGATGATGGTGAGGAAGAAGGTAATCAGAAGTACGGTTACATCGCTCTTCGGATTCTTCATCAATGCCAGGAAACTTCTCCATCCGCTCATTCCGTAAGATACAACTACCAATACACCGGCAAGACATGCCATAGGAATGTACTGGGCAAGAGGCATCAGAAAGAGGAAGATGAGCAGCAGAACTATGGCGTGGATGATGCCTGCAATAGGAGTCTTACCGCCATTATTGATATTGGTCATTGTGCGGGCAATGGCACCTGTTGCAGGAATACCGCCAAAGAGGGGAGAGGCGATATTGGCCAAACCCTGAGCTACCAACTCGGTGTTACTGTCGTGATGATCGCTGATTACACCATCGGCTACAGTTGCTGAAAGCAAACTCTCAATGGCTCCCAGAATGGCGATGGTAATAGCTGGTGATACAAGACTCTTGATGGTCTCCCAATTCATGGCTGGTACCTGAGCTGCAGGCAGTTCGTTGCTGATAGAAAAGCGGTCACCAATGGTCTCGATACTCTCAACGCCGGCAAACTGCTTGAGCAGTAAGGCTACAACGGTCATCAGGATGATGGCAATAAGAGAGCCCGGAATCTTCTTGCTGAACTTAGGGGTGATGGCGATAACCACTACGCTTACTACTCCGATAAGGGCACACCAAGGATCTATGGTGTCAAAGCTTTGGAAGTAGATGCCCCATTTCTCCAGAAAATCAGAAGGATTTGAAGTCAACGTCAATCCAAAGAGATCCTTGATCTGGGTCGTGAAGATGGTTACGGCGATACCACTGGTAAATCCCACAACGATAGGGTAAGGGATATACTTGATGATGGTTCCAAGACGGAGAAGTCCGAAGAGAACCAGGAACAGACCAGCCATCAGTGTCGCTATCGTCAAACCTTCCATGCCATATTTCTGGATAATGCCATAGATGATAACGATGAATGCTCCCGTAGGACCACCAATCTGCACTTTGCTTCCACCGAAGATGGAGATGATGAGACCTGCTACAATGGCGGTGATGATACCCTTTTCAGGGGTCACGCCAGAAGCGATACCGAATGCGATGGCCAGAGGCAGGGCTACGATACCAACGATGATACCTGCCATGAGGTCAGACATGAATGTTTTCTTGTTGTATGTCTTTAAACAGGAAAACAAACTCGACTTAATTGCTAATGCCTTCATTTGAAAGTTTTAAAATATATGTAATTAATCTTGTTATCCGTTAAAACGTGTGCAAAGGTACTATATTTTTTTTAATTGGCAAAATGTTTTTCTGAGTTTCTCCCTTTTCTTCGATAATATTCTTCTTCGTATAGTAATATTCTTCTTTGATAGATATATTCTCCGGATAATACTTTTCTAGTTGAATCCTGATTTCTTTTCGGTCTTGGAATATGAGTACAATATTATTAATGCGCTTGCGGGTGTGCGCCCGCACATGCAGGCAGGCGTGTGCATGTATAAAATAAAGTGTAGTGGTAAGAAAAGCTTTAGAAAGTCTTTATAAGTGTTAAAAATGCACTAAAATCTAAACTTTTTTGCGAAAAGATTTGGCTGTTTCGAAAATAGTTAGTACTTTTGCACTCGCTTTTGAGAAATCAAGCATTACTCATAGCAATAAAGAAAGAGTTCTTTGAAAGATTTTACATAAACAGACAAGTAGTACAAGAAGCGGTTAACTTCTTAGAAATAAGAAAGTTGACTGGGTAAAAGAAACGAACCGTCAAGCAATTGACAAGTCAGGTTTACTAAGCTTCAATAAACGAAAAGGATATTCGTCCTAAGTACAGACAACAAACAAACCAAGCCGCAAGGCTAGGTAAAAATGATATTTTACAATGGAGAGTTTGATCCTGGCTCAGGATGAACGCTAGCTACAGGCTTAACACATGCAAGT